>WNFB01001117.1_pt1:0-20000 | contig 23725 bp, 22 predicted proteins | sample 5400501 | NCBI WGS metagenome assembly WNFB01 (sample SAMN13153341, study PRJNA577476) | soil metagenome | isolation source: 200 cm saprolite under Douglas fir tree site 2 hole 1 | place: USA:California | collected 2015-04-18 | reverse complement strand
TGCTGGCGACGAAGCTGCCCTGGGCGCCGGTGCCGCGCGCATGCACCACGCGTTCGGGAATTCGCTCGCGATCGAAGCGCGCGAGTTTTTCGATCAGGTGGAAATCTTCGAGGAGCACGCCGCCATCAGGACCCGCCGCCTTCGAGTGCTGGTTGTCCCCGACTGGCGCACCGCTGTCCTGAGTGAGTGTCGGCATGTCGGCGGCAAATGCGGGCGCGGCGAGCAGGCCCGCCATGCCCAAAGCGAGGATCGTGCGCATTACTGGATCTCCTTGTCTCTGGTGAAGGTTGAGTAGGAAAATCATCGCTGTCCGCAGTGGCGCGGCCCCAGCGCCGAAGGGGCTTCCTTCGGCGAGCCGACGTATGAAACGGCGGCGCCGGGAGCCATAGCTGCGCTGGCGAAGATAAGGCTCGGCGCACCTGAGCAAGAGCCAGCCCATGTACCGGGCACGATGCTCAACCCGGTGGGTAAGACAGGGAATGCTCGTACTCATCTCTGTTCATAATGCCGCCTGGCGGATCGGCAGCTTCGGGAGTCGGCCCGACCGCGGTGGTGCCTGCAGCGCGCGTGTATGTCGGAGAGCCAGAGCACGCGACACCAGGAATCACGAAAATCGCGATGATGAGTGCTTTAAACAACCTTGTCCGCTGCATGACCGATCCTCCTCTACATGCGAAAGACCAGTCGCTTGCCTGAGTTATTCCGCGCGTAGAGACGCGATAGGCGGTTGTCCAACGGCCACCGGCGTTTTGTCCACGGAGAGGCGGCGACAGTATTGGTGTACCGTTGCACCTGTTTTGCTCGGTCGTGATCGGAATTCCGCGGCGTGCCTCAAAAAAGGTAGCGTACGGATCGGCGGGAGGCCGCGCCGCCCTCTCCGAGATTGCTTATCTTTCAAATTATTGCCACTGAAGGCGTGCTCGGCGCCGCCTGGGTCAGCACCCTTGCTGATCAGAAATCGACCGTCTCAGCTTGTCCGTTGTACGCGGCGATGATCAACGGCGTGAAGCCGCGCAGATCGCAAGATCGCACGCATTGGGCCAGATCCTTGATCAAATGGTCCTGTTGCTCCTTGGAGAGCGAGCGATAGAGCGCCCCCCGGCTGGCGAAAGTTCTGTTCCTTCTTGATCACCGCCTGCTCGGTCACGGAGGACCGATGGTATTGCGGCATCTGGGTGCGGCGTGGAGTTTCGCGTCAGCTCATCCGGTCACAGGTATTGCTGTCGTATGTCGATGGTCGACTCGCGACCCAGCAGGTCGAAATTCGCGGCTAGCCACGCTTCCGCATGCCGTCGCCCGGCGTCGCGCAGACGCACGAGGAATCGAATGTCGGTGTTGAGCTTGCTCGCCGCCCCAAGACTCGCCATCTCCTCGCCGGCCGAGATACTGTGGATCAACATTCGGCGCAGGGACCCGTCGACAATTAGCTTCTCATCGATCAACTCCGTTACGAAGCGAATGGCTCTCATCTCTCGCATTAGCGAGGCGTTGAAACTGATCTCGTTGATGCGATTGAGTATCTCCGCAGCCGTGCGAGGTAGTTTTCCACGATAAAGCGGATTGATGTGGACGACTACCACATCGCGGCTGTCGCAGTTGTAGATCAGGGGAAATATCGCAGGATTGCCCATGTACCCACCATCCCAGTAGTGCTCGCCTTCGATCTCGACCGCCTGGAAAATCAGCGGCAGGCACGCGGAGGCCATCACGTGGTCGACAGAGACCTCCCGTCGCTCGAAGACCCTGATTTTTCCGCTACGCACATTGGTCGCCGAGAGAAACAGCTTAACTGGGCATTCCGCGGTGCGCAGCACCTCGAAATCGACACTCGCCAACAGTATGTCGCGCAGGGGATTGACGTTGAGGGGATTGAACTCATAGGGCGAGAACAAACGCGTGATGAAGTCGAAGACCACGAAGACGGGCGAAAATACGAGCGAATCGTTACGCATCATTCGGTCGACCCAGCTAGACTCCAGCCATCCAGCCGCCGAGGCACTGCCGATCCGCTGCCAGAAGGCGTCGAGCGCATGTCTAGCACCGTTACGCCCGCCGATCGTCCAACCATAGGCAACCATGACGGCATTCATCGCGCCGGCGCTGGTTGCGCTGATGCCGTCGATCGTGATGCGGTCGTCTCCGAGCAGCCGGTCGAGGACGCCCCAGGCGAACGCGCCATGAGCGCCGCCTCCCTGAAGGGCCAGATTCACGGCCTTCTCGATCGGCCCCGCAGCCGCGCGTGATCGACGTGTTGCCTGTCGCTTTTTGCACTCTTTGTGTAGGTCGCTCATCAGTGTTGCTTCCGTTGTCCCTGCGCCTTGCGCTAACCCGTCACGGGGCGCCGAGAGAATCGGTCAACCCTATCGCCGGGGCCGGCATGGGCTCGGCGCGCGCGGGCAACGCCGTCACCGGGAGGTCCTGGATCGTCGTCACCGCATGAATGATAGTAGGCGCAACGCGGCCGCGAATCTCGATCTCGTGCCGGGTTGCATTCGCCAGAGTGAGGCCGGCACTCCGCAGAACTTCCTCCGAGACGACCAGCTCGCATCCATAGCTCTTGGACAGGACCTGCAGTCGGCTGGCGAGATTGACCGTGTCGCCCACCGCTGTGAGTGAGCGGCTTCGGCCATATCCCATATCTCCAATGATCGCCGGGCCGGCATGGATGCCGATCCCGATGCGCAGCGGCGCATCGAGGTCGTCGGCAAGGGCGCGGTTCAAGTCATCGAGCCGCGTGGCCATCAGGCGAGCTGCCGCCAAAGCCTGGCTTGACGCCTGCGCGCTGGCGATGTCGAGCCCGAAGAGGGCCATCACGCCGTCGCCAATGAACTTGTCCACGTAGCCGCCGGCGGCCTCGATGGCTTGGCCCATTTCCTGGAAGTAGCGATTCAGGATAAATACCACATCATAAGGAAGCCGATTCTCTGCGAGCCGCGTGAAATCGCGCAGGTCCGCAAAGAGAATGACGATCTCTCGCTCGCCGCCTTCCGCATAAACGGGAGGTCGATAGCGGTTCCGGCCGGCCTTCGGCGATGGCAGCAGCGGCGATACGTCTACGGGTCCGCGAGGCCGCAGTTGACAGGCGAGGCGAACGTTGGACCGCGCGCCAATCCGCCGGAGTACCCGCTGTTCCTCCGCCGAAGGCGATGGCAACGCCTCGGGACTTGCCCTCACGCGGATCCGACATGTCGAGCAGCGGCCCTTGCCGCCGCAAATTGACGTGTGCGGCACGCCAAGCATCTGACTTGCATCCAACACCGTTAATCCGCGCGGAATATCGATCCAACGACCCCCCGGATAGGTGATGCGCGATACTCCCTGGTGGCGCTGCCGGCGCCGTCGTCCGAGGCGAGCCAAGAGGACTCCGATGATCGCCCCAAGGAGCGCGACGCGAATTCCTAAAGCAATATCGTTGATAACCGGCCGTTCCGCCGGACGAGCCTGAGATGCCAATATTCGGGCGAGGAGATCGGGATCCTGGGCCAGCATCATGCCCGCTTCACGTTCACCGGCAAGAAACCCCAGGAATGCAAGAACCGGCAAAAGTAGGGCGGCAGCGTAAAGGACCGGCTGGACGGTCACATACCATGGGCGCAGCCTCAACCAGAACCGCAGCCCGATGCACACATGGGTCCAAGCGACGAACAAGAGCGCTATTTGCACGATGCCGTTGACAGGCTGGACGTACCAGAGGCCCGTCAGCACAGTCATGTAGTGACTGCCGTCACCGCCCAGAAATGTGTCGTTTATTCGAGTGCTACTGACATGCGTGGCGGCGAGTAAAGGGATGCTGAAGCCAAGGAAGTACTGTAACCCTTCCAGAGGCCGCAACTTCAACGTGCGGCGTTCGTAGAGGGCGTAGAACGCCAGCGCGAAGTGAATGAGGAACGCGCCATAGATGGCCACGGTGCCTGGGATGCTCGTCCACAGCGCACGCATCCATCCAAGCATCGCCTCCATCGCGGTAATGGACACAATTCCAAGGCTGTGATTGACGAGGTGCATCACCACGTAGGCGAAGAGCACCAGACCCGAAGCCATACGTAGCCGCCGAACCATGTCCAGCCCCCTACCCGACGTCAAACGAGTCGCCGAGGGATTTTCGCGATGCAACTGTCGTCGAAGATGGATGCGGCGGAACGGTGTATTGGCTCCGTCGGTTCAAACGCGCGCTGACGAGGGCAGCGCCTCTCACCATGGCGCGGACAGCCCCGACTTGTCCGCATGCTCGAGCTGCCCGATCGCATGGCGATACCCGACGCCGATGGCATAGTCGCACGCCTGCCAGTCAAGCAGATCGACGGTTTCCAGCGGCGGCTTGAACAGAACGTCCGCCTGTTCGCGTGCCCTCCTGGCCAGCGCGTCGCTACTAACCGTGCCGGCCCTGACCAAGAGGTCGACGATGGGCGGTACCTTTCGACCGTGCCGCAGGAAGTGCCAAACCGAAGACGGCCCGTTGCCTTCTCCCAGAGACCCGAGAGCCGGGTCGCTCGCCACATCGACAGCAATGACCCGGCCGCGGCGCATGGAACTCATCACATCGACGGGTAAGCAATTCATCATCCCGCCATCCACATGTGCTGCGCCTTCCATCAAGACCGGAGGCATCAAGCCGGGTATCGCCACGCTAGCGCGCAACGCCTGGACCAGCGGCCCGTCGCGGTGCACAGCCATGGTCCCCATGGTCAAATTCGTGGAGACGCAGAAGTACGGCCGCCACAGATCGTCGATGCGGATGCTGCCAAAGTGCTCGTGGAGCCGCCCCGCCACTTTGCGGCCTCTGGTGAGGGCGATGAAGGGGAGCGCATAATCGTTGATCGGATTGGACGCTACGAAGGCACGCCGCAAGCGCTCTCTCATCTCGGCGTCATCCCATTCGAGCGCGACACCCGCTCCAATGATCGCCCCCATGCTGCAACCACCGATCAGGTCGATCGGTATATGCGCTTCGCGCAATGCCCGTATCACACCGAGATGAGCAAAGCCGCGTGCTCCGCCGCTGCCGAGCACCAGACCGACGGCCTTGCCCGTCAATAGCCGGCCAAGGCGCGCGAGATCATTTGCATTGCCGTGGCGGACATGACAAAGAAAATCGATTGGAAGCTGTTCGCGCCAGTGCTTCAGGCTTTTTGGAGCGCCCGAGGAACTGCTGTGCAGCAAAGCCAAGTCAAATGGCCGGCGGCAATCCTTAGCATCGCCGGCAACCCACGCCGGCACCTGGACCATCGTATCGCCCATCGCCATAAGCAGCACGCGATCGGCTTGCCGCAAGCAGAGCTTAGTCCAGACCGAGTCTGCAGGTTCCGCGTGGTAGACGACGAGATCGCTGGAGGTCTCTGCGGCGTTGAACCATTCGGTCGTGTTGTCCGCCACTTTGGAATCGAGGAGCCTGACGCGCTGTCCGCCCACAGCCAATTCGTCCGCCAAGTCACGCGCGAACTGGATATGGCGCTCGTCGGAGCCCATCGGGACCAGAGCCAAGGTCCGAATCCGCGCCGCCGGGTCCGCGCGGTGAGTGGTGTTTCGTAATCGCTGAACGAGCAAGGATAGAAGCGGCAGCATCAACCTGGGATGTCGTTTGACCAGCCGTTCGTAGGAAACTCTTCCGAGCCGCAAGACCTCAGTGTCCCGAATCGCGATGACCGTCGCCGAGCGAGTTTCACCACCCAAGAGAGCCATCTCGCCGATGGTCTCGCCGGCCCTTGCCAGAGCGACTAAGACGTCTTGCCCGTCGCCGCTGCGGACAGTTACGCCCAGACATCCCGTGATCACGACATAAAGCGCGTCGGCGACTTCCTCTTCGTTGAAGAGCGTGCATCCGCCAGGCACGCTCAGCCACTCAAGCTCGGTCTCAAGCACACTGAGTGATGACTCATCAAGCGCACTCAAAAAGGGGACATCAGACAACCGCCTTCTCAACGCCACAGCCTCAAAGGCGGAAGTGGATGTCATCGGAAGGTGCCGTCTGAAAAGGGACGCGGGAAGGCTGCTTCATTCCACAGACTCGCGGGGGCACCCAAAAATTCCCGGCGCAAACGAAGTCGCCTTGCGGCCGAGCCACTTGCGCGGAATTCGAGGATCTATCCAGCTTGCGCGATGTTGTTGGGGCCAACCCATGGTGAGAGGGCTCTGCGAGGCGGCCGCCGGGCTTGCCGAATCGCGCACGGCGCCACCCATAGGCTCTGATCACGGCACCGAGCGGCTGAGGATCTCCTGGAGCAGATCATCATCCACCCCATTCGCGTTATCGTCCTGACAATCCGACGAGCGATGCAATAGGGGGCACATATCGTCTCGCCGCGGCTGCACGTGGTGCCCGTCCACGATGGGGCGCAAATGCATTCGAGTCGGTGCACTGGCGGCCGGCGCTGATTCTCGAGAAGCGGATGCAGCCTCTCGCGCCAAGAGCGGGGTTGCCCACAGTAGAAGAAGGGCGACAAGAGCGCGTACAAGCCATGACGCTTTATTCGTATCGCGCGGCCCGCGCATGAATCGTTTGTTCCCTCGTCGAGGCAGTCGGCTCAGTAGACCGTACGAAGGCAGGATTAATTCACCGCGAAGCTTTGCGTTGCGCGCTCGCCTCCGATGCGTGTGCACGCCTTCACGTTCTCGCGATGCGAGCCCGTTTGCAGGAAGAAAAATCTACTAATGCCAATCTTCTTGTGTGGCGTCTGATTGGAGAGCTGGCGGACGGACGGTCTCCCCGCCGCACCGTCTCCTGGTCAGAGTCAGCCCGTCGCGGCTCGCTCGGCGGGTTCCACGGTACCGCGCTGAGCCTGCGCTCTCGCCTGCACCATCCCCCGGCGCAGCGTGCTGAGCCGGGCTCAGCGCGGACCTCCCGCAAACCCGCAAGTTCGAACAAAGGAACATCCTATGAAGGGCCGATTCTTTAGCGTTGCAGCAGCAATTGCGCTGGCTGCCAGCCTCTCCGCCTGCGCAACGTCGACGCCGCTCCCACGAGTCGCCTTGGCTCAAGTGCCGGGATCTCAACCGCATTTGGGCGTGGTGCACACCTCGCAGGATTGCGGCGATGATAACGGGGGCTTTGGCGCCCCGGTTCGTCATTTCGGCAATCCGACACCGTTTTCGGACAATCCCTTCAACGGGTGTTGGCCGCAATAACAACATGCGGGCAGATTCAACCTTAGACGGCGACAGCGGCGCAACACCAGCAGCTGCCGCTGCCTCAGGGCGCTCTGGATTTTCGCTGGTGCTCTGCCGGCCCGTGGGGCTTGCCGCAGATTGATCGCAGGCTTTGCAATGACGTTCCGCCCTCTGGCCAATGTCAGCTTGGCCATGTAGTTGGAGCGGAGCGGCTTCCTGACCTTGGCACACATCGCATTCACCGACTCATCGAGGCATGCCATGAAGCTCAATGCCCTGCTGGTGTTGCTGTTCATCGGCGTTGTAGCCGTTGCTTGTTAGTTTAATCCGAACTCGCATCCCTACGAGCATATGAATCCGCGGCAGGCCGGTTGAGGTATCTCGCGTCGTTGCCGCGTGCATCGCTCGTAAATTACGCGTGCGTCAGCGAACCGAGGATGGCTTGCACGCCTGCGAGGCGAGCCAGAGGTGACGAAGGCATATCAGCTCTATCCTGCCACGCTGGGATTCGGCAAGATGCTGACGGTAATGCTCCTTTGCCGGCGATTCCGGGAGGATTTCCCAGTCCTCGAGCCATTCCTGGATCTCACGCTGCCGCCCTGATATGGCGCGCATGACATCGAGCCTCGTGATCTCGACGATTCGCTCAGGCTCGTTCTGCAGGGCATACTCGCAAAACATGCTGCAAAAGCGCGCGTGCGCTATCATGCGAAGGGCCGCGGTCGGAGAGAGCCCGTCGCCTAGCACCTTGCTATCGTGGCTTGGATAGGTCATCTCGATGGTGACCCACGCCCGCCACGCCTCATCGACATCCCATTTTGTCAGTTTATGCATATCCGTTGGCCCAGGTTGGACACTCGTGCTCTTTTCCGGATGGTCGTATCTGTCATGGACTGACCGCGCGACCGCGGCCGTTATTTCGGCCGGTCGGCACACGGACGCGTGACAGCCGAAAAAGGGAACGCCCTGCCGAAGGAGCCACGGCGCTCGTGTATATCGGGTAGGTGCCCCAATCTGGCCATCCCGAGGGAAGGGCCGAGGCGCCCCTTCATTGGACGACGATGGTCCCCTCCATATGGGGGTGGATAGAGCAGAAATACCGATATGTCCCGGGCTTATCGAAGGTGAAGGCAAACGAGTCACCGGTGTCGAGCGGCGGCGATTTCAGCACCTTTGGATCGCTCTCGCTGGTCACGGTGTGCGGGTCGGCATCGTCGTTGGTCCATACCACTTTGGTGCCGGTCGCCACGGTAAGTGTGATCGGTCCGAAGTTGAAATTGTCGATGATCACCTCGTTTGCCGCGGCGGCCGCATGCTGCGCCGCGAGATGGTAGGCGCTATTCCCCACCATCCCGGGGCTCATTGCGGATTGCGCGACAGTCACGGGATCCAGGAGCCCGAAGGTGATGCCGGCGCCGGCTATCAGCCCGCCGGCCATCATCATCGCCGCTGCCGCCCTCTTCATCGAAACGTTTCGCATTGGATTTCTCCTGATTGGCTCGGGCGAGTCAGGCGTCGAGCCGCGCGTCGCCGATCGCCGGGCCGGTCTTGTCCTTGACGAAGTCGATCTGCCGGACGCCGAGCATCGATTTGAGACGCCCCGCCGGCACCTTCAGCGGACCTGGACTAGCGCCGGGGGTGCCCGGCGCGGCCTGCGGGTAAGCGGTGGACAGAGCGGTCTGGAAGGTGATGCCGCCTTCGACCTTCTGGATCACCTGGTGGATGTGCCCGTTGAGCACGGTGACCGAGCCGAACGGCCTGAGATAGCCGATCGCCTCCGCGGCGTCGTCGGTGCCCCAGCTCCACTCGGGTGAGACCGACCACAGCGGCATATGCGCCAGGACGACGATGGGCGTGCTGGCGCCGCGGCCTTCGAGATCTTTTTTCAACCATGCGAGCTGCTCCAGCCCGAGGTAGCCGAGCCCGCCCGGCCGCAGATTGAGCACGTTGACGAGTGCCACGAAATGCACGCCGCCCTGGTCGAAGCTGTACCAGCCGCCGGTGCCGTTCTCCTTCCCGAAGCGGTCGAAGAAGGGCTTACCCTCATCGACGAGCGTGTCGTGCTCGCCGGGGATGAAATGTGTCTGCAGCCCGGCGGTGTTTAGGAGCTGCTGGGCCGTGTCGAACTCGGCGGGCTTGGAGAGATGGGTGACGTCGCCAGTGTGCAGCATCATTGCGGGACGGACCGGTGCTTCGGCGATGCGCGCGAGCGCCAGCCGCAACGTGCCGTTTGGGTCCGGGTTTGCCTCGCCATGGAAGCCGATATGCGTGTCGCTGATCTGCACGAAGGAGAAATCGCCGGGCGTCGGCGGCGTCGCCGCCAGCGCGTCACCGCCGAGCTGGAACGCGCGCGGCACGCCGCCGCTCACCGTCCACAACACGCCGCCGGCAGCGCCGTAGAGCATGCATTTGAGGAGGCCGCGGCGGGTCGTGCCGGGCATGGCAGCTTCGATCTTCTCACGCATCATCATCTCCATGTTGTCCCAAATTCGGATGCCGCTGCCGCGCTCACCTCGCGGCTCGCTGTTGCAAGCGGAGGGGCTCGAACACCGCGCATGCGATCTTGCGAGCGTGAGCGGGCGACGCGGCGGCTCTTCCGTCTGACGTCTAGACAGATCGAGCGGCACGCTCGTTTATTCGCAGCCGCACGGCAATTTTTCGCAAAGCGGCAGTTCACGTTGCCGCGAGCGATCGCGAATCGCCGAAGAAAGCGCAAGTCGTCGCAGTCATCTCACATGACATCCGGTTTGGACCGGACCGCGCCGGGCACAGGATCCCGAGCGGTCATGAGATGACGCAGGAGCCTCCTATGATTCGGTTCTTCGGCACGACGAACGCGATGCCGCCGGCCACTACCGGACACATCAGCCTCTCGCGCGACATGATGAGGGACTGGCGGCGCTGGAGCCGAGCCGAGCGCATCACCGCCCTATCCATCCTGGCCGTGGTCTTGGCGGAGATGTCGCTCGGCCTCGCCGCGGGCATCCGCTCCTTCATCTGAGCCGGTGCGGCAATGACGCGCGGGCAATCCGAGAAGCGGCTGTTTGCGGCCTTCTGCGTCGCGATCGCGATCTCAGCCGCCGCTCCGGCGCGGGCGCAAAGCTCGCTCTATGCCGCCTATCCAAGCGCCCGCGCGGTTGGACCGCGTGCGGCGGCTGGTGCGGTGGTCTGGAGCCACGGGCGCTCGGTCGAATCAGAGGACTCCGAGGCTTCCACCCCGCCCTACATGGCGGTCTTGCGTGAGGGCGGCTGGGACACGTTCCGTTTCGACCGCAAGCGCGCCGGCGATACGCTCGCGGCGAGCGCGCAGGGTTTGGCGGAACAGGTACACCAGCTGAGGCAGCAGGGCTATCGCAAGGTGGCGCTCGCCGGGCAGTCCTTCGGCGCCTTCCTGTCGTTAATGGCCGCCGATGCCAGCGATGAGGTCGACGCGGTGATTGCCACCGCACCGGCCGCCTATGGCAGCTTCTCAGACTTCTACGGCAGCTGGCGCAGCAACGCGACCGAGCTCTACCCGATCCTGGCGCAGGTGCGCCGCGCCCGCGTCATGGTTTTCTATTTTCATGGCGACGACTTCGATCCGGGAGGACGCGGTGAGCGTTCGCACGCCATCCTCACCGCTCGCCACCTCTCCTACGTGATCGTCGACCAGCCGCCCCAGCTCACCACCCACTGGGCCGCCGCCACGCCGCAATTCGCCCAGCTTTTCGGCACCTGCATTCTCGGCTTTCTCGATGCGCCGCGGATCGATCGCGGAGCGGGCTGTGATGGCGGTGCATTCTCGGCCGGTGGAGTCGCGGCGGTTTCGCAGGGGCCGGCAGTGTCCATTGCCGAGTTGACCCAGGCACGCAGGGACTCAGGAGAGGTGCAATGAACTCGGTCACCGGCGATAGCGACCGCTTATCATCACACCTCCAAGCCGATGCCGCGCTGGTCGCTGGCTTGAGCTATGTCGGCGCAGTGGCCGCAGCCGCGCTTGCCGTGGCCTCGCAGAGCACGCTTGTCCGCGAAGTCGTGGTCGCCATGTGGACCGGAAGCGCGGGCGGGTTGCTCGGCGTCCTCTGCGCTGCCTTGGTTCAGCAGATGATGAAAGCAGGCCGCCGGCGGTACGGCCGGAAAGTTGAATGGGGCGAGGAGAGGCTTTAAGCTTCAGTCATAGATCCGGCTCAAAAATTCTTGCGGAGAACCCACTCCACGGGGCGCGAGGCGTCGGTCGGCGGTTATTTAGACCGAACAACTGCCAGGAATAAAATCGCTCCGAAGCGGGTCTTCTAACAAGTGCAGAGGAATATGCCAAGCGTCAGCTACCGTGCTCGCTTCGAGCGCGAGATCCTGCCTCATCTGGATGCCGCGTACAACATGGCACGCTGGCTCCTTCGCGGTAGTGACGACGCTGAGGACGTGACGCAAGAGGCGTTGTTGCGCGCCTACAAATACTTCGAAGGGTTTCACGGCGATAACGCCAAGGCTTGGTTACTGAGGATCGTGCGGAACAGCTGCTACACCTGGATCAAGAGCCGACCAAAGACCGAATCGATGACAGCGGACGAGGAAGGCGAGATCGCCGCCGAGCACGAACGCGCGCTGGCGCAAGCCGGGCATGGCTTGCCACCGCCCGATGCTCGGCTCATCGCAGCCGCCGACCGCCAACTGGTTCACGCCGCTCTCGAGCGGCTGCCGATTGCCTATCGCGAGATCCTGGTTCTGCGCGAAGTCGAGGAGTTGAGCTACAAGGAGATCGCTGCGATCGCCGACGTTCCCATCGGGACGGTGATGTCGCGCCTGTCGCGGGCACGCGAGTTGCTGATGCAGGACATCTCGCATTACGCCGGGTGACACGATGAACTGCGTTGAAGCGCATAGACTGTTGGACGCCTGCATGGATGGCGAGTTGAGCATCGAGCGGAACCTCGAACTCGAGCGTCATCTCGGGGAGTGTCCGACCTGCCAGGTGGAGCTGGCCAGCCGGCGCGCGCTCGGCTCGACCCTGCGCGAGAAGCTCGAGTACCATACGGCGCCTCTTTCGCTTCACCGCGCGCTGCGGAGCGAGCTTGGTCGCGCGGACGAAGTCGCCGGTGTGGGCGCTTCGGCTGCACGGCGTACGCCGCAATGGATGCGGATGGCGGCCTCGCTCGTTCTCGTCGCCGGCTTGAGTTCGGCGCTCACCTACTACGCTGCATCCCCGGGCGGCGACGTCATCCCCGACGAGGTGTTCGCAAGCCATGTCCGCGGCGTTCAGTCGGAGAACCGCCTCGTCGACGTCGTTTCCTCGGACCAGCACACGGTGAAGCCCTGGCTCGACGCCAAGCTCGACTTCGCGGCGCCGGTGAAAGATCTGGCAAAGGACGGTTTCCCGCTCTTCGGGGGGCGCGTCGACTATATCGACGGCCACACGGTCGCCGCGCTCATCTATCAGTCACGCAAACACGTCATTACGCTCTTCGTGTGGCCGAGCGAAGGCCCGCACAAATCGATCGCCACCAGCATGCGCCGCGGCGACAATATCGTGCAGTGGTCGGATGGGACGATGACCTACTGGGCGATCTCAGATGTCGCGCAGCCCGAGCTCATCGAATTCAGCAAGCGCTTCCAGGCAGCCCAGGCGACGTGATCCGGCATTCGTCACCAGGCTAGGAGAGGCCCTGTGGCCAGTAAGATCCTTCGCGCGTCTCTGTTCGGGGTACTCGTGCTGCTGGGCGCCTGCTCCGGGCGGACCCGCGAGCCCGTTTTCGCCTCCGTGAGGACGACGCCGATCGCGGCCGATCTCGCGCGCGTCTATTTCTATCGTGCCTTTGAACCTTATGAGAGCCTGGCCCGGCCGTGGATCTACCTCAATGGCAAAGCGCTCACCGTGTCCGAGCCCGGCGGTGTCTTGTTTCGCGACGTGCGACCCGGAGCCTATGATATCTCGGTCTACTCGCCGGGGATCTATCCGAACCAGTTCAAGCAGGTGGTGCTCCGCCCGGGCGACACGCTCTATGTGCGCATCGACTCCCTGCGCAACTGGTATCGCGGCTTCAACTGGGAGAGGGATACTTTCGTCGTGACACTCATTGGGGAATCAGAGGCCAGCGTCGAGATGGCGGCCCTGCGCTATTTTCCAGCAAATGGTTACTGAGTAAAGCTGCCACCCCTTTCGTCGCGAGCTGCTCGGGTCGCAACAAGGACCGCTGCGGCCCGGTCACTTGAATTGTCCGTCGCAACTAACGGCACAGCGGCACGCACGCAGAGACGTTGCGCCTGCAGTCTCCGATCTCTGCGGCGTCATCACCGAGGGGTGATTTAGTGAGCACCGCTTTTGGGGCGGCGCGACGCCTTCCGCCCAAGCTTACGCGCACGAGGGCGCTCCTGCACCCTTCAGCGAGCAGCGCGCTCTCTTCAGACCACGCTTGCGCAGTCTCCGGTGCAGTGACTCATTGGCCATAGATTACGCGTACTCATTTTATGCGCGACTTATTCCAAAAAATGTTTTTTGTAATTCGAGAATAGTGACGGGCGGTCGCCTTGTCTCCCTCGTGGTCGCACAGCTGCTTCTTCCATTCGGCGGAAGACTGGCGCGCAGGAGGGATCGCAGAAAAATGACAGCCATACCAAGGCGGATTGCGCTCGTGAGCGCGACCGCGCTCTTATTCGGAATGCCAGGCGCGCAGGCTCAGACCGCGCCAGGCGCGGGCTCCTTTCCCGGTTCGATATTGATCCCCGGCACGAACACGTCTCTGCGGATCGGCGGCTATGCCAAGCTCGACTTTCTCTACGATTTCGGCGTGCATCAGGACTTCCTCGCCAACGGCGCCGGCTCGGGTACGCTGGCCTCGGCGATCCCACTGGATGACAACGTGCGCGGCACCGTGCCAGGCGTCGGTCACAACATTCATGGCGTTACGCGTCTCACGGCGGCGGAGTCGCGCTTGAACATCGAGACCCGCACGCCGACCGATTACGGCGAGTTGAAGACCGTGCTCGAGGGTGATTTCGAAGGTGTCAGCGGTCTCACGCCCGGCAACACCTTCCAGACCAACAGCGACCGTTCCGCCTTCGCTCTGCGCCTGGCCTACGGCACCTTGGGTCCATTCCTCGCCGGCCAGACCGCACCTCTGTTCCGCGATCCGACCGCCGAAGTCGAGACTTTGGACTTCGACGGCGCCATCGGCACGGCCGGTCCGCTGCGCCAGCCGGAATTGCGCTACACCTTCGCCTTCGTCAACGGCGTGAGCGTGGCGATCGCGTTGGACAATCCGCAGTCGCAGTTCTTCAACACGATCAACACCAGCGCCGCGGGGACGCCCTTTTCCGGGCAGTCGACCTTCGGCGCCGGGCAGGGCGATAAAGCCCCGGATTTCGTCGGCGCCGTGACCTTCAACCAGGCCCGCGGCCACCTCGCTTTCCGCGTCGTCGCTCGCGAGCTTTACGACCATGGTCCGTCGCCGGTGGCGGGACAGGCTCCAGGCAATGCCTCGACATTCGGCTGGGGCGCCGGTCTCTCCGGCGACATCAAGACATTCGGAAAGGATGGTATCTTCTTCCAGGCCAATGGCGGTCCCGGCATCGGACGCTACGCCACCGATTCCGGCACAGCCCCCGGCGATTCCGTCATCTCGGCCGACGGCCGAACGCTCAAGACGGTAAAGATCTGGAACGCATTCCTCGGATATCAGCACTGGTGGAACGACCGCCTGCGAAGCAACGTCGAAGGCAGTATTCTGCAGGCCTCCTATCCGAAGGATCTTTTCCCGGCCACCGCGTTCACGCCAGCAGGATCGTTCGGCGTTCTGAACCGACAACTGATCAGCTCGCATGTGAATCTGATCTGGAGCCCGGTCTCCCAGGTCGATCTCGGCGTCGAGTTCATTTATCTGCAGCGCAAGACCGAGGGCGGGCAGAGAGGAAATCTCGAGCGCGGCGAAGCCTCGGCCAAGTTTAAGTTCTAACCCAATCTCACGTTCGAAATTCCCGCGCAACCAGACTCCCTCTGGTGCTCACCGATGCCCCCACAGGTGTCGCAACGCGCGGGATGCCCCGCCGCAGCAATGCGGCGGGGCCCACTTTTGGTGAGCGATGTTTCGGATGGCACCCGACTCGATGTCCTCAAGGGGCCGCGATGGCGTTCGCTAGGAGAATTCGCGAGTCGTCGATGGCAGCAGCGACCGGCGTTCGCCGATGCTTACCAATCGGTGCCGGTGCCCGGATGGTATATCTCGCGCGCGAGCTCGTCCTGGTGTCCGCCCGAGCCAAGAAGATCGACCGGGCCGGCGGCAAATGGCGCATCCGAAGCCGTCGCCGACGGACTCGCTGCCGTCTTGCGCGCCTGTGCCGCTGCGGTCGCCCGCGCCAGCGGAGTGTCGCCCGGGTTGTTGTAGCGGCCGGACTGCGCCGATTTGAGAACCAATGTCTCATCGCCACCAAACGGGTCAAAGGCATAGGCAGCATTGGCGAGGACCGGGGTGGCGAGGACAACCGTGAGCACCGCGACGCGACCCACGCGCTCTAGCATCGAAAGAGTCGTCATTCGAACTCTCCTTGTGATCAAATCGCGTCGGCATGATCGCCGCGCTGAACACAAGACCCGCCGAGCGCGGCCGATATTCGCGTGGTCTCTTCACGCTCTCGTGCGCTCTCCACAGGCTGCGATCATCGCGCCGATCGTCCTGGACGACATCAGCTTGCTTGATCGGAGCCGCCGGTCAAACGAGCAATCTGCCGCCCGAGATCCCATAGTTCGATTGCATGCTAAGCCCGCCGTTCGTGGATCATCTTTGCGGCTGCCCGCAACGGCTCACCGTCTCCGCCGCAGCGGATAACCTCGAGCGCCAGGTGTGTCCGGTGCTGGCTCAGAAAGTAGCAACGATAGACGTGCATCTCAGGTCTCCATCGATGCGGGTACCAGCGGGAGGCAGGTGTACAGGCCGAAGCCTCGGCGGTTCAGGGCAATGTCGCTGTTGAACCCCTCCGCGACTCGGTCATGTCGCCGGAAAGGAGGCAAAGAGTGACGTTGATCGCCGCGAGGAATGGCATGGTCGATCTGCTCGGGACGGGGATCGTACCGCCGGATCGTCTGTAGCGCTCGTGTGACAGCTTGAGCCATGGCGCACTCCCCGTTACGGCGTTTGACCTCGCGAGTGCGAACCTCGTCAGCGCAAACCTCGTCCAGCTAACGACGTACCGACGCCGCAAGCACTCGCGACGACGCTGAGAGGCACAATGGGAGCCGCCTGTTGGCTCTCGGCTATCACGGCCTTCCGCAGCGCCTGCCGGGCGCGCGAAAGGCGCGACATGACCGTTCCGATCGGGACGCCCGTGATCTGCGCAATATCCTTGTAGGAAAGCTCCTCCAGTTCGCGCAAAACGAGGCATTCTCGCAGCTCGACCGGAAGCGCGTTGAGCGCCTTGTCTACCTGGCCGAGCGCCTGTCGGTGCACCAGTGTGGCCTCGGGGCCGGGGTGCGGATCGGGCACGTCCATAACTATGCCCTCCTCCCCAGCCGCGCCCGTTCCTCTGCCGAGCGAAACCTCCATTCTCGACTGCTGTGCCTTGATGTGCGAGTAGGAGACATTGCGGACGATCTGAAGCACCCACGCCCGTAAAGAGCCACCGCGAAACGATGCGAAGTATTTCAGAGCGCGCAGAAGTGCGTCCTGTACGACGTCCTCGGCCGCAGACGGGTCGCGGACCAGCCAGCGTGCCAGGTTGTAGGCGGCGTCGAGGTGAGGAAGCACGACCCGCTCGAAATCGTCGAAGCATTCCCGTTTGTTCATTGATGCCCCCCGGTTGATTCGCAGTGCCACGCGGCCACAGTGATCAGAGACGCATGTTGCATCAGACGCATGTTGCATAAATGGACGCGCAGTCCTCTTTCCCTGGAACGTGGATACCCTCGCAAAGCCAGGAATATCATTGGCCTACAGGGATTCGTCCTCGGCTTTGGATTTCTGCTAAGATCGGGTGATCTATCCCCGCCGAGGTGACGCGGGCGGCTGCGCATCCAGTCGAGCTTCGCCGGCCCGCTGGCGCAGGGGTCCGCCTCGACTTTGGAGTACGACCTGGACTACTCGGGGGCGGATCGACGTCAGTGGAGCTTTGGGCGCCTAGCCGGCTTGAGTCTGCTATGCAAGAAGCCAACGACCGACCGAGGCGTTTGCGTTTTGGTGTCTTCGAGGCTGATCTTCGAGCCGGCGAACTGACGAAGCATGGCTTACGGCTCAGGTTGCAGGGGCAGCCCTTTCAATTGCTGGCCATGCTGCTAGAAAAACCGGGAGAACTGGTGACCCGGGGTGAATTGCGTAACAGACTTTGGCCCGGGACCGTCGTGGACTTTGATCACGGCGTTAACAAAGCAATCAGCAAAATTCGTGAAGCGCTGGGCGATTCGGCTGAAAATCCGCGCTTCGTTGAGACCGTCGCTCGTCGCGGCTATCGGTTCCTGGCTGAAGTCGCAGTGATCGACGCAACCCATGATAGGCAACCGGAGGCCGCGCCTGACCGCCTAGCTCGACCGAGAGATCCCGCTCTTGTCGGCCTCACTGACGCTCTTACCTCTTCGAATCCACCATCCCGTCGTATAGCTTTGGGGCGTTTCATAACTTTGGGGCGTTTCAGCTTCGGTTTAGCCCTGGTGCTCGTGGCCTCGTTGTCTTGGATTCTCTACGTCCGGAACCACGCCTCACCACAGATTCGCTCCTTAGCGGTACTGCCACTGGAAAGCCTTTCCGGCGATGCCTCGCAGGATTACTTCGCAGATGGGATGACAGACGAGCTGATCGCCAACCTGGGGCAGATCAGCGCGTTACGCGTGATCTCCCGTACCTCGGCGATGATGTATAAGCACGTTCGTAAGCCCGTGCCCGAGATTGCTCGCGAGCTGAACGTAGAAGCCGTGGTGGAAGGCACCGTATTGCGTTCTGGCGAACGAGTGCGGATCACGGCCCAGTTAATCCAGGTGCCTGATGAGCGGCACATCTGGGCGGAGAGCTATGAAGGGGATCTGCAGGACACGCTAGCTCTCCAACACCGCGTAGCCCGGGCGATCGCCGAGCAGATCCGGGCTACCTTGAATCGACAGGAACAAGCTGCGCTGGCGAACTCAAAGCATGTAAATCCGGATGCTTATGAGGCCTACCTCAAAGGACGATACTTCTGGAATAAGCGAACCCCAGAAGGTCTTAAGCAAGCCATTGTCTATTTCAACCATGCAATCGAGAACGACCCGACCTACGCCGAGGCATATGCTGGCCTAGCCGATGCCTACGCACTATCGGGAGATTGGGAATACGGGGTTCTATCCCCCGCGGACGCCTTCCCTGAAGCCAAGGCGGCTGCGAGGAGGGCGCTGGCTTTGGATGATAACGTCGGTGAGGCCCATGCCTCGCTTGCCTTTGCCTTAGACCTCTATGACTGGAACTGGGATTCTGCTGAGGAGGAATACAAACGCGCAATTGCGCTAACTCCTGGCTATGCGACGGCGCATCATTGGTATGGCTGGCATTTGATCGTGATCGGACGGCAGAGCGAGGGGATCGCTGAATTGAGAAAAGCGCAGAGCCTGGATCCTCTGTCCCTCATCATAAGCGCAGACTTGGCGGATGCATTGTGCGTCGCGCACCTCTTTGACGAAGCAGCGCAGCAGAGTCGGAAGACGCTAGAAATGGACCCCAACTTTGCCGTTGCACATTATCAACTGGGCCAGGCCTTCGAGCAGAAGCGCATGCACGACGAAGCAATCGGCGAATTTCAGAGAGCAATCGAGCTTTCTGGAGCCAGCACGACATTTGCCTCCAATCTCGCTTATTCTTTGGCCGCTTCAGGACGGAGGGAAGAAGCGATCAAGATTGCTAAGGCCTTGGAAGGCCGACAGAGCCAATCCTCTGCTGCCGACTCCGGTATCGCCCTGATTTATGTAGGCCTCGGCGACAATGACCAGGCGATGATCTGGCTGAACAAAGCTTATGAAGCGCGCTTCAATCCCTCCATCTTGCTGCGGCCGGCGTTCGACAACCTTCGGTCCGACGCTCGGTTTCAGGAACTCGTGCGCCGTATTGGCCTCCCACAGCTTGCTCAGCAAGTCGGCAAGCCTGCATTGTAGTAGCTTATCCTTTTGCTGTGTGTAGGTTCGCTTGGTCCAAGCTCAACTGAACCCAGACTCTGGCCTCGACTGGATGAAAGTCGGGGAGCACGTCAGAGACTGCACTGACAGCCAGTGACTGCCGGGCTGTCAGTGCAGGGAACGGGTTTGATCCTATTTTGTCGGTGCTGCTAACGGGATGAAGTCGGATTTGGCATGCCGGCTGATGAAAAAGTACATTCGTTTGGCGATCCCTTGCCGCCGGCAGCGGTCTCGCCTAGGCCATCATAAAACTTTTCCGGTTCACGATTGCGCGTACCGCCCATGATAGCGGCTGCGCCGCCGCGAAAGCGCAAGCGGTCCCGGGTGCTTTAAGCGCTCGCGGCACGGCTCCGGAATATTTCCGCGCAACGTTTGGTCTTGTCTTGCGCGTGTTAGGGCTGGCCAGCCGGCAGCAGGAATGCCACGCCGTCGGTCCGCCACCGCCACGCGAGAAGGCGCCCCACAACCGATACGATGGAGGGTCTAATGTCCGCTTTCCGCACCGCAATGCTTGGGCTCGTCGCCGTCGCTGCGATGTCGACTCCTGCACTGACGCAACAGTCGCCTTATCCACCGCCAAGGTCGTATGACGGCGTCACGCTCTACTCCCCGCAAACCGGCCGCATGGTCGCGGACCATCTCAGCGACCAGGACATGCAAACTGCCATGCAACATGCGCAACCAGTCAAGGGACCGGTGATGATCGTCCTGTCCGGCGGGCAGGCCTATCTCGTCCAGGACATGGCGCAACCGATGCACGATGGATCGCCCATGGTCAAATACTTCGAAAACAGGATGA
>WNFB01001724.1_pt1 | contig 23734 bp, 30 predicted proteins | sample 5400501 | NCBI WGS metagenome assembly WNFB01 (sample SAMN13153341, study PRJNA577476) | soil metagenome | isolation source: 200 cm saprolite under Douglas fir tree site 2 hole 1 | place: USA:California | collected 2015-04-18 | reverse complement strand
AAATTAGGTTTTATTTTGACGCCGGTACCGGATGCGCATTTATGCTGCGGCTCGGCCGGCACCTATTCTATCTTGCAAAAAGACCTGTCTCAGCGCTTATTGAAAAACAAACTCCATGCTTTGCAATCCGGATCGCCGGACATAATCGCCACCGCCAATATCGGCTGTCTCACCCATCTGCAAACGCAATCCGCGGTGCCGGTACGGCATTGGATAGAATTATTGGATGCCTAGAAATGGGGGGCCACCAAAGAGGAATAAAGCCGGGTGGGACCAAGCTTTGTTGATAGGGGTCGGGAAGGCTTTCGCCTCCCCGCCCTCCGAACCGTGCGGGCGGTTCTCCCGCACACGGCTCTCCAGTCGGTGGTTGCTTCATCGAGATTGGCTCGCCGTCGCATGGGCTTGGACCATCGTGAAAAGCCCACTGTTCCGCGAAGAAGGCGTTCGGCCAGCGCCGTGAGTGATTCGGTGAGTTGCCCAACCCCTCGCACTTGTTTTGCTTCAGCAGTATCGCGCGCAAACGCCGCCGGACGAACGCGTCCAGCGTGCCGAAGGTGTAACGCTGTGCGTGTTTGAAGTAGCCAAACCATCCTTTGAGGATCGGGTTGAGGTCTGTGATCACTCGTTCGATCGCTGCCCCGCGTACGCGCGAGGTCCGACGGCGAATCGCGTCGCGCAATGCGTTGACGCTCTTGCGCCGCACCCAGCGTTTACCACACTCGAAGCGGTAGCCAAGGAACTCGAAGCCTTGTCCTTCGATCCGGCAGTCGCCCACGCGGGTCTTGTCCGGATGCAGGCTGAGGCCGTTTCGTTCCATCCAGGTCCGTATCTCGTGCAGCGCACGTTGGGCTTGGTCCTGACTTTCGCATAGCACGACAAAGTCGTCGGCGTAACGCACCATGCGGTAGCCGCCTTCCTGCATATGGACATCCACGGATGCAGAGGGATGTTCGCCAGCAAAGGGCTGAGCACCGCGCCCGTCCGACCCCTGCTGATGATGAATCTGGGCCACCGGCAGGGTATCGCGATAGACATAATCCCGCAGCGGAATGCCTGCTGGCGTGCTTTCTCCCAGGAGATTCCCGGTTTGGTCGTACTGGTAGAGGGTGGTGCGATGGTCGGTTTGTTTCGCGGTGCGTTGGCTCAAGGCATTGTAGGTGTAGTGGGCTATCGTCCGGCCTTGGTGTTTGACTTCGGACAGACGCCCGGCGCGGTTATAGGCGAATTGCCGGCCGTCCTGATCGGAGATTAAGCAAGTAGGGCGCATTAGGCGGTAGCCGTCATGCGCCGGATGTCGCTTTCAATTCTCCGTTTCGTGTTATCGCCTTTCATTCGGCGCAATACGCTCACGCTATTGCGCCCTACGCGGGCTTCTTGATCTTTGTAGCAAGGATCTGCATGACTTTATCCGGATGGTTTGGAAAAAGTATGATCGGGGCCCCAGGCTTGGAACCATGAAGACGGAGTTCAACGCCTTTTGAAAGAAACCGCCGCCTATATTCAGCCGATTCGATCTCGCTATAAGGTATTAAGGTTGGGCCAATAAACCCGACGACCATGAAATCAGGGTAAAACGAGACGCGACAGAATGGCATGTTGCCGCCAGCAGAGAAGCCAAACACAGGTCCCGTTCTCGCAGAACACCTTTCTTCATAGAGAAGCGTTTGTCCAGTTTCCTTTTCTAATCGTCGGCGTGGAGCGAAAAACAGCAGAATAAGAGCTGTTCCAACTAGAGCGATGCCTATCAGAACTATCAAAATTGTCATTCGCAAGTTCAATGGTAGACCCCATTTTTTCGTTCGTTGGCAGCGGCGTCGCCAAAGGCGGTCTTCTCCCAGCGCTATTGCAGACCTTCACATTTGCCTACTTCCGTTTTGCCCAATGCTTCTGCAATTAAGCTCCCATATTGCTCGACAAACCTTTTTCGATCCTTGCCATCGCCAAACAACTCGAAATGCTCATTGAGTAACCTGCATACGACGGGCACCAGAAATGGCCGTTCTTTCAATACGCTCAAGACATCCTGCGACGAACTGCGGAAGACATTTAAAATCTCATTCTTCGCAATCTCCTCGATAGAATGCGCACTGTTCGCAGCGTCACTGACAAATACGATAAAGAGATAAGCCTTAAGGTGCTCCCGTGTCGCTTGATGATCCCTATAATACCTAAGCCGCAGTTCGGTCATCTGCCTGTACCTAGCGAGACTGGTATTGAGTTTATCTCTATCAGTGGTCGGCCCAACTACGTTTGGCATGTTCAGCATAACGTCCAACAAGAGACGCATTTCGGTATCCGTGAGAAGGGTGCTAGGGGGTGCGGCGAGACTGGTTTGTGTGAGCAACATGAACGCCGAGGCCGCAAACCCGAATACTAGACTCGACCAATACCACCGCCTTCTACTCATTGTGGCCTCCTGATGATCACGGTAAGAGGCTCTTCCTTACCAAGATTTCGAAAAAGGTCAGTGCATTGATCCGGACGGATCGTCGGACAAGCTGCTGAACCTCGTCTGTCCATCGATTGGCCGCAGTGCACGAAAATATCTGTAGCAGTTGATCCCGGAGATCCAGGGGCGGTTGGTGTATCACCCAAATAGATTCCAAGGGCTTGCGCCTGAGACATAGTCGTGTTTTGTCCTTGGTACGTGCCTTCTGCGACGGTATTTAGGCGCGACGGATCGTTGGGCAAGGTACTACCCTGTCCGCTGAATAGTGTGTTGTTTGTAGTGGTATCCATGAGAGTGGCGCTCGCTCCATAGGTTGAGCCATTTCTCGGTCCTTCTATCAGCGTGAGGATCTTTTCCAGTCCTAGTGGATCTCTGTAACGCAGAGGCTTGGCGTTGGCGTAGAGATACGGATTCAAGCCTCCACGCAGCCCAATCGGATCACTCGTAATATACCTCCCGTCCTCGGATCATAATACCTATTCCAATTATAGTGAAACCCCGTCTCTTGATCGAAGTACTGCCCCGGGAAACGAAGATTAATGGTCTCCCGTCCCGGTACGAAGCGGTCTTGTTCGAACTCAGTCCCCTCCTGTTCGTGTTGTTGTTGTATAAGGTTTTGGCTCGGCCGGTTATTGCCAAACGCATCGCCTTCCCAGCGCCAGACGATGTGGCCGCTCGTGCATCAATCAATCGGGTACGACCCCATTGATCCTTGCTTTTCAAGAGCGGGGCAGTAAGCAATGGCTAAGATTAGCCCAGATAAAAAAGAAGCGAGAGAATCGAAAAAATTTTCAATGGGCGCGACCAACATGGGGGTCGTTCCGGGAAGGACGGATAAAAACATAACCAAAATGGAAAGAAGGAATATCAACCGGAACATAGGGTAAGAGAATAGCAATCCAATTGCCGAAAGGGCTGAGAACCCTATCGCCACTGCTCCAATCCAATTGGCCATTTGTTGCAATTGGCCCTGGCTTTGTCTTGACCACCAGGCAAAATAATCTGAAGCCTCTCTAGAAAAACTTTGGCTTGAATGAAAAACGCCGCTGAAAATTAATATAGCGCAAACCACATAAGCAACAATGCTTCCACGCAGTATCCATTTGCTCATACTTTGGATCATTTTCTCATCAAATAAATTATTACTAGTCCTATTATGATCTCAATCATAGCGAACTCTTGATAGTGAGGCCCTAAGTCGACGTAATTACCATATCTAAAAGTGTAAAAGGTTCTGTTAAAGAAATGAAATATTCCCCATACAACCAGAACGATTCCTAACCAAAAGATAAGCTGTTTGCCTGTCATTGCCTTCCTAGGCACCCCAAAAAATTAAGGACAGGCTCCCGGCGAACCTGTAAGCCGTGATATTAAGCTAGATAAGGCTCCGTAAGCCATTTCTTGTAGAGCTTTAAGCTTCGCGAAGGCCTCTTGTCCTTCCGCACCTAAAAACCCTGCCAAGGAAGCCGCTGACAATGCTTCGGGTGGACCTTTTCCCAAAATTGCAGATATGAATTGGAGGTCTTCTTCCATAACAGCTGATTGCTGCAACGCCAGCATCTGCGCTCTCGCAATTAGGGACAAAGCCGCCTCACTGGACTGCGGGCAGTATATTGGATAGCCTGAGCCGATCACAGTTGGAGCGCGAACCGGCGGGCTAATGAGGGATCGATGGCGATCCCTTGTTCGAGCTCACTGGGGGTGAGATACCCGATCCCCGAGTGAACGCGTTTCTCGTTGTACACCTCCTCGATGAAGGTTGGCAAGTTTTCGAGTACGTCGAGGTACGTCTCGTAGTTGGCGAGATAGACCTCTTCCTGTTTCAGTGTCTTCATGAAACTCTCCACGAACGCGTTGTGATACGGATTGCCTTTGGCCGAGTTGGAGATCAGGAACCCGTTCTCGTTCAGGAATTCGACATACTCCCGGCAGAGGTACTGCACACCGCGATCGGAGTGGTGAGAGAACAGATCCAGGATCACGGCGAGGTAGACAAAAGCGTTCTGGATGCGGATATACGTCAGATCGCCTGCCCACGCCTGATTGATCCCGGTCAGGCGACGCCCCGGCAGCAGATTGGGATAGACGCGGTGGGAGTGCTGAGAATCGGTGGTGTGCACGAAGGCACGTTTGATCTCGGCCTTAAGCGAAAAGCGCTTCATCACCCGGCGTAATCGGCGCTCCCCGACGCGGATTCCACGGCGCCGCAAATAGACCTGGACCGTGCGATAGCCCGCACAGGGAAATTCGCTTTGCACCTGCTCGATGTGGTCACGAAGGTCCGCATCCTCCCGCTCGCGCACCGCTCGATCGACCTTAGGCTGGTAGTAGTACGTCGAAAGCGAGAGGCCGATCATTTGGCTCGCCCTCTGGCGCGAACCAAGAGTTGCTTGGTTTCGATGTACCCACTCGATTTTCTCGCGAACGGAGAGGTTGGCTGAAGTTTTTTTAAAAGCTGATCGTTTCGATGCGCTCGCCTCGGGCACGATGCTCGAGCTGCACCCGCCACTTGTAGATCTGGCCACGCACCAGCCCTTCACGCGTTGCCAGGCCTTCCGCCGAGATCGTCCCGGAGAGGTACTCCGCAACGATTCGGAGCTTGTAGTCGAGATCGTACTGCTGTCTGGTCTTCTTCATACCGGTTTCTCCTCCTTCTAAACATCATAGGGAAAAACCGGTTCGGGCTCTATAAGATCGGCTCATGCTCTCCAGTCAACTGCCCGCAGTCCACTACCAGGTAGCGTCTAAGGATAGCCCCGACTATCACAGCGGCGATTGGATCTATTCAAATGAGCAGATGCGCGATGGCCACTACTACGAGGTGCAAGTGAATGACGATATGGGCTACCCACAAGTGTTAGAAGTAATACGAGAAGTCGATGCTAAGGAATTGACAAGCTAATCTGTAAAGTCTCATCAAGTAGGCGCGACTCGCTACGGGCGAGTGGTGGCTTCTGGCCGATAGCCGAAATTCAAACTGAGACACTACCAAAAATTCTTGACACTACCGTTATACCGTATGAGACTATTAAGATGCGAGCACGCGTTAGCCTCGTTTTGGTACTTTCGCTGATGATGGCGATGCAGCCGTCATGGGCCGCGGTGCGCATTATATTGCGCGCTACATCCGCTTCGTTACCGACCTCCGGTCAGGACAGGAACTCCTCCCACCGGCATCACGTTTCGATTCCCTCGCACGATAATGGCGCGAACGACTGCCGCAGCACCGGCGGGAAACAACCTGCCCCGCGTGGCGGCTCCAGTTGCCCGCTGCCGGGCGCCTGTGCCCTGACTGCGGTTGTACTGCCTGAATCGCTCGTCTTTCACTACACGCCTTTAAAGTCCTCGGTACCCATCGCGCATACCGATCATTTGACATCGGTTGATGCGCTACCGCCGTTCCGACCTCCGATCTCTTAACGATCTATCAACCCGGTTTTCCCGGGAAATATTTCGTTTAATCATTTTTTGATCTGGAGGTTGTCATGAACACCAAGCTTCTGCTTTGGGGGCTTTCCGCCCTCGCTATTACCACGTCCGCCTATGCCACCGACTCGAAATCGGAGATGGATGATTGCAAACACCCCATTAACTCGGCGAGCGCACGCGCAAAGGGTGAGACCGGCTTCGTGTTATGGGAAAAGCCGCGCGCGGTGCCTACACTTGCCTTCCAGGACGGCGAGGGGAAGCCGCTCAGCCTGAATAATTTTCGCGGCAAAGTGTTGGTGTTGAATCTCTGGGCGACATGGTGCAGATCGTGCCGGGAAGAAATGCCCAGTCTCGACCGCCTGCAAGCCAAGCTTGGCGGTCAGAATCTTGAGGTACTGGCACTATCGATCGACCACGCCGGACCGAAAGCGGTACGCGACTTCGTCCGCGAGTTCGGCGTCAAACATCTGCAGTTGTACATCGATCCCACCGCACAGACGCCGACCACGCTCGGCGTCATCGGTGTTCCCGCAACGTTACTGCTAGACCCGCAAGGCCGGGAGCTTGGCCGGCTGCTTGGGCCGGCCACGTGGGATAGCCAGGCGATGCTGAAATTTTTAGAAGGGGTGATTAGGCAAACCAAAGGAGATGCATCATGACAAACGGTATGGAAAGCGTAGGGGTTGCGACCGCGCTGCTCGCCGGCACGGCGTCGTTCCTTTCGCCGTGCGTCCTGCCATTGGTGCCCGGCTACCTGTCCTATGTCGCCGGGTACTCGCTTGACGAACTCAAGGCCCGCAAGGGACGCGAGCGTCTGGCGGTATTGCGTGCCAGCCTCGCGTTTGTGCTCGGCTTCTCCACCGTCTTCATTGCGCTCGGTGCGAGCGCCACCGCCCTTGGACGGCTCCTGCTGGCGTACAAGCACGCGGCCAACCTGGTCGGCGGCGTGATCGTGATGGTATTTGGTCTCTTTATGACCGGACTGCTTAACCTGCGCTGGATGCAACTGGATCGCCGCTGGGTCCATCGAGTTCCCGGTGGCGGCGGGATCATGTCGGCTTATCTCCTGGGGTTGGCATTCGCCTTCGGTTGGACGCCCTGCATCGGCCCGATTCTTGGCGGTATCCTCACGGTGAGTGCCTCCACGGCGGATGTTGGTGCTGGCATCACGCTCCTTGCCGTGTATTCGCTTGGGCTCGGGCTCCCATTTTTGCTGACGGCACTTTTCATCGAGCGCTTTTTAGAGCACGCCAAAACGCTGCGGCGCTGGAGCCGACCGATCCATATCGGAACCGGCGCCATCCTGGTACTCATGGGCGCGCTCATGATGACGGGGTACCTCAGTACCTTATCGTACTGGCTGTTGGACCTGTTCCCCGCCCTCGGGCGGATTGGTTGATCGATGACACCGGGCATCGGATCGGACGCGAGCTGGCTGACCCCTTGGTTTTGCTCATCGGAAGCCCAGCACGTGATTGTGTGGCCAGGAGATTTCGGCGGCGGATCTCGCGATTTATCCGTTTCTTGCCCGCGTCGGCGGCAAAAACGAGGTGAAGTCCCTAGGACTGGGAATGCTTCTGCTCGAAGCGCGCTACCCGAAGCTGGCCGCATGGACGGAGCGGGTCGAAGCGCTGCCGGGCTATGAGCGGACCTATCCGCCGCATTGGAGGCAATAAGGAGCCGCTTGATCGCCCTTGCGCACGTGCTATGACAAAACTGGCTGCAAAATCCAAAGAGCGCTCGAAGTGGAAGCCATCACCACCAAATCTGATCGCGTCGTTCGATAAGTTCATCGAAGCGTTGCCGAATATTGAGCGCCGCAAAATGTTCGGTTATCCCGCCGCGTTCATCAACGGTAGACTCTTCGCCGGCCTGTACCAGGACAGCATGGTGCTGAAGCTGCCGACAGCGGCAAGGACGGAATTGGGGTCGCCTCACGAAACGGAAAAAATCGTACGCTAAGGCGAAATCACCGTTTTGTTGCTCGGTGCTGACTCAGTGAGAGCCCCTTGCAGCGAAACGATCAGCGGACACGAGACGCTACCTTTCCGCACCTGGCACTCGCACACCAGTTGGGATAGCGTGGACTCCATGCGCGCCAAGCCCGCCTGTTTCTCGCGAACATCCCTGAGCTTGTGTTCTGCGAGCCCCCGCGCCTCATCGCAATGGGTGCCATCCTCCAGTCTCAACAGTTCCGCGATCTCATCCAGGCTAAAGCCTAGCCGCTGAGCGGATTTCACGAAATTCACCCGCGCGACATCCGCCTCGCTGTAACGGCGAATGCTGCCGTAGGGCTTGTCTGGCTCGGGCAACAGACCCTTGCGTTGATAAAACCGGATGGTTTCCACGTTGACACCGGCCGCCTTGGCGAAGGCTCCGATGGTCAGGCTTTCCAAATTGTTCTCCATACTGCTTGACTCCGTACTTGACTACGGAAGTAATGTTATGTCAGCGCTGAAAGATTTAAAAGGAGAAACGCATGTCTGAACCGCAAAACGGGCGCGGTGCCCTCGTCACCGGGGGGCTTGCCGCGATCCTCGCCTCGACGTGCTGTCTTGGGCCGTTGGTGTTGGTAGCACTGGGATTCAGCGGCGCCTGGATCGGCAACCTGACCGTGCTGGAGCCTTACCGCCCGATCTTCATCGGCGCGGCACTGGTGGCGCTGTTCTTTGCCTATCGGCGCATATTCCGTCCGGTGCAAGCGTGCAAACCGGGCGAAGTTTGCGCCGTACCGCAAGTGAGGGTGGCCTACAAAGCCATCTTCTGGATCGTGGCCGCGCTAGTTGTCGTCGCGCTCGCGTTCCCTTACGTCCTGCCACTGTTCTACTAAAACTGATAGGAGAAAATCATGAAGAAACTCTTCACTGCCATCGCCCTCGCCGCCGCCTTCGTCGCCCCCGTCTGGGCGGCCACTCAAACGGTCACCCTGTCGGTACCCGGCATGACCTGCTCGGCTTGCCCCATCACCGTAAAGAAGGCGCTCAACAAGGTCAAGGGGGTCACCAAGGCAGAGGTCAGCTTCGGCAACCGGCAAGCTGTCGTGTCCTTCGACGACACACAGACCAACGTCCAGGCGCTGACCAAGGCGACCGCGGATGCCGGCTATCCGTCCAGCGTCAAGCAGTAGTCCGGGGTTGTCACTCATCAGGGGACGAATCATGCGGCTTTTGACGCGAGTCGCTGACAAGGCCGGCGCGCTCGGTAGCATCGTGTCCGCCATGGGCTGTGCCGCATGCTTCCCGGCCATCGCCAGCCTGGGGGCGGCCATCGGTTTGGGCTTTCTGAGCGAGTACGAAGGCCTGTTCCTGACCACGCTGCTACCGCTGTTTGCCGCAATCGCCTTGCTGGCGAATGCCTGGGGATGGTTCAGTCATCGTCAATGGCACCGCAGCGCCCTCGGCATGGTCGGGCCGGCCATGGTGCTGGCGGCCGTGTATTTGTTCTTCGGTCATTGGTGGACGGCCAGGCTGCTTTATGTCGGCCTGGCCTTCATGGTCGCGGTGTCCATATGGGATCTCGTCTCGCCGGCGAACCGCCGTTGCGGCCCGGACACCTGCGAAGCGCCGCAGATGCGCTGATGACGATGCTTGTAGTTGGCGAGACAGAAAAGGAATCAGTGACATGACCACATTGCGAATCTCTGGGATGACCTGCGCCTCCTGCGCTGATCACATCAAGGAGGCGTTGGAGAGAGTGCCGGGTGTGCGATCAGCCTCTGTGTCCTATCCCAAGGGCGTGGCGGAAGTCGCCAGCGAGCAAGGCACCCGGCAGGACGCGCTGACCGCCGCCGTGACCGCCCTGGGCTATCGGGCCGCGCTTGCCGACACCCCAGCGTCGGAAAAACCCGGCAGCCTGTTCGGCAAGGTCTTGGGATGGCTGGGTGGCGCCGCAGAGGCCGCTGACGGCTGCAAGCTTCACATCGTCATCATCGGCAGCGGCGGAGCCGCCATGGCGGCCGCACTCAAGGCGGCAGAGAACGGCGCCCGCGTCACGCTCGTCGAGCGCGGCTCCATCGGTGGCACTTGCGTCAATGTGGGATGCATACCTTCCAAGATCATGATCCGCGCGGCGCATATTGCTCATCTGAGGCGCGAAAGTCCGTTCGACGCTGGGCTGTCCGCTGCGACCCCAGTCGTCCTGCGCGACCGGCTGCTCGCACAGCAGCAAGCGCGAGTGGACGAGCTGCGTGAAACGAAGTACGAAAGCATTCTGCAAAGCAATCCGGCGATCAGCCTGGTGCGGGGCACGGCCCGATTCAAGGACGGCCACACGCTCACGATCGAGCCGGTCGAAGGCGGCGTGCGCGAAGTCGCCTTCGACCGCTGCCTCATCGCTACCGGCGCAAGCGCCGCCGTTCCGCCGATTCCTGGTCTGAAGGACACGCCGTACTGGACCTCGACCGAGGCGCTGGCGAGCGACACCATTCCGAAGCGGCTCGCGGTCATTGGCTCCTCCGTCGTGGCGGCGGAACTGACCCAGGCGTTTGCCCGCCTGGGCAGCCGAGTGACGATCCTGGCGCGTAGCGCCTTGTTCTTCCGCGAAGACCCTGCCATCGGCGACGCAGTGACGGCAGCTTTCCGGGCGGAAAGCATCAAGGTGCTGACGCAGACGCAGGCGAGCGCAGTGGCCCATGCCAACGACGAGTTCGTGCTGACCACGAACCACGGCGAGTTGCGCGCCGACAAACTGCTCGTCGCCACCGGGCGCTCGCCGAACACCCGCGGTATGAACCTGGAAGCAGCGAGCGTGAAATCCGACGCACACGGCGCCATCGTGATCGATGCCGGAATGCGCACCAGCGCACCAGACGTCTATGCCGCCGGCGACTGCACCGACCAACCTCAGTTCGTCTACGTCGCCGCGGCCGCAGGCACTCGCGCGGCGATCAACATGACCGGCGGCGATGCGAAGCTCAATCTTGATGCGATGCCGGCCGTGGTGTTCACCGACCCGCAGGTGGCCACCGTCGGCTACAGCGAGATGGAGGCGCACCACGCGGGGCTCGAGACCGACAGCCGCACGCTGACGCTGGATAACGTACCGCGTGCGCTGGCCAACTTCGACACGCGAGGTTTCATCAAGCTTGTCGCCGAGGCGGGATCTGGCCGCCTGCTGGGCGTTCAGGCGGTGACCCCGGAAGCGGGCGAAATCATCCAGACCGCCGCCATCGCCATTCGCGCCCGCATGACGGTACAGGAACTCGCCGACCAGCTGTTCCCTTACCTCACGATGGTGGAGGGGCTGAAGCTCGCCGCACAGACGTTCACGAAGGACGTGACGCAGCTGTCGTGCTGTGCCGGATGAACGAGGAAGAGCCATGATGCCAGTGCTTGACAGGGTGAGGTTCGACGCGCGATCGATCAGGGCATGCCTGGTCGGCGGCATCATCGGTGCGGTGGCATTCGTGCATCCAGCCGTCGCGCGCGCCTACGACTTCAAGAAGATCGAGGCCGCCATCGAGACGCTGACACCGGCAACGCAGCGTAACTGGGAGCAAAAAGCGGCCGGCGGCGATGCCATCGCCCAGAACGTGACCGGCATGGCCTACAAGTACGGCATCGGTGTGTCCCAAGACCATGCGGCGTCGATGAAGTGGTTTCGGATGGCCGCCGAACAGGGTGAGGCCGACGCGCAGTTCAACCTGGCGCGCATCCATGAAAGCAAAGCCGACGGCCTCTACCGGAGAGCACGCGCGGTCCCCGCCAACGATGGCGAAGCATTCAAGTGGTATCGACTCTCTGCAGAGCAGGGCCATACACAGGCCCAGGTCAAGCTGGCAGAGATGTATACGCAAGGCGGGCCGCCCGTCCCGCACGACCCAGTTCAGGCGCACAAGTGGCTGAGCATTGCCGCTTCTTCGGGAGACGAGACGGCCGCGAAGCGCCTTGCCACTTATGCGGCGGGAATGACGCCCAAACAGGTGAGAGAGGCCGACTCGCTCGCACAAGAATGGAACAGCCGGCATCGCTCCGATTAACGTGCATCGCTGGCGTGGCGCGCGACATGACGCCGCCCGCCTCCCGGTCGATGCCATCGACCCACCGGGGAACTATGGAAACCACAAGCTACGTCACCGAAATCACTGAACGCCTTTCGCCGGCCAACCGTCCCGAGGGTTTCCCAGAACTCCTGGTGGCACTTCTTCGCGAACTCGCCAAGGGAAGTCCCGTCTCACAAGGAGCGCTCTCGGCAGCGCTCGGCTGGCCTGCTCGCAGGGTGGCGGCGGTGCTCGCGCAGGTACCCGGCACCGAGTACGACGGCGGCGGGAATGTCGTCGGCTATGGCGTCACGCTTCGCGAGACCCGCCATATCTTTGAAATCGATGGCCGACGCCTGTACACCTGGTGCGCACTCGATGCCTTGATGTTCCCGGCAGTAATTGGCAAGGCCGCCCGCGTTCTCTCGCGCTGTCCGGCGACGGGCCGGCCGGTCTCCCTGACGGTTGCGCCGGACGAAGTGCGAAATCTCGAGCCAGCGGGAGCGGTCGTGTCGCTGCCGCTGCCGGAAGCCTCGGCCGACATCCGCGGCTCCTTCTGCTGCCACGTACACTTCTTCGCCTCTGCTTCGGCGGCGGACAGTTGGGTCTCGCAGCACGACGGCGCAGCGGTTGTGAGCGTCGAGGATGCGTTCCGCCTAGGACATGAGATCGCTCGAAAACTGTTACAAGGGACGGAGCCAAGACCATCGTGAACGCCTACACGATTTCCAAGCTGGCCGAGGACGCGGGCGTCAGCGTGCATGTGGTACGCGACTACGTGCTGCGCGGCTTGCTGCACCCCGCGCGGCGCACGGGAAGCGGTTACGGTATTTTCGACGAGCAGTCCCTGGCGCGGCTACGCTTCGTGCGGGCCGCCTTCGAGTCCGGTATCGGGCTCGACGAATTGGCGCGGCTATGTCGGGCGCTCGATGCGGACGATGGCACCGACGCAATCAGATGTGTCAAGCGCTTGCTCCAGCAAATCGAGACACGGCAGGCAACTTTAGCCGTAATGGAAACGCAGTTGACGACGATGGCTTCCGGACTGTCCGCGCTGGCCCACTGCGCCGACGAAGGCCACGCCCATGCGTAATGCCGACCAAGCCGAAGCGACCAAGGTCCGCCGCTGGCGCGCTTACACCTGGGGCGTGCTCGCCGCGCTCACCTGCCCCTGCCATCTGCCGGTACTGGCATTGCTGCTTTCGGGGACAGCGGCCGGCGCGTTCGTTAGCGAACATATGGGTGTCGCCTTGCTCGCGCTGGCCGTTCTCTTCGTCCTCTTCCTGAGAGCGGCGCTGAGCGCCTTGCGGGAGCGGCTGTGACCAGCTCAGACCACTCCACGTTCTCCACTGCCGAGTTGCGGCAGGCTTGGGAGCGGCGGGAATTTCTTCTGCATTACCAGCCGCTGGTCGATCTGCGAACAGGTTCGATCACGGGTGCGGAAGCGTTGCTGCGCTGGCGGTACCCGACACATGGCTTGCTGCCTCCTGGACGGTTTGTGTCCCTGGCCGAGTCGTCGGGATCAGATAAGACGCAAACTGATCCTACCTGCCCACGCTCTAACTTGGAAGTCGGGGTGAACGCGTGAGAAGCGGCCTCGAGGGTTGAGCTGCAGCGAAAGACAGCCCCCTGAAATCCATTGTCAAGGAGAAAGTCGTTATGGCACGCACATATGAATTGGTGATCGTCGGAACCGGGACCGCAGCCATGGTGGCCGCGATGCGAGTTCGCGCCGCCGGCTGGCGCGTGGCAGTCGTCGATTTCCGGCCATTTGGTGGCACCTGCGCGCTGCGAGGCTGCGATCCGAAAAAGATGCTGGTTTCCGGTGCCGAAACCATTGATCTCGTCTCGCGCATGCGTGGCAATGGCGTGACGGGAAATTGCAGCATCAATTGGCCGGCGCTAATCGCATTCAAGCGCACTTTTACCGACCCCATTCCGGAAAAGAACAAGCAGCGATACGCGGACAAAGGCATTGATGCATTCACCGGCCGCGCACGCTTTGCAAGCCACAACGTGCTTGAGGTCAATGGTGAGCGCCTGGAAAGCCGTCATTTCCTGATTGCAGTCGGCGCGGAACCGGTGAGGCTTGGAATCCCCGGCGAAGAACACCTGGCGAACAACGAAGACTTTCTTTCCCTTGAGCAACTGCCCGCACGCATCGCCCTGGTTGGCGGTGGCTACATTGCTGCAGAGTTTTCGCACATTGCCGCACGTGCCGGCGCACAAGTCACGATCTTGCAGCGTGGCAACCGCATACTGCCGCACTTCGATCCGGACTTGGTCGATTGGCTGATGGAAAGATTTATCGCGCTGGGGATTACGGTTCGCACGAGCACTCAGGTTGAGAAAATCGAAAAGACCGCCGACGGCTTTTTGGTATGGGCTTCCTCGAATGGTGGCGAGATCAGCATCCCAGCCGACTTGGTCGTCCACGCCGCTGGACGCGCGCCGGCGCTTGAAGGCCTGGATCTGCCGGCCGCTGGCGTTGAGATGGAGAACGGCCGAATCCGCCTTAATGAGTTCTTGCAAAGCGTCTCGAACCCGGCCGTCTATGCAGCAGGTGATGCAGCGCAGGCTGGGCCCCCGTTGACGCCGGTTTCAAGTCACGACGCGAAAGTCGTCGCGGCAAACCTTTTGGAGGGAAATCAACATAGGCCGAATTACAAGGGCGTACCGAGCGTAGCCTTCACCGTTCCTCCGATCGCGGCAGTCGGCCTGTCTGAGGCAGCGGCGCACAAGCAGGGCCTTCAGTTTCACGTAAAGTCGGAAAAAACATCGGGGTGGTACACGGCTCGACGCGTGGCGGAACCGGTGTACGGCTTCAAGACGCTTGTTGAAGACCAGACCGGCCAAATTTTGGGTGCGCATTTAGTCGGTCCTCATGCCGATGAGGTAATCAATGTCATTGCGCTGGCGATACGGAACGGCCTCACAGTGGACCACATCAAGAACACAATGTTCGCTTATCCCACCGGCGCTTCTGACCTCGGATACATGTTTTGAATAACGGCGGCTTGTCGTGCCCGCTGTGGTTGTCAGTCTGAGCCATAGTCTAAACGGACACTTCAATTGAGAACAGTTTGAAAGCCGCGTTCCAGCGCACCGTCAAAGTAAAGCGCACGGTAATAGCGAACGAAGGCGGCTCATTTTCCAAGCGCATCGCCATCAAGCCTCGGAGCACCCTGGGGTAATGCCTTTCGTAGATCGGCCACAATATCGTTGACGGCGTCGTGAATGGCAATTTCCAATTGCGCGTCGCGTTCCGTGACGCTTACTTTTCTCACAAGCCGGCTCAAGCGCCTATCCGAGAGTCCGGTGGCGCTGCTTTTCCACGCTTGAGTTCCTGTGTTGAGCGTAATGAGTTCCGCTTCAATCCGGACCGGACGGTAGATCTCATCCAATGCGTAAAACCCGCCATAGGCTTCTGCGGTTTCTTCAATGGCTTCGGTGACCAGGTAGACACCGGCAATTGCGCGCGTGGCGGGCTTGGCATAAGCGATGGCCGCGATGGCAAGCGTTGAGGTCACTTCAAATACGATTACCCCCTTGCGCCACGACTTTGGCGTCACGCCGTAGTCCGTGATGCGAAACCGTAGTATGGCGTCAGCCCCCGATACGGCACGCAACTGTTCAGCGATTTCACGGGTGACGACCGTATCGGCCTGGTCGATTCGCAGTTCGTCGATCGCGCGTGTTACCCCTTCACTGTTGATAATTCTGATTCCCGTTTGGCTTTCAATGGCACTCTGCATGTAAGTAAATGCGCGCGCTTGCGCCGTATCGACAGCATTTTTGACGGCGCGGCGCGATTCCGGGGAGTCTTTGGCCAAATCGGGCGCAAACAGGTTGTGGAGTGTCGCATCGTCCACCACCATCGGTGCTTGCACCAACACGGCTTTCTGCGGGCGCCCGACTATATCTTGAGCACCCGGCCGGTACGGTTGCGTGGTGACACAGCCACCTACCCCAATCCCGATTAGGACGGCCAGGGCGATTTTGTATGTTGTCATGATCGGATCGTATATATCGGCGCCGACGCCCGTGAGGGTTTATGGGGTGCACCTTGATTTCGGTGCAGCGGGGCAAGTTCCGGCCGCTACGAGTGTTCAACGGGTCTTAGCGTACGATTTTTTCTGTTTCGTGAGGTGACCCCTTTAGGGGAAGTTTGGGAAAAATAAGGGAAAAGTTATGGAAATGATTTTAGGGGATTGATGTAAGTCATTGATTAATTGGTCGGGGCGAGAGGATTTGAACCTCCGACCACCACCACCCCAAGGTGGTGCGCTACCAGGCTGCGCTACGCCCCGTCGTTGGCTATTCAATATTAGGTCACGGCTTCGCAACGGAAGCCATCATAACCGAGAATGATGACACTGACAAAGGTCAGTTGGTTTCGAGGAGGGTCAGGACTTCTTCCAAATCCTGGATGAGCAGTTTAATAACTTGAACGCGCTGCCCGGCTTCGTCAAGATTCTGTTCTACGATCAATTTATTGCGCGCGCCGCTGATGGTGAATCCTTCCAAATACAGCAGGTTACGAATTTGCCGGATGAGCATCACATCGTGGCGCTGGTAATATCGCCGGTTGCCGCGCCGCTTAACCGGTTTAAGCTGCGGAAATTCCTGCTCCCAATAACGCAGGACATGTGGTTTTACCGCGCACAGCTCGCTGACTTCCCCAATCGTGAAATAGCGTTTGCTCGGAATTGCGGGGAGTTCAAGATTATCCGCCGGATCTAGCATTCAGCTCGACTCGCTCTTTTAATTTATGGCTGGCCCGGAAGGTAACCACCCGCCGCGCGGAGATGGGGATTTCTTCGCCGGTTTTGGGATTGCGGCCGGGCCGCGGATTTTTATTGCGTAAACCGAAATTACCAAAACCGGAAAGCTTGACTTCCTCGCCGTTTTCCAGTGCGGTACGGATCTTTTCAAAAAACAGCTCGACGAATTCTTTTGCTTCTCGTTTGTTTAGCCCTAGTTCGTTGAATAATGTTTCCGCAAGATCAGCCTTGGTTAACGCCATACCATCCCTTCCGTCATTATTGTCTAAGTTGCGCGCCAAACCGCGATTGCAAGGTCGTAATAACCTGCGTCATCACCGCCTCTACGACCTCTTCCTTAAGCGTGCGCGAAGTATCCTGCAAGGTCAAGCCTAAAGCAAGACTTTTTCTTCCCGAATCAATGCCTTCGCCGCGATATTCATCAAAAAGCTCGAGATTTACCAGCAGTTGACCCGCGGTGCGGGAGACACAGTCTAAAACCTCCTGTGCTGGGATTTGCCGGTCAATAATCACGGCGATATCGCGCCGGATTGAAGGAAATTTAGAGATTTCCTGAAAACTCGGCACCATTGCCTGCTGGATCGGGGACAACTGCAGTTCGAATAAGAACACCGGCCCATCTAAATCCAGCTTGCGTTGAATTTGCGGGTGTAAAGCGCCCAAAAAGCCGATGGATTTTGCGTTACGCAGCAACTCCGCCGCTTGGCCGGGATGCAACGCCGGGTGCGTGGTCGGCTTAAAGCGAAATTGCCCTCTCCCTCCGGTCAAATCCAATAGGGCCTCGACATCGCCCTTGAGGTCATAAAAATCGGCGGGGCCGGGCTTTATTCCCCATTGCTCGGCAAATGCCGCGCCTGTTATCACTCCTGCTAAGGTCTTATCCTGGTTAATTTTACCGTTGACGGGCACAAAGCGGCGTCCGATTTCAAATAGGCGGATGCGCGCTTGTTGCCGGTTTTGGTTGTAAAGCACGGCCTGCAAAAGACCCGGCCATAAACTGGTACGCATGACCGACATAGTAGAGGCGATGGGATTCGCCAGCGCCGCCGGTGTGACCGCCGGCTCAATCAACTTCTGGAGATCGGGATCGACAAAACTGTAGGTAATGACTTCCTGATAATCCCGGTCGATGAGACCATCGCGGATACGCCCTTCGGGGAGGCGGCTTTCTAATAATGAAGCTTGCGCCATGTCAAATCGCGGCATTTGGCTGGGCAATTTTTCATATCCATAGATGCGCGCGACTTCCTCGATCAAGTCGCATTCCTGTTTGATGTCAAAACGGTAAGAAGACGGTGTAACGCGCCAGCCCTGGGCGGCGTTTTTAACGTGCATCCCCAATGCGGTAAGAATGCGGACGATGGCTTTCGCCGGCGGGGTAAAACCCAATAGCCGCGTGATGCGCTGCTGGCGTAATAGAATAGCGGAGCGTTTGGGGAGGTGAGCGTTCGCGCTAACTTCGACCAAGGGCGCACAACTCCCGCCCACTATATCTATTAAAAGAGCGCTCGCGCGCTGCAGCGCCTGGCGTTGAAGACCGGGATCGACACCGCGCTCGAAACGATGTGAAGATTCGGTATGGAGGTTTAGCTCGCGCGCCTGCTTGGCGACGATCTCCGGCTGGAAATAAGCGCTCTCGAGAAAAATGTTTTTAGTTCCCATGGTAACGGCGGAATCCAAGCCGCCCATCACCCCGGCCAACGCAAGCGGTCCGCGGTCATCGGCGATCAATAAGATGCCCGCCTCCGCCGTTAAATTATTGCCATCCAGCAAAGTCAGGCGTTCGCCTTTTTCCGCGTGGCGCACGGTAATCCCGCCGGATAATTTGTCCAGATCGAAGGCGTGCATCGGCTGGCCCAATTCCAGCATGACATAGTTGGTTACATCCACCGCCGGATGAATGCTGCGTATGCCGCTGCGGCGCAGCCGTTCTTTCATCCACACAGGCGTCGTCGCCTGGGGATTAATATTTTCAATGATACCGCCGACATAACGCGGGCAATCTTTTTTAGCCCGCACCGAGACCTTAATATTGCGTTTACCCTTGACCGGCACCGATTTAATCGTCGGCGCCTTAAGCCGTCCATGGGTAAGCACGGCAAGCTCGCGCGCGATGCCGGCAATGCTTAAGCAATCACCGCGATTAGGCGTAAGGTCAATCTCGATACAGTTATCATTGAGATCGAGATAGTCATAAATCGGCGTCCCGGGTTTAGCGGCCTGGTCTAAGATCAGCAAACCGGTGGAGGATTCTTCCAGGCCTAGTTCAGCGGCCGAACACAAAATCCCTGCGGAAGCCACGCCTTGCACCGCCATCGGTTTAATCGCGGTCCCGTTTGCCAGCACGGCACCGGCAAGCGCAACCGGCGCCTTCAATCCTGCGGCCGCATTCGTGGCGCCGCAAACGATATCCACCGGCTTAGCCTTGCCGATGCCCACTTTGCATATTTTTAAGTGATCGGCATGTGGCGCGATCGAGATAATCTCGCCGACGACGATATTTTTTAACGGAGCGGCGACCGGAGTGACACCGCTCACCTCCAGTCCCGCCAAGGTTAAACGCTCGGCCAGCGCCTGCACATTCAACGCCGGCGAGATCCATTCACGCAACCATTGTTCGCTGATTTTCATGAGTAAACGACGCGCGGGAAATTATTTAAACTGCCGCAGAAAACGCAGATCATTGTCATAAAATAAGCGCGCATCATTCACCCCGTAACGCAGCATAATCAGCCGCTCGACGCCCATGCCGAAGGCAAACCCGGTATAGCGCTCGCTATCTATGCCGACCTGGCGGAATACCTCGGGATGCACCATGCCGCAGCCCAACACCTCCAACCAGCCGCTCTGCTTGCACACCCGGCAGCCGCGCGCGCCACAGATAACACACGCGATATCCACTTCCGCCGAAGGCTCGGTAAACGGGAAAAAAGACGGCCGAAACCTGACTTTAAGCGATTTCTCAAAAAACTGCTGTAAGAAACTGATTAGTATACCTTTAAGATGAGAAAAACTGACCGATTCGTCCACCATCAAGCCCTCGACTTGGTGGAACATGGGGGTATGCGTGAGGTCCGGCGAATCACAGCGGAATACGCGGCCGGGGGCAATAATACGCAACGGCGGCTTATGCGCTTGCATAAAGCGTATTTGCACCGTGGAGGTGTGGGTGCGCAATAACGTATGCGCGTCAAAATAAAACGTGTCGTGCAGCGCGCGCGCCGGATGATTTTGCGGAATGTTCAACGCTTCAAAATTATGAAAATCATCTTCAATCTCAGGGCCGTCGGCCAATTCAAAACCCATGCGCACAAATAACTCTTCCAGCCGTTGCAGCGTGCGGGTGATAGGATGCGCCCCGCCCAGCCGTATTCCGCGGCCGGGCAGAGTCACGTCCAGCGTTTCCTCGGTGAGTTTTTGATCTTGCGACGAGAGTTCCAGCTGCTGTTTGCGCGCGTACAGCTCTGCTTGCAGCGTCTGCTTGGCTTGATTGACCCATTGACCTACGCGTGGCCGTTCTTCCGCCGGCAGGCTGCCGAGCTGCTTTAACTGCTCCGTCAGCACGCCCTTTTTACCTAGATATTTAACACGCAGCTGTTCCAGTTCGGAGCTGTTAGAAACCGCGGCAACGGCCGCGCGCGCCTCTTGCAATAGGCGCGTCAACTGCTGTTCTTGCAAAGAATTATCCATAGGACATGCCATAACTAAAAAGGGAAAGGCGCGCCTTTCCCTAAAAAATTTATTCGTCGGCAATGCGCCGCCGGTATTACTTAAGCCGGCAAACTAACCTTGGCCTTCTCGGCTGGCAACCTGGCCTTGGCCTTCTCAGCTAATGGCAACCTGGCCTTAGCCTTCTCGGCTAATGGCAAATTGGCCTTGGCCTTCTCGGCTAATACAGAAAACGCTTTTTTATCGTGCACCGCGATATCGGCCAATACCTTCCGGTCAATCTCGATCGCCGCCTTACTCAGGCCGTCAATCATGCGGCTATAGCTTAATCCGCATTCGCGCGCGGCGGCGTTGATCCGCGCGATCCAAAGGGCGCGGAATTCGCGTTTGCGATTGCGCCGGTCGCGATAAGCGTATTGCCCGGCTTTAGCCACCGCCTGTTTGGCCACCCGAAAAATATTCTTGCGCGCACCGCGATAGCCTTTCGCTAAGGCAATAACCTTTTTATGTTTTGCATGTGCGGTAACACCGCGTTTTACCCGAGGCATGGTTTTTTCTCCAACTTAACTATAAGGCAACATGCGCCTGACGCCGGGGACATCCGACGCATGCACCATGTCATTCGAGCGCAAATGGCGTTTCCGCTTAGTGCTTTTCTTGGTCAGGATATGTCTTAGGTGTGAATGAGCACACTTAAACCCGCCACGCGCGGTTTTCTTAAACCGCTTGGCCGCGCCGCGGTTGGTTTTAATCTTAGGCATTGTTTTAAATTCTCCGTCTGTTTCTCTTTCAGTAGCGTGCTCTTGTTGAACTCAGGCGATTCCTGCAATCGCCGGTGAACCCTAAACCGTTTATCTTTTTGGATTAACCACCATTACCATTTGTCTGCCTTCCAGACGCGGATGTTGCTCTACCGTTCCATATTCGACTAAATCGGTTTCAACCCGCTTAAGCAACTGCACCCCCAGTTCTTGATGGGCCATTTCCCGGCCACGAAAACGCAAGGTAATTTTTGCTTTATCGCCATTTTGCAAGAAGCGTATCAAGTTGCGTAATTTAACTTGATAATCGCCGATGTCGGTGGTCGGGCGAAACTTAACCTCTTTGACCTGGATCTGTTTCTGCTTTCTTTTTGCGGCGTGCTTGCGTTTACTTTCCTCGTACTGGAATTTGCCATAATTCATAATCCGGCAAACCGGCGGTGTTACATTCGGGGAAATCTCTACGAGATCCAAGCCCGCTGTATCGGCCAACTGCTGTGCCTCGGCGGCCGACACTACGCCCACCTGCCGGCCATCGGCCCCGATCAACCTGACCTTCGGCGCCGTAATTTGGCCGTTCAGGCGCGTCTCTTTTTCTGCTGCGATAGTCCTATTCCTCCAAAACGTTAACGCCGTGGCCCGCGATCTCCCGGGTGAGTCGCTCGCTAAACGCCTCCAGCGTCATCGAGCCTAAATCCTCACCTTTGCGCGTGCGCACGGCTAGGGTACCGTCCAGCGCCTCTCTTTCCCCCACAACCAGGAGATAAGGGATGCGCTGTAAGGTATGCTCCCGGATTTTAAAGCCGATCTTCTCGTTTCTCAAGTCCGATTCAACCCGAAACCCCTGCTTTTTCATCGTCATTTCAACTTTTTTGGCGAAATCCGCCTGTTTTTCAGTAATCGTCACGACCATCGCCTGCACCGGCGCCAGCCATACCGGCAGCGCCCCGGCATATTCTTCCAGCAAAATGCCGATAAAACGTTCGAGCGATCCAAGAATGGCGCGATGCAACATCACCGGCACCTGTTTACTGCTATCGTTGGCGATATAATGCGCACCTAGCCGTTCGGGCATGGAAAAATCCACTTGAACGGTGCCGCATTGCCATACGCGGCCGAGGCTGTCTTTCAAGGAGAATTCAATCTTGGGCCCGTAAAAAGCCCCCTCCCCCGGCTGCAATTCCCACTTCAGGCGTTTGCTATTGAGCGCCAGTTCTAATGCCCGTTCGGCTTTATCCCACCCCGCCTCCGCGCCGATGCGCTGCTCCGGACGGGTGGATAGTTTGATTAAAACCTCATTAAAACCAAAATCAGCATAAGCCTTGAACAGCAAGTCGATAAACGCCGCCACCTCGGATTGGACTTGCTCCTCGGTGCAGAAAATATGCGCATCGTCCTGGACGAAATGACGTACGCGCATCAGGCCGTGCAAAGTGCCGGAGGGTTCGTTGCGATGGCAGGAACCGAACTCCGCCAGGCGCAGCGGCAGGTCGCGATAGCTTTTCAGGCCTTGATTAAAAATTTGTACATGGCCCGGGCAATTCATGGGCTTGATGGCGTATTCATGTTTTTCCGACTCGGTGGTGAACATCACATCGCTGAATTTTTCCCAGTGGCCGGATTTTTCCCATAAACTGCGGTCGAGGACCTGCGGGGTGCGAATTTCTTCATAGCCATTCAGGAACAGCAGCTTGCGGATGTATTGCTCAACCTGCTGATAAATGCGCCAGCCCCGATCGTGCCAGAAAATCATTCCCGGCGCCTCTTCCTGAGTGTGGAATAGATCCAGCGCCTTGCCGATTTTGCGATGATCGCGCTTCTCCGCCTCTTGCAAGCGGTGCAAATAAGCGGCGAGCGCCTTTTTATCCGCCCAGGCGGTGCCATAAATGCGCTGCAGCATCTCGTTGCGCGCATCGCCGCGCCAGTAGGCGCCGGCCAACTTCATCAATTTAAACGCTTTGAGTTTGCCGGTGTTAGGCACGTGCGGGCCGCGGCAAAGGTCGACGAAATCGCCCTGGCGGTATAGCGAGATCTCCTCTCCCGCGGGGATGTCGCTGATAATTTTCGCCTTGTACTCTTCACCCATATCGCGAAAGAACTTCACGGCGTCGTCGCGCTTCATGACGGTGCGGGTAACGGTATAATCGCGCTGCGCGAGCTCTTGCATTTTGGCTTCAATCGCCGCCAGGTCGGTCTCGCTGAATCCCGGCTTATAGGCAAAATCGTAATAAAACCCGTCTTCAATCACCGGCCCGATCGTCACCTGCGCCTGCGGGAACAACTCTTTGACCGCCTGGGCCAACAAGTGCGCCGTAGAGTGGCGGATAACTTCCAGCCCTTCCGGGTCGCGCTCGGTGACGATCGTCACTGCGGCATCGCGCTCGATGCGATACGAAGTGTCGACCAGCTTCCCGTCCACCTTACCGGCCAACGCGGACTTGGCGAGCCCCGGGCCGATATCGCCCGCGACCTCGGCGACCGTAACAGGTTTGGAATATTCCCGGCGGCTGTCGTCCGGCAGGGTGATGACTGGCATGGAAAATGGGGCCTTTTTCTTGTGATGCACCCAACCGGGCGCGAATAAAAAACTGGTAGGCGCGAGTGGGATCGAACCACCGACCACTACCATGTCAAGATAGTGCTCTACCACTGAGCTACGCGCCTG
>WNFB01000989.1_pt1 | contig 23734 bp, 15 predicted proteins | sample 5400501 | NCBI WGS metagenome assembly WNFB01 (sample SAMN13153341, study PRJNA577476) | soil metagenome | isolation source: 200 cm saprolite under Douglas fir tree site 2 hole 1 | place: USA:California | collected 2015-04-18 | reverse complement strand
CGAAGGTCGGACTTCATCGAAGCGAGATACGCCTTCTCCTTGGTGTTCGCGAACTTCGGGATCGCGATGGCGGCAAGAATGCCGATAATCACCACCACGATCAGCAGCTCAATGAGCGTGAAACCCTTGCGGTTCATCTCAGAAACCTCCCAGTAATCAAATAGAAATCGAAACGAAAGGCGACTAGCGTCCAGGAACACTCTAGGCAAGCACCGTGCCTCACGACCGCAGCAGCCCCAACCCGATGACTAATCAGATGATACGTTGCGGCACCGGGGGTCGTTGAGACTTGGGATTGTGGGGATTTCTGCGAGACTCGCGGTGACTCGCAGTTCCAATGCGTTACATGAGAGTTCTTCCGAAAGTGCTGGTTTTAGGGGTTCCCGGCCCCCCGCATCTGCTGAAGTAGCGAATCCGCGACCGCGGTATCTCCACGCACGAGCGCGGCCGCGGCCTGGTTGCGCAGGCTCGCCTCGCACCGCCCGCAGCGCGCGCGCGCCTGGTCCATGAGGCTGTCGGCGAGCGCCGACCGGTGGAGCGTCCAGGCTGCATCGGCCGCGCCGATGAGGACCCGACTGTCGCGGTCGAAAATCTGGAACGCGATCAGGTAGTCCTCGAGCGCCTGCTCCGGCATCCGCCGGCCCTGCAGGCTCATCGCCGTGTACTGCGGTCCGCGGTAGGAGGCGGGTGAGTCCTCCAGGATGCTGAGCACGACGGAGAGGTCGTCGTGCCAGACGGGGACGCGCACGGCGGAGCGCACGCCTCCCGCGAGCACCAGCAGCCCTCCGACCAAGGCGGCGCGCCGCAGCTCCAGCCGCGCGAGCCACGCGCCGAGCGCGAGGGCGAGGCCGATCGATGGCGCATACAGCGTGCGCTCCGCCACCAGCACACCGCTCGGAAACAGGAGGTTGGCGACGGGGAGATAGGCGATGGCGATCCACCCGAGCCCGAGCGCTTCGACCCGACGGCGGCGGCGCCATGCGCGGCCGAGCAGCACGCCCCACATCGCGAGACAGGCGAGGCCGAGCAGGAACCGACCATCGAGTGGCGCGGTGACGAGCGTGCGCTCGGCCGGCGAGTAGTCGATCCGCAGCGTCAACGGAAAGGTGAGAAGGCGCCCGATGTCGGCGAGGGCGGCGAGAGCGGTGAGACGCACGGCGACCGGGCCGGCGCCCGAGAACACCGGCGCCACCTCGTGGAACCCGGTGTGCTGATCGAGCACCGCCCATCGCACCGCGGCGTACCCGGCCCCGATCACCGCCCAGGCCGCGACGAACGCCGCGACCTTGCGCCGCGGCGGCCGACCGATGCCGACGAGCCATCCCCAGGCGATGATCGCCGGAATCGTCGCGGCGTTCTCTTTGCTCAGGAGCCCGAGCGCGAGCGCGGCCGCGCTCCACGCGACGCTCTGCCGCCACAAGGCCGCATACACCGCGAGCACACAGAACAGCCCCACCATCAGCTCCGCCCGCCCGACGACGTTCGCCACCGCCTCCACGTGCACCGGATGGGCGGCAAAGAGGAGGCCCGCCGCCAGGCCGGCCGCGACGCCGACCAACCGCCGCGCCAACGCGGCCACGGCCACGCTCGCGGCCACGTGCCACAGCAGGTTCACGAAGTGGAACCAGGGAGCGCCGTCCACCAACGCGTCGAGCGCATAGGTGACGACGGCGAGCGGGCGATAGAGGTGTCCCCCGACTTCGGAACGCCAGTATGACTCGAGGAAGACGCGCCACAGCCCCGATGGCGCGGCCACGTGCGGGTTCTGCAGGATGATGGCCCGGTCGTCCAGCGCGAAGCCGTTCCACAGGGCCCCCACGTAGATCAAGAACGCGCACGCCGCGACGACGACGTACAGCCGCCAACCCTCGAGCGCGACCTCCCATCGCGCGCCGGTCACGGTCGTGGCAGGCGCGCGGCGCGGGCGAACAACGAGTCGGCGGCGAGGGAGTCCCCCCGTAGCCGGGCGGCGCGCGCCATGTTGCGATACGTCGTGGGGCAGCTCGGGCAGGCCTTGTTCGCCAGTGTGAGCAGCGAGTCGGCGAGGTGGGGGCGCCCCAGCGAGTACGCGGCGATCGCGGCCGCGAGAAAGACGCCCTGGTCCCGATCGAAGATCCGCCCCGCCAGCAGCCAGGACTCGAGCGCGCGCTCGGTGTCGCGGGCCCAGTAGAGCTGCCACCCCGTGTAGTCGTGGGAGCGGTACGACCACGGGGCGTCTCGCAGCATGCTGAGGGCCACGGTGCGGTCGTTGCGCCAGATCGGCACCCGGAGCGCCGTGCGTGCGCCTCCCAACACCAACACCATCGCGAGCGCCGCGCCGAGGCGGCGGGGTTGCAGGTCGCGGAGCAGCGCGCCGACCGCCAGGGCGAGACCGCCCGACGGCAGGTAGAGCGTGCGCTCGGCGACGAGGATCCCGGCCGGGAACAGCAGGTTCGCGACCGGCAGGTACGCGATCCCGATCCAGCCGAGGCCCAGCGCTTCGATCCGCCGGCCGCGCCGCCAGGCGAGCCGCCCGAGGGCCGCCCAACCCAGCAACAGCGCGAGCCCGAGCAGGAATCGCGGGTCGAACGCGGAATGCACGGCGGTCCGCTCGATGGGGGAGTAGTCCACACGGAGGTGCAGCGGGAAGAGGAGCAGGCGGACGACGTCCGCGAGCGCCGCGAGCGCCGTGAGCCGAACCGTGAGCGGGCTCTCACCCTTGAACACCGGCGCGACCGCCTCCCACCCCGCGTACGGGTGCAGCACCGCCCAGCGCACGGCGCCATAGGCCGCCCCCACCAGCGCCCAGCTCGCCACGAACGCCACCAGCTTGCGCCGCCCCGGCCGGCCGATCCCCATGAGCCAGGCCCAAACGACGAGGGCCGGCGTCACGACTGCGTTCTCTTTGCTGAGGAGCCCGAGTGCCAGCGCCACGGCGCACCAGACGACGCTTTGCCGCTCCAAGGCGGCGTAGAGCGCGAGCAACGTGAAACAGGCGGCCATGAGCTCGTTCCGCCCCACGACGTTCGCCACGGCCTCCACGTGCACGGGGTGGACGGCGAACAGCACGCCCGCCGCGAGACCCGCCTGCCACCCCGCCCAGCGCCGCGCCAGCACGGCGACGGCCACGCTCGCACCCGCATGCCACAGCATGTTGACCGCGTGGAACCAGACGGGCCCGTCCAACAGCCAGTCGAGCGCGAAGCTGGCGACGGTGAGCGGCCGGTACAGCGTGCCCGTGAGGTTCCCTGCCCAGTACGGCTCCGCGAACGCGCGCCACCACGCGCCCGGCTCGCGCACGAACGGGTTGAGCACGACGATGTACACGTCGTCGAAGGCGAACGTGTTCCACAGGGCGCCGGCATAGACGACCAGGGCGCAAGCGGCGACCGCGAGATACAGGCGCCTAGGAGGCACGCTGCACCTGGAGCAGCGCCCGGCCGCCCCGCCAGACGCGCACAACCTTGAGCCAGCCCGGATAGGCGCCGAGCAGCGCGTCGAGCTCCTCGTCGGAGCCGGAACCGAAGCCGCCCATGAGGATGTGCGTCACCCCCTGGCGCTCGAGGTAGGCCCGGTGCTCCGCCGGCGTAGGGCGGACGCTGGTGCGGCCGCGGTAGGTGTACACGTAGAAGGGGACGCTGGTGCGTCGGGTGTACAGCCAGACGAGAGCCTCGTCGTCCGTCGCCAGCACGGCGTTTCTGGGGAGGCTCTCGAGGGCCGGGAGCAGCTCCCTGAAATTCTCCGAGACGCGGCCCGCCACCGTGCCCCACCAGCGGTGCGCGAAGCCGGGCACCTGCACGCCGCCCCAGCCGACGAGCATCACGCCGACGAGCACGGCGAGCGGCAGGCGGAGCAGGCGCCAGCGGCGCACCAGGGCCAGGGCCCCCGCGGCCCAAATCAGCGCGAGCCAGGCGAGGATACTCCAGATGAACCGGTCCCCCGGGAACGGCCACACGGCCAGGATTGCGAGGTAGGGAACGAGAATCCAGGCGATCGCCGTGCGCCGCAGCAGGCACCCGATGCCGTAGGCGCCGACGCCGAGCGCGGCGGCGCCGAACGCATAGTAGAAGAAGGGCGCTGGGAGCCAGTTCAGCGTGAGGTTGCCCAGGGGGCGAGGCAGGTCGCGGAGGGAGGGCCAGAAGACGCCGACTCCTGCCGCATGCACGGTCTCGAAGTAGCTGCCGTAGTTCATCGCCATGGCGGGGTCGAGTCCGCCGCGGTGGCGTGCCAGCCACAGGCCCCAGCCGAGGCCCGCGAGCCCGACCGGGGCGGCGGCCGCAGCGAGGTGGGCCCACGGCGCGCGTCGCACGACGAGCAGATAGAGCACGACGCCCGCGCCCGCGGCGACCCCGATCGAGCGCGTGAGCAGCGCGAGCGCCGCGGCGCCGCCCGCGAGCCCCGCCGCGACGCCGGGGCGGAGCCGCGGGGGAGGTGCGTCCGTCAGGATCACGGCCGCGACGAGCAGCACGCCGAAGAGCGGCTCCGAGAAGAGCACCGCCTGAATCGCGAGCACGGGGATCGTGATGGCGGCGGCTCCGACGAGGACCGGCGCCAGCCAGGGCGGCGCGTCGTCGCCCAGCAGCCGCGTGCGCGCCGCGTGCCAGGCGATGAGCCCCGCGCCCGCGGCGGCCAGCAGGAGGTTCAGGATCTTGCCAAGCAGGGCGGCGGCATCCAGCGGAAAGACCGCGAACAGCGGCGCCAGCAGCAGCGGCCAGAGCGGCGGGTAGTGCACGGCCGCCGGCGCGCCGGGGAGGTGCGGGTGGACGTAGCCCATCCCCTGCGCGAGCGCCACGGCGATCCCGGCGTAGAGGCCGTCGTCGTAGAACACGCCGATCAACTGACGGTTCAGCGCCAGCGCGCCGACGGCCAGCGCCGCGCAGGTCACTGCGAGGCCGGCGCGGCGGGGAGTGAGGTGGGCGGCCGGGTCTAGCGCCGCCGCCACTCGCCCCGCGGCGGAAAGAGGTTGTAGCGGACGATGTGGAGGAGCGCGGCGACCCCGTCGCGCCACGTGATTTTCTTGCCCTCGGCGTACGTGCGCCCGCTGTAGGAGATCGGCAGCTCCCAGATCCGGGCGCCCGCCTGCGCCAAGCGGGCCGTGATCTCCACCTCGAAGCCGAAGCGATTCGACCTGAGCGGCAGGCGCTTCATCAGGTCGGCCCGGACCAGCTTGTAGCACGTCTCCATGTCCGTGAGGTTCAGGTCGGTGAGCATGTTGGACAGCAGCGTGAGCACCCTGTTCCCGACCGAGTGCCAGAAGTAGAGCACGCGATGGGGTCCGCCCTGGAAGCGCGAGCCGAAGACCGCGTCGGCGCGGCCGTCCACGATGGGCCTGAGCAGCGCGGGCAGCTCGGCGGGGTCGTACTCGAGATCGGCATCCTGGATCACGACGACGTCGCCGGTGACGGCGGCGATCCCCGAGCGCACGGCGGCGCCCTTGCCGCGATTCGCCGGGTGCCGGACGACCTGGTCCAGCCGCCCGCGCCGGCGCAGATCCTCGAGTACTTCGCCCGAGCCGTCCGTCGAGGCGTCGTCGATCGCGATCAGCTCGAACTGGAGCGGCACGGCGCGCACGCGCTCCACGACGTGCGCCACCGTCCCGGCCTCGTTGTAGACGGGGATGAGGACGCTGAGGCGCAAGCTCCGGGCGTTACTGCTCACCGACCTCGTACCGGCCCAGCTTGCGGTACAGGGTCGACGGGTCGATGCCCAGGACCTCGGCGGCGCGTGTCTTGTTGCCGCCTTCGCTCTGGAGCACCCAGGTGATGTAGGCCCGCTCGATCACGTCGAGCGTCGGGTTGGCGTGCGGCCGGTCGGCAACCAACGGCTCCGCGCGGCGCTGGGTGAGCTTCTCGGGCATCGCCGAGTGATCGATGGCGTCTCCCTTGGTGAGCACGACCGCGCGCTCCAGCGCGTTCTCCAGCTCCCGCACGTTTCCCGGCCAGTCGTAGGCCAGGATGGCCTCCATCGTTTCGTCGGAGATCCGCTTGAGCGGCTCCTCGTGCTCCTGCGCGATCTTCGTGAGGAACGCCTCGACGAAGACGGGGATGTCGTCGCGCCGGTCCCGCAGGGGCGGCAGCTGGATGGCGATCACGTTGAGCCGGTAGTAGAGGTCGCTGCGGAAGCGGCCCCGCTTGATGTCATCCTCGAGATCGCGGTTTGTGGCCGCGACGACCCGCACGTCCACCGGAATCGCCTCCGTACCACCGACGGGAATCGCTTCGCGCTCCTGCAGCACGCGCAGCAGCTTCACCTGCGTCGCGGGGGACATCTCGCCGATCTCGTCCAGGAAGAAGGTGCCGCCGCGCGCCGCCGCGAACAGACCCTGCTTGTCGCGCACCGCGCCCGTGAAGGAGCCCTTGACGTGCCCGAACAACTCCGATTCGAGCAGGCTCTCAGGAAGCGCCCCGCAGTTGAGCGACAGGAACGGCCCCTCGCTCCGCGCCGACAGCTCGTGGATGAAGCGGGCGATGACTTCCTTGCCCGTGCCCGACTCCCCGCGGATCAGCACGGTGCTCTCGGTCGGCGCTACCTGCTCGGCGAGCCGCAGCACGTCCTGGAACAGCTTCGACTTGCCCAGCGGCTTCACGAGCCCCGAGCGCTCGCGGCGGCGGATCTCCTGCTTCAGCTGTTTGTTCTCCGCCTTGAGCAGGCGCTGCTCCACCGCGCGGCGGCAGATGGCCACGAGGTCGTCGTTCGAGAAGGGTTTCTGGATGTAGTAGAAGGCGCCCTGGTTCACCGCCTGAATGGCGGTCTGCAGCGAGGCCTGCGCGGTCATCAGGATGACCGGCGTCTCAGGGTCCTGCTCCCGCGCGGCGGCGAGGATCTCCGTGCCCGACACGCCCGGCATCTTGATGTCGGTGAGCACGAGGTCAGGTGCGGCGGCCTTGAGCTGCTCGAGCCCCGCCTTCCCGCCCTGCGCCGTCGTGACGTCGAAGCCCTCGTTCTTGAGCAGGATACGCAGCGTGTCGAGGATCCCCTGCTCGTCGTCGACGATGAGAATGGAGGGTTGCGCGGTCATGCGGCTTCCTCCCTGCGCCGCGCAGCGGGGAAGTAGACGGTGAACGTCGTCCCCTGGCCCGGCGTCGAATCGACGAGCACCAGCCCGCGGTGCGCGTCCACGGCGCGCTGCACGATGGCGAGGCCCAGGCCCGTGCCGCCGACCCGGCCGGTGACGAAGGGTTCGAACAGCCGGGCCCGGACGTTCTCCGGGATGCCGGGCCCGTTGTCGCTTACGCCAAGCGCGATCGGGTTGTCGATCCCGGCGCCGCCCGGCAGCAGGTGGGGCTCGGGTCGGCCCGTCCGCACCGTCACCCGCGCCCCGCTGCCCGCCGCCTGGACCGCGTTCAACACCAGGTTCGAGACCACCCGGTGCAGTAGGTCCTCGTCACCCTCCATGGGCGTCGGGCCGCCGAGCAGCTCGATGAGGGCGTCTGCCGGGCAGTCGGGGTGCTCACGCACGAGCCGGATCGCGGCGCCCGCGACCTGGTGGAGGTCGAGGGGCCGGCACTCGGTGACCCGGACGCGTGAGAAGTCGAGGAACTCCGAAAGCAAACGGGCCAGTCGGTCGCTCTCCCGCACGATCAGGCTCGTGAGGAACTTTTCGTCGGGGTTGGCCCGCGGTGAGCGGGCCAGCTGCTCCACCGAGGAGCGGATCGAGGCGAGCGGGTTCTTGATCTCGTGGGCGAGACTCGAGGACAGCTCCGCCACCGCCTCCAGCCGCTCGGCGCGCAGATGGAGCCGCTCGAGCCGCTTGGAGTCGGAGATGTCGGTGAAGATGGCGGTCACCCGGGGACCCTCGCCGGGCGCGCCGTCGAGTGTGGTCGTGGTCACCCCGATCGGGAACGTCCGGTCGGGCCGCCGCACCGTGGCTTCCACCCGCATCGCCCGCACGCCACGCCGCGCCGTCGCCGTGAGCGCCGCCCAGAACTCGGGCGCCAGGCGCGCGAACTCGGGCATGATCGGCCGACCGCGCCAGTCGCGCTCCCGGAAGCCGAGGATTCCCTCGGCCGCCGGATTGGTGTAGAGCAAGCGCCCCTCCGCGTCCACCGTCACGATCCCCGTCGGGATGTTGCGCAGCACGTCCGCCGCCTCGAGCCGGACCTGGCGCAGCTCCCCCGCCAACGCCTCGTGCTCGGCCCCCATCAACTTGATGCGGCTCGCGAAATAGGCCGTGACCGCCGCCACCGCGACGAACACCGCGAGCTGGATCGCGACGTCCGGGGTCATCGGCGTCGAGTGGCCGAAGAATACGTCCGCGATGTAGACCAGTCCCACGAGCGTCGTGATGAGCGCCGCGCTCGCGGGGGGCATCAGCACTGCAGTGACCGCAATCAGCGGGACGTAGAGGCTCGTGAGATCGCTCTGGGGCCCGCCCGTCACGTGCACCACCGTCGTGACGAGCGCCACGTCGAACAGCGCCTGGGAGTAGAGGAACGTGACTCCCGGGGCGCGCCCGCGAACGTGGGTGTGCCAGTAGGACGCGATCGTCACGGCCGCCGTCGCGACGAGCACGAACGAGGTCACGAGGATGTCGAGCGGGGCCGCGACCTTGAACTTGAGGACCGCCGCCAGGTAGATGGCCACGGCAATGCACGCCCGCCCGATATAAACCGCGCGGAGCAGGGTGTGCGGCGTCGGGAGCGCCGACGCTCGGGTGTTGCCGCCAAGCCACCGCAGAGAGACAGTCTCCCCTTTTCGAGAGGAGCTGTCGGCCGTCAGCGATCAGCTTTCAGCAGCCCACTCATAACAGATTGCCAAGCAGAGGGTTATGCTGATGGCCGACAGCCGATGGCTGACAGCTTCACGTGCGGGCGCGGGGCTAAGTATTGGAAGCGCTCTCGCAAAGTGCAAGAGCGTAAGCATCACGATTCACTCACGGGGCAGCGACAACACCCTTTCCCGCAAGCACTTGTCGTCTCGAACGACGCGATAGAACGCCGGCAGTCCCCCGGTAGCGCCGGCCTGGCGTTGCAGCACCCGCGGGCAGCGGCTCGCGACCGAGCGGACGTCCTCCTCCAACCCGCTCCCCGCGATCCCCAGCACGATGACCGTGAGGCTGTCCTCCAAGATGCGGGTGGCGAGGTAGCGCCCCGGCGCCTGAAACACGGACGGCGCGAAGGCGGGCTCCGCGGGGGCCGCCGCGGCGGTTTTGCGCCCCGTGTACAAGTACACGGCCGCCGGAGCATCCGCCATGATCCGGTCCTCCGACGTCGTGTTCGCCCGCACCCACTGCACGACGCCGAAGATGTAACGGCTGTTGCCCGCCAGCACGTACAAGGGCGAGCGGTTCTCCGCGCGAGGGGCTGCGCCCGACGCGAGCGCGGCTTCCGCCGCGCGCCGCAGCGCCACTTGCCGCACCGCCACGGTCAGCGCCACGACGCCGAGCAGCGCGTACATGAAGCGGCGCAACGTGACGGACCCTCTCCTGACGGCGAGCTGCAGCGTGCTCGCCGCGAGCAGCCCCGCGAAGGGTAAGATCGGCAGCAGCAGGCGGCCCTGCGCGTACGGCCACAACAGCACGGTCGCCAGCACCGCGGCGACCGTGACGACGAGCGCCACGTGTGCTCGCCAGGCGCGGACGCCGCCCGCGAGGGCTGCCACAGCGAGCGCCGCCGCGAGCGTCGGACCGACGAAGTGGCTCTGGGCGAGGTAGCCGCTGAGGTAGCGCAAGTACCCGAGCCCGTTGTTTCCCAGCACGCGAGCGGCGTAGGAGAGGAGCTGCGACGGCTGATCGAGCGGCAGCCAGCGCCAATACGGAGTTTCGTCGGGCAGCGGGGAGAGCGGCCCCCGCGCGACCGCGGCCGCGTGCACGACATGCCACACGGCGAGCGGCACGAGGGCGACGCCGGCGCAGAGGGCCACCTCGCGCCACGGACGTCGCTCGAGGACGAGCGCCACGAGTACCGCGGCCAGCAGCACGACACCGGCCGTGCGGAACAGCGCAGTCAGCGCGAGGACGAGCCCGAGGGTAGCCGCGAGCGCAGGCCGCGCCGCTCCGGGCCCGGCGTCGGCCATACGGTAAGCGAGCAGCAGCGCCGTCGCCCACCCGCAGACGAAGTACGGCTCGGACAGGGGGATATTGAAGTATTGGACGACCGCGTCCAGGAAGAACGGGCCGACGGCGCAGAGCCCGAGCACGGCGGGAGCCGCGTCGAGCCTGCGGCGTCCGATCCACCAGATCATCCCGGCCGCCGCGCCGCTGGCCAGGGGATTCAGCAACCCGATGGTCGCCCGCACACCCGCGAGCGTCCCGAAGAGCTTCCAGGGCACGGCGATCAGCAGCGGGAGGCCGGGCGGGTACTTCACCGCCACGGGATCGCCCACCAGGTAGATCAAGCGGTACCCCATTCCCCCCGCGAGCGCCTTGCCCAGCGCGACGTAGGCGCCGTCGTCGTTGAAGGCCCCGACGAGAATTCGGTCTGCGGCCCGGAGCACCAGATGGGCGAGGAAGACGAGCCCGGCGACGACGAGCGGCTCGCGGTGCGCGAGGAGGGACGAGAGCGTGGCTTTCTGGAGCTGTTGCATCCGCGAGCCTCCGGGCCGCGATTATACGGTTCGCGCGGGCTCGGGAACACTTCTCTGGCTCCGGCCGCCGCCGCCCACTATCGTTGGCGCATGAACGGCGCCCGTGCCGTTGCTCTGCTGTTGTTGTTCGCGCCACCGAGCGGCGCGGCACAGGCTGTCCTCACCCCCGCCGATTCCGCGATCCTCAACTCCCAGCCCCTCAGGCGGCTCGTGCTCGCGCCCTCGGTGATGCGCCGCGTGGGCCTGCTCGCGGCCGGGCTCGACCGCGAGGTCGTGCTCTGCCTGCGCGGGGCCATCCGGGGCGACACCGCCGTGGTCGACGAGTTCGTTATGCCGGACATCGTGGCGAGCGCGGCGGACGCCGTGCAGCCCTTGCCCTGCGCTCCGGCGACCACGCTCGCGGTGTGGCACAACCACCCCTGGACCGGGCCCGACTCGAGCTTCGGCGTGCGGACGCCGGAGGACCTGTGCTCGCTGAGCCAGCCGGACATCCGCTCGGTGGTCGCCGACTCGATCCCCTTCGCGGTCGTCAGCGTGGGGCGCACGCCGCGGCCGATCGTGTGCTGGTGGCGGCGCGTACAGGTGGTGGTCAACCGGCACGTGAAGTTCCTGCCGCGATTCCCGCGGCAGTGGCTCGAGGCGCCGAGCCTCACGGCGCCCCCGCCCGAGCCGGCGCGGTCCGTGCCCCGACGCGCGGCCGGGACCCGGGGCACCGGCGTTTCAACGGATGCATGAAAACCGCAACACGGGAAGGATCCTGATCGACTGGAGCCGGGCGGCGGCCCCCGGTCACTTGCGCCGCAGGTAGCTGTCCGTCTTGTCGAGCCAGTCTTGCCGCGGCGGGCTGAACACGTCCACGTCCAGCGTGTCCTCCAGCGCGTGCGCCTCGTGAGGAACGTTGGAGGGGATGAACAGCACCTCGCCGGCCCGCACGACGACCTCCCGATCGCCATTGGCGCCGATCAAGAACCTGAGGCAGCCCTCGAGGATGTAGGTGAGCTGCTCGTTCTCGTGGGCGTGACGGGGCACGACGCACCCTTTCTGGATGTAGACGTGCGCCAGCATCATCCGGTCGCCGGTGATGAGCCGGCGGGACAGGTGCGCGGACACCTTCTCCTTCGGCAGCTCGTCCCAGCGGTACCACGCGACGCGGTGTTCGTCGGGCGACATACTGTCCTCACGCTCCGTGTCGGATAATATCGACCCTCGGCCGACGCGCACGCGAGGCATGTGGCGGCCGTCACACCTCCGTCTCTTGCAACGTGCAAAGTCCCCGTTCGGTGCAGGGTTACGACATCGATGCCGGAGGCCCCTGGAGCCTGTGGGGAGCGCCCGGCACGCCCCTTGCTTTGTTGGGGGGCATGAGGCGCTTTGACCTGTTCGGCCCGCCGCCGTTCCACCCCGACGAAGAGTGGGGCGACGACCAGCCAGCCGACGACTGGCGGGGGGACGACCACTTGGACGACTGGCCGCGCGAGAGCGCCGGCCCCGAGTGGCGCATGTTCGAGCAAATCGCCGCGGACGAAGCCGACATGGCCGCGGCGGTAGAGGAACTGCTGAAGAGCCTCTAGCGCGGCGTCACTGCACCGCGTTCACCATGTCGAAGATCGGCAGGTACATCGCCACCACCATGCCGCCGACGATCACACCCAGCACGACGATCATGATGGGCTCCATGAGCGAGAGCAGCGCGCTCACCGCGGCGTCCACCTCGTCGTCGTAGAAGTCGGCGATCTTGGAGAGCATCTCGTCGAGCCCGCCCGTCTGCTCGCCCACCGCGATCATCGAGATGACCATCGGCGGGAACACGTTCGATCTCTGGAGCGGCGCGGCGATCGTCTCGCCCCCGGCGATCGAGGCGCGCGACTCCATCACGGCGTTGTGGATCACCATGTTCCCCGCCGTACGCGCGGTGATCTCGAGGCCGTCCAGGATCGACACGCCGGACGAGATGAGGGTCCCGAGGGTCCGCGTGAAGCGCGACACGGCGGACTTCCGGATCACGTCGCCCAGCACCGGGAGGCGCAGCAGCAGCCGGTCGATTTGCAACCGGCCCGGCGCGGTCTTGTAGTAACGGCTCAGGAGGAAGACGAAGCCGCCGATGGCGCCGATGATCACCCACCAGTAGTGCGTGAGGATGCTGCTCATCCCGATCACGATGCGAGTGGGGAGCGGCAGCTCCAGGTTCACAGAGGCGAACATGTTCTGGAACGTCGGGATCACGAAGATGAGCAGCACCGCTATGGCGATGGCCGCGACGGACATGATCACCGCGGGGTAGATCATGGCGCCCTTCACCTTGCGGATGATGGCGTCATTCTTCTCGAGGAACTCCGACAGGCGCACGAGAATCGTGTCGAGAATGCCACCCGCCTCGCCCGCGGCGACCATGTTGACGTACAGGTCGCCGAAGGCCTTGGGGTGCTTGCGCAGCGCGTCCGCGAGGGTGTGGCCGCTCTCGACGTCGTACACGACCGATTTCGTGATTTCGGCGAGGGACTTGTTCTCGGTCTGCTTCGCGAGAATGTCGAGCGCCTGCACCAGCGGGAGTCCGGCGTTGATCATGGTCGCGAACTGCCGGGTCATGACCACGATATCGCGGGTCTTGATGCCGCCGCCGAACTTGAAGTTGAGCTTGAAGGCTTTGGGCGCGGCGCGCACCTGCACCACGACCATGCGGTTCTTCCGCAGGTGGGCAATGACGTCGTCTCGGGTCGGGAGATCGACTTCGCCCGACTGGAGCTCGCCTTTCAGCGTGCGCGCGGTGTACTGGAAGACCGGCATCGGTCAGCTCCTTCCGGCGCCCATCAGCGGCGCGCCGCCACCTTGGGACCTCCCGCCTGCGGACCGGCCGCCGCCATCGGCTCCCTCTCGTCCAGCGGCGCCTCTCCGATCATCCGCAGGAAGTCGTTGGGCTTGGACGTGACCCGCAGGCACTCCTCCTTGGCGACCTCGCGGGACATGTAGAGCTGGTACAGGGCGTCGTTCAACGTCTGCATGCCGTACTTCTTCCCGGCCTGCATCGACGACTCGATCTGGTGCACCTTCTCGTCACGGATCAGCGCCCGGATCGCCGGTGTGCAGATCATGATCTCGGCCGCCATCACGCGGCCCTTCCCCTTGGCGCGCTGCAGCAGGGTCTGCGTGACCACCCCTTCCAGCACGAAGGCGAGCTGGGCGCGCACCTGCGACTGCTGGTGCGACGGGAAGACGTCGATGATCCGGTTGATGCTCTCCATCGCGGAGTTCGTGTGCAGGGTCGCGAACGCCAGGTGCCCGGTCTCGGCGATGGTGAGCGCCGCCTGGATGGTCTCGAGGTCGCGCATCTCGCCGACCAGCACGACGTCGGGGTCCTGGCGCAGCGCGTACTTGAGGGCCGCCGCGAAGCTCTGCGTGTCGGTGCCGATCTCGCGCTGGTTGACGATGCAGCTCTGGTGGCGGTGGATGAACTCGATCGGGTCCTCCACCGTGATGATGTGGCCCTTCATCTCCTTGTTGACCTTGTCGATCATCGCGGCGAGCGTGGTGCTCTTCCCCGAGCCGGTCGGCCCGGTCACGAGCACGAGCCCGCGCGGCCGGTCGGCGAGCTGCGCCACGACCGCCGGCAGTCCGAGGTCTTCGAACGTCCGCACGTTGAAGGGAATCTGCCGGATCACGAGTGAGACGCAGCCGCGCTGCTTGAAGCAGTTGCCACGGAAACGGGCCAGGTTCTGGATCCCGAAGGAGAAGTCGAGCTCGTTCTCCGTCTCGAAGCGCTTCTTCTGGTTCTCGGTGAGCACCGAATAAGCGATCGAGAGCGTGTCCTTCGGAGTGAGCACGTGATCGACCGACGAGTTGGTGATGTCGCCGTCCACCCGCAGCTTGGGCCGCTCGCCCGCCACGATGTGCAGGTCCGACGCATCCCGCTCGATCATCTCCTCGAGCAGGGAGCGGAGATTGACCGTTGTCACCGCGCCGCCCGTCATGCCGCCGTCTCCCTCACGAGTTCCTCCAGGGTAGTGATGCCCCTTTTCACCTTGATCAACCCGTCCATCCGGAGCGTCAGCATACCCTCCTTGACGCCCTGCTCCCGCAGCTCCTCGGTAGAAGCCCCCTTCAACACCATGCGCCGCAGCGCAGACGACAGGGCCATCACCTCATACAGGCCCTGGCGGCCCTTGTACCCCGTGCCGTTGCAGGTGTCACAGCCCGTCCCCTTGAAGAAGGGCCCGAGCTTCGGGTCCAACCCGAAAGCGTGCATCTCCTCCGGGGAGTACTGATGCTCCTCTTTGCACCCGCTGCAGATGCGGCGCACCAGCCGCTGGGCCACGATCAGGTTCACGGCGCTCGCCACGTTGAACGGCTCGATCCCCATGTCCACCATGCGCGTGACCGTGGACGGGGCGTCGTTCGTGTGCAGCGTCGAGAGCACCAGGTGGCCGGTCAGCGAGGCCTTGATCGCGATCGAGCCGGTCTCGAGATCGCGGATCTCCCCCACCATGATGATGTTCGGGTCCTGCCGCAGGAACGCCTTCAGCGCCGCCGCGAAGGTCATCCCGACGTCGTTGCGCACCAGCACCTGATTGATCCCGAGCAGGTTGTACTCGACCGGGTCCTCGGCGGTCATGATGTTGACTTCCATCGTGTTGATCCGCGAGAGCGCCGAGTACAGCGTCGTCGTCTTCCCCGAGCCCGTGGGACCGGTGACGAGCACCATCCCGTACGGGTTCAGGATCGCCTTCAGCAGGTCGGCCTCCGCCTTCGGCTCGAACCCGAAGGTCTTGAGGTCGAGCGCCAGGTTGCCCCGATCGAGAATCCGCAGCACGATCTTTTCGCCGAACAGCACCGGCAAGGTCGAGACGCGGAAGTCGATGACCTTACTGCCGAACTTGAGCTTGATCCGCCCGTCCTGCGGCACCCGGCGCTCGGCGATGTTCAGCTGGGCCATGATCTTCACCCGGGAGATCAGCGCCGCTTTCATCTTTACGGGTGGCTTCATCACCTCCTGCAGCGCCCCGTCCACCCGGTAGCGCACCCGGATCTCGTGCTCGAACGGCTCGATGTGGATGTCCGAGGCCCCCCGCTTCACCGCGTCCGTGAGCAGCCCGTTGATGAGCTTCACGACCGGTGCGTCCTCGGCCAGGTCCTGCGCCTTGACGTCCTCCTCCTGCTCCTCCTCCACGACCTCGACGTCCGCTTCCTCGACGCTCTTCAAGAGCGACTGCAGCTGGGCGTCCGACTGCTGGTAGTAGCGGTCGATGGCGTTGCGGAGGGTGTACTCGCCCGCGATTACCGGGAAGACGTCGCAGCGGGTGATGAACTTGATGTCCTCGATCGCCGTCACGTTGTTCGGATCGACGATGGCCACCGTCAGCGTGCGCCCTTCGCGCTTGAGCGGGAGGACGGTGTGCTTGACCGCGATGTCGGGGGGCAGGAGCTTGAGAATCTTCGGATCGACCTCGAACCGGGACAGGTCCACCGCCGGCATGCGGTACTGCCGGGCCAGCATCTTGGTGACCTCGGTCTCCTCGACGAAGCCGAGCTTCACCAGGGTGTAGCCCAGACGCATCCCCGTGCCCTTCTGCTCCGTGAGGGCTTTCTTGAGCTGATCGAGGGTGATCAGCCCTTCCCGTACGAGGATTTCGCCCAGCTTGTCGGCGGTGGCTGCGGCGGTGGCCGTATGCAACTCGTTGAAATTGAACAGTCTAAAGTAGTCCGCCGCCGAGGGGTGTCAAGGCATTGGCGTGATCGCCCCCGAAAAAGTGACGAACGGACCGAGCGCCTCGAGCAGCTTCGGGCCCACGCCGGGCACGCTGTCCAGACGCGCGAGACTGCCAAAAGGACCGTGCGCCGCGCGCCACGCGACGATGCGCTGCGCCAGCGCGGGACCGACGCGCGGCAGCCGCGTGATCTCAATCACGTCCGCGCGATTGAGATCGACGCGCTCGCCGGGGAGCAGCGGGCGCGCGAGCCGCTCCGCCTGACGCGCCGTCTGACGCAACGCGGGACGCGGACCCGTGTCGGGACCCTGCGCGAAGCGGACGTCGCCCGGCGCCGCGCCGGCCGGCGGCGCGAGCGCCCAGCGCGCGCCGGCACCGGCGAGAGCGAGGAGGGAGAACACGAGCGCGGCGCGCTTGTCATCCATGACTGCACGCTAACGGTTCGCTCGCCGACGGACGGAATCCGTTCACCGCATCCCTCGCCGAAAGATTGCGGTGTCACGAGTGCGGAATGCGGAGTGGGGAATGCGGAGTTGCAGTGGGAGGTCGTGCGCCAACGGCAGGTCACGCGGCACGACCCTCACGCTGACATTCCGCACTCCGCATTCCGCATTCCGCACTAGGCTTCAGCGCACCAGCGCCACCGCCACGTCGCCCACGATCTGCAGCGACGCTGCGCTTACCTTGTCGATCGTGTCCTCGGTAGTGTGCCAGTAGGGATAGTCGAAGTCCACCACGTCGATCGCGTGAATACCGGCCCGCTGCAGACTCACATGGTCGTCGATGAGGGTGTGTTTGACGCCCGGGAGGAAGGAGCGGCCGTACCCAAGGTCCGAGGCGGTGCGCCACACGCGCTCCACCACCTCGGGCGCCACGGCCATGGAGTTGCCCTCGTAGTAGATCTGCAGCGATCGGTCGCCCACCATGTCGAACAGCACGGCGTACAGCGGCGGGTAACCCGGGGGCTGGTGCGCGGCGAACCAGCGCGATCCGATGAGCACGTCGCTCGAGTCCTTCGTGAAGTCGCCGTAATCCTCGCCGTCCACGAACAACAGGTCCACGCCGACCGCCGGAGCCTTCGTCTTGAGGGCGTCGGCGATGCCGAGCAGCACCGCCACTCCCGACGCGCCGTCGTTCGCGCCGGGAACGGGCAGCCGCTGCTGCCCCAGGTTCTGGCTCTGGTCCGCCTTGGGGCGCGTGTCCCAATGGGCGAGGAACAGCACGCGCTCCGCAAGCTCGGGCCGGAAGCGCGCGAACAGGTTCTTGAGCCGCAGGGTCGCGCCCTGCTGCGTGACGTGACGGATCGGCTGGACCGCGACGGTGTCGGCCGTCGCCCGCAGCCGGGCGAGGATCCAGTCGCCCGTCTTGTCGTGGCCCGGCGTGTTGGGCACGCGCGGCCCGAAGTCGAGCTGCTGGCGGACGTAGTCGAACGCCCGCTCGCCGGGGAACTCACGCGGACGGGTCTGCGCCTGACAGGCGAGCGCAAGCGTCAGGGACGTCGCGTGGACAAGCCGCCTCACCGGATCTGCCCCACGCTGGTGCTGAGATTGACGAACGCCGTGATCACGAGCTGGGACGTTTTCCGGCTCGCCTGCCGCTCATCGTTCACCAGGTACGCCATCTGGAACCCCGCGCTGAGGGAAGGGGGAAACTCGGTGTCCAAGGTAAGCTGCGCCTGGGCCTGGCGGCTATCCACATAGGGCACGCACACCGCCTGACCGGCCGCCTGCAGGCAACTCGTCGTGCGCGTCTCCTGGTAGCGCAGCGTCGTCCGAATGTCGCGCGGCATGCGCGCGAGGCTCGCCGGGGGCCGGAAGGCGAAGACGAGGTTACCGCCGGCCTGGTTGCGCTCGCTGCGGAACAGGTTGCCCGCCGCGAGCTGCTCGGTCTTGAGTCGCGCGGCATCGAACGACGAGAGGATGCCCTGGACCCAGGTGAGCGCCACGGTGGGGGTCAGGTAGCGCTCCGTGAGCTCCGTGCGCGCGGCGCCCGCGGAGTCTCCGACCAGGGCACTCTGCTCGGTCGCGCTCTCGCGCCGGCGATAGGTGACCTGGGCCGTGAGGCTCGCGAGCAGCCGCGCGATCGCGCCGCGAGGCGCCGCGACGCTCCAAGCGACCGTGGCGGAGGGCCAGTCCCGGCCGCGCGTGCGCAACGGCACCTGCTGGTCGGTGCGCAGCACCCACGTGATCCCCTGGAGGCGCTGGTAATTGGCCCGCACCCGCAGGCCGACCGGCAACTCGGCTCCGCCTCCCAGGTTGAAGCTGTAGTTGTCGGCCGCGGCGCCCGCGCGCAACCCGTCCTGCTCGCGGAAGCGGGAGAACGCGACCAGCGCGAGCTGGTAGCCGAGCGACGGGTTGAGCGGCGTCCGGTCGTAGGTGGACGTCCACGCGCGCCCATAGCTGACGTCGGGGCCGGTCAGGCGGCTGAGGAGCCGCACGACGCCGGCGCTGTCGCCGAACAGCGCCTGGCCCGCGCGCCGGGCGTCGAGCTGCGCCCCGAGCTCGAGGCGCCGGGAATTGCCGAATGCCGTGGGAATGTGGAATCCGCCCGCCGTGTCGCCCACGTCGCGCACCGGATCGCGCGCGTTCGGGTCGCGCGACAGGAAGAAGCCGGTGGCGAGGGTGGCGCGCGGTCGCACCCAGGCCGCGAGCTGCGGCGTCAGATTGAGCAGCGTCGTGATCGAGCGCTGCGTCTCGATGCCGACGTCCCGGCCGAGGAACGTGCGGCGCTCCTGGCGCACGAGCCGGCCGATGGTCGTGGAGTCCCCGTAGTCTCGCAGGTCCCGCTGCGAGGCGACGTCGACGCGCAACTGCACGCCGCCGAGCGGGAGCAGGTCGAAGCCGGCCGCGCTGCGCCACAGCTTGGTGCGGGACAGCGCCGGCACCGCCAGCGCGTCCGAATCGCGCGCCACCGGGACGAGATAGGTGAAGCGGGAGGCCTCGGAACCGGCGACGCCGGTCCGGAACCGGATGTTGGCGGGGTTGAGCCGGAGGGGTCCCCACCGCGCCGCCCCGGGGGTGAGGTTGTAGTCGAGGCCCAAGGCGTAGCTCGACGAGGTGGCGGAGGCCAGGTCCGAGCGGGTCGTCCCGTCGGTGTAGGACGCGGACAGCGCCGCGGGATCGAGCAGGGTACGGAGCAATCCGGAGCGCGCCTGCCGCGTGCGCCGCAGCGAGAGACTGTAGCTCGCCGCGCGACTCTGCGGCGTGCGGAGCCCATCGAGCGCGTCGCCCCGGAGGTCGGTGCCGGCGAGGTAGAAGGGGTCGCTCGAGGTCGCGGCGTAGCGCACCGTCAGCGGCGCGGCGATGCCCCAGCGGTCGGGCAGAAAGCGATCGAGCCGGACCGTGCCGGCGACGCTCGCGGCGTTGTCGGCCACGTAGCTCGGGTCTTCGCCGAGCTGGCGGAACTGAGCGTCGCGGCGCGAGACGCTGATGGCGACGTCCGCCACGTCGGCCGCCGTGAGCGTGACGTCCACCGCGCCCGCATAACCGGCGTCCTGCACCACGTCGCTGAGACGGATGTCGTCCACCCACAGCTCGGCCTGGTCCAGCAGCACCCTGCTGTCGACGCGCAGGATGCCGGCGGCCATTTCCTGCACGGCCGCGAGGTTGGGGGGCGCGGTGCCCGGGTTGCGCACGTGCGCGACGTAGGGCCCGTCGCACATCACGTAGGCGGAGTCGAACGGGACGATGGTGGCGTCGGGGCACCCGGCGTAGACCTGCGCCGTGTCGCCGCGCAGCCACGCCCGCTCGATCTGGGCCCGCAACACGAGCCAGCGCTCCAGGTCCACGACCACTTCGGGCTCCCAGGAGGTCGTGCGTGCGGGGACGTGGTAGAGGTAGAAGTTGTTCTCGTCCTTGCCCGCCTTGACGTAGAAGTGCAGGTCGCCCTCGTCCCAGCCCGTGCCGCGGCCGCGGGCCCACACGCGGAGCCGGCGATACTTGAGGAAATTCTTGTCCCCGGCGGTGGTGAACCGCACGAACGCCTCGGCATGCTGTCCCGTCGCGAGGCCGCGCGCCAACAACCGCAGCGACTGCTCGTTGATCTGCGTGACGCCCACCTGCAGGCCCGCGTCCCGGCGTGACGCCTCGTCGATCACGCCGGGGGGCGACGTGTAGCCGAGGTCCTGGTTCTCCGTGCTCACCACCGACGCGACCACCTCGCCCGTGCCGGTCCCGCGATCGCCGGCGAGGCCGGGGATCGGCGTGTCGGCGCGCTTGACCCACGTCGCGCCGACGAGGCGCACGCGCGCGAGCCCGAAAAACACCTGCGGGTCGGGCAGGCCGAGCGGGCCATTCTGCGGCGTCACGATGGTGACGCGCATGCTCTGGATCTGCCGCAGGCTCACGCTGCCCTGCACGATCGTGTCGGTGCGGAACGGGATACGGTACAGCCGCCAGCCCGAGGCGCCGTCCGGGTTGCCGACGCCGTCGCGCACCGCGACCATCCCCCCGTCACGCACGAAGTAGCGGTCGTCCCCGATGGGGAAGACGAAGCGCACGAAGTCCTCCCGCGTCTTCACGCCGGCGAGCGAGTCGAGCAGGAAGTCGCCGTCCTGGTCTTCCGTGTCGACCGCGCCGTTGTGCCGGCCGCACCGCGAGCGGAGGTCGCCGAACGCGTAGGCGGGCAGCGCGCCGTTCACCCGGGCGCTGCACAGCGGCAGCGTGTCCACCCTCCGCCCCCCGGTCGCGTCCCAGATACCGTCCACGATCCGGTCGGAGAGGATGCCCTCGTCGTCCTGCGTGGCGCTCCAGGAATGCGTCAGCGGATCGCGCTCCGTGTCGAGTCGGCCGAGCCCGGCGGGCCGGTTCCCCGAGTAGACCGTGTCGCCCTGGGGCGTCACCGTGAGGGTCTCGGGCACGAAGGCGAGCGCGTCCTCGAACACCGAGCCGAAGTCGAGCAGCACCGCCGTGTTGGCGGCCTTCGCCACGCGGTGGTTGTCTTCCCACACCCACAGCTCGAGGAACTCGACGCGCGACAGGTCGATGCCCGTGGGCGAGAGGACCTGGGTGATGGCGCGCCAGCGGGGCCCGTCGTGGTGCGGCCGCACCCAGTTGGGGGCGCCGGTGCGCGAGTTCGCGAGTCCCAGCACGGTGTCCGGCTTGAGCATGAGCCACAGCACCGGCTCGGCCGACTGCCCCTGGCCGACGAGGCGGATCGTGGGATCGATTTGCTGCGGCAGGAATTGCATCGGCCGACCGGAGGCGTCGTACGGCAGGTTCTGCCAGGTGAGCGCCGCGGCGTCGGGGGAGGCGAAGCCCCCGGGTGCGATCCCGAACGACTCGGCGCCGCGCGCCGTGGTGGGTATGCTCCCCCAGTGCCAGCTCTGCTCGGCGAGCGACAGGAACCGCCCGGCTTCGCCCTCGAACTCCTCGATGTACGCCTGGCCCGCGGGGTTGGGACCCGGTCGGGACATCGCGATCTCCGCGGAGACGTTCAGGAACGAGGGAGCGGCGGTGTGAACGCCCGGCAGCTTGTCGAGCGCCCGGGTGATCCACCCGGGCCGGAAGTGCAGCTCGGTGCTCACCCCGGCGATGAAGCTCGACGCCGGCTCCGAGCCGAGCGGCGGCCGCGTGAAGGCGCTTTGCTCCCGCTGGAAGAGGCCGGTGAAGTTGATGGTGCCGCGCGCGCCCAGGTCGTAGCGCCCGGCGAGCCCGAAGATCGAGGTGGGCGACACGGCGAACGCCGCCCGCTCCTCGAACTGGGCGCGCACCTGGGCGACGCCCCCCACGCCCCCCCTGCCCCCTCCTCCCGGAAAGAGGGCGTCCGGGTTCCGGAACTGCACCTGCCCCGTGGCGTAGTCGATCGTGTAATCGGTGCCGCGCGTGAGCAGGGTGTTTCCGACGTAGATCCGCTCGCTGCCGTCGCGGATCTGGAAGCTGTTGAGCGACAGCAGGCTGCGGTCGGCGGAGGCGGACACGCTCGCGTGCAGCTGCAGGGCGAACACGGAGGGCGGACCCTGAGTGGCCAGCAAGGCGCGAGGGGTGCGGTACAGCGAGTCATTGCGCTCGGTGGCGTCGAGCTTCGCCGTGTCGGCGAACGGCGTGAGGTGCGGGAACACGACGAAGTAGTCCCGCACGGGCGCGCCCTGCAGCGGATCGCGGGTGCGCGGGAACAGCCGGTTGTATTGGTCGAACGTGTTCGGGTCGGAGACGAGCGCCAGCCCGAGGCGCGCGAGGTAGGTCTCGTCGGCGGCCACCGTGCGCTCGCGGCGATTCACCGTGAGGGCGAGCGCCACGGTCTCCCGTGTGACCTCGCTCCCGCCCACGCGGTAGGCGCTCCGGATCTCGAAGCGGAACGACGGCGTCGCGGCCGTCACGCCGGGTCGCGGGTCGTACACGAGGCGCAGCGTGTCCACGAAGCCCGGGTCGGGTCGCGCCGTCACGGGGAACGTCCCGACGCAGCGCCCCGAGCTGCAGGAGGTCTCGCCCACGGGGATGTAGGACACGGCGAGGTAGTCGCTCTGGTCGAGCCGGCTGGCGAGCGCGAACCAGGCGCCGCTCGGGTCGGCGTAGTAGTCGCGCCCCTCCAGGAGGATCTCCCACTGGAACGGCCCCGCGCGCTCCGCGCCGCAGTCCACGGGCTGCGCCCCCGGGCCACAGGCCACGGCGCGCAGGCCCCCGATGTTCTGGTTGCTGCTCGACAGCGGCGACACCGCGCGCATGCGGTAGACGTGCAGGCCGCCCACACGTAGCGCGGCGGGGAGCGGCGTCGCCTCGAGCGACAGGATGTCGACCGCGGGATAGCCGGGGATGGCGGCGGGGTCCACGGCGAAGAAGAACCGCCCCGCCTCGTAGTCCAGGTCTCGGGCCTCCCGGTCGATGGGCTGGGTCGTGACGTCGCCGATCGTGTAGACCCGGTCCGTCACGACGTTCCCCTTCTGCTGCGCGTAGATGCCCCGCAGCTCGAGCGCGCCGAACTGGGCGATCGCCTGCACGCCGAAGTTGTTCGCCGGGATGGCCGCGCTGATGAAGCGCGAGCGCGGCGCCTGGAACGTGACGTTCCCGGCCTCCACGCGACGCAGCGGCTCGTCCTCCAGCCCCTCGTACCACACCTGGAGGTTGTTGTTCGCGTCGAATTCACGCTGGCTGTCGAAGTCGACGTTCAGGTGGAGGCGCTGTCCCACGACGCCGCCCGAGCGGATCGAGTACTGGGGATTGGGGCTGATCGTGGGAAAGCCCGCAGCGCAGCCGGACAGGGCCTGCTGCAGGTCGATCGCGCTGCAGTGGAGATTGCGAAACTGGTCGGCCTTGAGCTCGAAACGCACGTTGAGCTGCATGCCGATGTCGGCGAAGGCCCCGGGGAGACCGGGCGCCTCTCCCGGCGCGGCCGCCGGGACAACGGCGGGAGGCGTCGGCTCGGGGACGGGAGGGGGTACCGCCGCCGCGACCGGCGCCGCGGCGAGGGGCTGCCCGAGGGCCGGCGACCACACCGCGCGCGCGCGCCGCTCCCACGCGGCCGCGACGAGCGCGGGCGCGGTGTGCGGCCCGAGCCGCCCGCCGGGCACCAAGGCCGGGTGTCGCGGCGGCGCGAGG
>WNFB01002212.1_pt1 | contig 23735 bp, 17 predicted proteins | sample 5400501 | NCBI WGS metagenome assembly WNFB01 (sample SAMN13153341, study PRJNA577476) | soil metagenome | isolation source: 200 cm saprolite under Douglas fir tree site 2 hole 1 | place: USA:California | collected 2015-04-18 | reverse complement strand
TCACACCTTCGTGTAACTTCGTGTCCTTGGTGGTTAATGAATTTTGCCGGAGGTGAGGTCACTCAGCGGATGGTCCACAAAACAGAAAGACTTCAGCCCGGCGGCTGAACAGATTGTTGAAAAACTCACTTTGCGGAGCGCATATTACCTCAGCGGCTAAAGCCGCGATTGATTTTGTGGGCTTATGGCGCGGCTGGAAGCCGCGCCCTTTCAAAACGGAGCGCAGATCGCGATCTTTCAAAACAGAGTCGCAGATCGAGTTTTTCAGCAAACTGTGAAGCCCTAAATCCGCAAAGCAACTGACGCTTGATGCTTACTTCTCCTTTGTCGCTTTCCCGTCCACGACTGTCGTCCACTTCGTTCCGTCGGGCGACGTCTCATAGGTAAAGGTGTAAGACGTTGGAGAAGTCATCTTCATGACGAATCGCCCCTTCACGGTCTGATTGCCCATCTTCTCGTCGCTGGACCAGGTCCAGGTGTCGCCATCGAACGAACCCTTCGAATCCATGGACTCGCCCCAACTGTTGAACTCGCGGTAGGTGTAGGCCTTGTCATCCGCGGAGTATCCCATCACTCCCATGCCAGAACCGTTCCCCATGCTGGCGCTTTTGAAATCCACATGACATACCAGGAAGAAGCCGCCATCCATCCACTCGCATTTCTCGGTTTCGCTCATCTTGCCGCCCGGGCCCATGGGATTCGGCTTGACGTCTCCTTCCAGCGCCCACGAACCCGCCAGTACGTCGAGCTTCTTGTGCTCCGGACCGGGCCTGGGCGGTTCCGTTTGGGCAAGTGCCGCCGCGGTCAGCAGGAGCCAGGCCACCGACATTATTCCGGTTCGCTTCACGCGCATCTCCTTGAAACTTAGCCACCCAGCGTTTTCAGCACGCCGATATTAGGCTCGCAGCCGTTCTGAGTCAACGCCGCTGTGAGTTAGACGTGCGGGCTGAGAAGGCGTTTTTCAGGCTTAGCACTCAACAAGTTGCATCGAATCGGGAAAACACACGTCTCTACCAGTCTCCCCAATGCGTAGGTGTGGTCTGCTGGAACTTGATCTTCCGTTGATCACCGTGTTTGATCCAGGTGGAGCTCCAGTGCTGGTAGCGTGGAGGCGCGCCCTGATCTTCTGTCGGAGGAACCTGCATGACCACATCGTAGGTGACGATGGCCGCGTCCGCGTCCAGTTCCACAACTTTGATGTTGTAAGCCATCAGGTCCACGCCGCCGGAGCCCAATTCGACGAGGGTCTCCTGGCGGTCGTGCAGCTGTCCGTCAAAGCCGACCAAAGCGTAGTCGTCAGTCAGGGTGCGCTTGAGGAACTCGGCGTCACCTTTCTTGGCGGCGGCGATGAAGCTCTTCTCGGCGGCAACGAGCGACTGTTGCGTCGGCGTAAGAGGCTTGGGCGTCGCCGTGGTTTGCGCGAACGCGGGAATACTGAGTGACCCACACAATAGGACGAAGAGAACGCGATGCAGTTCCATGGAGCTCCTCTACCCGATAGCCGATATTTATCGCAACCTTATAACAGGCGTGCCTCGGAATCCGCTGATCGTCAATTCTCGCCAATCCGCCGTGGCAGGTCCGCACGCGGCACGGAAACCTGCTCACCCGTCGCCAGATTCTTCAAGGCGAAGGCGTCAGCTTTCACTTCATTCTCGCCCACAATAAGGATGTACTTCGCTCCCGCCTTCGTAGCGGCTTCGAAGGACTTTTTCAGGCGGAAGCTCTCGTCGCCAAGTTCGACGACGAGATCATGATGGCGCAGCTCGCGGGCGAGGCGGGCCGCTTGCAGGTTCATGCCCGGGCCGAGCGGTGCGATGTAGACATCTGGTTTGCGGAGCACACCTTCTGCAGACTCCTTCAGCGACATTACGAGGCGATCTTCGCCGATGGCGAAGCCAATGCCGGGAGCCGCGGGGCCTCCCAGCGATTCGGAAAGGCCGTCGTAGCGTCCGCCGCCAAGGATCGCGTTCTGAGCTCCGAGTGCGCCGTGCGTGAATTCGAATGCGGTGCGTGTGTAGTAGTCCAGACCGCGGACCAGCCGGTCGTTCAATGTGAACGGCACGCCCACCGCTTTCAGAATTGCTTGTACTTGCTCGAAGTGCTGACGGCAGGGCTCGTCCAGGAACCGGCTGATTCGGGGAAGTTTCTCGATGATCGGCTGATCTTCCGGAACCTTGCAGTCGAACACGCGCAACGGGTTGGTCACGGCGCGGCGCTGGCAATCGACGCACATCTTTCCCACGACCGGCTCAAGCGCTTTCCGAAGCGCCTCGTTGAAAGTGGCGCGATCGTTGGGGCAACCCACCGAATTCAGTTCCAGATTCCAATCCGTGATGCCCAGACGATCGAGCAGCGTGGCCAGCATCTCGAGGATCTCGGCATCGCGGGCAGGAGACTCGCTTCCAGCGCTCGGCGGTCCGATCACCTCGGCGCCGATCTGGTAGAACTGGCGGTAGCGTCCCTTCTGCGGTCGCTCGCGGCGGAATTGCGGGCCGATGTAGTAGAGCTTGTTCAGCCCGCGGTCCCAGAGTTTGTGCTCGATGTAGGCGCGGACAACACCCGCGGTGTTCTCGGGACGCAGAGTCAGCGACTGTCCTTTATCGCTAGCCGCCCGCCCGCGATCTTCCCACGTGTACATTTCTTTGCCTACGATGTCGGTCTCTTCGCCGACGCTGCGGGCGAACAAAGCTGTCTCTTCGAAGATCGGCGTGCGGATTTCCTGGAAGTTGTAGGTACGAAAGACATCGCGCACCGCGGACTCGACAAAGTTCCACAGCGCCGTTTCCGGCGGGAGAAGATCGCGCGTTCCTCGGACAGACTTGATCATTTCAGTTTCGAGTTTCTAGTTTCCGGTTTCCAGTTTCAATCTGTCATCCTGAGCGGAGCGAGCTCGAATGAGCTCGCGCAGTCGAAGGATCCCTTGCAGTTCAACCGGCCTTTGGACCTCGCGCGTTTTTCACGACGCCCCGCGCATCGAGACCGTGCCAGAACACCCTTCGTCGCAGACATCGGCGAAGTGGGGTAGGGATCCTTCGACTGCGTTGCCGTTCGCTTCGCGAGCGGCAACTTCGCTCAGGATGACACCCTGTGGTTTCCGGTACCTCGGACCCGGTAGACGCTACTCGGTACTGCCCTTCAAATACTCATCTTTAATATCCCAGATAATTCCGCGCGCCCGTTCCTGGGACGGATTTAATCATTTCAGTTTCGGGTTTCTAGTTTCAATCTGTCATCCTGAGCGGAGCGAGCTCGAATGAGCTCGCGCAGTCGAAGGATCCCTTGCAGTTCAACTGGCCTTTGGACCTCGCGCATTTTTCACCACACCCCGCGCATCGAGACCGCGCCAGAACACCCTTCGCCGCAAACATCGGCGAAGAGGGGTAGGGATCCTTCGACTGCGTTGCCGTTCGCTTCGCGACCGGAAACTTCGCTCAGGATGACATATCCCAACTGGCTACTGGCTACTGCCCTTCAAATACTCATCCTTGTATCCCAGATAATTCCGCGCGTAGCGCATGATCGCTTCCTGGTCGGCGGCATCCAGCTTCCGCCGAAACCTGCCCGGAGACCCCATCCACAACGATCCCGGCTCGACCACGGCCTTCTCTGGAATTAGAGTGCCGGCAGCAATAATCGATCCGACGCCCACCTTCGCTCCATTCAGAATAATCGACCCCATACCGATCAGGCAGCGGTCTTCGATGGTGCAGCCGTGCAGCGTGACCGTGTGTCCGACGGTGACGTATTCACCGAGGAAGACGCCGTACTGCTCTTTCATCCCGTGAAGGACGCTGTTGTCCTGAATATTCGAGTGCGCGCCGATGCGGATCGCGTGCACGTCGCCGCGGACTACCGCGTTCATCCAGACGCTGGCGTGCTCGCCGAGGACAACGTCTCCGATAATTTGTGCGGAGTCGTCGACGTAGCAGGTTGCGGGAACCGTGGGCCTGACACCTTTATACGATCGAATCATCGTGGGATGAGTATTCGTGCGTACCACACAGAACAATCAACATAGCATGGGGCCACGGCCACTCGTAAAGGCAGGGTTCCCGCTTCGGGAACCGATTCATAAAAGAACCCTTGCCATCACAGAAGTCCGCTCCTTCCCATGCTATACAAGAACTGGTTACTCCTTATCCTGCGGGAGATCATTCCGGCCGCGCATTACTAGGGTGTGCTTTCCGGCGATCTTCCGCAGAGTTTGCCGCTCGCCCTTCGGTAAGGCTGGCAGCACGGTCCCTCCGAGCTCATTTCGATTAGAGGTGGGACTTGCATGCCCCGTGGCTCGGACTTTTTCGCAAGAATCTTTTCGTTTCTTCTGTCGTGCTTCCTTATTGTGTGCGTTCAAGGAGTCAACGGTCTCGCTCAGGACGCGGCCACTGGCGCCCTTCGCGGGTCGGTCGTCGATCCCTCCGGCAGCCGCATTCCGCGGGCCAGCATCGTCCTGGTCAACACCGGCATGGGCATGCGGTATTCCACGGCCAGCGATGCTGAGGGCCGATTCGCCTTTGAGATGCTGCCTCCCGGAGACTACTCCGCACGCGCCACGGCGCAGGGCATGGCGCCCCAGGTCACACCGCAATTGCACGTCGACGTGGGCGGCGCTACCGAAATCGAGTTCCGGCTAACCCTGGCGGGCGCGCAGGAGAATGTCACCGTCTCCGGTTCGCCGACGCTGGTCGAAACCCAGGCGAGCGCTGTCTCCACGCTGCTTGACGAGCGCGCCATCGGGGAGTTCCCTCTCAACGGCCGGCGATTCTCCGACCTGGCGCTGTTTTCCCCGGGCGTGACGCAGGATCCGCGGAGCCTGACCTCGGGGACCAACGGCGACTTATCGTTTGGCGGCATTCGCGGATTCCAGAACAGCTTCCTGGTCGACGGCGGAGACAACAACAACGCCTTCTTCGCGCAGGCCCGCGGACGCTACCGGGCCCCTTATCAGTTCTCAAATGAGGTGGTGCAGGAGTTCCGGATTTCCTCGAATTCCTACGGCGCCGAACTCGGACGCGCTGGTGGAGCGGTGATCAATGTCGTCACCAAGTCTGGATCGAATCATGTGCACGGCACAGCGTTCTACTTCCTGCGCGACAGTTCCTTTGGGGCGACCAATCCCTTTATGGCGTTCAAACCGCACAATCGCCAGCAGCAGATCGGCGGCACGATTGGAGGGCCGATCAAGCGCAACAAGATTCATTTCTTCGCCGGATTCGACCAGCATATCTTCCACGTCCCCAACGTTGTCCAGTTTTTGAATGGCAGCTCGGAGGTCGTGCCCCAGCCAGATGTCGGACCCTTCACGCCGAGTGACTATGAAGCCAGCGATCAGGCGCTGGTCTTCGCCGCTGCTGCGCAACTGACGTCACTGGCGGGAACGTATCCTTCGGCACAGGTTGGTAACGCTTCGTACGCCAAGCTCGACATTAATCTTTCGGCGCATCATCAGCTCGCTTTGCGCGTCAACACTTCACGCTACTGGGGAGCGAACAACGTTTTTCTCGATCCCGCGAGCCCGGTCACGTATGACTCCATCAGCAACAACGGGGAGGAGACGGTGGCGACGGAAACCGCATCACTCTCGCTGACCAGCAGCCTCTCGCCGCGATGGATCAGCCATCTGCGGGGACAGTTCTCGCGCGATCGTCAGCAGTCGTTTACCAATTCGAGTGATGTACAGGTAAAGATTCCCACGATTCTCGACGGCAAGGGGCGATCCAGTATTCTTCCACGGCAAACCCGCGAGCACCGCCTCCACCTCGCCGAAACGTTTAGCTTCGAAGGCGGGCGCCACTCCTGGAAGGTCGGCGGCGATGCGCTTCTCACTACGATCTACGATTTCTTTCCCGGCCGGCAAAGCGGCGAGTATCTTTTCTATCCCATCAAAGTAGATCAGTTCACGTTCGTACCAAGGGAGTCCGGGATGAAGCTCACGCCGCTGCGCGCCTACGCCCATGAAGTGCCGCACTACTACCTGCAGAACTTTGGCAGCGCGGAGTCGCATCCCAACTCGAACGACTACGCCGCGTTTGCCCAAGACACGATCCGAGTGACCAATCATTTGGCGGTCAATCTCGGGGTGCGCTGGGACTTGCAGACCTTCTCGACTGCGGGGTTAATTTCTAATCCGTTATTTCCACCATCGGGCAAAGTACCCTTCAAGCCCTACAATTTCGCTCCACGCGCGGGTCTCGCCTACTCCATCGGCAGTAAGCGGCCGCTGGTGGTGCGCGCGGGATACGGTATGTTCTACGTGCGGATTCCGCAGATCTACAACTCCATTGTCCAAACCGAGAACGGCGTCACCGACTCGCAGGTTTTCCTGAACAACTCGCGCTATTACGACCACCTTGCATTCCCTACATATCCCAATCCGCTGGTGACATGCGGGCTGGCGGCCGCTTCCTGCGCGCTGCCGGAGGGATTCACTCAGGGCGTGACCCACGATGTCTCAGCCTTCGCCCCTAACTTCGTAACCCCGCGCGTGGAGCAGGCAAGCGTCACTCTCGAGAAGGAACTTGTGGAGCACACCACGGTTGCTCTCTCATTCCTGCATGTCCATGGCGAGCGTCTGATTCGGGCTCTCGATGTCAATTTGCCGCAGCCGACAGCGCTGACCTATCCCATCTTCGACTCGACAGGATCGATTTTCAGCGGTGGATACTACAGCGTCGATTCTTTCGCCACCTGGCAGTTCACCCGCTCGCTCGATTGCCCCTTCCCGCCCTGCATTAATCCGCTGGGACGACCTATTGCGCAATTTGGGGCGATCAAGGAATTTCAGAGCGCGGCATCCAGCGTCTACAACGGCGGAACGTTGTCAGTGAACCGGCCAACCGGCGACGGTGCAGAACTCCTATGTTCCAAGCGCCGAGCGCGGTCCCAGCGTGACCGACCAGCGGCACCGCTTTGTCGCCGGTTTCTCCGCCGAACCGCGGCCCTTTCATCGCGGGCACGAATTTCTCGGGACCTTGTTTAATGACTGGAAATTCTCCACCGTTGTGAACTTCGGCACTGGACGCCCCGTCAATGCCACCGTTTCCGGCGATCCCAACCAGGACGGCAATGGTCTCAACGACCGCCTCCCCGGCTACCGCCGGAACGGTTTTACGGGGCCTGACTATGCCACCACGGATCTGCGTATTACTCGCACTATTCGCCTCCGCGAGCGATACAAACTCAACTTTATCGCTGAATCATTTAACCTGCTCAACCGCGATAATCAGCGTGTCAGCATCACCTCGAACGGAATGGTCGCCACTTCTTCGACGTTCGTGCAGAGCTCCACTCAAGTCGGCATTGCTCCCTACCCGGGTTACTACCAGCAATCGCCGAGTTTCCTGAAACCCAACTCCGCATACGCGCCGCGGCAGATCCAGCTGGCGTTGAAGTTCGTTTATTGAGCCATGGCATGCGAATGAGTGTCCCTTTTCAGGACAATCCTGATCAGCCCGGTGGTCCGTAATTCAGGGATTCGCCACGCTACTGTACTGTGAAAACTTCGCACGATCGAGGAACCGAAGGTTCGCCGCTGACGCAAGGTCGTGGCAAGCTCGACTCCAGTCTCAAATTGAACCCTCTGTCGTGCCAAAATTATGTCTAACTCGCGTCCCGTCCAAAAATTCGACCGCTACCCCTTGACTTCAGATTAAAACCTTGTAATAACTATTCGGTCCATCCGGACGAGTTTGGGGGTGTATCAGTTTGGCAGAAGTACGACTTCAAGAGGGAGAATCCCTCGAGAACGCGCTGCGCCGCTTCAAACGCAAGGTGCAACAGGAAGACATCATTAAGGAGGTCAAGCGTCACTCCTTTTACCTGAAGCCCGGCGAGAAGAAACGTGTGAAGGCAGCGCTGGCTCGCAAACGCGCTCGCAAGAAAACGCGCAAGGAACAGGACTAAGCATTAAGGGTCGCCCCGTCCCGGGGCGGCCCTGCTCAATTTGGCCCCCACCAAAGTGAGCTGCAGCAGGGGATATTCATAATTCATTCATTTCACCACCGGCATTGAAGCAGTAAAAGCAGTGCCCATACGCCGTTCCCGGCGGATGGAGGGCCGAGTCCAGGGGCAGTTTGAGGGGGGAGATGTACAACCTGTATTTCTCCGTCACCACCGCAGCTACTTCTCCGCGTTGGGAGCGCGGGAACGGGCTGAAGGGAGCCATCCTCAATGGAATTTCAGGACAAGGTACTGAAGTGTATCGATTGCGGCGCCGATTTCGTCTTCACCGCCGGGGAACAACTTTTCTTTCACGACAAACAGTTCAAGAATGAGCCCAAGCGCTGCAAGGCCTGTAAGTCCAAACGGGTGGCCGTATTGGGAGCCACTCCGCCGCCTACGGGACAGAGTTATCACTACACCAAGGTCGAGACCCGGGCCACCTGCTCGCAGTGCGGCAAGGAAACCACGGTTCCCTTCCGTCCCACGCAAGGCCGCCCTGTGTTCTGCCGCGAATGCTTTCAGTCGCGCAGAACCGTGGCTACCGCCTGATCATTCCAGGCGTTACAGTGTTGCTCAACGTAACCGTGCCGGTACGCAGGGTTGGTGTGCCTGGTGCATGACCCACTGTTTCCTCCTCCCCGCGCCCGCAATCTTCGGGCATCAGCTAACATTAGAGAGCGTGTCTGGATACTTTGTAGAAAATTTCGGCTGTCGCGCCACGCAGGCCGACGGCGCGGCCCTGGAGCGGCAGTTCGAAGAGCGCGGATTGGTGCGCGCCGCGACCGCGCGCGAAGCCGAACTGGTCGTGCTGAATACCTGTACCGTCACCGCGGCGGCCGACCAGGATGCGCGGGCTGCCATCCGGCGCGTTCAGCGCCAGAATCCCAAAGCAAAGATTGTGGTGACGGGATGCTACGCGCAACGTGTCCCCGAAGAAATCGCGGCATTGCCCGGCGTGAGTTGTGTGGTCGGCAATTCCCACAAACACCAGCTAGCCGAAATTGTGCTCGACAGCTGCGTCTCTCCCAGGGGAACCTTCGTCCCATTGGAAATGTTGTCCGCCGAAGCCCGAAGCCCGGAGCCCGAAGCCCGCCTTTTCGTCTCCGACATCTTTGCCCACACCGAGCTATTGGCCGCACCCGTATTCGACGCAGCCAATGAGCGCACCCGCCCCAACCTCAAGGTTCAGGACGGATGCGACAATCGCTGTTCATTCTGCGTAATCCCGTACGTACGCGGCCAGAGCCGATCGCTGCCGTTGAGCGAAATCATCCGCGAAGTGAACGCGCTAGTCGACGGCGGCTACCGCGAAGTAGTGATCAGCGGCATCAATCTTGGCCGCTGGGGACGCGACTTCGGACCCCAGACCTCTGACCTCAGCCAAAACGCCCACGTCCGAGGTCTGAGGTCTGACGTCCGAGGTCCGCATTTCGAAGATCTGATTCGCGCCATCCTCAGCGAGACCCGCCTCGAAAAGCTGCGCCTCTCCTCCGTCGAGCCCATGGACTGGACCGACGAACTGATTGCGCTGGTGACAGAATCACCGCGGATTGCCAAACACGCGCACGTGCCAATGCAGTCCGGCAGCGACGCCGTCCTGCGGCGCATGCATCGCAAGTATCGACCCTGGCACTATCGCGAGAAGATCGAAAAGATTCGGGCTTCTATACCGACCGCTGCGATCGGAGCCGATGTCATGGTCGGATTCCCCGGCGAAACCGACGCGGAATTCGAGGCCACGCGCCGCATGATCGAAGAGCTGCCATTTACCTATCTGCACGTGTTCACCTACTCCCCGCGCCCAGGCACGCCAGCAGCTTCTATGCCAACTCAAGTGCCGGCGCAGATGACACGGGAGCGCAACCGAATCCTGCGAGAGTTGGCGGCAGAGAAGAACCTCGCCTTCATGCTCTCGTTCATCGGAAAGACCATCGAAGCCATTACGCTGAAGGAATGTGGCGCGGGCGCCCTCGCCCGCGAAGTAAGTGACACGGCAACGTCCCGCAACTCCTCTCCCGTTCGTCATTCCGAGAGAGAGGGATCGGGCTTCGGGCGCACCGAGGCGTTGACGGACAACTACCTGAAGCTGCAACTCGACGAGCGCCTTGAAGCCAACCGATGGATACGCGCGAAAGTAGAGAGCGTCGACAACGGAGCCTTGGTGGGGGCCCGCGAGTTTCGCTAGAGTCGTAAATAACGACGAAGGAAGGTGTCAGGATTTTACCTTCGTGTAACTTCGTGTCCTTTGTGGTTCATGCATTCAGGACCCCACCTGAGTCTCGGCAGTCTCAATGTCGAGTCGCCGCGTGTTAGCATTTGAAGGCGGCACCTATGTTCCGCTGTCACTCCATCTCGGCTAAGGTGCTGACATTGCTCTTCGTGGTGGCCGAACTGCATCTATGTGGCAACTCCGCTACTGCTGCGGAGCAAAGCCCATGGCTGGAAGTCCACTCAACGCACTTCACGGTCATCACCGACGCCGGCGACAAAAAAGGCCGCGAAGTAGCGCTACGTTTCGAACAGATGCGATCGGTCTTTGCGAATCTGATAAGTAAGGATCGCCTGAACCAGCCGCGGCCGCTGACCATCCTCGCCTTCAAGAACGACAAGTCGTACTACCAAGTCGCGCCCTTGCGGCAAGGACAGCCGATCAACGTACCCGGCTTCCTTATTCCCGGCGAAGATCAGGATTTCATCGTGCTGAACCTGTTCGAAGACGAGCCTTGGCGAGCAGTGGCGCACGATTTCGCGCATCTCCTGCTGAATTCCAGTTACCCTCCGGCGCAGGGATGGTTCGACGAAGGGCTCGCCGAATATTTCAGTTCGATCCGTGTGGACAACAAGCAAGTGGAAATTGGCGGAGATCCGGAGCTTCGCGCCTCGGTCACACAGGACCTTTTGCAGAACCAGCGCGAGACGCGTCCGCCGAAGTCGTTGACCGAGTTGCTGGGTGCGCAGGTCTGGCTCTCAATACCGGACCTGTTCAGCATGAAGCACGAAGGCCTGATCAACGCAGAAGGCACGCACCATACACTCTTCTACGCAGAATCATGGATAGTGATGCACTACATGCTGAATCGGCAGAAACTGGCGGAAACCGGCGCGTATTTCGATCTGGCATTGAACCAGCACGTCGCGGTCGAGGAGGCCATTCAGAAGGCGTACGGCATGACAGCGACGCAGTTCGAGCAGGCGGTGAAGGATTACTTCCACTCGCAGACGGCCCTGGCTACCGCACTCGACAACGCCAGGCAAAAGAGCCCTCAACCCAACACCACGAGCACTGCACAGGTGTATCACTTCCCCGTTCCGATAGGGCCCGATGACATTGCCATCAATTCGAAGCCGCTGCCAGAGACTAATGCGCGCGCGATCTACGCGGCAGTCCAGGTCCGTATCCCCGAGCGGCGCGAGTACGGGCTGAAAGAGCTGAAAGCGCTGGCTACGACGCCTCCGCCGAGTGCCGGCCCAGCAGCGAAGAAATCGTCAGAAAAAGATTCCGACGAATCGGACGACGAGAAGGGCAATCCGGGCGCTGCCGGCAATGCGATAGCGCATCGCATGCTCGCATGGGATCACATTGAGCATGGCGAATTCGATGAAGCTCTCGCGGAACTGAGTGATGCCGCGACCCTCAATCAGCGCGACATGTGGATTCGCTATTACCTTTCGGTGCTCAAGTACCGTATGGCAGAAACCAGGCACGGCGAGATTCAGGGCCTCGCCAACATGATGCAGGACTTGCGGGCCGTGCTCGAATGGTATCCCGAGTTTGCCGATGCCTATGACCTGATGGCGGTGGCACGGATGGAAGGCGGCGGCCTGATCGCCGCGATGCAGGCCGAGCGGGCCGCCATGCAACTGAACCCGCGCGATGAGCGCTACGCCTACCACCTGGCGCAAATCTACATCGCCGATAAAAAATGGGAAGCAGCGAAAACCTTGCTGGAGCGCCTCAAGACCAGTAATAATGCGCAACTCGCAGCCGAAGCCCGCGAAAAGCTCGATCAGCTCGCAGGTGAGCGGAAGTACGGCATCGCGATGGCATCGGGGAAAACCCCGCAGAAGCTCGAACCTCAGAAGTCTCCCTTCGACGTGCTGGAGCAGGAAGCGGCGAAGCGCGCGGCCGCAGCCCAGGGAACTGACAGCGGCGGGCCCGCCGACAAGCGCGCACCCAAGTTCATTAAGGGCCGGCTCGTGCGGGTGGATTGTTCTCAAGCTCCAGTCGCGGTCGTCACCGTAGCTTCCGAAGGAGCCTTACTGAAGCTGCGCGCGCCGGACTACAAGTCGCTACTGCTGATTGGCGCCGACGATTTCTCCTGCGACTGGCGTGACCGCGCCGTAACAGTGAATTACAAGCCTGGCGGCGTCGCCGATGGGGACCTGGTTTCTCTGGAAGTACGGTGATGCAGGGCTTCAAAATTCCATTCAGAGCTGAAGAACGTCGACTTAGGACTCTGCTTTGAAAGGGCGCAGCTTCAAGCCGCGCCGTTCGAGGCGAGATATGACCGCGGCTTTAGTCGCTGAGGTGACTTGTGGTCTGCAAAACGGAATTTTTCGCTTTTCACCACAAACAAAAAACCCTCCCGCCGGGGGTGGGAGGGTTTGCAATTGCTTGACGTAAGTTAAGCGCGCATGACGTTCGCCGCCTGGAATCCCTTGGGGCCTTTGAGCAGATCAAACTCCACGGTCTCGCCCTCATTTAGCGTGCGGTAGCCGTTCTCCTGAATCGCGGAGAAATGTACGAAAACATCTTCCCCGGTGGAGCGCTGGATGAATCCATATCCCTTCGCCCCGTTGAACCACTTGACTGTTCCTTTCTCTCTCACTGGAAATACTCCTTTCACAATCGCGAAGAATTGTTCTCCGGAATCCCCGATCGCGCCCCAATCGACCGAAGCCCCCCTCAAGAAAACCGGTAGAACTCGGTTGCGTCGCTATGTGCGGAAGAAGTGACTCCAAAAGAAAAGACTCCGCAGTTCTCCACCACGTTGCTAATCCGCGGTGCGAACTTCGGAGCCCGACAATTTGGCGCTTTTTCTACCACCCAACACAAACGTCAACCTAACTGCAACCAATACCGGACGGTCGTCCGGTAATGAGCACCGAGATAATAAGCAGTATTAAATCGATTCGCAACAAAAATTAGAGAAATGAAGCTAAATGTAACCCCCGGGTCATGTTTATAACTTTAACAATGATAAAGAAATAACATGCGTAACAGCATTTAGAACCAATGGTTTACGAATGGTCGGGTCAAATCGCCACACTCTGATAGGATTTTGAGCGACCTCGTGCCTACCCCTTCCATCCCTGCGAGCCAGCACCCTGCGGCCACTTCAGCGCCACCGCCACCCCCACGTCGCAAACGGTCCGGTCTGGTTTTTTCTACCGTGAAGTACCTGATGCGCACCGAAGTGCACACTTTCGCCTTATCTGTCGCCGCGAACGCGATCCTTTCTTTCTTCCCGTTTGTCATGCTGATGATGCTGCTGATGCGCCGCGTGTTTCACTCGCGCGTCATGTATGAGGTTGTGGTGCAACTGCTGCGCGATTACCTTCCCGCCGGTCAAGACTTTGTCATTCGTAACCTGACGGCGATGGTGAACGCCCGGCAGCGCGTGCAGGTCGTTTCCCTGATCATTCTGCTGGTGACTTCGACAGGAGTATTTCTGCCGCTGGAAGTGGCGCTCAACCGCATCTGGCATTTTCCTAACAACCGCTCGTACCTGGGGAATCAATTGATTTCACTTGGACTCGCCTTCGCGTGCGGAGTGCTGGCCCTGCTTTCGATTGCGATGACCGCGGGGGTGGTTGCGCCCTTCGAGTTCCTGCTGCGCGGCCACGCCATGGGATTTATTCGCCTCATCGGATTTCTCGTGATGAAAGTCACCGCGATCGTGGCCAGCATCACAATCTTTTTTCTGATTTACTGGCTGCTCCCCAATGGGAAAGTTCCCGCGCGCGCCGTGTTGCCGGCCGCTGTCATCATGGGCTTGCTGTCGGAAGCCTTGAAATACGCCTACATCCTGGCGCTGCCCTGGCTGAACTTCCAGGAGGTTTACGGCCCTTTCGCGTTATCGGTGAGCATGATGTTCTGGGCCTTCCTGTCGGGACTCTTGCTGCTCGCTGGCGCGAATCTGTCGGCGGAAGAGCATGCCCGACGGACACTCTAATCAACTCCGCGCTGGATTGCCGAATATCCAAATTATTGACAATCGACTGCGGTGTTTCAGGCAACATTGAGATTCAGGAGAGAACCTGATCTCTGGAGGAAAAACCTAATGAAAGTGAAACTACTCTCAGGCATTCTTGCCGGGGCAATGCTTGCGTGCGCATTTGCCGTGTCGACTGCACGTGCGCAGGAGATGCCCAGCGACTACCAGCAGGTGTTAAAGGCGACAGGAAAATCAGGCGACTACAAGGCCAACGTTCTGAAAGTGAATGTTCCCCGGAACGACCTGCATGTGAGCATCGCCGGATATTCTGTCCCGACACCGTTCGGCTTCGGCGGCTGGTTCGCCCTGACCAAGGGAGATGGCGGCGCAGACGTCATGATGGGCGACCTTGTCCTCACGCAGGATGAAGTGAATCCCGTCATGTCCGCCCTGCTCGACCATGGACTGGAAGTAACCGCGCTCCACAATCATTTCTTCTGGGAAGAACCTCGAGTCTTCTTCATGCATATCCATGGACACGGCAAAGCTGTCACATTAGCAGAGGAAATCAAACCCGCCCTCGATCTGATCGGCCACGTCAAGACAGTCGATTCTTCCACTCCACCAAGCGCCGCGCCCAAACCAGGCTCACTTGACGCCGAAAGAATCGCGAAAATTGTGGGCCATCAGGGCGAGCAGACAGGTGCGGTGTACAAAATCACAGTTGGTCGTGACGATCTCTCCGTGAAAGAGATGGGAGCGACGATCAATGCCCGCATGGGCCTCAACACCTGGGCGGCTTTTGTCGGCACGAACGAAGACGCAGCCGTCGCAGGCGACGTCGCCATGCTCGAAAGCGAGGTCAACCCGACGCTCAAAGCCCTGCGCGCACACGGTCTCGAGGTGGTGGCTATTCATCACCATATGATCAATTCGAGGCCGATGATCATCTTCCTGCATTACTGGGGGCGAGGTCCTGTTGATAAACTGGCGACCGGTTTCCGCGCCGCCCTCGACGAATTGGGCAAGGGCGGGAAGCAATAATCCGGTAAGATGCTCGGGAATCCAGCGGCACATGATCGTGGTTCTGCCCCACGGGGCCGTTGAATGGCGCTCCTTTCACCTGATCGGCGTCAAATCCGGAGTTGTGCCGCCCTGGCCCTGCTGGCGTGGGCCTGGTCCATTTCTCTTTCCGCGCAAACTCAGTCAAACTCGCAAGGTAAACAACGGCGAACCAGCGTTCAGGAACCTCTCCGCACCGCGCAAGCAAGCCGTGTCGACCACGCGCCACACCTCGACGGCACACTGGATGACCCTCTCTGGCAGCAGGCCGTTCCTGTGGACAACTTCCTGCAGCGGGAGCCATTTGAAGGCCAACTGCCGACCGAGCACACCGAGGTCCGTATCCTCTACAGCAAGCATGAAGTCTATTTCGGCATCACTTGCCTGGACTCGGATCCCACGGGAATCTTCGCCAGCGAATTGCGCCGGGATGTTAGCCAGGAACTCGACGACTATTTCGAGATCATCATCGATTCGTCCCACGACCGCCGCAACGCGTACGTGTTCCAGATTAACCCTCTGGGAACACAACGCGACGCACTGATTACCGAAGAACAACGCACCGATTCAGGCACCGGCGACGGCGATCCCGGATGGGACGGCGTATGGACTTCAGAAGCTCGACGCAGCCACCAGGGCTGGACCGCCACGATTGCAATCCCTTTCTCGACTCTAAACTTCATGCAGTCGAACACCGTGATCTGGGGGATCAATTTCAAGCGCTTCATCCGCCGCAAGAATGAGGAGGATCTGTGGTCGGCCTGGCGGCGCGTCGATGGTGCGTGGCGGATTAGCCAGGCCGGTGAGTTGCGCGGCATTTCCGACATCGGCAGTGGACGCCTCTTCATCGTGAAGCCATACGGGCTGACCGGGTTCAGTCATTTTCCTCCAAGTGCTGCCGGCACGGGATTCACGCCCGGAACGAGCCCGCTCTACACCGGCGGCGTCGACGTCAAACTCGGACTCCGCTCGAATCTGGTCGCGAATCTCACCGCGAATACCGACTTCGCCGACGCCGACGTCGATACCCAACGATTCAATCTCACGCCCTACAAGCTTTTCTTCCCGGAGAAGCGGCAATTCTTTCTGGAGAATGCCGGCGTGTTCAACTTCCCACTCGGCGGAGATGTCGATTCCTTGTTCTTCAGCCGTCAGATTGGAATCGATCCCATCACTGGTCAGGAGGTTCCCATCAATGGCGGCGCCAAGGTTACCGGGTCAATCGGCAAGTTCGAACTCGGCATCATGGATGTGGACACTCGCCACTCGGGGCCCAATCCTTATGCCAACTTCGCCGTGGTACGAGTGAAGCGTGCGTTGTGGGGAGGCTCCTACATCGGCGTGATCGGCATCGACAAGCGCTCCGGCAATCCCCTCGATAGCTTCAACCAGACTGAAGGCGCAGACACGCGTCTTGTCTTCTTCAAGGATCTTGCGGTGGGTGCGTTCGCCGCGCAAACACGCACACCGGGCTTCTCCTCAGGACAGACCGACTTCGGCGGCAGTTTCCATTACCAGAGCAACTGGCTGGAACTGATAGGCGACCATCGAAGAATCGGCCCGCACTTCAACCCCGAGGTCGGCTTCCTCGAACGCCAGGACTGCATCTGTGACTATCTCGATGCCAACTTCAAAGTTCGTCCCCGAATCGAAGGCGTCCGCGAACTGAATTTCGAGGGCTTCATCTTTCACGCTCCGGACACTCACCACGTTCTCCAGACCCAGGAGTGGCAGAACACGTTTCGCGTCGACTTCAACAACGGTTCCTACAGCGACGACGACATCGTCGACGTATTCACGCAGCGCCTGATCATTCCGTTCAACATCTACAAGAATGTCTCCATCCCAGTCGGCGAATATCATTGGACTCGCCACCAGCTAACCTACGGATCGCCACAGGATCGCCGCTGGATGCTCAATCTGTACGAGCGGTTCGGCACCTACTACAACGGCCATCTGAATGAAGCGAGGATACGTATGACCTATCGGGCCAGCGAGCGTCTTTCCTTCAACTTCTCCGAGCAGTGGAACCGCTTCCGCCTGGGCGCCACGACTGACACCGCTGGGACCACCGTTCTCCCTGACGCGGCCGGGCGTTTCTCGGTCCTGTTCGGCAGCTTCCAGACCAATTATTCATTCTCGCGCTTCCTGACGCTCTCGACCTTGATTCAAATGAACACCTCCAACAACCAGGCAGCCAGCGCCAATATTCGCCTGCGCTGGAATTACCGTCCCGACAGCGATCTTTACGTCATCTATACTGCGGGCCAGCGCTTTGCCAGCCTGGTTGCGGAAAATCCTCCCCAGTACTACGAGAACCGCTTCGTCATCAAGTTCACTTATTCCTGGCGACCGTGAGGCAACTATGAAGTGGATCACACGCAAAGATGTGAAGGTCGACCGCGTTGCCTGTCCCTGGCTGATCAAGCGCTTCGTCGATCCGCAGGCGGAATTCCTGTTCGTCGAAGAGAAGGATTTAGTGGAACAGGCGAAGCTCCACGAGGCCGTGCCCTTTCGACGCCCCGCGAATTGAAGCCGTGAAGCTCAACCATCGCGGCTCGCGCTGCAGCTTCGAGGCGATCCTCGAAGACTTCAAGGTCTCTGACCCGGCGTTGCAGAGGCTGGCATTGATCGTCCGTGCTGCGGACGTGAAGGGACAGGAGAGCGTTGCGGCGGAGGGCATTGGCCTGCGATCGATTGCCCAAGGCTTTGCTGCAATGGGCATTTCGGATGAGGAACGCCTGGCCCGCCAATTTCCCGTCTACGATGCTCTCTACGCCTACGTGCAAGGTCAGAGCAAGTGAGCTTCATAGGCTCGGTTTTGAAAGGGCGCGGCTTCAAGCCGCGCCGTAAGCGCCGCAAGATAGACTGCGGCTTTAGCCGCTGAGGTTACATTCGGTCTGCAAAATTATTTTCACGAGCTAAGGAGCAAACGAAAATCCCTCACCCCAACCGCGATCGAATCTTAATCAACGCCGCCGGATTCTTGCGCTCTTTGGGCGTCGGTTTCATGGGAGTAGTGCTGGGAATCTACCTCTTTCGCGCCGGGTTTTCCTCCTTCCGCATTGGACTGATCATAGCGGCCGGCTTGGCAGGCTCGGCCGTAGCCACAATGCTCGTCAGCTTCGCCGCCGACCGCCTGGGTCGCAGACGATTCCTCGTGCTCCTCTCGCTTCTTAGCGCCCTTGGCGGTTTCGCGCTGGCGTCCTATCCCAGTTTCCCTCTGCTGTTGTTAATGGCGTTCGTCAGCATGTTGAACGGCACGGGTACGGATCGATCCGCCGCGTTCGTACTGGATCAAGCCATCATCCCCGGCCTCGCTCCCGACGCGAAAAGGACCTGGAATCTCGCCTGGTACAACGTTCTGCTCGACGGCGGAGGCTCACTCGGAGCACTGGGCAGCGCCTTGCCCATCGCTCTGCACCAGCAGTTTGGTTCGTCAGTGATCGGTTCCTACAGGATATTGTTCTTCAGCTACTCCACCCTCTGCCTGATCGTAACTGCGTTGTATCTCTTCCTGTCGCCGGCCGTCGAGATCGCAAGTCCTCCATCGCTGGCAACTGTCAGTGCGACAGTTGCGCCCGAGACCAGGAAGACTGTCTTGAAACTCACAGCCCTGTTCTCGCTCGATGCCTTCGGCGGCGGATTCCTGACCGACGCGTTAGTCGCCTACTGGTTCTTCCGCCGCTTCGGCGTCGCCGAGCATGAACTGGGCCTGGTCTTCTTCGCGGTACACGTACTGAACGCGTGCTCGCACCTCGGAGCAGCGTGGTTGGCCAAACGCATCGGACTCATCAATACCATGGTGCTCACGCACCTTCCGTCGAGTTTGTTCCTGATGATGGTGCCCTTTGCTCCCTCGCTGAAATGGGCACTGGTGCTCTTCCTCTGCCGCGAAGCTTTGGTGGAAATGGATGTGCCCACACGGCAATCGTATGTAGCCGCACTGGTCAGTCCCAATGAGCGCACCTTCGCTGCCGGAATCACAAACCTGGCGAGGAATATATTCTGGGCCGTCGGTTCAGGCGTAGCCGGATTCCTGATGCAGGCGCTCAGCTTCTCCGCGCCTTTGTTAGTTGGTGGGGGAGCAAAGGTGCTCTACGATGCCTTGCTTTACCGCTCCTTCCGACGTTTGAAACCGCCGGAAGAGACCAAGACCCTCTAAGCCATATCCTGACGCTAATCGTGCACGGGGAGCGTGCTTGATCCGACACCTCGTTTGCGATTGATGCGGCACACGATATTTTCCAGCAACTTGGGAAGCAGATTTACGCCGCGCTCCGGTACCAGCGAGTTCTTCTCGATGTACTCTTCGGCTCCAGCCTCAATGAGCTTTTCACGGTTCTTGTCGGTCAGGCTGCTAAGAATGACAACCGGAATTTCAGCCGTCACCGGATCGTTCTTTAGATGTTGCAAAACTTCCGGCCCATTCATCTTAGGCAACAGCAGATCCAGCAAGATCAGGTCGGGCTTTTCCTCGAGCGCGAACCGGACGGCAGACTCGCCGTCCAACGCGCAAATGACTTCATATCCGGCCTGAATGAGTGCCCGCTCATTTTCCCGCCGGATAGGCTTGCTGTCTTCGACTAAGAGTATTCTCACCGTCGCACCGTCCTGCCTTGCCTATCGGCATCTCATACCGAAACCTTAGGCACACGGCGACTAGCGAAAACTTACGTAGAGACAGCAGCCTCGGCTGTCCCGCGAGCAAAGCGAGCGCGTCCTCGATCCTTATGGTGGGCTTAGTTCTTGGATTGACCCAAGGCAGCAAACTCCCGCTTCGCCTCCTGGGCGGGAATGAAATCGGCGTCGGCGTTCTTCCAGATGTCGAGTAACTGTTGGTAACTCCGCATCGCCGCCGGGCGATCGAACTGCGCCTGCGCCCGCGCTGTTCCCAGCAGGCAGAGAGTGTAGTCGGGCGCCTGGAACGCACCGCCTCCGCCCTCGCCCAGGGCCAAGGCACGATAGCGAATACCGGGCTCGAAGTCGGCAACAGCCTGCTGCGGCCTCTTCGCCTCTAACGATGCCCGTCCCAGAAGGTGCGGAGCCTTGGATACCAGCAGGTAGGGAGCCGTTGTGGACAGCAGTCCGGCGACTTGTTCCGGATGGTGTTGCGCCAGAGCCGCAGCCGCCTTCACTTCCGCAACGACGATTTCGCTATACAACATGTTTGTAGGAAACTCCGCGGCAGCCCGTTCTACTTCCTTCAAGGCTGGCGCGGTATCGCCACAAAGGGCAAGCGCCAAGGTAGCATCGGGGACGGTTGCAATCGAGTGGTCGAGAGCCAAACCCTTGCGGGCAGCCGCCCGGGCTGCGCCGCAATTGGATACCAAAGCATCGTGCAGGGCCTTGACCGCGTACAACAAACCTGCAGCGTCGGGGATGTGCTGTTGCTCCGCCCTTTTGGCCGCTTGTTCCCAGTGCTGATCGGCTTCGTGCATGCGGCCCAAGTACAGGAAATAGGTTGTCGCTGTCGCTTCCAGAAGGAAGCCGTCGGGCCGTCCCGCCGCCCACTGGATATGCTTCTCCCAGTCCGCGCGACCGGAGATAAAATCGTCCAGCATGGCGTTGTTGTGATAGTTGACGTTGTCGCCCCCACCCTGCTCCAACGCTTCCTTCAGGTAGTGCTCGCCCTCGACCATCCGATCCATCGACATCAGCGTGCCCGCGGCATTGTTCGCCGCGACATTGTTCCACCGGGCAATTTCCCAGGTCTTCTTAAAACCCTCGGCTGCCTTTTCGAAGTCCCCGACAATTGCGTAGGCGGTTGCCAGGTTGTTCCAGGCGGCGGCATCACGCGGATAAGTCGCAACGAACAGCTTGTACGATTCGATCGCCTTGGGCATGTCATACTGCTGCAGCGCGTATTGCGATTCGATGTACATGCGCTCGCGTTCGGTGACTCGTTCCCGCAGGTCGTAACCCTTTTTCAAGTACTCGATGGCCTTTCCCACCGCGCCCACATTGCCATAGGCCACGCCCAGCCGTGCCCACGCCATGGCGAAAGTTGGATCCAACTGGACGGCCTGTTGATAAAACGACGCAGCCTGCGGAATGTCCCGTCCAACCCGGTGCTCGTCTTCCCCCAGCGAGAATGCATGAAATGCCTGCAACGACGCTGTGGTGACGTTCGTGTACGGCGTTGTGAGTTTCTGGATCGATGCCATCGACTCACCCAGACGCGCCCGGATCGCCGTGGCCGCCTGTGAAACCGCATTCAGCACAGCCGTTTTGTCAGGGGCGGTCTCCTGCTCACGTGCGAAGACTTCGCCGGTGGCACAATTCACCCCGTTGATGGAGACCACATACGACGAACCGAGATTGGCGATCGTCCCTGCCAGATACGCCTTCACTCCCAGACGCTGGCCCAGTTGTTGCGCCAGTTCTGGCGTAATCCTCTGCTCGCGCGCCTGCCCCAGGTACTGCAAGTTGCTGTGCAGCTCCGCGTCGCTGACCAATTGCAGTATTGGCGACTGCTCCAGCTGGATAGCCAGCGCTTCCTTCAAAGTGGAGTCGAACACCGGGTCACCGGTCTGGTTCGTGAAGTCGGCAAGGATCAGCTGATCTTTGTCGGTCAGCTGAACGGCTTGATGTTTCCGCCAGTAGAATGCGCCCGCGATTGCAGCCGCCACCACAATCACGGCAGCAGCAATTGCGAAGTTCCGGTAGGCGGACCGGGACTGCTCAGGCACCGTCTCAACCTTCCCCGAGGAGCCTGACGAGATCACGGCAGCGGAGCCGCTTGTCCTGGCCTGAGCCGCGGCCGGCGAACTACCCTGCGCGGGGCTGCTGCCGCTCTGTGCCTGCGACGAGGCGCTCGCCGATGAGCCCTGGCCTGATCTCCAATCCCGCTTCAGCCGCCGCAATTCTGATTTCATGTCGGAGGCATGCTGGAACCGCAACTCGCGATCCTTTTCCAGCGCCCGATTGATAACGTCTTCAAGCTTCGCCGGCAGATCTGGATTCAGCCGGACGGGCGCGACTGGCGCGCGATTCAAGATGGCATCAAAAATAACGCCTGAAGTCTCTCCCCGAAACGGAATTGCCCCCGTGGCCATCTCGTACATAACAATTCCGAAGGAGAAAAGATCAGTCCGCGCGTCCAGATCCTTGCCCCGCACTTGCTCGGGAGACATATAGGCCACTGTGCCCAGCGCCGATCCCGGACTGGTGAGGTGCGCAGCGCCGCTGCCCACTGTCGCCTGCGTCGCCTCCGCCGGATCGAGCGCGCGGTGTCCGTCCCCGGTAACTTTCGCCAGTCCAAAATCGAGGATCTTGGCATCTCCACGCGCGGTCACGAATATGTTTGCGGGCTTGATGTCGCGATGGATGATGCCCTTCGAGTGCGCCGCCTCCAGCGCATCGGCAATATCGATCGAGATTCCCAGCAGCCTTTCCATCTCCAGCGGACGGTCCCCGATCGCGTGCTTCAACGTCTCGCCTTCCAGGTATTCCATGACGATGAAGGCCATCCCGTCCTGTTCGCCGATGTCGTAGATCGTGCAGATGTTGGGATGATTCAATGCCGACGCAGCCTGCGCCTCACGCCGGAAGCGGCTGAGCGCCTGCACATCGCGGATGACGTCTTCAGGAAGAAACTTGAGCGCGACGAAGCGGCGAAGGCGGGTGTCCTCCGCCTTGTAAACCACGCCCATCCCACCACCGCCGAGCTTCTCGATCACCCTGTAGTGGGAGATGGTTTGGCCTATCATTTTTGGGTAGAGACGTGACTCGGCAGCGCCCGGGCCAGAGGTCTGGTGAGCCATCTTAGGGGCGGCACAGAGTCAAAGTCAACGCGTGGAACACAGACAGTTTCTGCATCGCTGAGCTGTCTCGCACCCAACCCACCTCTCATTGACGGGAGAAGGGAAAGAGATGGTCCCAGAGACACCCCCCCTCTGAAATCGTGTTGGACGGGGACTCATTCTCTGCTCTGCCTCAGATCAACTCATCTCATCGCAACTCAACTCATTGTGCCGGATCGGTGTCCCCTTGTTGTCGGGCGCGGGGGCGCGGGGGCGCGGAGGTGGAGACGTCAAGTCTTGCAGCGCCGCCCCGGTTCCGTTCCCCGTTTAGACCCCGGACATCGCCTCCCCGCCGCCTCCCATATCCCGGCGCTGACTCCAAAGGCAGTCGGGGACTCAAAAAGATTTTTCCCGATTGAGCGTACCATTGCACTCGATCAAAAGCGGGGTCCGTTGTTTTAGCCAGATAGGCTCAATGCAAAAGGAGGCACCTATGCAGAATGGCACAAAAGACAGGTGGGACAAACTCGACATAATCCTGCGACCGGTAGGTGGTTTTCTAACGGCTTTTGCAGTTGCGTATGTTGGGATTCTGGGGTCTCAGTACCTGAAACGCAGGGAAGCCACGGAGACGGATAGGCAGCTCTACATTGAATTGTTGAGCAAGAGGCAGGAACGAGATACTGCCTTTCGAAGAGACATGCTTAAGCCCGAAATCGAAGCGGTGCAAGCAATTGGCGGCCCCATCCAAACGAAAATGCTCAATATGGAACTTTTGGCCGCGAATTTTCAGGAGTCTCTTGACTTGGGCCCACTTCTGAAGGTCATG
>WNFB01001145.1_pt1 | contig 23736 bp, 24 predicted proteins | sample 5400501 | NCBI WGS metagenome assembly WNFB01 (sample SAMN13153341, study PRJNA577476) | soil metagenome | isolation source: 200 cm saprolite under Douglas fir tree site 2 hole 1 | place: USA:California | collected 2015-04-18 | reverse complement strand
TTCCGGTGGGACATTATTTATGCGCTCTTACTCGTTTATTGGCATGATCGCTGAACAGGCACTGAGCCAGTTCTATGTGGATAAGGCATTTATCGGTCTACGTGGGATTTCTTTGCGCCACGGACTCACCAGTCCTTTTCCGGAAGAGATTCCGGTCAAGCGACAGATGATCAAGTGCGCGCAACAAGTCTTTATTTTGGCTGATCATACAAAATTTAATCTCACTTTTGCCAGTCTGATTGCGCCTCTTGACATCGTTCACACTCTGATCACCGATGCGCGTATCACTCCCGAAGTTGCTCGACAAATGAGTAGTATTATTCCTCATGTGGTCATAGCGCCACTTATAGAAGGGTCAGGCCTTGAGAATGTTTAGTGGTGCAAAAAAACCCTGGGATGGCAAGCCTATCTTGACGCGAGCGAGAAACTGTCCATTGTGTCGCCTCAGAATGAGTGTGCCTCAAGACGAGTTTGCCATCCTAGCTTATAACTCATCCTATGCTTCTTTTACAGATTTTAAAGAACCTGTCGAAAGCAATTGCTGTATTGCCTGAATATTCGCAACAATCCGTTTCGCCTCTGCAATCAGAAAATGCCACTGCGTCCGCGCCTCATTCGGCGCCTGCTTCTTTGCTTTGACTGCCGCTTGAAGCTCCCGGAGCGCTGCTGGCAAATCTGGCAGTGCTGTTGCCTGCTGCCCTTCACGCAGCGCTGCTGCCAGTCTGCTCATTGCTTCATCGACTCGCTGACTGAATGTGGCAATTTCGGGGAGTGCATAGCGTCGCGGGTTATCGTGCAGATATGCTTCCAGCGTCAGTGCACTGCGTGCAATATTGTCAGCCGCTGCCAGCAGTCCCTCCGCCAGTTCAGCATTAACGCGGTGAGCCTTCGGCTCTTGCAGTGCGCGCCGGACCGACCCTATGGCATTTGAACGTGCCAGGCGCGATTCCATGTGCCGCTTGTCAGGCACATCTGTTTGCTGCTCGCCGGGCCTGGCGTATAGTTGCATTACCGCGTCTACATAGTGACCTAGCGCTTCAAGGCGCTTCGCGATATTCTCCGGCACTTGGAACTGTTCCCATGTCGGCCATAGAGCATACATCAACAGGGCGAAAGCCCCGCCTATGGCCGTATCAATGGCGCGATAAACTGCAATCATCACTGTTTGGGGGGAAGTGAAGGAGAGCAGGAAAACAGCAGCCATGGTGACGGCAAATGAAAAAATGGCGTAATTGGCGAACAGGGTGGAATACATCAGGTTCGTTGACTGCGAGCGTAATGATGGCTACCAGCGCTAGCTGCGATGGCGCGAGGAAAACGAGCAGCAACGTTGTCAGCACAGCACCCAGCATTGTGCCCTGACACTCCCCGCCATAAATGGACGGGGGTTCTTGGTTCATCGAGCGGGCTTGCCACATTGGACTCGACATCCAGTGCAGTAGAGGTCCACTTTCCCCAAGCGACTCCATCCGACCGTGAGGTGGGAATGCGCTCTCTTGCGAGATTTTACGCTGGCTCTTGCACTGTTTCTTGGTCAACACGTTCGTGTTTTTACCCCTGGTACTTCACCAGGGAACCCTCTAACGCGATTCAGTTGTCAAGGTACGCCAAACAAGTGTACCACAGTTGAACACGTACCAATTGGTACGTGTTGTGGTGGAGAGACGACTTCCTGCGGGCAGCAATTTTTTCATCCCCCGCATGAATGACGGGGGCTTTCAAAATTGGAGGTTCTGTAAGTCCCCGCCGCCCCTGGTACCCGCAAGGGGCACCAGTATATTTTGTGTTCAGTTTCCAAATGCGGGTATCAGGTTCTCGCATCTAGCAAAACGGTACTATAGTGCTCATGCTCACTGAAAATTTCATCTTTTTCTCATGATTGCCTGATATACTTGGGAGGTCCGTGAATATGCACGGATAGACGTTCTGCAAGGGGCGCAAGAACCGGTGTTAGACAATATTCGCATCGCACCATGTATTGAAAACTGAAGGCTTAGAACATAATGAAGCAAATAGATAAAACGAAGCGTACTATTCAACAGCCAACTACTATCACCAGAACGAATACCAATACAAGCGTGAGCACAAGTACGAGTATGACAGAAAGTCCAGGCTCTCGCCGGACGGCTATGCGCCTGCCAGTTTGGGTTCTCTTGCCTTTACGGTTGTTTCTTGGTATTACCTTCATCTATGCTGGAGTACAGAAACTGGCCGATCCACATTACTTCGATCCATCAGCCGCAGGTTATATCGGCAAACAGATTCAAGCATTCGCTACTGGATCACCTCTGCATACTTTTCTGATCAATGTTGCAGTGCCTCACGCAAATCTTTTTGGCGCACTTGTAGCTTATGGTGAGATAGGTATTGGTGTAGCCACGCTGCTTGGTTTGCTCTCGCGTCCAGCAGCTTTCTTTGGCATGTTGTTGAACCTGGTGTTTTTTCTCTCAGCCAGTTGGCGCGTCTATCCATACTTTTATGGTGCAGATATTGTTTTTGTCTTCTGCTGGATCACTCTGCTGATCGCCGGCCCTGTCGACAGTTGGATACCTACATATGATACGGTGCTCGTACCGCGCCTGCTCGCGATTACAGCGGAGGAGTGGCGAGCAGGAATGGCACAGATACTCTATGTCCTGCTGGGCGTAAGGATGAAAGCTACATCTGCTCTGAGTGTCACAGATCGCAGCCAGGGCAAGCCCACGGCTGGAAATTACAGAGGGAGGATAGCCAGGCAAGCGCAAACGACCAGGCGTAACTTCCTCTGGGGTCTTGTCACCGGCGGTGGAGGCATGCTGGCGATTCTCTGGCTCGCCCAGAATCTGAAACTACTCCCCCAGTCTGCAACTGAAACTGCAACATCGGTTCCAGGTGATACTGCGACTGCGGTTCCAACTAATGCTGCACCTGCGTCTGTGCCGACAAATCCACCGGCGGCAACACCCACCGGCGGCACTTCTGGATCTTCTATGACCATTGCTCGGGTGAGCGCGGTTCCTACCAATAGCGCGGTCAACTTCACTATTCCATCCAATGGTGATCCAGGGGTTCTGGTTCATCTCAACAATGGCAAGTTTGTAGCATTCGATGCAACGTGTACGCATGCAGGATGCCCGGTCCAGTATGATCCCAGCAGCAAGTATTTACTTTGTCCGTGCCACGGAGCTGTGTTTGATCCTGCGAATGCTGCTGCTGTCGTTGAGGGGCCAACGAATACGCCACTATCAAGTGTTCCTATCAATTTAGACAACGCAACCGGCACGATCTCTACCAGTGGGTAGTGCTCTGTCAAGGTTCATGCTTTCATTTTGTTTCTTTTGCTACTTGCTTTCTACTCGCCTGGTTTTACTGCACCTCATACTTGCTTTGCACCCACTCGGTCCAGGTGATTCGCCCACGCACCGGCTGATCAGGGCAGGTGTTATAGCCACGGCGGAAGCCTTGTGCGACTTTACCTGGCAAATGTAAGGGGAGCACACGGCGATGCATCCCGCGTAGTTTCAACCAGCTATGCAACATCTCACCTGTTGTCAGTACTTCTGGCCCGCCAAGATCAGCCAGGCGACCACGCGGCCCAGCGACCACAATCTCACATACACGGCTAGCAACCTCACTTTCGGCTATCGACTGGCATTGGAGATCGGTGGGGAGTAGCGTCACCAACGGCACCTTTGTCGCCGCCTGGAAGAAGAGATCGACCAGGTAGTGGAACTGCGTGGCTCTGAAAAGAGACCAGGGGATGCCGCTGTTCCTGACCAACTCTTCGGCGGCAAGCTTTGCACGATAGTAAGAATAGGGAATGCGATCGATCCCGACAATTGAAACGTAGATCACGTGAGCTACGCCAGCGACACGAGCCTGTTCGAGCAATAACCGCGTGCCCTCTACGTCGATCTGCCGTGTATGTTTGAATGGGCTGCTCGCCGCGTGTACCACTACGTCGATACCAGCCACAGCATTAGCAACACCCTGACCCGTTTCTAAATCAGCTTGCGCCCATTCTGTCGTGGATAGCAAGTTTGTAGGCTGCCGCTTACGGCTCATGATGCGCACACTATAGCCAGTTTCGGTCAGTTCTTTGACTACTTTGCTGCCCAGCATACCAACGCCACCGGTAACCAGAACTTTCGTCATAGAAGCCTCCTCCGTTACTTTCATAACGCATATGCGTGTTTATCCCTTTATTGAGCAAGTCATACATGGGACGAGACAGTGTGCTGAAATGTGACAGCAAGCAGTTTCATGGTGAACACTCCTTGAGCTAACTCGTCTGACGGATACCTGCTCTCGCCATACTTCCAACGACAAGATGGTGAAATGGCCGGATCACCTGAAAGTATAACGGGCCCGCCCAGTTCCGATAACCGTCTTGACATCAACGTGATCAGCTTTTACTGGTGATAGAATAGGAGAAAAAAGCAGTGCTGATATAAGCTCCAATGAATATAACAAGAAAGAAAGGCTGAAAGGAACATATGACACAGGCACCTCAACAGGATGGCAACGAGATGAAGGCACAGGTACAGGACTATTTCGCGCGTACGGCGGAGAGCTATGTCGCTAGCTTCGCACACCGGGCGGGAGACGATTTGAAGCGGCTGATCGAGTTGGGCGAGTGGGACCCACAGCAGCAGGCACTTGATATCGCCACAGGCGGCGGACATACTGCGCTGGCGGTGGCACCGCACGTAGCACAAATAACGGTTACCGATCTGACGCCGCGTATGCTTGAAAAAGCGCGTGAGTTCCTGCTCGCGCAAGGAGTCACGAATGCTCAGTTCCAGGTGGCGGATGCTGAACAACTGCCGTTTGCCACGGCTAGCTTCGACCGCGTCACCTGTCGCATTGCAGCGCACCATTTCCCCAATGTCGCGCAGTCGGTGAAAGAGGTGGCTCGAGTGCTGAAACGCGGGGGACTTTACCTGCTGATTGATGGTATGGCACCAGATGATCAAGAACTTGACGTCTTTGATAATACTGTGGAGAAGTGGCGGGATTCATCGCATGGACGGTCATGTACTCCTGAAGAATGGCGCACGTTCTTTACGCAGGCTGAGCTGCTCGTCGAACATGTCGAGTTTTTCCGAAAGGTGCATGAGTACGATGATTGGACGGCGCGCTCTCGCATGTCTGCTGAGGAGAAAGCGAAACTGGCGCAGTTTATGCTGGCGAGTAGCCCGCGTATTCAAAGCTACTTCGAGATTGTGCGAGGTCCTGAAGGGCAACTGGAGAGTTTCACCAACGACTTCATTTTCGTGAAGGGTCGCAAGGTCTGATAGACAAAGAAGTTCGAGCTATAAGGAGAAACTTACTATGGCCGATAACAACAACGATTTGGCAGCCTTGCAACGACAAGCAAGGATGCGTAGGAGTATTGAAGCGGACATCAACCGGTTGTTCGCTGCTGAAGACGAGGGGTTGCGCTATGCTCTAACAGCAGCGAAACAGGGAGGCTTGCCAGAGATTCAAATCTCGCCTATTCAGGGGAAGTTCCTGCAATTGATGGCGGCCGCCTGTAACGCACGCAAAATCCTGGAAATTGGCTCGTTGGCGGGCTATAGTGGTATCTGGCTGGCGCGTGCCCTTCCGACAGACGGTCGCTTGATCACGCTGGAGGTGAATCCCCATCATGCCGATATTGTGCGCAGGTCTTTCGCCAAAGCGGGGGTCGCTGATCGCACAGAGGTGCGCGTGGGGAAGGCACTCGACTTGCTTCCACAGTTAGTGAGCGAGGCACCGTTTGATCTTGTTTTCATCGATGCTGATAAGCCTTCTTATCCACAGTACCTTGAATGGGCGCTACGCCTGGCCCGACCCGGCAGTATCATCATAGCCGATAACTGCGTACGACGTGGTGAAGCATTCCACCCGTCGGAGGATGAGGGCATAAAGGGCCTGTATGAGTACAATCGACGCATTGCCAGCGACCCACGGCTGGTATCGCTTGTTCTGCCAATGGATGATGACTATACCGATGGCTTTGCTATCGCAGTGGTGAGGGCCTGAATCGACATGACCATCGATACCGATTTTCATAGCCATGTAGCCCCAAGTTCGGCCTATGAGATGGTGCAAGCGGCGCAGAGCAAGGGGTTGCGGGTGCTCGGTCTCTCAGAGCATGTTTTCCAGATGAGCGAGGTTCGACCGGTATTGGAGCATCTACCGCAAGAAGGTCCTCTGCTGACATTCGCGGCGTATGCCGAGCAGGTGCATGCAGCCGCACGGGACTTGCGATTCGATGCTCGTCTGGGCCTGGAAGTCGATTTTATTCCAGGAAAGAACGAGTCGATTCGGTCGTTTGTACAAGCACGCGATTGGGATTACCTGATTGGTTCGGTACATGAGATCAATGGAGAAATGTTTGAGGTTGATCGCAAGTGGAGCCGCGAAGAGGGTGAAGCTCTCTGGTTGCACTACTTCGAGTTATTGCATGGAGCGGTTAGCAGTGGCTACTTTGATGTGGTGAGCCACCCGGTGCGTATGCGAGTCGGAAATCCGCATTTACCGCCAACGTTTGATGATGAACTGGAGCGATTGGCAGCAGAGGCGACGCGCTGCGATGTGGCTTTGGAACTGAATGGCTATGATGTGCTGCACTACCCAAGCCTTGTGCGCCGTCTTGCACGGGCTTGCATGCTCCAGCATACGCTGGTGAGCGTAGGTTCAGATGCGCATTACCCCAAGCAGGTAGCTCAGGCACACCCACAGACGGAGGATATTATGCTCGAGGTGGGGATAACCAGAATCAGAACCTGGAGGCAGCGTGTTGTAGAGGAGTATAATGTATGACCACATGAGCCATCCGCCGCCCACGATGAACATGTATACAAGTGCTCTTACCTGGATAGTTAGAGTTGCTTTGCCCTGCATCATTCCTGTTAGGCTGGTTTGAATCGGGGAACACTAATCTCATCGGTGACTGGATCGAAAACCACCGTCACAGGGAGGTCTACTCGCAACTGCCCAGCTTCGCTCTGCACGATGTTGGCCATCATGCGTGGCCCTTCGTCAAGCTGCACGATGATGACATTGTAGGGTGTATCGTGCATAAATTCTGGCGATTTGTTGCGGTGAATGATGGTATACGAGTAAATGCGTCCGCGCCCACTGGCTTCAACCCAGTGTAGCTTGCTGGAACTACAGTGCATACAATAGAGACGTGGATAGAACTGATACTGCCGGCACTGCTCGCAGTATTGTAGCAGCAGTTTTCCTTCACGACATCCTTCCCAAAAGGGGCGATTTTCGTCTGTGACGACGGGTAAGGGTTTGGGGTGTGCGACGTCTGGCATGAAAATGTCTCCTCATAATTGTGTTGATGAGAGTATATCGCAATTATGGGAGGGGTTACAAGCATCAAAAAGTGAAACAGGCCCTTGCGTTGTCCTCAACTGAGCCATATAATGGGATAACATAAGGCGGCACATCGAGTATCCCCGCTAGCAAATTGCAAACGAAGGAGCACACCTTTCATGTCTTCATACAATGGGCGCATTGCCATCGTCGGCGTTGCCGAATCGGACTATGGCCGGGTTCCCCACATGACGGAGATGGAGATGCACGCCCAGGCGACCTGGCGGGCGCTGGAGGAAAGCGGTCTGCGCAAAGATGAGATTGATGGCTTGTTCTGTAGTTCGCACTCATTGGGCATGCCCACCGTTATGCTCGGCGAATATTTGCAGCTATTTCCACGCTACAGCGATACGACGACCATCGGCGGCTCCTCCTTTGAGGCCCACCTCAATCATGCGGTAATGGCGATTCGAGGGGGCAAGTGCGAGGTAGCACTGATTACCTATGCCAGCAACCAGCTCTCCAGCCGTGGAAGGATGATTGGCACGGGCGGAAGACCAGCGACAATTCCCGAAGCTACCTATGAAGCTCCCTATGGCAATACGCTGGTGGGAGCGTACGCCATGGCAGCGCGAAGGCATATGTACCAGTATGGCACGACCTCCGAACAACTCGCCGAAATTGCCGTCGTCACCCGGCGTCACGCGGGACTCAACCCCCTGGCGATGTATCGTGAGCCGATTACGGTGCAGGATGTGCTCAATTCACGCATGATTGCTGACCCACTGCACCTGCTCGACTGCTGCGTCGTAAGCGATGGTGGCGGATCTGTGCTGGTGACTACAGAGGAGCGTGCTCGTGATCTGAAGCAGACGCCGGTATTTGTACTTGGGGCCAGTGAGAGTCATACACATGCACATATTTCACAGATGCCCGATTTGACGATCACTGCTGCCGCAATGACTGCACCCCGCGCCTTTGCTGAGGCAGGTGTGACGCCGGATGACATCGATATGGCGATGATTTATGATTCGTTTACGATAACGGTGCTGCTGTTGCTCGAAGACCTGGGATTTTGCAAGAAGGGTGAGGGAGGCGTGTTTGTGCAGGGTGGACGTATTGCGTTGGGTGGGCAATTGCCGATTAATACGGATGGTGGTGGATTGTCGTCGAACCATCCAGGCATGCGCGGTATTTTTTTGCTAATCGAGGCGACACGGCAATTGCGCGGGCAGTGTGGACCGCGGCAGGTCCAAGGGGCAAAGCTGGCGGTAGCCCACGGGAGTGGTGGGTTGCTTTCTTCGCAGGCGACAACGATTTTGGGACGGTGAGGGAAGAGAACTATGGAATGCCAGCGAAGTGGAAAGGACAGCGGACACAATGTCAGATAAAGCACAGCAGAGCAATGCTCAACAGTTTGAGCATGCCATCGCTACTGCTTTTACGTGCCGTAGTGTTATCAAGTACAACTCGTCGTTGAGCGAAGAGCAAAAAAACGAACTCGTAGCCGATATTGATACAATGCTGAAATTTCTGCGCAATCGTGCTGTCACTCATCCAGCTGCCGAAGCACACATGGTATTCCCGCAATCGCAACAAGTGGGGATAGGCTCCACTAATGCGGACAAGGCGGAGGGCAAAGTCGACGAAGCAGACGACAAGAAGTACAAACAGAAGCTGGCTGAAGTATATAGAATATCTCAGTTCTATTTGTACTCGCAGAAGGGTGATGGTACCAGTGTGTTTATGGCTCGTTTTCGGGAGGCTATGGCTACCATTGATGAGATACAAGCCATCGCTACGCGAAATCGTGCTGCTGATCTCTACCCGGACTCCAAAGGTCTGGAAGACTTGCTGCAGAATGTAAGGGGACTGATCGCTGATGTCTATGCTATATTCATAGAGTTCGCACGCGCAATATCTAATGCTTTGCAGGGAAGTGGCATCTATATAGATACCGAGGAGTTGTCTCTTCTACACCTGGAGCATACTATGGGCCAGGCAAAGCAGAAGCAAAGGCAAAAGCAAGGCATACGAGACATCTCGCCTCTCTTGAAGGTCTACAAAATACATATGCAATTGAATGAGAAGAAGGGGACGATAGCAAGTCGTATCGACGATGCGACTGCATTCCTGATGTTTCTTGGCGAAAATCTCGATAGTGATTTGAATAAGCGTGATACGATTGTTGCGCAACTCAATAAGGTTGCCAGGTTGCTGAATGATCTGTCGTACTTACTTTCGGGCTATGAGAGTACTATATCCGCAGTGTTGGCTGGCCAGTAGCTCACCGGCGCTCAGGCAATTCGTAACTGAGGGGCGCGGTTTGCTTGTGACCGACCATCGAAATCGCCACCCGGTCTTCTGCACGATATTCACCTTGCTGCTGAATGAGCATGCCGACTAATCCTGTCCAGCCAGTCTGATGGCTTGCACCAAGACCGATACCGTTGTCGCCGTGGAAGTATTCGTGGAACAAGAGGTAGTCGCGCCAATGGGGATCACACTGCATGGTTTCATTCTTGCTGTTGAAGGGGCGACGTCCGGTTTCGTCACGCAGGAAGAGACGGATCAGGCGTTGTGAGAGTTCATCTGCAATTTCTTGTAGGGTCAGATATTGGCCGGATCCCGTAGGGCACTCCACCTTAAAATCGTCGCTGTAGTAGAAATAGAACTTCTGCAGCGACTCGATGAGGAGGTAGTTAATGGGAAACCAGATGGGGCCACGCCAGTTGGAGTTGCCGCCGAAGAGGCCTGTACGTGACTCTGCCGGCTCATAGCGCACCGTGTACGGAATGTCGTCGACGTACAACACGTACGGATTATCTGCGTGATGTTTGCTCAGGGAGCGGATGCCAAAGTCGCTGAGGAACTCGGCAGGATCGAGCATGCGCTTGAGCAGACGCTTCATGCGGTGACCACGTACAAGGGCCAGCAGATGGCGTTCACCGGCGCCGGGCTGTTGCCAGTGTGACACAAGACGGGTGAGGTCGGGGCGATGGGTGAGAAACCATGTGAGATGATAGTTGAATCTTGGTAGGGCTTCGAGCACATGAGGCTCGATCGTTTCAACAGCACACAACGGGATGAGCCCGACGAGTGAGCGAATTTTTATGGGCAGGTGGGAATCGTTTGGCAAGCGTAGCACGTCATAGAAAAATTCGTCTTCTTCATTCCAGAGCTGAATGCCCTCGTCGGCTATGTTGTTCATGGCTGCGGCAATGGCCAGGAAGTGCTCGAAGAACTTGAGGGCGATGTCTTCATACACGGGGTTGGTGAGCGCGAGTTCCAGGGCAATGGTCATCATATTCAGGCAAAACATGCCCATCCAGCTGGTACCATCGCTCTGCTCAATGTAGCCACCAGTAGGTAGCGGGGCGCTGCGATCAAAAACGCCTATGTTGTCAAGTCCCAGAAAGCCGCCCTGGAAGACGTTGTTGCCTTCTGAGTCCTTGCGGTTGATCCACCATGTAAAGTTGAGGAGCAGTTTGTGAAAGATGCTCTCCAGGAACATGCGATCCGCGTAGCCGGTCTGCTGCTGGTCAATTTTGTAGACGCGCCAGGCTGCCCAGGCAATAACGGGTGGGTTGACATCGCCAAAGGCCCATTCATAAGCCGGCAGTTGCCCATTGGGGTGCATGTACCACTCGCGCATGAGCAGATCGAGCTGACTTTTGGCGAAGGTACTATCGATGAGGGCAAACGGAATGCAGTGAAACGCCAGGTCCCATGCGGCATACCAGGGATATTCCCACTTGTCCGGCATCGACATTACCCGCTCGTTATACAGGTGCTTCCACTCAGCGTTGCGCCCATATTTGCGCTGAATGGGTGGTGTTGGCTGGGATGGGTCGCCTTTCAACCATAGGTCAACGATATAGTGATAGAACTGCTTGCTCCAGAGCATGCCCGCCAGAGCCTGGCGTTGCACACGGCGTTGATCTTCGTCGAGGTCTGCGGGTTGGATGGCTGTATAGTACTCGTCGGCCTCCTGCTTACGCAGATCGAATATCTCGTCGAAATCAGCGAAAGGTGAGGTGGGGCTCTGTACCTTAGTGAGGCGAAGCCGTAAGGTGAGCGTTGCGCCAGCGGCGATTGTGCGCGTGTAGAGCGCAGCGGCTTTGGTGCCTGTGCGAGCGGGGTTGATTGCTTGATGGTGGCCATGTACAAGATACTCGTGAAAGGCATCTTTGACGTAGGGTGTGGCGTTTGGTGCGCCGAAGAGCCGCTGCACGTTTGTGTCATTGTTGGTAAACAGGAGATCGTCAGCGGCTTCGCAATACAGGGTATAGTCGCCAAGGATGGGGTGTTGCGCCTCTATGAATTGGATGGTGTCAGCCCCACCCAACCCTAGAGGCCGATAAATCGGCGATGGGCGCGGGATTGAAACGCGCTCCGCAAGCTTCGCTGAGGCCCCTACGCTGGCAATTGGTTTGCGGTCGTCGGTGCCCCAGGACCAGGTATTGCGAAACCAAAGGGTGGGTAGCAGGTGTAGTATGGCGGGCAGTGTTCCACGATTGACGGCTCTGATGCGGATGAGGATGTCTTTTGGTGTGGCCTTGGCGTATTCCACGAATATGTCGAAGTAGCGATTGTCGGCAAAAATGCCTGTATCCAACAACTCAAATTCGGGGTCTTGCCTGCGGCGGCGGGCATTCTCCTCTACCAGTTGCTGGTAGGGAAAGGCTGCCTGCGGATATTTATAAAGCATGCGCATGTAACTATGGGTCGGTGTGCTGTCCAGGTAGAAATATACTTCTTTGACGTCTTCGCCATGGTTGCCTTGAGGACCGGTCAAGCCAAATAGTCGTTCCTTGAGGATCGGGTCCTGGCCATTCCAGAGCGCCAGGGCAAAGCACATGCGCCCTCTGTCATCGCTGATACCGGCCAGGCCATCTTCGTTCCAACGGTAGGCCCGAGACCGGGCTGCATCATGAGGGAAATAGTCCCAGGCGCAGCCATCGGGGCTGTAATCCTCGCGTACTGTGCCCCAGGCGCGTTCGCTTAGGTAAGGTCCCCAATGCTGCCAGGGGTTACCAGAGAAGGGCATGCCCGCCTCTCCGACAGGATACGGTTGCGGCTGTGCGCGTTCATGCTCTCTAGTGATGTGTACAGGTTCCATGACATGTCCTTTGGGCATACCGTACTGGGCGCAGGTTGGGAAGCACGGTTCGGTTATTCCGGTAGTTGCGCCAGGCTAGATTTTACTTCAACGTAGCGAGCAAGAATGAAGACCAGGTCGGAAAGACGATTGAGGTAACGGACGACCTCGTTGTTCTGAATGATGCCATCATGCAATAACTTTACGGCCAGGCGCTCGGCCCGGCGAATGATGGTGCGTGCCAGGTCAAGCGCGGCCCCGTCGTGTGTGTCGCCTGGTATGATAAATTTGTTGGGGATTACCACTTCGCGTTTGAGTTCCTCTTCCACTTGCTCCAGTCGCTGCACATGTTCTGGCGTCATGCGCAAGCCAATTTTTTCGTAGTTTTCAGCCGGGGTTGCCAGTTCTCCCATAAGAAGATAGAGTTCCTGTTGGATTCGGTAGATGATATCTTTGACCTTCTGGTCCTGAGTCACGGCACGGGCCAGGCCAAGGGCAGATGTGGCTTCATCGACGGTGCCAAAGGTGTCAGGACGTGGGTCGTATTTGGCTACGCGCTGCTCGCCTAGCAGACCGGTATAGCCGGTATCTCCGGTACCAGTTGTGACCTTTGCCATTGCTGCTCTCCCTTTTCTCTGGTTCTAGTGCATGAAAAGGGGAAGGATTGCGGGGGACACCCCCGAACCCCCGGCAAGGGGTTGTGCCCCCTGCACCCCCTTTTCAGAAATCTGGATCATGAAAAGGGGAAGGATTGCGGGGGACACCCCCGAACCCCCGGCAAGGGGCTGTGCCCCCTGCACCCCCTTTTCAGAAATCTGGATCATGAAAAGGGGAAGGATTGCGGGGGACACCCCCGAACCCCCGGCAAGGGGCTGTGCCCCCTGCACCCCCTTTTCAGAAATCTTGGTATTGATAGCGATAGGCACGACTGACACGCCGCCAGTCCAGTTCGCGCCCGCGCACCGGGCGTTCCTCATCCAGGGGCTCGAGTCTATTGATTGCAAGAAAACGCCGTCGCAGGTTTGAGAGGTCAATCTGCTCATCGGCTGGAAAGAAGGCACGGTAGAGCAAGGCGGCCTCGGCAAGCGTCAAGACTCCGTTGCCTATGACGGGTTCCCTGAGAACTCTGAGATGGCCTGTATCCTTGGCTGGAGGTACGTAAGTATCTTGCCTCCACCAATCATCGATGTCATCAGATTTGGTCGATAAGTGCGGCATAGTGCTCATATCGGCGAGATAGCGCAGCACGATTTCTGGGTCGCGTTGTACCTGGGAACGTAATGTATGCAGGGCCATCTCCAGTACTGGGCGCACGTCCGGGTCGAGTCTACGTTGGCCGGACTCAATTTCCATGACAGGAGTCCAACCGACCTGGAGGCTGGGAACAGGTTGTGTACGCAGGTTGGGACGCAGCTCGTCATGGTTGGCACGTAGTAGGATGCTATGGATGAGGGAGACAGCAGTGCCTTGTTCGGTGCTGCCCCAAACGTAGACCTGTTGCTCTAGCCACCCTGCTTTCAGTTGTATGAGAGGTGCCTTTGTAGGCCACATCAGCAATACCTCGGTGGTGCGATCCACGGCGTCCGTGACGGACTCGGAGCCGAGGACGAGGCGCATTGGTGGTCCCCATGGTCCATCGCGCAAAAGCATCCATAGCGACCAGTCACGTATAGCAAATATAACGACGCTGGCTGTGACGATTAAACGGCGTGGAACGCTCTCACGAGTTGGCTGTGCAGGAATGGTTATACTGGTTCTCGGTAGAGTTGTGCTCATGCTGTTCTTTGCTCCAATACATCGATGGTTAAGATACTATCGATTTTACCTGTTCTTGGGATTGAACGCAAGCCTTCCTCGCCCTTGATAGACATTTGGAGATAAGACTTCCCGTGAGCGGGCTTGAGAGGTGTCCTGCCTGTCATCCTGAGCCCTTCGCTTCGCTCAGGGTAAACTCCGCGAAGGATCTCTGCGTCCGTCGAGCCAGACCCTTCGCTGCGCTCAGGGTGACACGCATTATCTCCAAATGTCTACGCCCTTGAGATTACGTCCGTAGGGGAGATGAAGAGTCGATAAGATTGCATCTGGGGCATAAAGCAGGTACAATAGCTATAACTCCTGAGTGCTTTCACATTCGGTTGGCAGTCAATGTTTTCTGTTCGCTCATGTAGAAAGGCTAAGACCCCCTTGAGTAAGTATGTCGAGCCGGTCTTTCACCTTCAAATTACAGTCCCGCACATTGCATTGCCGTCGGGGAGCCAACACCGACCGCATGCGGGGGGTGTAGCAGCAGAGGATCAGCAGCGCTACACAGAACAGGTGCGCATCTTGCCGCCTGGAGTGCAAGGTGAAGCTCTGCCTCTTGCAGTACAAACGAGGCACTTCCGTATCTTTCAAATCAAAGGCATAGCTGCTCAAGGACATGCATTGATGTTACAGATTCTACGTATGTATCCAGGGGCAAAGCAGCAGAAACATGCGGGTAGAACCGGACAGCTTGAACAACTGCGCTTAAGCGATGTGTTGGCATTTACGGTTGAGTTTCGCCGTTTTGGTGACGCATCCCAGGTATTACAGGCGGAGCATGCCAATACCCCTGCTACTCTGACACCGGGATTGAACTCCGTAGTGATTTTTTTAGCTGAAGACGGTACACCTACCAACTATAGCATCGATGGTGCGAAAAGCTGAAGGGGGAGGTCTAGCATGCCTGCATTTCTTACACACTGGCATGTACTGATCGAAACGGCACGACGCAGTCAGGACGCAGGGAGTGACCTGGGGTCGCTCATCATCGATGCTCGTGCGTTGCGTCGACGCTTGCAGGGTTTGGCGATGCCACCACAAACGACACCCGCCGGAGCGGTCTGGGAGACTGGACCTTTACCTGAGATCGGCTTTCTCTTCCCTGGAAGTGATATCTCTGCCATGGCTTACCTGGGAGCCCTGGCTCCTGATATGACGTACTTTTGTGGAAACAACTGGCGAGATAAGGTTGCCGACCGTGGGTTGCGCAAGCTGCATACTCCCGCACCATGCACAAACGGCAGTGTACGCTGGGCAGATCTCCTCCACTCTAACCGCACGGGTGATATGCTCCTCACATTTCTCGAATTTATCGCCAATGTTCCGTCACCGGCGTTACGTAGCCAGGCCCTTGCATTCGCAATGGGCTACCTCTCACACATAGCGACTGATATTGCTCTCAACCCGTGCATTAATGCCCTGGCGGCAGCCTATGATCGCAGCGAAGTAATGGGAGTATTCAAACCCTTGGGGATGCATTTTTACGTGGAGCTATGCCTGGATGAATATATCGCCAGCGTCTACTTCAATCGTCCCCTCTATACCTGGACAAATCAGCCCTGGGGGTTGTATATAGAGCCGGGCGCACGAAGTATCTCTAACGAGACAACACTGTCAGCTCGTATCCTGGATTTGCTGACTGCTGCTGCTGAGGCGACCTATGGGCTTAGTGAAGAGCAGAGCAAGGCCTTCCATGCGGACAACCTTGCAGGATTGCAGGGGTTACGACGCTACCTGGCAGGTCGTGGCACGTTCCGCTTCCTGATATGGCGCATGCTGACCAGGAGACGCCAGGGCGATCCGATTACTACCACCATCGTAGCAGACGTTCGTGGGGCAGGTACCGTGACATTCGAAGAGGTGTTGACATATGCGATAAGCCTGAGTGAACGCCTCTGTCGACGCGCTATCAGTTATTATGCGGCATTGCGTAATACGGACGCTGGTGCCAATGAACGCAGCCAGAGGCGAGCGTTACTCTGCGATGACCTGCGCAATTGGCACATGGATACCGGACATGCACTGGATGTTACGTTTGATGATGTGATGACGCTTCATGTGCTGCATAATTGGGCGCATTTCGCGGAACTCTGGGGTCCCGACGCAGAAACAGAACGCCAACCGCATGTATCCTTGAACCACTGACTGGGGATTATCGGCCTGGTATGGGCGTGGCGTGTCTTCAGGATGATGAGAACATAAACATGTTTCCGTTACGTCTGATGGGCGTAATTACCGATCATGCGTAACAAGAACGTCCCCTCCACACATCATAGGCAGCAACGCCTGTCAAGCATGGAGGGGACATTATCTATAGCTACTTTTCCTTCTTCAGTGGCTCATGGCCACTCAAGAGAGAAAAAGGTTATTCGAATGTTATCGCTGTTTAGCGTATAAAGATTTGGTATATGCCGAGAGCGGTCGCGAGAGAAAGGAGTATTGCCAGGAGTTGAAGCTGTCGATAGCGTAGGAGGAATTCGCGCTCATCAATTGCTATGGCTCTGGCTTGGCTGGATCGTTGAACATCAGGTTGTTTCTGCATAATTGTTTTCCTTTTGGTTGGCTTAAGAGTACTCACTGTTTGATGGTATCTGACGTTTGAGTACCTATCTATAATAGATACGTTTCTAAGGGCTATTTGGTTGTGTCTACCAGAAACATATCCTATCTTACGTTGAAAAACAATGTGATGGGTCACAAAATTCCGGTGAATAATTCCGAAGAAGGTCGACATACCGTCCCTTGACGTGTGGCCTATGGGTGGTTATGATGCAACACGAAGAGCTTTTCCTCGTAGGATGCAGGCTCATATCTTGCGAAGGGCACAAATAATGAAGCGCATATTTGACATGATTGCGAGCATCAAGCCACTTGATATCGAGGCAATGGAGAGGGCGCGGGTGCGCCAACAACAGCTCACAAAGCCTCCTGGGAGCCTGGGTCGGCTCGAAGACCTGGCTGTGCAGATAGTTGGCATCACCGGGCAGCTCTTGCCGGCAGTTGAGCGCAAGGCGGTGATCGTCATGGCCGGTGATCATGGCGTGACAGTTGAGGGTGTGAGCGCATATCCTTCTGTGGTCACTGCCCAGATGGTGCATAATTTTCTGCAAGGCGGCGCAGCCATCAACGTGCTGGCAAAACTTGCAGGTGCACGGGTCGTTGTTGTCGACGTTGGGGTGGCTACTGACGTACAGCATCCTAAGCTGGTTACTCGCAAAGTGGCGGCTGGGACTGCCAACATGGCGGCAGGGCCGGCCATGACACAGGCTCAAGCGATAGCCGCCATTCATGTTGGCATGGATACTTTCGAGGCACAGCGAGTTCAAGGCATTGACCTGGTGGCGACGGGAGATATGGGTATCGGCAACACGACGGCCGCGAGCGCCATTACTGCGGTGCTCACAGGTGCGCAGGTGGCGGCGGTTACCGGGCATGGGACGGGCATCAATGACGAACAATTGGCGCACAAGATACATGTTATCGAGCATGCGATCGAGTGTAACAGGCCCGACCCCGGTGACCCACTCGCTGTACTCGCCAGGGTGGGTGGTTTGGAGATTGCAGGGCTGGTCGGTGTCATCCTGGAAGCAGCAGCCCAGCGCGTACCCGTTGTGATTGATGGCTTCATTTCGGGGGCTGCGGCGCTAGTGGCGGTCAAGCTATGCCCAGGTGTGCGCGATTATCTCATCGCAGGTCATGCATCTGTTGAACGTGGGCACCGGCTGATCCTCGATCACCTGGGGCTTATCCCCGTACTTGACCTTGGACTACGCTTGGGGGAAGGCACCGGAGCTGCGCTTGCCATGTGCATAATCGAGGGTGCAGTGCGTACCCATGCTGAGATGGCTACATTTACAGAGGCAGGCGTCAGTGACAAGGAATAATTCTATGCGACTCTTTCTTGTGCGTCATGGGGTGACGCTCAATAACCAACAGGCGCGTTACACGGGTCAAGCCGATGTCGCGCTCAGTGCTCTGGGTGAGCACCAGGCTGCTATGGTGGGTAAACGTCTGGCTGAAGAGCCTCTTGATGTGATTGTGGCGTCTGACCTGCAGCGTGCACGAGCCACCGCAGAGGCGATCGCTGGCCATCATGCGCAGCCTGTGTATGAAGATGCTGCTTTGCGCGAAATAGCATTTGGGGCGTGGGAAGGTGCCACCTTTGCTGAGGTCCTGGCACGGGACGAGGCGCTAGTGAGCCTCTGGAGGACTGATCCGATCAACAATGCACCACATGGGGGAGAGACGGTTTCTCAAGTGCGTGACCGTGTTGTGGACGCACTAAAGCGGTGGCAGGGCCAGTATCCAGAAGCCAGTGTGGTATGGGTGACTCACGGAGGCGTAATAGGCATTACGATCTGCCATGTGCTGGGCATTGATCTGAACAACCGCTGGAAGTTTCGCTGCGATACGGCCTCAATTACCGAGATCGATCTGGGACGTGATTACGCGATTCTCATGCGTATGAATGATACCGCTCACTTGCGTGATTTGAGGACGGATGGGTGAGGTTCATTTTTGATTGGTGAGGTTGATTTTTTATGTAGAGGACCTGGCGGGGCTTGCCCCCGCCAGGCTCAAATGGACGGCTCTTCGTGCAGACGCTTGATGTCCACTGCCATTCCGGCTACCATCAGGTAGACACGGTCGGCAGCCCGCGCTAAACGCTGATTGATGTAGCCGAGTGTATCACGATAGGCTCGTCCGAGTGGGTAATCTGGCACAATGCCGAGACCAACCTCGTTTGTTATTGTGATCAGGGTCTTGTTTGCAGGCAGCGATGCTACTGCGTCCAATAACGCATCTACAACTGATAACGCCCGGTTGTCTTGCAACTCGCCTGCAAGCAGGAGGGCATGGTGCTCTGTATCTCCCTGTTGCGTCATCCAATTAGCTAACCAGATGGTGATGCAATCGAGCAGTAGCACATCGGCGAGTGCTGCTGCGCGTTGCACGGCCAGGGCGATGTCGAGCGGCTCTTCGATTGTCTGCCACCCGGTGGGTCGGGTGGCACGATGGTGAGCGATGCGTTCGCGCATTTCGTCGTCACTGCCGGTGGCTGTGGCGATGAAAGCGACGCTGCGACCACTGTTGGCTGCCAATCGCTCCGCAAAAGTGCTCTTCCCACTGCGTGCGCCTCCAAGGACAAGGACGAAGCGAGGGGAGAGTGGGTGCAAACTCAGATTCTTGTTGCGGTTGGGTTGCTTCTGTTGAGGCATACCTGGTACTTCAAAACTATTTACAAAGCTTCTCGAATTCTTCTTGATTGATGAGCCCTTTGTCTAGCAACTCCTTGAAATATGTTTTCTTCGTTTACTAAAGCTGTAAATGAGTTTTTATCTGATGGAGCTCATCAAGTATTGTCCCTGTCAGGTTCCCTTTCTCTTCCTCTAGCCAGATAAGTTCATCAACAAGAGAGTACAGATAATTATGTACTGCATCACTTCGTGTCGCTCCTGGCTCGTATATAGTAGATATATTGCTCGTTGCAATAAACCCACCTTCTTCTGGCAAAAGCTGGATAGAGAAGGGGAGTAAAACGATAGCTTCGATCTGTGGGGTATCACAGCGAATTACACCACCACTACTAATCTGACAGTGATTATTGTTTTTCTCTGATTGTGCAATTGCATTTGCAACCGTCTTATCTACAGTAGGAGTGGGTGTGGTATTCTCTTCTGTCATTAGTGCTTGTTACTCCCTTAGTTCTTATCATCATCATATTACTGACTATACGATCATCATAATACCACATCATGTTAATGATCTGCCAGGAAAGCTCACACTCATCAAGAACCACACCTCGTGTCATCCCCTTGCTCAGCTTCTAGACCCACCTCTGCAATATCACGATCAATAACAGGGCTACGACTTCCGACACTTCGGCGATGGCACCGTACGTATCGCCGGTATTTCCACCCAGGCGCCTGGTTATCCACACTCCTAAGGCGAGCGCGACTAGCGTTGTCACTACCCAGACGATGAGGCCTACGAGCAAACCGGCGAGCAGCACTATGATGAGCGCAGTGACGCCAGCGAGCACGAGTCGCCATGAAGTGACGATCTGGCGAAAGGTCGCACCCAGGCCTGTGGAGCGAGCACCGGGAAACACGCGCAAGGCAAGCACCATTGTCCATCGAGAGGTAGGCAGAGCAATAAGTAACGCCGGAATGAGCAGGCGTTCCTGCAAGCTTGCCAGGAATGCCACCTTGAGCAGTAGAATGCACACCGCGCCAAGCACTGCGAAACTTCCCACTCGACTGTCGCGCATGATCTCAAGGCGGCCTTCGGGTGTCGAGCTGCCGAAGAGACCATCGCAGGAATCCATCAGCCCATCCAGGTGTAGTCCACCGGTCAGTAGCACCAACACCACAACGAGCAGGGCTGCCAGGGCCAGTTGTGGCATGAATAATAACCTGAGCGCAATCACGAGGACCCACAAAAGCAATGCAAGTAGCAAGCCCACGAGCGGAAAGTACCCGCTCCCCAGGCCAATGCGCACTGTAGGTATGGCTTGCTGTGTACTCTGGGAACGAAAGAGTTCCTCAGGACCAGGCACAGGGATTACAGTCAGAAAACGTATGGCCGTAGCCAGTTCTGCATACTGTTCGAGAGCAAGTTGAGGAATGTGAGAAATTATGCTTCGTATGCGATTGAGATTATTGGGAAATTGTGGTTGATTGAATTGATCTCCAGCCATACCTAGAGTATACCACAAGGAAAGTATGTTATAATGTGGCATACATAAATGACATTGAGCAATGAACTATTTTGCAGGGACGAGAATTGAGATGAGTGACGAGGAGAAAGCCGCAGTCGTGCTGCGTCTGCCATCGACCTTAAGCGCTTACAGCGGCGGGAAGAGCCAGATTCGGCTGAAAGCAGACACGGTGGAGCAACTCCTGGCAACGTTGGAGCGCGAACATCCCTTGGTTTGGCAGAGCCTCTGTACTGAGCAAGGGCACCTGCGCTCACATGTCAAGATGTTTGTCAACAACGAACTGATTAGCGGCTCGGGTGGATTGGCAACAGCACTCAAACCTGGGCAAGAAGTCATAGTTCTGCCCGTCACCTCGGGTCCTTAGAAGCCGAGCATTACCCTTCATGAAGAATGATTCACGTAATAGAGCGCGCACAGATGAGGCTATTCCATTACCAACGTCCGCCTCAGATGCTGTCACTCCCGCCAGAAACTCCTTCGATAAATCGGGCTCCCACGCCCCACCCCGCGGACGCGAGGGAATTGATACGCGCTCCGCAAGCTATCCCACGATAAATCGGGGATCTACAGGTCCCTACGGGCCGTGGAGCGTGCTGCGCAACCGCAACTATGCTTTGCTCTTCTGGGGTCAGTTGATTTCCGCGGCAGGCACACAAATGCAAGTGGTAGCCGTCGCCTGGCAGGTTTACCTCCTCACGCACTCGGCCGTGGCCCTGGGCGTTATTGGACTTATACAGGCCATACCTCGCCTGGTCTTCTCATTGGTGGGTGGTGTACTGGCCGATGTGTTTGACCGGCGTAAGATGCTGCTTGTGATTGAGCTGTTGCTTGCGGCCACATCGGCGGTGCTGGCGATATGTACCATCTTACACGTCATCAACCTGATCATCATCTATGTCGTCGTATTAATCGCCGCCAGTGTTTCTGCATTCGAGTTTCCCACTCGCCAGGCCATTGTGCCCAACCTGGTGCCTCGGGAGCAAATGGCTGACGCGATGTCACTCAGTATGGCTATGATGCAGTTGACCTTTATCATCGGCTCCACGACAGGTGGCTTTGTCATCGCCTGGGTGGGTGTTGCTAATACTTATTGGATCGACGTTATCTCCTATTTTGTGGTCATCGGTTCGCTGCTGTTGATAGTTGTCCCGCGTATTCCTATCGAGAAGCGAGCACAGGCCGGGTTTGGGGCACTCAGCGATGGAGTTCGTTTCCTGCGTGCTCATCCGGTGATCCTGGCCGTCCTCTCGCTGGACTTCTTTGCCACTTTCTTTGGCTCGCCAAAATCACTCCTGCCGGTGTATGCCAGTGATATTCTGCATGTTGGCCCACAGGGACTCGGTGTACTCCTGGCGGCAACCTCTATTGGCGCGGTAGTTCTCACGCCGTTCACAGGACGTATTGGTCGCATCGCACGTCAGGGCCTGGGGATCGTGCTGGCCATCATTGCCTGGGGCGTATGTATCGTTGCCTTCGGTTTCTTCCCCGGCCCATTGTGGCTGGGAGTGCTTTTCCTCGCGGGAGCCGGTGCGGCCGATATGGTGAGCATGATTTTGCGCGGCCTGATTGTACAACTTATCACCCCCGACGAGTTTCGCGGACGTATCAGTGCCGTCAATGCGATGTTCGTCATCGGTGGTCCCATGCTGGGCCAGTTCGAGTCCGGCCTGGTGGCGGGACTCTTCGGTGCTGAGTTCTCGGTGGTCAGCGGTGGCCTGGCATGTATCGTCGCTACGATCGCTATTGCTGCTCTGGTGCCCAATTTGTTACGGGTAAAGGTGAAATAGGGAACTCTGGTTATAGATGCCTGGCACTCCTTGCGGGCAATCCCATGAAAATACGTGTAACGCCAAGCTCAAAGTGGATGATTCTAGCTTGTCCTCTTATCCTTACGAGAGTGGATTCTTTCCAATTTTGATTTCCTTCCATCCCGCGCCAGAGGCCGATCCGCAGGTGGGTCACCGTGCAAATACCGTGCATTTTGCACGCTATTTTTTTCGGTTCCCTTTGGTTCTACCAAGCTCCCAGGGCAACCGCAAGGGCCCACCCAGCCCAACCCAGCCACCCTTGCCCCTACCATACTACGATGTCGCGGTCCAAGCCGCTTCATCGTTGTGGAGATTCCAACCCTTGATTTTTGGTAGAACCGTTCCCCTTTCCAATGCTCTTTCGACTGCTTCTTCGCAGCCTGCTTGCCACATCTCCTGAGAGAATGCGGGTTCTCGTCAAGATCGTGCAACTGTAGTCAACTCCTTTACCTTCATAGATGCCGAAGACCCTTCTACGTTTCTTTGCTTGTTGTTAGTGTAGCATATAGCACCAAGCTCAAATCGGATAATTTAAGCTCATCCTTACGAGCGTAGATGCTTCTTATATTATGAGGTTTAACAAATTAATCTGGACATGTAGTGTATTTTCCGGGGGCCGATAAATCGGCGGTGGGCGCGATAAATCGGCCCCTACAGGCATGCCGTCCCCGTTCGTGGTATCCCGAGTATTTTGTTAAAGTTCATTATATAAGTGGTATTGACCTCTTGCGGGTGCTCAGGTCGATTGCGCTATGATGTTCGCTGCGACGATATCGCGCTGGACTGCCACGTTGCCTTTTAGGAAGTAGCTATTGTGGGTATCGGCGTCGTTACTGAAATCTGGGACTTCGTCATCTTCATCGTCCTGGAAGTCTGGATACAGCGAGTAGGCAATGAAGTCGCCCGATGCATAGATGTTCACCCATTTCGTGACGTTCGCTGGTTTGTGTCCAGAAGGGTCGTTTAGCAGGGAGCGTACAAGCCAGAGGGGGCTTCCTAAGGTGAACAGG
>WNFB01000988.1_pt1 | contig 23737 bp, 14 predicted proteins | sample 5400501 | NCBI WGS metagenome assembly WNFB01 (sample SAMN13153341, study PRJNA577476) | soil metagenome | isolation source: 200 cm saprolite under Douglas fir tree site 2 hole 1 | place: USA:California | collected 2015-04-18 | reverse complement strand
TCCTTCCACCCAAATCAATGGCAATATGTTCCACGGCTGGTCTCCTTTGCTTTTGCGCCAATGAGCGCGTTTGATTCTGAGGGACGCTAGCGCGTCACCTCGTGGCGACCGAGGCCAGCCACTTCATCCAATCTGTTTTCAGGTGACCGCGTTTGGCCGGATTTCAAGTGACCCCTGAGGGGGTTTGGAGTGCTCGTCTCTCTGCTGCTCGGCGACAATTACTTCTCCCGACCCGAAGAAGTAGTTGACGCCAGGGACTCTGCTTGACGAGGAGAAGCAAGCGCCACAGTACGACGTCGCCCGCGCCAGAGTTCTGGGCTTGGTCCGGCACAACATCCCGGTGAAAGACTACTGTGCTCCGAGCGTCGACCAACTGGAGCAGTTCGTTAAGCTCGTCATCGCCTTGCCTCAAGGAGCGAAGGCGATCGTTCATTGCAATGCCGGGATCGGCAGGACAGGAACATTCGCGGCGGCGTATTGGGTGGCGAAGGGTGCGACGGTCTCGGAAGCGATCGATCGCGTTCGGAACGCTAGACCCGGCGCCGTCGAAACGCCAGAGCAGGAAGCGGCTCTGAATGACTTCGCCACCCGGCGCATGAGCCGCCGTCGACCGCGCACGGACAAACGACGAGGTGGATGAAACGAGCAGAGCACGGCACTTGCTAAGAAACTACTCGGATTTTGTCCCCCACTTTGGGCCATCCGGAACCACTTCGCCCTCTAAGAGATGTTCCGCGCTCTGGCCAAAATGTCCTGTTACTCACCGTGTCTGCGGACAAGTCCTCACGGCAGGGTGAAGCAAATGAGGATAGTAAACACGTTCCGCTGCTATCCGGAGCTCGCGCGCGTGCCGTTCGATGATCGGTGAATTAAGCAACGGCGGCCACTGCGGGAGCAGCCATCGACTTAGCGCATAGCGCATCGAGAATCCGGGTGGCCGCCTGAGTGATCCGTTGCCCAGAGGTGGCGATCAGCTTCAAAGGATCTTCGTCCCGGTCCCTGCTAGCCCAGACCGCGACATACGGAAAGCTCGCCTTGCTCGTATCGAGCCCGAGCGCGTGGCAAATGACAAAGGCTGTGCTCTCGGCCTCGACTTCCCGCTCTGGTGCGCCGTGGGGATCTCCTATGGGATGCAGCACGGCGTGTGCCACTTCATGGCAGAGCGTCGAAAACTGTTGCGCGCGCGACTGGCCGTCGGTCAGGACGACGATGTGCTTCGTTTTCGGGTTGTACCAACCGAGGGCGCTGCGTGGATCGCCCTCTTGCCGGGTGCGAAACTCCATGCCGCTGACCGGGTTGCCGTCAATGCTCAGCGCAATTTCCCTGAGTGTTTCGACGCTTCCCTCGAAAGCCTCGTCCGCCGTGATGTTGGGCAGCTGAACCTCGGGAAGAGCATCGCCGTCCGTCTGGTCGACTCCAAACACCGTCACGAGGCGAAAGCCAACGAGCCGTAACTCCTTTGTTTCTTTGTCGGCGTCATCCTCCGCGACCTTCTTCACGATGGGAGCCAAGATGCACATGCCCTTCTCGCCTTTTCGAACGAAACGGCCATGCTCCCTCCAGGTTTGGAAAGTCGCTGCGAGCCGCGTCCCGGGCCGCTGCTGCCAAATGAGAATTTGGTTCTGAAAGCTGTAACGCCCAACGCTTAGCGCGCCGACCTGCGCCATGCCTTCGAGCATGCGCCGCCAGTCGTCGGAGCTCTGGAGCGCTTTGAGCCCATCTTCGAGAGCTGTTTTCGCGTCCTGAAGCCGCTGTTCCTTCTGAGCCAACCACGAATCCTTGTCGAATGCCTTCGCCATGTGCTCCTCCGTTTTGAGTGGGCGGCGAGCCGCCGCTTCACCCGCTCGAAACAGCGGCGGCGAGTTGCTCACAGCGTGAAAGGGGACCGGTCGTTGACGTCCAACACCCAGCCCAGCGGGCTAGGGCGAGCGCCGTGACAGCGGCCTTTTGCTGGCGCGGCGCAGCGCGGGTGTTGGACGTCGCAGTTAGGCCCGTCGCCCGTTCGCGCATGGGTGGAGGAGCGCGCGGCAAACTTCAACGCTGCACGATCGTCCCCGTTCGACTGCAAGCAACATTCGGGTGGGATTTAAGGAATTGCCCAATTCACTGCTGCTCGTCCCAGCAGTGACCCACAGCACCTACAGTCGTCCCGGCGTCGCGCCCCCCAATCGCGTAGCTCGCCACGGGTGCTATCGAATTTCCTGTAGCCCCTTTGGAGGCTCGGATCGTGGGCAGCTCGGATTTCCTGTGGATCAATACTCTGGCCGTTGAAGCCGGTCAGAAGTTGGAGCACTTCGTTGACGGCTTGGCTCGCCACCAAGCCATTGAAACTGATGACCTGTGCCTCGCCCGTGCGGTTTTCCAAGTACGACCGGTTCCGCGCAGTGCCCAACTCTTCCCGCAGCTTGAGGTCCGATAGGAACCCGGCGCACCACATGCAGAAACCGCCGGGAATCAGGGTGAGGACATTTCCGGCCGCGATCGCTAAGCCTCTCTGGGAGATCCGAATGCTGACGCCTATGTCGATGTAGGGGATCGCGAAGCGCCAGGCAATCTCTTGAAGGTCGGCGCGCGTGTGGAGGTTGTCTAGGCATCCGACGATTACGTCGGCGCTCTTCAGGGCCTCAAGCGCCTCCGGTGACGGAACGCGATGCGGGACAGCGACGAAGCGAGCGCCGCACGATGCCTCCCGAACGAGCTCCTCCATCACGTCGACCTTTCTTGCCTGCCTCGATAGGTGATCGGGCTTGAGACCAACGATCTTGTGTGCATTGCGATTCTCGGCAAGGTCGTCATCGATGCCGATGATGGTTCCCACGCCCAGCCTGGCCAACTGCTGCACGACATGGCCTCCGCCTCCGGAGAGGCCAACCACTGCCACGCGCCACCTCTGAAGGCGGCCCTGTGAAGCTATCAGCGACCCGTCCAGATGTTCGTCGATGCCGTCCCGACTTTCTACGTCTGCGCCCCAATCCATGATCGAAGCCCCGAGAAGTCGCAGGACGGGATTGACCCGTCGCAGCGTGCTGTCAGGCGTCGTTAAGACTCCCCCAGCCTGCGTGCCGGCGATGACGATGGAACCGTGAGTTGCAGAAGGGACGCGGCGCTGAAACATCGGCAATAGTCGCCTTGCGTTTTCTTCGTCGGGCCGGGAAAGGTTCGCGAACCCCTTGGGGTGCGCGTGCACGAGCAGCAGGCCATTTCCAGCCAACATTGCCGCCTGAATAGCTGGCAGCATATCGGAACCACGCCACGCTCCCCCGACGGAGTCGTCCTTCAGGTAGGCGCGCTCGGGGAGGGTCAACACCTCCTGAACAAGCAAGACCTCCTTGTTCGCGATCCGGGCTTGGGCAACAAGACAAAACGCGACCTGCTCGTGCCTGCCGGACTGATTGATAGCGCTGATCAGCTTGTATCCAAGTCCCAGCGGTACCCTGATTTCCAGATCAGGCGGGTTCATTCGGGCTGGGAGAAGCGCTGACGCGCAGCGGCGACGAAGCGGATAATGGTGTCACCTTCCTTCCACGGGATGTTGAAGCTGCACCCCATCCAGGACTCACCACCCACGATCGTGGTGGCTTGGTTCTTGGGGGCCTTGCCGTTGGTCAGCAGCTGATCCGGTACAACGTAGAACTGGGGCTTCGGCTGTCCGGGGTCAAAGACCAATAGCATCCGAGTCACAGGGGGCCGACAGGTCTCGTACAGCTGAACAGCATCCAACCGCACGAGTGATCGCGCGCCTTCCCGAGCCAACCTGACTCCGTCCCCGTACACCAGCACCAGCTCCTTGATCGCCGCCTCGATAGATTCCGACGTCACCGTCAGCTCACGGTGCCGGTCGGGAGCGCCAGGAAGTGGTCGCCGTTGCGGATCTCGACCACGTCGTCGAGCCCGATGTTGCCGCCGGTGGGCTGTCCATGGACAAGTCGGACCAAATCATCCGAGAGGGGAGCGCCGGCCTTCTCGCGGATCTGGCGCCCGGTCACCGTATTCGTGTCAAAGGCGATGTGCTTGTTGTGGCCGTCCACCTCCACGACGATGTTGATGTGAAGCTGAGACGTGGGCTCGGGGCCGGGCGTAGCAGCTTGGATATAAGGCTGTTCCATCTGTTGTTCTCCTGAGAGGGAGCCACAAACTGGTGGCTCTTACTTCCCTACGCCCAGGGTACGGGTGCTTTCCGACACGCCGATCCACCAAAAAAACCGATGTCGGAAATGTTGGGCGAAACCGGGCATAAGAAATGGACCTGGGCTTGCGGTGAGGGACGATGGCGAAGAAGACCAAAGGAATTCCGGTGGATTACGCCTCTTTGGTCGAGGTTGAGTACGCGATTTCCAAGCTCTCTTCCGCGGACGCCGAGCGCCTGCACCAATTTGCCACATTCAAGGCGATGGCCTTAACCGCCCTCGGGCTCGGCATCGATGCCGAGGATCTCATTCAGGAGGCGATGTGGCGCACGGCCACTGGGAAGCGACGTTGGCCGAAGCACATCACCTTTGTGAAATACCTGATCGAGTCCGTCCGTAGCGTCGCCAGTCACGCGATCCCAGCCAGCGCTAAGGGCGTCACCATGGTGAGCAGCGATCCGGCGAACGAAGATGAGGAATCCAGCGACGAATGGAGCCCGCAATGGGAACCGGTGTCACAGATGCCCGATGCAGAATGCATCGCGATGGCTCGTGACCGTCTTTCTCGGATCGAGAAGCGATTCGAAAATGATGAGCGGGTGCAGCTGATCATGGAGGGGTTATCAACGGGGATGACGGGTCCGGAAATCAAAGAGGACCTGGGCATTAGTCAAACGGAACTGGAGACTGCGATGACCCGACTACGACGTGGGGCTCGCAAGGAAGAGGACTAGAACCATGACGCGACCTAAAGACGCAGGTGAGCGACTCCGGGCCCTCGCCGACGCGCTTGCAGAATCTGTTGCGGATGCTCCGGATGGTGAGCTCTTGGAGGATGCTCGTCTGGAGGGGCGCGATGCCAAGAAGACGCAGGAAGATGTGCAGCGCCTTCTGCGGGCCGGTGTTTTAGCTTTCAAAAAGCAGCGGATGGTAGAGGCCGAACGACAGCATGAGCAGGCGGCTAACTCCATCCGAGCGCGGAAGTTTGAGATGCCGAAGGACTCACTGGCCCGCAGGCTGCTGCTTGGCCGGGTCCTGCAACGTGAACCCCAGTTGCAGAGCACGCTCCAGTTTCGAGACTTTGACAAGCTTACGGACGAGGACGTTGAGAGCATGCTTCAAAAGCTCAGCCACCTTGGCGTTCTCGATGAGGAGTAGCTGGCGTGTCCAAATTCAAGGCTCCCGAGGCTCTCTTGCAAGAACTGGGTGTCCAGGCGCCGGCCGACATCAAAGTTGAGCCCATCGCCCAATACTGCGGAGCCACGATCGTCTACGAGCCCCTCACCGGATGCGAAGCGTACATCGCTGGTCATGGTAGACGAGCGATCATCACGGTGAACAGCGATGCCTCGCTTCCTCGTCGGCGTTTTTCAGCCGCCCACGAGCTTGGGCACTGGATGAGGGATCGCGGGCAGGTCGCTATTGCCTGTACTGAGCGCCAATTTCTCGCTGGTTGGGACGATGATGATCCAGAGCGGCGAGCGAACCGCTACGCGGCGGACCTTCTGTTGCCCAAATTTCTCTTCCGACCGGCTGCCAGAAAAAAGGCATGCACATTGGCAACAGCCGGCGATCTGGCCGACATGTTCCGGACGAGCTTGACCGCCACGGCGATTCGCCTCGTTGAGGAGGGCGATTGCCCCTCAATGCTTGTATGGTTTGAGGCGAGTGGTCGTCGATGGTTCGCTCGATCACCCATTCTTCCGGACGCCGTCTGGCCGCATGCGAGGCCTGGCCGAGGATCCTTGGCACATGCCCTGATTTCCGGTGGGCGCGGCCCGCGATCAGGGATCGTCGATGCGAACGAGTGGATCAACCATCCACGGGCAAGGGACTTCGAGGTACACGAGGACTCAGTGAAGATCGGTGACTCAATCCTGACCCTGCTCTGGTGGAAGGATGAGCGCATGGTAATCGAACTCGACGATCATGACCACGACTCTGACCGAGATGCTTTCTGAAACTGCAATAACTACCAACGAAGAGATCGATTGCAAAAGCCTCCACACGACTGCACACCCAACGGATCAACCCGCTGGACCTAAAGTGATTGCCACTCTACGGTCAGGCCGCTGATTGAAACGACCTCGCAGTGAGGCAAGCGGGCCGGAACCGCAGATGCGGACCACACCTCATTAAAAAAATCGGCCGGTAGCTGCAGCAACTGCAACGCTGCAACAGTAGCGCTACACTTCAAGTAAAGGCACCCCGGTGGCCCGAGACTCGTTGCCGACAGCATCTACGGGTACACGGTTCGACCAATACGGCTCCTCACGCAGCCGACCGGAACCGTCTCCGCTCGAGTGGATGAGCATACGCCTGCTGTAATTGGCGATCGCCTGCTCAACTCCAGGCCGGAATTGAGCAAACTTACCGCAATGTTTGAAGGTCGCCGAGAAGGGCCTCTAGAGGTGGGTCGGTGGACGATCTTGGCAGCCCGAGAGACTGCGCTAAGGGGGGTGTCGTGCTTGACGTGGGTCTCAGAGAGCCGCCCTGGCTGCTGCGCGGAAAGAAGTCAGGTCGGCGGTCACGCGCGGTCACAACCGTTTGAGGTCTTCATTGGGGCCGTGAACGTCGAGGGGAATTCGACCGGTTGTTGATGTCAATCGAGCAATTCCATGCGCGGAAAAGCCTGTGATCATTTCGCCCGAGGGTTTGGTCCGGTGGAGTGTTCCGTAGTGTCAGCTCAGACTGACCACGCCGGTGCCTGCCCCACCCAGCTGATGATCAGCAGGAGATCGTCAAGCACCCCGGCCTGGAACAGCGGGTCTGCGGTTCGGTCGAACGAAAGTTGCCAGTCACCGACGGGCGCCGCGTGCAGCAGCGGTCTCCAGGCGTCCGCGCCGCGGCGAGTGCTCGCAATCCCGCCGGCGTCGGTGGTGGCCGTGCCGCCGATAAGGGCGCTGCCCCGAGGCCGGGTGAGAGTGATCGGTACGGGAGAAATGGTGCTCATGCTGGATAGCCGGACCGCGACTTGCGAGGTGGTCACGCTATCGATGCTGGCCGGGAAGTCGAAGGCGCGCAGGGTCAGCGTGATGGCCCGTCCGGTGGCCGTCAGATCGGGGTTATTTAGCGCGTACCACTGGTCGGGAAAATCTCGGGCGAGGCTGAGCACGCGGTCAGAGCTTCGGTTGCGGTCGCCGTTGAGCCGGCGGATCACCTGCGCCTGGTAGTCGAAGCTGTTCATGGCGGTGTAGTCCATGCCGATCAGGACATCGCTGATACTGGAGAAGTCGAACGGGTTGGCCGCTCGGGGAAGGCTGAACTGCCAGGTGGTATCCACTCCACTCCCTTCGAAGGGCAGCAACATGTCAGGCTGAAGGTCCAACTCGAAGACACCGGTGGCATTGACCGGGGAGGTGAGCCCTACGGTGCACGGGTCGCGGCGCAGCACTATGTCTGTGAAGGCGCCGGAGTTCTGCGGGGCAGTCACCCTTGAGATTCCCGTGGTGGCCAAGGTGGCGCGGATGCCCCGGGTCGGCGGCACGAGCGCCACCACGCTCACATGGATCCGGCGGATGAGTCGTTGGTAATGGCCGGGGAAGTCCTGGTCGAACCAGCTCATCGGGGTGGCAAAGGTGATCCCGCCAGTGGCGCGGAGGCCGAGGAACTCTACTGGCAGCAGCTGGGCAAGGGAGAACGTCTGGGACAGGTTGAGCCGACGGCTATCAGTGGAGAAGGCGTACTGGTCGAGCTGCGAGAGGTCCTTGAGCAGACGTTCCGCACCTGTCATCCCTTTTGAGCTGGCGGACGCTGTGAGCCGCCCGGGAGATTGCCAGTAGTCGGTGCGGATGAATGCCTTGGCTGGTTCTCCGCGTTCGAAGGCGAGCTGGTCCTGGGCCAGGCGCGATGTGGCAGTAGCCTGTTGCAGGAAGTACCGATAAACCCCGCCGAGGGTGTCGCTCATCCATTTGTACAGGTCGGCATTGGTGAACTGGCTCTGCAGCAGTGCAAGGGTGGCATTTGCCTGGTCGCTCTGCATTTGGGCCACGTCCTTTTCTGCAGTGGCGATCGTGACCTGATCAGTAGCGACTTTCTGCTGCGCCGTTGCGACTAGCACATCCTGCGCGGCAGAGGCTTGTTGGATCGCCCATTCCTGTTTGCGGGCTTCAATGCCGGCCTGCAACTGGTTCGCCTGCATCTGTGACTGCACATTGTTGAGCCACATTTGGGTGCCCATCTTTGTGTAGATCCCGGCTTCCACCACCCCCCCGGTTATCGCTGAACCACCCAATGTCGGAAGCAACTCAGCGGCGCTACTGGCGGCGTTCTGCGCCAAAGCGATCGCGCCTTCCGCGCCAGCTATGACATCTTGCGCGTTGCGCATAGTGCGGTATTCACCTAGCAAAGCCGTCTCGTACTTGTTCGGGCCCGCGTCGATCGCGACCTGGTAGGCAGAGACCATCGCGGTCGCCTTTGATAGCTGCGCTTGTGCCGCCCTGCCGGCGTCTTGGGCCTCCTGTACCTGGGCGGCGTGCACCAGCAACTGCCCTGCGGCCACATCGGCCGCGTTCCGTGCGTCGGCGGTCTGGAGCCTCTTGTTGTCGTATTTCTCGAGCAGGGACAGGTATTCCGCTTCGACAGTTATCGCCTGTTGGTTCAGCTGCTGAGCGCGCGCGAGCAGTACCCTGAAGTAGTAGGGAGTCGGCTGGCTAATCGGGTCTCCGGTGGTCATGGTCTGCGTTCGGGGTAGGCCGGCGATGTTTCGGCCCTGTCGCAGCTTGGCGAGCTGGGTCCCGACTCGGGTGGTCAGGGTTTCGAATTGCGGAATGGGCAGCGCCGCCTCGCCTGGATTGGATGGCGGGACCGGTGTGAGTCTAGGATGGGCGAGCAGCTGGGCGGCGGTTAGGTACAAGGTGCGAGCATGGGCGATCGACTCGTCGCTGTCGGTGGTGAACTCGGCGTCGCCGTAGTCGGCCAGAGTGGCGATGATCGCGAGCAGCGTGTTGCGCAGGTAGGGCGCCGGTCTGCCGTTGATCAGATGGAACGGGTCCAGGTTCGAGGTCCAGTTGGATAGGAAGCTCAGGTCCGGTTGTGTCGGAACGTCACTCGCCTCCTTGTTGATCTTGTGATAGCTCGAGACTGCCAGGGGATCGTTGTACGGGTACACGACCCAGAACCAGTCCAGAGCCGCTTGGTGGTGGCCAGCGATGTGCAGCCGTTGGGCCGCCAGCATCGGTACCGCCCAGAAGATTTCGCGTTCCAATCCAGTCTTAGTGTTGTCGTTATCGAGGGAATTCGACCATTTTTCCAGAATGGCCTGATGACCGCGATCGCGACTGCTCAGATATTTCAGGGCACCCGGGTTGGGCACGCCCAGCCAGTTGCCCGCATCCACCGCGTGACAATACGTATCGACGGCAGTGATCACCTCGCCCGGTGCGAAGTCGCCGCCGACAAGCAGGGCCTCGCAGAGCTTCCCGAATGCGGCCTGCGATCCGGCGTTCGGGTTGGTGTTTGGATTTAGAAGAGCAGGGTCAAGGGCTGCCTCCGGGAACAAGAATGCAGTGGTCGCATAGCGCCAGCTGTTGATGCCGCCGATCCAGGTCCAGGCGGCGTCGAACGTATCGCCGTGGCTGAGCTTCCACCCATGCGCCGGGGAATCCTTGCTCACGTCCCCAGATCGCACTAATTCAAGGAGGGTCTGTAGGCTGGCCGTGGCCTCCGCCAGCCGAGTGGTCTGCAAGGATCCGCTGGCTTTGAAGTCAATCAGGTACAGCCCGGTCATCCACTCCCCGGCGTCCCCGCCCACGCCTGCTGCCACATCGGCGAGCAGCGCGTCGCGCAGCGTCGGCAAGCTGATTTTTTCGGCTGCGGCCACCATGCCGGAGCTGCCTTCGACCAGTTCCTGGCGTTGGCCGGAGCGGGTCCGCAGCACGTTCTGCCAGTCCATTCGCGCCCGCGGGTCGATCCGGAAGCGGCTCAACGACGGACCAGCGCCTGAGTTGGTGAAGATGTCCGGGGACAGGATGATGCCACTCTCCTGAGCAGCCCACGTCGAGTATTGGCGGCGACGAAACGCCCCGACGAACACGTCGATCGCGTCGGCCCACTCGGTCGCGGTGACCAGGCCTGGGCCGGTGCCGATGCCGGCGAGCGTTTGCAGTCGAAGCAGGTACGTGTAGCCCGCGCGGTCCAAGCCGGCTGCGGCGAGCTGAGCGCTGATGTCGTTGCCTTGGGATTCGCTGGTCTGCAAGTCGGTCAGGAAGGTGGGCTTAACTCCCGGGACGCCGACAGCCAAAATCGCCGCCAGTTTGCTGGGCGCATCCGCGGCGCCGCCAAGCGCATGGTTTAGCGCGTTGGCTTGGTTGGCGAGCGCTTGGCTGCGGGCCCTAAGCAAGTCCAATGCCCTAAGCCCGACCGACGAGCTACCAACCAACACATCCGCAGAGGTGATTATGTCTGGATCGACCAGCACCACATAAGTGACCGGGGCGGGCGGGGCGGCATCCTCGCTCTGCCAGGCGGAGGATTGCGCCGCCAGCTGCCAAGTGAGCAGCTGGGAGATCCCTATCGTGCGCAATGGATCGAGCCCAGCAGTAGTGGCCGGCAGCCCGAACAGGGACTCCAATGCTGCTTCCGTCAACGCGGCGCCGTCTAGGGTAAGCAGGTCCAGCTGATCGGGCCGGCCTGTCGGCGAGCCGGACGGACCGTAGAGCGAGATGCCGAGTCGTGCCGCGAGCGCCTTCCTGGTCGTGTCGTCGGCTCCTCGCGTCAGGCGCATCTCTACGTAACTGGTTCCCGCGCCCCCGACACCAGCCCCAGAAAGCAGAGCGTCATAGGCGGTGAGCAGATAGCTCGCCTCCAACTGGGCGCCTGGGCTCGTGGAGACGTGTTCGTCGGCAATATGTGAGCGAAGAATTTCGATCGGGACGCGCAGTTCGTTGGCCGGCACTTGCCCGGCTGCAGCAGCTGCCGTCAGTGGCACGACAATCTTGTCCAGCGGCTGGTGAATGGCCTGCGCCAGATCCGGTGATGAAACTGCCACGCCGGGTTCCTTGTTCACCTGATCGCGGGCGAAGTTCGTCAGGGCAGACAGGTACTCCAGCTCGCTAAGCCGGTCTGCAAGTGTCTGTGGCACGTAGGAGCTGACCGCCTCGAACGGCCACGCCAGCGGCGGTGCGATGTTGCCTGCCGCATCGGTCGCCCACACATACAAGGTGAAAGAGCCTAGCGTCGGAACCGAGACCCTGGCCGACCATGACGACCAGTCTCCTGGCGTGGCCGGCAGGGCCGGCGTGCGTGCCCCGGTCGCTGACAGGCAAAGGGCGATCCCAGCGCGCCCGCCAGACATGCCGCTCTGGGTGTCGTTGGCGGTGCCGAGGATTTGAACGGTCATCGTCGCCGGATCCGGCACCACGTTCCACGACTGCGGCGGCTGCGTCACGATCACGTGCGGCGGGGCAGCATCCTGACCGACGACTGTCACGGTTTGGGTTGTTCTCACCAGCGGCGCGTTGGTGCACACGACGGCGACGGTGACGCTCCGGTTACCCAGTGGCATCGGCTGCAGGTGCACGGAACCGCTGAACTGGGTTGTGCTGCCGGAGACTGGAGCGATTTTTTGGGTGCCGCCGTCGGATTGCACCTGCACCTCTAGTCCGGCGAACCAGGTAGAGTCGGTCGTGGTCGCGCTGACGATAATGTCCGCGCCGGTTTCGCTCAGGGGCACCGACGCTCCCGGGGCCGGTGAGTTGACCGTCAGACTCGGTACGCCCGCAATGATCAACAGCGGCGTGGACACTGTTTCCGTGCCCTCGCCAGTCGCGGTCGCATTGTGGAAACCAAGACGGGTAAGCGTGACGATCGCAGACCAGGACTGCCAATCGGGGTCACTCGACGTGGCGCTAGCCACCTCTCCGGTGTCGAAGTTGACCGTCACTCCGGTGTACCTCACTATCGGATATTCGTCCCATCTGTTGTCGGTCGAATTCCAGACATAGGTAGTGCCTGCATTTGCCACTCCGGTGATCACGATGGGAACGCCCGGAAGAACCGGCCGTCCTGGCGGGTCGATGGTGATCGACGGCGGAATGTCGTGGGGTCGTGACAGGGGTGCTGAGGGGATTATTCCGGCGCCTGACGGGACCCTTAACGTGGATTCCGCCGGAGCGGCTCCGCCCTGTGCGATGCCAGTTACCGAGGATGTCCCAGTTATCGTGATGGGCACCCCTGCATCCGGACTGACCACGGCGCTGGAAACGTCAGAGACATCTATTTTGAGAGTTGGAACTTGAGCCATGGTCAACCTCCCCGTGTGACGTGGAATCCCTCATCGTAAGATTTTTTAGGACGTCAACGTTCTTGCGCTGAAGCCAAACTCGACAGCAATAGGAACTGACATCGCGCCGGAACCGCGAATAAGGTTCGCTTTGCGTTGGGACTCCTCCTGAAAAGAGATATCCATTTGCGCCTCTGACATAGACTTTGCAGTAAGTGCGCCACTCGTGCGGAGCTAATTCTGTGGCGCATTGGACGGAGGTTTAACCAGTCAAACCGCTTCCGGAGCTGAAGCACCGCTCCGACTCTACGTTCGTTGCTCAGTTGGAAAGGCTGGGTGCTACTGTAGCAGGGCGTTGCATGCCGCAAGTTGCAGTGATGCAGGCACTCCTGAAACAACTCGGGCGAATCCTTGATTGGCGATCTCCTGCTCAATTTAGGCCGGGAGATGAGCAGATTTCCTGCAGCCGCTAAGTAAAGCGTCGCCCTTAGCAACCGTTAGTATGGCACGACCGTTGCTACCAACCTGTCAGCGGCCGACGCTGCCTTTGCGTCCGCCGTGCGTTCATGAAGAGTTTGAGGGTTCCGCGAATTTGTGGCGCCTCCAGCAAGGGAGCTCGCAATGAATCCTGCTAAGCCATTGGCAATGCGCCGGCTCGTCGGCGAGCTGATCTTGCAAGAGCGCTGCTCGGCGGTGCGGACCCAGCACGAGCTGTTTGATCCTGCTGAGTGTGCTCTAGCCCGGAGGCGAAGCACTGAGTGGAAGGAGCAGGTCGACGACGCTCGCGCTGCTCGACAACTGGGGGCCTCGGTATGGCCGTAGACAATAGCGCCGCGTCGGTCATTCAGGTGCCACAGGGCGGTGGTGCGCAACAAGGGCTCGGTGAAAAGTTTGCGCCCGATCTACATACCGGAACCGGCAACTTCACCGTGCCGATCGCGCTACCTCCAGGACGGAACGGGTTCCAGCCCGACCTGTCCCTCATCTACAGCACCGGTCAGGGGAATGGCCCGTTCGGTTTTGGCTGGCACCTCTCCGTTCCCGGCGTCACCCGGAAGACGTCCTCGGGCATTCCCCGTTACGACGACGACAGTGATCTTTTTGTGCTCTCCGGCGCCGAAGATCTCGTTCCTCTGGCGGGTGACCGGCGGCACCGTGTGTACCGGCCGCGCACCGAGGGATTGTTTGCTCGAATCACCCATCATCGACAGGGTCCGGACGATTACTGGCAGGTCAAGAGTCGCGATGGATTGACCAGCCTCTACGGTACGCCCGGCGCTGCGGGCAACGATTCCGCCGCCGTGGCGGACCCGTCGAAACGAAACAAGGTCTTCGCTTGGCAGCTCACCAGCACGAGCGATCCATTTTCCAATCGCATCGAATACTCCTATCTGCGCGATTCGGTCGACGATGGGGTCCATTTCGCCGACCAGGTGTTTCTCGCAGCCGTCCGCTATGCGGACGTCACAAATGGTCCGAGCGGCTTTCTCATCTCGGTCAACTTTGTTTACGAGGACCAGCCCGGAGAGATCCGACCAGATCCATTCTCCCATTACCGGGCCGGATTCGAGATTCGCACGCAGAAGCGGTGCAAGCGGATTGAGATCCGGACCGGTGCCGACGGTTCTACGCTTGCGCGTGTCTACCGTTTCATCTACCAGGACGAGCTCTCTGGCCAGCAAAGCTCGCTGCCGCTGAACCGAGCATCGCTGCTCAGCGAAATCCGCGTCGAGGGCCGCGACGGCTTACGCCCGGCACAACCACTCCCGCCGCTGGAGCTGGGTTATTCGCAATTCCAGCCGGGCAGCCAGCGCTTTCGGCCCGTCGGCGGCGGACAGCTTCCGGCATCATCGCTGGCCGACAGCAACATCGATCTGGTCGGCCTGTTCGGCAACGGCCTTCTCGATATCCTCGAGACACAAGGCGCGGTGCGCTACTGGCGCAACCTCGGATACGGTAGCTTCGATGCGCCGCGCACGCTGCGGGAGGCCCCGGCTGGCCTTAGTCTCTCGAGCCCGGGCGTACAGATCCTCGATGCAAACGGCGACGGCCGCGCAGACCTGCTGATTACCTCGGGTGCACTGAGCGGATACTTTCCCTTGCGCTTCGAGCGAGGGTGGGATCAGCACTCGTTCCAGCGCTACGACCAGGCACCTAGCTTCGATCTCAAAGATCCTGAGGTGAAGCTACTCGATCTCGACGGGGACGGCGTCACGGACGTGCTTCGCTCCGGCACCACGTTTGAGTGCTTCTTCAACGACGCAAAGCAGGGTTTCACCCCCGGGCAGACCCGGCGCGTTGAGCGGCGGGCGCTCACGGACTTCCCTAACGTTCAATTCTCCGACCCGCGCGTCAGGTGGGGCGACATGACGGGCGACGGTCTTCAGGACATTGTTTTCATCCACCAAGGATCGGTCTCGTACTGGCCGAATCTCGGCTACGGCAATTGGGGCAAGCGCGTGACCATGCGTCCGGCGCCGCGCCTCCCGGACGATTACGATCCGGCGCGGCTGGTGCTCGGCGACGTGGATGGGGACGGTTGCGCCGACCTCGCCTACGTCGCGGATGGAAGCGTGACGCTCTGGATCAACCAGAGCGGCAACGGCTTCTGCGCGCCCATCGTCATTCGCGGCACTCCCCGGGTAGCGAGCATGCAGGCGGTCCGACTGGTCGACCTGGAGGGCAGCGGAGTCGGGGGGCTGCTCTGGAGCGAGGACGCCGGCGGCGAGTCGCGCGAGCCAATGCACTTTCTCGATTTCACTGGCGGCAAGAAGCCTTATCTGCTCGAGCGCATGACGAACCAGAGTGGAGGCGAGACACTCGTGAGCTACGCGCCTTCCACCAGGTTCTATCTGCAGGACGAGCTGCGACCGGAGACCCGCTGGAAGACTTCGCTGCCGTTCCCGGTACAGGTCGTGGAACGCGTCGAGGTCTTCGATCACTTCTCTCAACGGAAACTGACCACCCAATATCGGTATCACGAGGGATATTGGGACGGAACGGACCGCGAATTCCGCGGGTTCGCCCGCGTCGACCAGCTCGACGCTGACTCCGCTCAGAGCAGCGTGGGTGCAGGCCATCCAGTGGCTCCCGTGCCTCCCGGTGCCCTCTCGCCCCCTACGGAGATCCGCACCTGGTTTCATCAAGGTGCCCTCGATGCCGCGCCGGCAGCGACTGACACGCGCTTTGAAGCTGAGTTCTGGACGGGCGATCCGCCGCGTCTCCACCGCCCGAAGGCCATGAATGATTTTCTCGATGGCTTGTCGCTCCCTGCCTGGCGCGACGCGCAGCGGAGCCTGCGCGGGAGCATCCTGCGCACCGAGCTCTATGCGCAGGACGGTACCGCTAGAGAGAGCTTGCCCTACCAAGTCAGCGAGAGTGTCTACGGCGTTAGAGAGGAGTCGGCGCCAGCGCCCGGCGAGACACGGCGGCACGTCTTCTTCCCGCATCGACTCGCGCAGCGCACCTCGCAATGGGAGCGCGGCCAGGAGCCACTGACCACCTACCACTTCACCGAGGGGCACGACGCCTACGGGCTGGTCCGTTCGCAGATCTCGATCGCCGTACCACGTGGCCGCGACGAGCGGCAGAAGCTCGCTGCCCCGTCGACGGAGCCGTACTTCGCAACGCACGCACTCTCCGACCATGCGCAGCGGGATGACGCCAACGTCTATTTGGTCGACCGGGTTTCACGCACCACGCGTTACGAGATGCCGAACGACGGCAATGACGATCTCGATACCTTGAAAGCGCGTATCGCAAGCTCATCGTTCGATTCGATGGCCAATTGCATCGGCGAAACCTTGAGCTACTTCGATGGCCTCGGCTTCCAGGGGCTGCCCCTTGGCCAGCTGGGCAACTACGGCGCGTTGGTCCGCACTGAAACGCTCTGTCTTACCCAGGATATCCTGCAAAGCGCATATCAAAGCGGCCCTACGCCTTTGACTCCGGCAGAGCAACCTCCTTACTTGGCGCAGCGCCCTGGAGCCATCTCCTGGCCCGCCGAGTATCCTGCCGCGTTCAAGGCGCTGTTCCCCGCGTCGCTCGCGGCGGACCCGGAGAGGCCCGAGTTCGCGGTGACTTGTGCAGGCTACGGCTTCGCGGCAGCAGACGCGACGCACTCAGGTGGTTACTACGTTGCGACGGCCAGGTCGCTCTATGACTTTCAGGCAGCGGCGGACGGGAAAGGCCGCGGACTCGTCGTCGAACAGCGCGACGCGATGGGCAGCAAATCGAGCATTGACTACGAGCCTTTCGGCCTGCTGCCTTTCCGAGTCACCAACGCCGCTGGCCTGACGACGCAGGCCGATCCAGATTACCGCGTCTTCAAGCCGGCGCTCATCACCGATCCGAACGGCAATCGAACGCGGTTTACCTTCACGCCGCTGGGCTTGGTGGAGAGCATTTCGGTGTTGGGAAAGCCAGGCCAGAACGCCGGCGACGAGGGCACGCCTGGCACGGTCTTCAGCTATGACTTCGAAGCTTTCTCCAACTCCGGCCAGCCTATCTGTGCGAGGACGAGCCGCCGCGTCCACCACGCCACCGACACCGGCGTTCCACTACCGGAGCGCGATCAGACGATCGATACCGTTGAGTACTCCGACGGCTTTGGCCGCGTCCTGCAGACGCGGAGGCAGGCGGAGGACGTCCTCTTCGGGAATCCTCTGTTCGGCGGCAACGTCCTCCCCGCGGATCCGAACGACGACGCCGGCACGCGAGCCGATATCGTCGGCCGTTCGCGCGCAAGCACCGACCCGCAGAACGTGGTCGTCAGTGGATGGCAGACATACGACAACAAGGGCAGGGTCGTCGAAAAGTACGAGCCGTTCTACTCAACGGGCTGGGCATACGTCGAGCCGGGCGCCGAGCCGCTTGCCGGTGCGAAAGCGATGCTCCGCTATGATCCGACGGGACGCCTGGTTCGCACGGTCAATCCCGACGGCTCCGAGCAACGCGTGCTGCGCGGCGTGCCCGCAGACCTGACCAATCCAGACCAATTCGCGCCGACGCCGTGGACTGCGTTCACGTACGACGCCAACGACAACGCCGGCCGGACCGATCCCGCCGGCTCAGGGACTTACCAAACGCACTGGAATACGCCCGCGAGCGCGACCATCGACGCCCTGAGCCGCGCCATCGAAGCTGTGGCGCGCAACGGCGCCGATGCGAAGACCGACGCATTCATCACGAGGTTCCACTACGATGTCCGCGGGAACGTGCTCTCGATCATGGACCCGTTGGGCAAGACGGACTTCCGGCAGGTCTATGATCTCGCCAATCGATCGCTTCGCGTCGAGACCGTCGATGCCGGCGTCCACCGCACGGTCCTCGACGCTGCGGGACGGCCGATCGAATTCCGCGACTCAAAGGGTGCCCTCCTTTTGCGCGCTTTTGACGCCATCGGACGGCCCACGCGCACGTGGGCGCGAGACGCTGCGGCAGATACGGTGACGCTGCGCGAGAGCATCGCTTATGGCGACAGTGCAGACGCGGGCATCGCCGGCGATCCCTCCGCGGCGAACCTCAAGGGCAAGGTCTTTCGCCAGAGGGACGAGGCCGGCGTCCTGACCTACCCGGCATACGATTTCAAAGGCAACGCGCTTGAGAAGGTGCGGCAGGTCGTCAATGACGATGCGCTGCTCGCCGCCTTCAATCCGGCGCCTGCGGGCTGGGTGGTGCACACCCTCCGTATCGACTGGGACAGCCCGGCCACGCCGGGATCGATCGATCCTGTCGAGTATCGCATCTCCTCCGCGTACGACGCATTAAACCGCCTCACGCAGATGCAATATCCGATGGATGTGAACGGTACGCGCCGGGTCCTCACGCCCACCTTCAACCGCGCAGGAGCGCTCGATCGCGTCACACTCGATGAACAAGTCTATATCGATCGGATCGCCTACGACGCAAAAGGGCAGCGCACCCTGGTTGCCTTTGGGAACGGGTTGATGACCCGCATCGCTCACGACCCGCGCACATTCCGCATGCAGCGATTGCGGACAGAGCCATTCACTGACGTCAGCGGAACGCCGACCTACCGCCCTTCTGCTCCCGGGGCGCCGCTCCAGGACCTGACGTACGCGTATGACCTGATCGGAAACATTCTCGACATCTTCGACCGCACACCGGGTTGCGGAGTGCTGAACAACTCCGGCGCAGCGCTGCTTCGGCCGCAGGATCCGAAGCTAGCGTCGCCTCTCATCAGCGGGGATGCCCTGGTACGCCACTTCATCTACGATCCAATTTATCGGCTGCTCTCAGCGACTGGCCGGGAGTGCAAAGACATCCAGGCCCCGCGGCCCTGGTCCGACGATCCACGGTGCGGCTTCGGATCCGGCAAGCAGGGAACCCCAAACCAGGACAATGCGCCCAATCTGACCGCGCTTTATACCGAGACCTATCGATATGATCCGGCCAGCAACCTGCTCTCGCTCGGCCACCAGAGTGCCTCAACGTCGTGGGTGCGGCGGTTTGGAATGTCCGGGCTCACGCCCGATCAATGGGATGCTGCTTGGCCAACGCACCTCGGAACCGGAGAATGGCTCAATCCACCTGGCAATCGCCTGACTCACCTTGGTGCGGGCTCAGTGCCAGTTCCGCAGACCCACTTCTTCGACCCGAACGGCAACCTCGCCGGCGAGACCACCTCTCGAGCCTTCGAGTGGGACGAGAGCGATCGGCTCAAGGTGTTCCGGGTCCAAGTCTCCGGAACGGAGCCGTCGATTCACACGCAATTTCTTTACGACTCCGGCGGCCAGCGCGTGAAGAAGCTCGTGCGCAAGCAGGGTGGCCAGGTGGAAGTTACGGTCTACATCGACGGCGTGTTCGAGCAGCATCGGCTCATGCGAGCGGGCGGAGCGACGGAACACGCTCTCTTACATGTCCTCGACGGCCGCCGACGCATCGCGATTGTCCGCGCGGGCGCGCCCTTCGCGGGGGACGGCTCGCCCGACGTTCAGTACCATTTTGACGATCACCTGGGCAGTAGCGAGGTAGTAGCGGACGCCACAGGAAGCTGGGTCAGTCGAGAGGAATATTTACCCTATGGTGAAACCAGCTTCGGAAGCTTTTCGCAAAAGCGATATCGATTTACAGGCAAGGAGCGTGATGCGGAAAGTGGTCTGTATTACTTCGGCGCGCGGTATTACGCTCCCTGGCTGGCCAGGTGGGGAAGCTGCGATCCAATGGGGCACCTCGATGGCCTGAACCTGTATTCGTATGTCTCGAATAGGCCTACCATTTTGATCGACCAGACTGGGCGGGAGGGTGCTGAATCGCAGGCGGACGAAGGAAGATCAGGAGAGAAATTCATCGCTACGAGCCATGTGGCCGGCAACGATGGAGAACACGCCTCTGGCGCCGAATTATCTATTGGATACGGCGATGGGGAGGGGCCAAAGGGCAAGGTGGAATATCAAAGGAGACTCGGAGAGGAAGGAAAGATCAAAGTTAACCTTGAGCACGGCCCTTGGATAATTAAAGAGGACTCCAATGAGCACGTTGAATATGGCGTAAGGGTTGGACCTGCCACGCTTTCTGTAGAAGACGGCAATCCAAAAGCAGCGCTTGCAGTCGATGTCAGTCTTAACGATGTGAAAGTCGAGGGGAAAGTAGAGGCTAAAGCGAGCATTCTGGCCAATTCTGACCCTTACAGTGCCGGTAACGTTGATGTTGTCGGAGAAGTGAAGGTTAAGGCGAAAGGCTTTGAGGCGGGAGTAAAGGGCAACATTTACAGTGGAAAAGTCTTCTTCGGACCTGGTGGTTCAACCTCTGAGGCCATCATGCAAAACAGGCAACGTCTCGCCGAAGCGTCAGGTGATACAGATGTGAAGAATATCAAACAAGAGGTTCAGGAAGATCAAGCTGCTGGAATTGAGCCAAGGACTCCCTCGGTGTCGAAAAGCTGGGAGATCTTCAAGAATGCAGCAAGGTGGGTTAGAGATCTTTGGAACAATCCGGAAAACCTCTCGAACCTCGACCAAAATGGCCGAATGGTTGATCCATCGACGGGGCGTCCCTTTTCGCAGGCGAATTAGCGGTCACCTCAATTATTGTCGACGAGCACGGTTGCGCTGCGCGCATTTGATCGGGAATTTTCAGAAGCGTCACGGGAGCGACCGGGAGATGAATATGAGAGTTTATGTTCGGAGCTGCCGCTCGCCTTTGTGAACGTTAGGAGCGCGAAAACACCTATCCGACGCCAAGATAGTGAGTAGCATAGAGCAAGTGTCATAAACTGTTTGAAACCCAAGGCTTTTAAGGGTGTCTTCATCGTTTAGCTGTGTCCCACTGTCTGCTGGGCGATCTAGCCAGGTACTGAGGCGACATCATGGGGTGAAGCTAAGCCGCAAGCGGCGCCAGCGGGGACAAGCAGAAATCAAGCAGCTTGTATGCTTTCTTGCGGCTGTTCTTGTCATCTACCTATTTGTCATCACTTGGCCAGCTTCGTTTGCGTTCGTGCTTGCACTGCTGTTGTGGTTTTTCACGAGGGATAGCAAGTCTCTAATAGGACGGGCTATCCATGATGCTGCCCTGCCTGTGCTGGTCGGAATAAGCCTGTTTTGTATCGTGACCCTTGCCGTGACACACGCGCCACAAGTATCTGACAATGGCCGTGCGTGGCTGATCGCTGCCGAGCAAACGTTTTTGAGAGCTCGCTTAGCCGTTCACCTTCTCAGCGGGCCGCATTTGACAGTCTATCTTCTGTTGCTTGGCATTCTCCTAGTCCTACTGCTTTTCTTCCACAAATCTCAAGCTATCGGACAACTGATCCGAACTAAGAAAGGGCTTCAACGCCTCCACCTTTGCCTTCTCGCCCTTACCTCGTTTACCTTGTTCGGAGGCCGCGAATTAGACGGGCTCGCACAAAAAGACCACGCGAATCGCCTTCATCAGTTTGAAGTGAGCCTCAGAAGTGAGTTGAAGCCAGCCAAGGAGTTCCTCGCAAAGGAACTGGCCAACGATACTATGAGACAGGCCCTCAAGGACGCGATCCCAGCACTCCCCAAGTCTCGCTTCCTCTATCTGTTCGAAAGGCTCAAAGAACCGCAGTACGTGCAAGTACTGGATACGTCGAATGTGCCGAGCCACTTGACCAAGATTCAGCAAGTTCAATGGCTCTTCGAACATCCGAAACATTATGAATTTGTGCCAGTGGACCCGCCCGTGGACCCCTCGGTTCTGATGAAGACCTTTATCGTCGAGCTTTCCAGGGAAGTGGAAGCTCAAGGACCTGACGGGCACTCACGTGCCCAATCGTCAGCTATGGATTTAGAAAGTCTGGCTCAAAAGCGGTTTGGGCCACTCGCAGAGTCTCCCGAAGAGAGGCAGCGGCAGCAACAACTGATCGGGGATGAAGAAGTCTTTGTATTAAGGTCAAAGAAGTTCTACGGGCAGGCCTCCAAGGGCCTTACCGAAGCTGTTACAACAACATTTTCCGAAGCACTCGGGGCGCTGCTACCGGAGATAACGGCGTTAGCGAAGGAATGGATGAAAGAGTTAATCGACGAGGCTATCGTCCCTCTTTGCGAGCGTCGTGTTGAGGCGCATGCAGAGTCAGTCCTGCAATGGTCTCGGCAGAACATATCCGAATCCAGAATCCAACGTGTTCCGGAGCAACTCAAGCAGAAGTTGCAACCCTCGCAGCAGGTCGCCAAAGAATTTCTCGTTCCCAGGTTTCTTTTGGGCAGAGGAGCATTCCAATCTGGAGACACAGGTTTGCCGAGCTCGGCCGGGATGGCTGAGGCTGAGTTCAGGGATGAGATCCTCCGCAGAGTGAACACCGCAAAGCAGGAGGCCATCGAGAAGAGGGAGCATCTGTCTTCTTTGAGTGGAGGAGCGAAAACGGCTGACTCTTTTCCGCGGCGGGAGGAGCTACGCGAGGGACCGAAGACGAGGGGCAAGTCGCCGCCGAATCGCAGATAGTTCGAAAAGTCAGGACGACGAGGGGCGGGATGCCGCCGAGTTGCTCAGCCTCGGCGAGAGAGGCAGTTGAGAGTGGAAATTGGAGCACGAAACTCTGTAAATGAAGTAGGAAAACCATGGCAAGCGTCACCACGGGAATCCGTCTGTCGCCGTCGCCTGAAAATGTGACGTGCGGAGAGGAAGGGACGAAATGAATTCCGCCAAGACTCAAGCACCCGAGACGAAGCGCACTCAACCGAGCCGCGAGACCTTTGAACTGGTTCGTCGGGGCGTTCGAGACGTTCTCGAAAATACACCCTCTTTCCACGCGCTGCCTGCGCCTGTTCGCCAGCAGATGGCCAGTAATATGGTGGACTTGGTCGCCTATCTTGCCTCGCCGGAAGGAATCAAGGCCACGAAACTTTCCTCTCTCCAGCAGGCGGCAGATGAAAGAAACACCCTCAAGAAAAAGGATGCGTATGCTTTCGCATTGGCTGGAGGGCCTACGGACGCGAGTGCCGGTTCTTCCACCGAGGGAAAGTTCACCGCCCAGGCCGCTTCTGAGGGCGCCCGTGTCGCCAAGGTGTATCTCGAAGGGGTGGATTTTCCCAACTTCGTGGCCGGTCTCATCAATGGTGTCTTTCGGTCTGTCGTAGAGTCGTCGATCGAGCAGATGCGTGCCTACGGGCAACTCGTCGCCGATGTGGCGAAGACCTTGAACCAGTTCCGCGACGACAACGTTACCGATAATCAGGGCAAAGACTATCTCGTCCAACAGTTCCCAGACACTTTCAAGCTGGACATCGATACTGGGGACGGTGTCTCCGCCGCGCCTCGGGTCCGCTTGCGCAACGGAGTCGATGAGGACCAAGCGCTCAAGAAGGTGAACAGCCTGCCCATTGAGGGCGGTCCCATCTCCAGCCTCGATGACGACACAATCGAGGGGAAATTAGTTCCGGCTGCGCGCACGCAACTCGCCACAAGCCGCCAGCAACTCCTCGCTACCATGGTCTTAATGGGCATTAATCGAATCGTCGTCACTGACGGACTCATCCGTCGCGAAGGTACTCTTTGATTTCCAGGCCAAGGGCAACGGGAGGCGAACTCACGCTTGTTGAGGTCAACCGAGCAATTCCATGCGCGCAAAAACCCTGTGGTCATTTGGCCCGAGGGTTTGGCCCGGTACCGGTGGGCCTAAGTTGCCGAAACGCGCAAGGTGCCCGGGAACTCGAAGGGCGCCACAACCGCCGATTGGCCGTTCGGCGAGTCCATCACCGCTGAGCTCCCTTAAGGGAACCGCTTAAAGGGAACAACGTTAAACGTCTGGCCGCGGTCATAACGTCCAATGTAACCGGCTGATGAAGGACGTCTGGCGCCGATGATCTGGCGCGGTGATCCTCCGCGGTTTCGGAGGAGAACCAGGGTGAACGACGACACTAAGGATCGGTGGAGCCGACTGGTTTCAGATTGGGAAGGCACCGATTTG
>WNFB01000987.1_pt1 | contig 23747 bp, 17 predicted proteins | sample 5400501 | NCBI WGS metagenome assembly WNFB01 (sample SAMN13153341, study PRJNA577476) | soil metagenome | isolation source: 200 cm saprolite under Douglas fir tree site 2 hole 1 | place: USA:California | collected 2015-04-18 | reverse complement strand
CTATTCCGTCGGTGGATCGCGATTTGAAATCCACGGGCGCAAGACGCAACGCGATCCGGCCCCAATGATTGGTGCGGCCACCAACAATTCGAGAGCGAAACCAGCGGAAAGTAGAACCGGGCGCGGAAATGTAGGGTTCGCCATCGATCTCCCAAGCGCCATTAGGGGCGAGGAACTCGGTATTGAGCAGGCCGCGCAGTTTTCCGCCAACGCCTGCGCCGCGATGCTCAAGGTCGTATGGCCAGAAATGTTCTTTGTAGTCTCTTGCCGGATCCAGAGGAGGACCGGCTTCAAGCATTACGACGTTGAGCCCGCCTTCGGTGAGTATTTTGGCGGCGGTGCCGCCAGCAGCGCCGGATCCAATAATGCAAACGTCGTATACCTTCGGCGAGCGAATTACTTGTGGCATCTAAGTCTCCCCCGAAAAAAGGCCATTATAGATGCAGCCTTTACGGCGTGCGGCTCAGGCTTCATTCGAGATCGCACTGTCTGTAAAGGTTCTGTTTTAGAACCGGAACCGCTGCAGGTAATCGAAGCTGGTCTTGATGCTCGCAAGCGGAGACGCGGGATTGTCGTGTTCGACGAAGTAATGCTGGATTCCCGCCTTGGCCGACTGCGCAAAGATTCGTTTCCAATCGATGATGCCGCTGCCAACTTCGGTCATTTCGGGGAGAGAATCACCCAAATTTTGTCCGCCCGAAGCCGAGACTTGCGGAATCTTTTTCAGATCTTTGACGTGAACCAGCGGGAAGCGTCCGGGATAGCGATCGAAGTACTTTAGCGGGTCCTGGCGCCCGACGCTTATCCAGCAAAGGTCCAGCTCCATCTTCACTAACTTTGGATCGCACTCGGTCAACAGAATGTCGTATGGCATCTTTCCGCTGGCCGGATCGAACTCGAACCAGTGATTGTGATAGGCAAACTGGATTCCGGCTTCTTTACTGGTCAGGCCAGACCGATTGAAAGTCTCGGCGGCGCGTTTCCAGCCGTCGGGCTGCTTGCGAATGTCGTCATCGATCCAGGGATTCACAATGTACCCGTGCCCGATCACCTTGCTGGCTTCAATCACCCCCGGCCATTTCTCCGCGCTGAGGCTCTTGTAATCGACGTGTGCCGAGGGGGCGACCAACCCATGCCGATCGAGAATCGCCCTCACATCTTTCGGTGAGTGATCGAAATAACCGGCAAACTCGACCTCGCGATAACCAATGCCGGCAACCTTAGCCAGCGTGCCTTCGAAGTCCTGCTTCATTTCGCCACGCACGGTATAGAGTTGCACGCCAATCTTTTCGATCTTGTGGTGTTCGACGCTCCAGCCAAATCGCCGGGTCAGCAGCGTAGCGGCCGTGATTGTACCCAGAAAGCTCCTGCGGTTCATGATCAGAGTTCTCCGCGTTTCATCGATCCTACAGCGTGGTCGCAGGCGCGCGCGGTAAGTGCCATATAAGTCAGCGATGGGTTAACGCAGGCTGAAGACGCCATGCAGGAGCCATCGGTAACAAACAGGTTCTTCACATCGTGTGCCTGATTGTGTTCATTGAGCACAGAAGTCTTCGGATCGCGCCCCATGCGTGCCGTGCCCATCTCGTGAATAGTGAGTCCGGGAGCATTGTCTTCGATGAACGGTTCGATGTCGTGTGCTCCCGCGGCAGCGAGCATTTCCGCGGCAGCCGCAGGCATATCTTTCAGCAGAAGACGTTCGTTGTCACCCCAAGCACAATGAATCTTGAGTATGGGTATTCCCCATGCGTCGACTCTGGCCTTGTCGAGCTCGATATAGTTATTGTGGTTGGGCAGACATTCGCCGAAGCCATAAAAGGTGAACATCCAAGGACCGGGACGGCTCAACCTGCGCTTGAAGTCCGCACCGAATCCTGCCAGATCCGCGCCGTGCTCCCAATTCTGTCGCCAGCCGCCGCCCTGGTAACCGTAGCCCCGAACAAATCGAGCGTCTTTCGTTTTCACATTCCGAAAACGTGGAACGTAAATGCCATTGGGCCGATGGCCAAGTGTGATTCGGTCTTCATTGCCTGGAATGTGACCAGTGGCGCCGCCGCCCATCGTGTGATCCATGAGATTGTGGCCTAGTTCGCCGCTGGAATTTGCAAGTCCGTTGGGGAACTCCGGCGTGGCGGAGTTCAGAAGAATGCGTGTGGACTCGAGAGTCGAGGCGCATAAGAAAATAATGCGGCCACGGAATTCAAGCGCTTGCCGGGTTTCGCCATCAATTACGCGGACCCCAGACGCTTTCTGGGTCTTGGAATCGAAGATCAGGCTGTGGGCCACACTGTAAGGCCGGACTGTGACCTTCCCCGTAGCACGTGCTGCGGGTAGCGTAGAGTTCAGGCTGCTGAAATATGACCGTGTAATGCAGCCACGCTGACAAGGCCCGCAATAATGACATGGCGCACGTCCTCGGTGGGGGCGCGTCAGAATGGCAGCTCGGCCAATGGTCATCAGGCGCTCGCCCGCGAATTGTGTGGCAATCGCATCTTTGACAGCTAACTCGGCGCACATCATTTCCATCGGCGGCAAAAACTTTCCGTCGGGAAGTTGTGGCAATCCCTCGGGCTGACCACTCACGCCGATGAAGTCTTCGACATACTCATACCAAGGCGCAATGTCCTTGTAGCGAATCGGCCAGTCAGTCGCGATTCCCTCACTCTGGTTCGCTTCGAAGTCCAGGTCGCTCCAGCGATAGGACTGGCGCCCCCACATGATAGAGCGTCCGCCGACTTGCCGGCCGCGAATCCACAGAAATGGCTTATCGGGATCGGTGGTGTAAGGGTTCTCCTTGTCGTTGACGAAAAACTTGCCGCACCACTCATCAAAGGCAGAACATTTTTGTTGAACAGCCTGGGTTTCCGTTTCGCGCCAACGGTCGCCCATTCCGCGAAAGCGTTTCTCCCAGACGGGCACATGCTCAACGTAATCGGTATCGGGATTGATGGGCCGACCGGCCTCGAGTACCAGCGTTCGCAGCCCTTTTTCGCTGAGTTCCTTGGCGGCCCAGCCACCCGTGATCCCAGAACCGATGACAATCGCATCGTAAGTCTGACTGGCCATCCCTCATCTCCCGTTGGACTCGTCTTCGATGGGCACGCATCCCGCATGGCGCGGCGGAATGATTTCTTCGTGCAGTTCCTGTTCGAAGCCAATTTCGGAGGTGTAGTACCCAACCAGCGTGAGCTGCTTCATCATGAAAAAGAAGTTCCCTTCCGGAGGCGCAGTACGCCTGCGCGGGCGGGAATCGAAGGCGCCAACCGGACGGGAGATGGTGAGTTCTTCGTCCAATTCCCTCAGGATTTCCGTTTGCTGCTTTTCCGGGCACTCCACAAAGTTCTTGCCGAACAGGGTCTGGCTCCGGCTGTCCACATCCGCCAGCCCGGCGAGAAAACGGCCGCGCTCCTTTTCGTCATACCACTCGGTGAGAATCAGATCGATGAATTCATTGACGCGAGCCGCTTTTGCTCCCGGCGTATTCGTCTGCGGGATGATCAGCTCGGCAATCGTGGTAATGGTTACGTCCTGGTGCGGGTTGAGCGTTTTTAGAGCCGACGTAGCCGGCAGCTGCTCGTGCACCTCCCGAAAGAACGCCAAGGTATCGCGAGATAAGAGCGGCAGCATGGCCGCACCAGCAAGAAGTTTGAGGGCGTCCCGTCGTTCCATGAGCGAACCTCCGGCAAGGCTCAAACGCGCAGATTAAATCTCGCGCCTTTCAGTAGTCAATCGGATTCTGGCCGAGCCATGCCGTAAAGCGCCGCCCGATCAAGTGTACGGCGCGCCTGAACGACGTGCCCCCATGGTTGAGCCACTCCAGTTAGTTTTTCCGGAGCCGGTTACGCGCTGGCAGACAGCACGCCCCAGTCCAAGTTGCGATATACTCCGCCCTCTAAGGCAATCCTGAACCGCCGCGAGGTGACCTATGGCGTTTTGCAATTCCTGTGGCGCGACATTAGATCCTTCCGCCAGGTTCTGCCCTAAGTGTGGTGCCAGCGTACCATCGGTTGCCGGAACTCCTGCTTCGCCGGCTGCCGCAACGCCCGCTCGGAGCAGCACGGGCCTAAAGATCATCCTGATCATAGTGGCGATCGTTGTCGGGCTCGGCATTCTTGGCATGGTTGCGTCAGCATTTTTTGCATGGCAGATTGCGCGAAGTACGCATGTATCGAGTAGCGGAGACAAAGTACGGGTCGAGACCCCCTTCGGTACGGTCGAGACCGCCAAGAATGCAGACGAAGCCGCCCGCAATCTGGGGATAGATGTGTATCCCAGAGCCAAGGCACTGAAGAGCAACGCAGCTACCGTGACCGTTGGGGGAATGAAGACAGTCGGTGCGGAGTTTGAGACCAGCGACCCCCCTGAAAAAGTCGCCGAGTTTTACAAGGAGAAGTTTCCTCACGCCACCATGAGCATTACGGACGACAAACACTACGCCCTCGTCTCAACCGATAAGAAAGGCATGGTTACCATCAACATCGAACCTCAAGAGCGAAGAACCCGCATTCATATCGCCTACATCAGTGGTAAACCACCTGCCGAAACTCAGTAATAGCGGCTGGTTCCCCATGCAGGACAGCTTCGCAGAGCTCGCTCGAGCCGCCAAATCGGTCACTATCGATTCCGAAGATCTGGCCGTTGCACTGCGTCAAAACATCCGTGGCGAAGTCCGCTTTGATGATGGCAGCCGCGCCCTCTACGCCACCGACGGTTCCAACTATCGCCAGGTACCCATCGGAGTCGTACTCGCGCATGACGTAGATGACGTAATTGCCGCGGTTGCTTTGTGCCGGGAATTTGGCGCGCCTATCCTCTGCCGAGGCGGTGGGACATCCCTGGCTGGACAGTGCTGCAATGTTGCGGTCGTCCTGGATTTCTCCAAGTACATGGCGAAGATCCTTGACATCGACCCGGCACGCCGCTTGGCGCGTGTGCAGCCCGGAGTGGTCCTCGACCATCTGCGCGCTGCCGCCGAGAAGCACCACCTCACTTTCGCACCTGATCCTGCCACGCACGACCGTTGCACGCTGGGCGGAATGATTGGCAACAACTCCTGTGGCGTGCATTCGGTAATGGCCGGTAAGACCGACGACAACATCGAGGAACTGGAGATACTCACCTACGACGGTCTGCGCATGAAAGTTGGCCAGACCAGCAGCGAAGACTTAGAGAGAATTATTGGCGAGGGCCGTCGCAGAGGCAAAATTTACGCTCAACTCAAAGCCATCGTTGATCAATACGGCGATCTTGTTCGACAACGCTATCCCAACATCCCGCGTCGTGTTTCCGGATACAACCTGAATTATCTGCTGCCGGAAAACGGTTTCCATGTAGCGCGGGCGCTGGTCGGCTCCGAAGGAACATGTGCGACCGTGCTCGAGGCGACGTGCCGTCTGGTCGAAAGTCCGCCGGAGCGCGTTCTGCTCGTCGTATCGTATCCCGACGTTTATCAGTGCGCTGATCGTGTCCCCGACATCATGGCGCATAAACCGATCGGGCTCGAAGGCGTCGATGATCTGCTGGTGGAGTACACGCGGCGGAAGGGCATCAACTCTGAAGGGCTGTCGCTCTTGCCACAAGGCGGAGGCTGGCTGTTCGTGGAGTTTGGCGCCAACACGGCTGAGGAAGCGGAGGCGCAAGCGGGCGGACTGATGGAAGCCCTCGCTCGTAGTGCGACTCCACCCAACATGCACCTGTTCATTGACAAGCAACTGGCAAAGAAAGTTTGGGAGGTGCGTGAATCCAGTTTGGGCGCAATTTCCCACGTGCCGGGTGAGCCGCTGACCTGGGAGGGCTGGGAAGATTCTGCGGTCGCGCCCGAAAACCTCGGAAATTATCTGCGTGATTTTCGCAAGCTGATGACCGGCTACGGCTATCGCGGCACTCTCTACGGACACTTCGGGCATGCTTGCGTTCACACCCGCATCAATTTTGACCTGCAGACGCAAGAGGGGATCCGCAAATATCGGCAGTTCGTAGAAGAAGCGGCAGATCTTGTGGTCAGTTATGGCGGATCGCTTTCGGGCGAGCATGGCGATGGACAGTCACGCGCCGAACTTCTGCCGAGGATGTTTGGACCGGAGCTGCTGCAGGCCTTCCGCGAGTTCAAAGCCGCGTGGGACCCGGACTGGAAAATGAATCCTGGCAAGGTCGTCGAGCCTTATCGGTTGGACGAAAATCTCCGCCTCGGTGCTGGGTACCATCCCTGGGAACCAGAAACCCATTTTCGTTTTCCCCAAGATCACGGCAGCCTCGCCCACGCCACTCTGCGCTGCGTGGGAGTAGGCAAATGCCGGCGCTTCGAAGGCGGGACAATGTGTCCCAGTTTCCGCGTAACCCGCGAGGAGGAGCATTCCACCCGCGGCCGGGCTCATCTGCTGTGGGAGATGACCAAGGGCGAAGTCATCCGCGACGGCTGGCGTGATGAGCACGTGAAGGAATCGCTCGACCTCTGTCTGTCCTGCAAAGGTTGCAAAAGTGACTGTCCCGTGGGCGTCGACGTAGCCACCTATAAGGCTGAGTTCCTGTCGCATTACTACGAACGCCGCCTGCGCCCGCGGAGTGCGTATGCATTCGGCAACATCGATATTTGGGCGCGGCTGGCCTCGAATGTGCCCGGCCTGTTGAATCTGACCACGCAATTGCCGTTCCTGCGCGATATTGCGAAGCTGCTCTCGGGAATGCCACGCGGGCGCAGCATCCCGGCATTTGCTCCGCAGACATTCAAGAACTGGTTCCGCCGCCGTGCGCCTCGCAACCTGGGCAATACGCCCGTCCTCCTGTGGCCAGACACTTTCAACAACTATTTTCTTCCAGACACAGCCACGGCAGCGGTAGAAGTCCTGGAAGCCGCCGGGTTCCGCGTGATCCTGCCAAAGGGCAATCTGTGCTGCGGACGCCCACTGTACGACTTCGGCATGCTTGGTCGAGCCAAGGACTTGCTTCTCCGAATTCTGGATGCGCTGGCAGCGGAAATTGAGGCGGGCATCCCGGTCGTAGGTCTGGAGCCAAGCTGCGTCGCCGTGTTCCGCGACGAGTTGACAAATCTTTTTCCCAATGATGGACGAGCCCACCGGCTTTCGCAGCAAACCTTCCTGTTGAGCGAATTCCTCGAGAAACATGCAAAGAACTTTGAACTGCCTCGACTGGAGCGCAAGGCCCTGTTGCATGGACACTGTCATCACAAATCAATTATGAAGATGACGGATCAAGAGGCGGTCCTGCGCCGCATGGGCATTGATTTCTATGCGCCTGCCCCGGGCTGTTGCGGCATGGCCGGCTCATTCGGGTTCGGCAAAGAAAATTACGACGTATCTCTTGCAATTGGCGAGTTGGAGCTTCTGCCGGCCGTCCGTAAAGCGTCGCCGGAGTGGCTCATCATCGCCGATGGTTTTAGTTGCCGCGAACAAATCGCCCAGGGGACACAGCGTAACGCGCTTCACCTGGCGGAAATTATTCAGATGGCGTTGCGGAATGGCCCCCTCGGTGCGGATGGCGCACGCCCGGAAGAAGCTTCCGTGCGGCGGCGTAACGCCGCAGTGCAGAGGTCAATGCAACGTGCCGGTCTCGGCATAGCGGGCCTGGCCGCGGGCGCTGCGTTGTGGATGCTGTCCCGAAGGCGTTGAAGCAGAACAACTTAGATTCTACTTCCTTCCTCTACTCGCCAAGCTCACCGGCTTTTTGGGAAAATAGTAGATGCCAGCGCCCCAGCAGGCGTCCCGAGAGTTTCCCGGTTCGCGCCTTCACGGGAAACAGAGTTAAAAGGAATCAGGTTAAGGCTATGGAACGCGAAGGTATTCCCGCCGTTGCGAAGGACTCGGTCCGGGAACAAATGTCCGTCCCGGCGGACACCCTGTTGCGAGTGGCCCAACCCCCCGAGGCATCGCTACAAGGCTCTGTCCTGATGCTGATCCAGTTCGATGTCAGCGAAGAGATTCGCTTGGACGAGCTTCGCAATATTTTTGGGGCGCGTACGGCGGAAGCCAGCTTCAAACATCCTGCGCCGGGATATGTACGCTACCAGAGGGCGCCTGTGGTCGAACCGATCGAGCCCCTCGTGCTGGAGAGCGGCGAGCGCCTGGAGGGCCAGATCAAGTACTACGATTACGGTGTGCTGAGCGTGGTGTTCGAACTGCCTTTTTCGGGAGATTGGGACACGCTGGTGCGGCTGGCGGGCCGCTGGATGTCAGACACAGAGTTTACAAGTCTCGCCACCCGAATTGTTAAACAGAAGTTGCAGCGCGCCACTCCGGCGCTGGTGAAGCCGTACGCCGATTGGCTGAACGAAGACTATTTCATTTTCCACGTGCGAGAAATCGCGGGTGCCCCGTCCGCCGCCGAACTTTTGGCTGAGCATGCAGACCACATAGCACAGATTGTCCGCGGAGAAACCGCGAAGCTCTCGGATGGCGAGCGGCAGGAAATCATGCAATCGCACATTTCTTACTATCCCAACGATCTGGCGGTCATCGGCTGGAACGGGGCATTCATCTACGACAGCGCCCCCGGTGCGGAAACCGCCATCCAGTTGTTGGAGTACGCCAACTCGCAGCTTCTGGAATTCAGGCATTACGACGAATTGCTCAGCCAGCAACTGGAGGGCGTGTACGACTTTCTTGAGCACGGCGGCAAGGGAATGTTTGCCCGCTGGCGCATGGCACGGGAAGCATCCAGACTGCATACTGTCTTGCTTGATGTGACAGAACTCACTGAGCGCGCTGATAACGCTATAAAGTTCTTGAGTGACATGTTCTCGGCGCGACTATATAAGTTGGCAGCATCGAAGGTGGGCGTGCCCGATTACAAAAATCTAGTGAACCAGAAAGTGCAAACGGCCGAGCAACTTTATCGCTTCATGGTTGACCAGTTCCACCAGAGCCGCGCTTTCATTCTCGAGTTGCTGGTCGTGATCATCCTGATCATCGACTTGTTCTTCCTGTTCCGCGGGAAACCCGTGTAGGAATCGCGAAACAATACGTCCTCTCAACCCAGGGCAGAAGATTCAAATCCCAACAAGACCCGGCCGCATTTTTGAGAGATTCTGTTAGGCAATTACCTTCAAATTTCCCGCTCCTGCGTATCAGAACCGTAGTAAAATTCGTCGAAGTTGCCTTATTGGCAGTGTGCGCAGTCAATCGTGGCGCGTATACGGCTACAACGTTTCTGATCGAGGAGTCTTTAATGGAACATCGGGCCCCAGGGACTGATTCTGCAACGGCGGCTCCTCCGAAATCTTCCAGTCCAGCACCACGCCACGAAGATCGCAACGTCTGGGTTCTCACCGCATTCGGGATCTCAGGTTTGACTCTCTTCGGAGTGCTGACGTACTACTTCGTCCAGTACGTCGCAAACTAGCAACTCAGCCTAGCGCATCAGTGCGGGCGCCTCGCCAGCGACATTCGTTTAGGGTCGAGACAAGCTGTCTGCGCACTTGCGTTTTGGATGGTCTCCCCTTTGCCCGGCACTGCATCGCCATTGCCTTTCAAAAGAATTGGCTGTTCGCCCGCAGGTGCAACTCCTGGGCAAACCCCAGCCGTGCTACAATGAGCCGCTTTTAAGCGTTTCTCCCGGTTAAGAGAAGCACTCAGCAACTTCCCCGCACTTAATAAAGGGATTGATTCCCGTGGCCCAGGATCCCGAGCCGAAGACCGCCCCCGTAACCTATGCCGATGCCGGCGTGAACATCGATCGCGCCAACAAAACCAAGCAGCGCATCAAGTATCTCGCCCATAAAACTTTCACCAAAGGTGTGCTGAGCGAGATTGGAGGTTTCGGCGGCCTGTTTTCGATGAATAAGAAGTACCTGGACCCCGTGCTGGTCTCGAGCGTGGATGGGGTGGGCACCAAACTTAAGGTCGCTTTTGAAATGAAAGTCCATCACACCGTGGGCGCCGACCTGGTGAATCATTGCGTCAACGACATCGTCGTGCAGGGGGCCGCACCGCTCTTCTTCATGGATTATCTCGCTACCGGCAAACTCGAACCGGAAGTCGCCGAGAAGGTCGTCGAAGGCATCGCCGAAGCCTGCAAGCACAACGGCTGCGCCTTGATAGGCGGAGAGACCGCCGAGATGCCCGGCTTCTATCCCGAGGGCGAATATGATCTCGCCGGCTTCATCGTCGGGGTGGTCGAGCGCGAGCGGATCATTACCGGCAAAACCATCGAGGCCGGCGACGTGATCCTCGGCCTGCCCTCGAACGGGCTGCATACCAATGGCTATTCGCTGGCCCGCAAACTGCTCTTCGAAGTTGCCCACTACTCGCCTGAGACCTATGTGAATGAAGTTAAGAACAAGATTGGCAACGAACTCATGCGATCCCACAAGAGCTATTGGCCATCGCTAAAGAAAATCATTAATGCCGACTGCATCGCCGGTGTGGCCCACATCACCGGCGGGGGCATTACAGAAAACCTGCCGCGCGTTCTCCCCCGCGGCACCGCTGCTGTCATCGGGCTCGGCTCCTGGCCGGTGCAACCGATCTTTGAGCACCTGCAAAAGCTGGGTGACGTTCCCAAGGAGGAGATGCTCCGCACCTTCAATATGGGATTGGGAATGCTGCTCATCGTGCCGGCGAACAAGTTCAAGAAAGCCCAGATGTTGCTCGAGCGCGCCGGCGAAAAAGTGTACACGGTGGGCCGGATTGTAAAGGGCGATAGAAAAGTGCTGTACTCATAGCCAGACCACGTGGCAGCCGCCCGGGCAAGAGAAAGAACGTAGCGCAAGAGCGGAAGTCGTGGTAGCGTCCGGTTGATTTCCAGATCTTACTGAAGGGAGACCGTCATGGTCGCTTGGATCATCCTGTTTGTACTGGTTCTGGTTCTAGTGTTCGTGATCGGCATGTACAACAGCTTGGTGCAGTTGCGCGTGCGCGCGGACTCGGCCTGGTCTGACATTGACGTTCAGCTTAAGCGCCGCCACGACCTCATCCCCAACCTGGTGGAAACCGTCAAAGGTTATGCCGCGCACGAAAAGGGCACATTCGAGAACATTGCCAAGTTTCGTTCACAGGCCATGCAGGCCACAACGCCCGCCGACAAAGCTGTCGCCGAGAACCAGCTCACCGGCGCGCTCAAGAGCTTGTTTGCGGTTGCTGAAAATTATCCGGAGCTGAAGGCCTCGGAAGAATTCACGCAACTGCAGAATTCGCTGAGCCAGACGGAAGACGCCATTCAGAACTCGCGCCGTTACTACAACGCCGTGGTACGTGACCTGAATACCAAGATCCAGTCGTTCCCTACCAATATTCTGGCTGGTATGTTCGGTTTCCAGTTGCGCCAGTTCTTCGAAGTGGCGGAAGCCGATCGCGAACCCGTGGCCGTGAAGTTCTGAGGCGGCGCATGTTGTCCATGATTTCAGCTAGCAGTATGGCTGCAGAAGCAAGCCGATTCGTATCAGGGCATGGCTTCACAGACTGCGTAAAAACTGGGGCATGCGTGCAGCATCGTGGATGCATGCAGCACCGTGGAAGAGCGGCCCTTCAGGGCCGCGAAAGCCGTTCCGAATCAGTGTCGGCTTTAGCCGCGGTGGCAACGATTTGTCGCGCAGGCGCGCTTTTCCGCAGCCTGTTCAGGCGTGCCGGCAAGATTCACCCTACAAAAATTGTCATTCCGAACGGGCTTCAGCCCGTGAGGAATCTGCTTTTGGCAGGAGCGGCGCGATGCTCCCTGCTTCTCGCCTGCATCCTTGTCCTCGCCGCACCTCTCGCCGCCAAGAGCTGGCGAGTCGCCGATTTCCAGGACACGATCACTGTCCAAAGCGACGGCAGCACCATCGTGAACGAACGCATCACGCTGGTCTTCATTGGCGAGTGGCACGGAATTCACCGCTTCATTCCCGTCGAATATCCTGGACCGCGCGGCACCAACTACACGCTTTTCTTCGACGTCACCAGCATCACCGATGGTAGCGGCACCAAGCTGAAGTACGATTCGAGCACTTCCCGCGGCTTCCGCGACCTGAAGATCTACATTCCCGATGGGGTGGACACCACGCGCACGGTCGAGATCGACTACATCGTCAAGAACGGCATCCGCTACTTCGAGGATCACGATGAGTTTTACTGGAACGTCACGGGCAACGATTGGCCGGTGCCCATCGACCATGCTTCCGCATCCGTTCGCATGCCCGACAACACCGCGGGTTCATTGCGCGCGCAGGCCTTCACTGGCGTTTATGGCTCGACCGAGCGCGAAGTAACGTCCAACGTCAACGGCTCAGAAGTCGAATTCGAGACCACCAACCCGCTACCCATGCGCGGCGGCATGACGGTTGACATCTACATTCCCAAAGGACTTCTCAAAGAGCCCGGGGCACTGACAAGACTAGGATGGTTTCTCGGGAGCAACCCTGTCGTGTTCTTGCCACTGTGGACGTTGGCCGTGATGTTCACGCTGTGGTGGTACAAGGGACGCGACCCCGATCCCGGCATCTCAGTCGCGCCGATGTACGAGCCGCCGCCGGACATGAGTCCAGCCGAGGCGGGCACGCTGATCGAGGATACGATCCACCCCCGGGACATCACATCAACGTTGGTCGATCTGGCAGTACGCGGCTACGTAAGAATTGAAGAGACTGTAGACCGTGGACTGATTTTCCACCACAAGGACTACATCTTTCACTTGCTGAAGCCACGCGAGCAGTGGGGAACCGACCTCGCCCCGCACGAGCGCGTGATGCTGGAAAACGTTTTTATCGGTGGAGACGAGACGAGACTCTCCGCCCTAAAGAACCGCTTCTACACTGCGATTCCCGTCATCCGTGAAGACATCATGTCGGCTCTAAAGAAGAAAGGCATGTACCTGCTCGATCCGGAATCCGCGAACGCCTATAGCCTGCTGGGAATCGGCATCATCGTTGTGCCGTTGGCGATCGCGCAGTACTTGGGTTGGGCCAATTTTTTGAACTCGATTCCGCTGCTGCTGCTCTGCGGAGCGATTTCGGCTGTCATTTGGTGGTTATTTGCGCGAGTCATGACGGCCAAGACACTGAAAGGTGCTCGCGCACGAATTGCTGTCCTCGGTTTCCAGGAGTTCATGACTCGCGTGGATGCCGACCGCCTGAAGCGCATGCCTCCCGATACTTTCGAGAAATATCTGCCCTACGCCATGGCGCTAGGCGTGGAGCACAACTGGGCGCAGGCGTTTGCGGGCATCGTGAAAGATCCGCCGCAGTGGTACGCGTCACCCAATGGAATGGTTGGATTTAACCCAATCTTCTTCTCCAGCAGCATGCACAGCATGGCGACGGACATGCAGCAGGTCTTCGTTTCAGCGCCGCGCGCAAGTTCTACCGGCTCGGGCTGGAGCGGAGGCGGGGGAGGCGGAGGCTTCTCTGGAGGAGGCTTCGGCGGCGGCGGCGGCAGCGCATTCTGAGCTTAAGTTGGCTCACAATATCCCGCGAACGTCCAAACCAAAGTTCCGGACTTTCGTAAGCCCCACCTCTGCTAAGTAGTTTGTAGCTAACAAATTCCGGCAATCCATCCGCGAAGGTAACTATCGAAACAGCTGCCTTCAGGCTACCCTTGTGATGTTTTCGCAACTGTCTGGATTCCAGTGTGTTTGCAAAGGCAGAGGCGCAAGTCTCTGGTTTGGAAGCACGCGCCGGAATCCGCGGCGTGAGTGGACAAAGCTGCAGTCGCAACAACAAGAAGACTTGGGGAGACACACAGTCATGAAAAATCTGGGGAAATGGGGATCAGGAATTCTCACGTCCGTAGTAGTGTTGTGCGCCGCCGCCATGGCCGATCCGCCGAGTCGCGTTGCTCGGTTGCAGTACATGCAAGGCGACGTTTCAGTGCAGCCCGGCGGCGTCAACGATTGGGTCGCAGGTGTGATCAATCGCCCCATGACGACTGCCGATCGCCTCTGGACCGACAAGGATTCGCGTGCCGAACTACATCTGGGCACCGCCGCTATCCGAGTCAGCGCCGAAACCAGTCTTACTCTGACCAACCTCACCGATGAAACCGTCCAGGTAGAACTCGACCAGGGCACGCTCAATTTAAGAGTCCGTCATCTTTACCGTGGCGAGATCTACGAAGTCGACACACCGAACATGGCATTCACGGTGACCAAATCGGGCGAGTACCGCTTCGATGTCGATCCCAACGGCGATACAACGCTGGTTACAGTTCGGCGTGGCGAAGGCGAGGCCACTGGCCAAGGTCGGGACGTGAAAGTAAAACACGATCAGCAAGCGCGCTTCACCGGTGGAACGTCCCTGACTCACCAAGTCTTCAATGCGCCCGGTCTCGACGGCTTTGACGACTGGTCCCGTGTTCGCGATAAGCGGGAAGACCACTATCTATCTGCGCGCTATGTTTCCCCATACGTGATTGGAGCCGAGGATCTCGACGACTACGGAATGTGGCGGGTCGTGCCCGCGTACGGGGCCGTCTGGGTACCGGCCGTAGCGCCGGGCTGGGCTCCTTATCATTACGGACATTGGGTCTGGCTCGAGCCTTGGGGTTGGACTTGGATTGACGACGCTCCCTGGGGATTTGCGCCCTGCCACTACGGTCGTTGGGTGTACTACAGCGGATATTGGGCCTGGGTCCCTGGACCGGTGCTCGTGCGTCCGGTGTACGCGCCCGCGTTGGTGGCCTGGGTCGGCGGCAGTCGCTGGGGCATCAGTCTGTCCTTTGGTGGGGGCGGCGGCGTGGGATGGTTCCCGCTGGCTTATGGTGAACCGTACTTCCCAGCCTACGCAACGAGCCGGAACTATTTCCGCAACGTCAACGTCAGCAACACCCGCATCACGAATATCACCAACGTCACCAACAATTACTACAACACCAAAAACATCAACAGCAACAACACGACGATCACGAAGAACGTCAACAGCAACAACACGACGATCATCAAGAATGAAACCAACAACAGCCTGACGATAAATGGCAACCACAACAACGTCCACATTAAGTACGCGAATCAAACCGTTCCGGGAGCGGTGACCGCGGTTTCGAAAACGGTGCTCACGAGTTCGCAGCCTGTGGCGAAGGCTGCTGTACAAGTGCCCGCGCATGAATTGCAGGAGGCTTCGGTTGCAACGGCTCCGTCGGTTGCGCCTTCGCGAGCCAGCGTTCTTGGGATGAAAGCTGGCGCACCTACTTCCGTGCCGCCGGCACAAGCTATATCCAGACAAGTTGTGGCCAAAGTGGCAGCGCCGCCGAAGCCCCTTCCTTTTGCTGCCAAGCAGGAGGCGCTCGCCACGAATCCTGGCCAGCCTCTGGATCGCAAGACCGAAGACCAAATCCGGATCGACATCGCACGGCAGCCCATGAAGATGCGAGGCGAACCAGCGGCTACGGGGCCCTCAAGTCCAAAAGCCGCCGAGGTGCGACCTGTTCCTATGCCATCAGAGAAAGCCGTGGAGATGTCACAACCCGTGCCGGGCACTCCTCTTCACAATGTCCCGCGGCCACCAGAGAAACCACAGGTCGAGCAAACGCCAGCCGCTGCTGCGACGGCAAAAACTGTTCCGCATCCGCCGGAGGGCCGGCCCCGCGTAAATGCCGAGACTCCGCGAGTACAGGACCATGCCATCCCGCGGCCAACGGAGAAACCACAGGTCGAGAAGACGGCACCGGTTGCTTCAGCTGAGAACACTGTTCCTCGTCCGTCTGAAGCCAGACCTGGCCCGAATGCTGAAACTCCGCGAGTACAGGATCATGCCGTACCGCGGCCACAAGACCGCGGGATGAGTGCAGAACGCAGACCCGCGACCACTGCAGATACGCCGCGAGCGCAAGATCGTCCAGTGCCGCCACCGGTGAACGCTGGAAGTCCCGGACGCGAGACGCCTCGTCATGAATCCGCAGCGGCGGAACCTCGCCACTCGGAACCACAGCCGGGCGCTCCACGCTCAGAGCCCAACCACGACCGTGCACGCAGTGACCCCAGCAGCGGGCCTGCTCCTCACCCCAGCCAGGGCGGTGCGCCACCTACTGCTGAAGCACGCGCAGCGCATGCCACTCCGCAGGCTCAGCCAGGCCCAAGTGGGGGACGCGAAGCGCGGCCACAGCAATCGGGGACGGCGCAATCTCCCCATGGGCAAGAGCAGCAGAGCACCCCGCACGCCGAGCAACCGCACTGAACCTGGGGCGTTAAACGCTCGCGTCGTGGGGATATGCCTGAGCGTAAATATGAAGCAGCTTTAGTTCGGTATAACTAGCTGTGTCCAGAAATGAAATTAGCCTCCAGGGTGTCTGACACTCTGGGGGCTAAGTCAGTCGATTTGTTCTCTGCAGTTAAAACACTAGCGGACTAAAACTAAGGCCAGGAGTCAAGTGCACGGGTAGAACAGTTGGTTTTTGTCTGAACATTGGTCCTCCGCTATATCACTTCTCTCGTTCGGCCTGATTCGATTAGTTCTTCTGCTCGGGTTGGGCGCTCTTCTCCATAGGCGCTACGGACGCTTTCGGTTTCCACGCAGCCACCAGCGCTTTGGCCTTTGCGATCTGGTCCGCGGTCATTTGGTTTTCCGCTGCATGGAGCTCGTCCTGGTAGAATTCTTTATTATCCTTAGCGGCTAACCGCAGCCACATATCGCCCTGAACCGGATCGCGCGGAAGTTCCTTGCTACCCTCCATGTAGGCCTTACCGAGAAGCAACTGGGCATCCTGCATTCCCTGCTCAGCGGAAAGCCGCAGCCACTTCAGCCCTTCGCCGATGTCCTTCTGGGGCAAGAGATACATGGAGCCCAGGAAGAATTGGGCGTCGGCGTTGCCCTGCGCAGCGGCCGCCTTAAACCATTTGCTGGCCTGGTCAGGATCCTTTGGAACTCCCTGGCCTATCATGTACATCTTGCCAAGAATCAGCTGGGCATCCGAGTTGCCTTGCTCCGCCAGAACCGTAAATTCCTTGACCGCGGTAGCGTAATCTTTTTGTTGATAGGCGCGCTTGGCGGACTCGATATCTGCCGCGGCGGAATACCCTGCGCAAAACAGGATGGTGAAAACGCAAAGCGAAAAGCGCTGTAGCCATGAACGCATCTTAATTTCCTCCGTTTTTGTTACCGTCCTCGCGGGCGTGGAGCTGAAATAGACAGCGTGCCGCTGAGCCTCTGTAGGCTGAAGTCAGGCCTCAACCGGGTGGACTTGAGGCCTGCCTTGCAGGTTGTGAGCATGGTCAGAAAGAGTTGACTGAGTTGAAGTTGAAAATCTTATTCTGTTGCACGGTCATGTTCATTGGCCCCACGCAGCTCAGCGCCTCGCTTATCCCCGTGCCTCCAAAACCGGCAGAGGGCTTCCAGTCCACCGTGACGCCGTAATTACCGGACGACAGCCCTTTAACAATGTAATCGAAACTGTGGGCCGAAACAGTGCTCTGGTTAAAGGTGAAGAAGCAGCCGTCAGTAATCGCCAAGCACTGTGTGGCAAGTGCCTGGAAAAGATTGGTGCTGATCTGGACGTAACGAGCGTCGTAAGTGATGTAGCCACTCGGGATGACGGTGGGCGCTTGCTGGCCGCTCTGCGGCGCAACAGTCACCTGAAAGTCCACCCCGGCTAGCGCTGAACTGCTTACGGAGCCAGTGGCGGAATTAACCTGCTTCGAGCTCACGGTGACGTCGGTCAGAAGGCCAACCACAGCCGAAGGCCTCACCACGAACACGTTGCCGTTGCCGCTCGACGTCTTGATTCCGGCAATCGCGGTCCCTATGCAGGTCCCTGTTTGCCCGGTGCACGAGCTGGTGCCATCAAGGTTGAGAGTACAACTTGCCTTGCATTGTACTCCGCCTGAGATGTTGCCGTTGCTGTCCATCACACACGCGGTACTGCCGCCGCCGGTTCCATATGTGAAGTTGCCGCTGCTCTGGGCGAAGGCCGTCCCCGACCCAAATGTTGCGATCAGGACTGCGAGTGCAAAAACTAATATTGATTTTTTCATTTTATCTCCTTTGACGCTCTGGTTGTCGATTGTTAGGGGGTTTGCAAGTCGATCCCTCACGTAAGAAGTCGCATCTACGATCTCTTTTCTATTCGGGATTAGCTGCCTTCGTGTGTCAGAACACCAGGAGACTTTCGTCGCCTGGATCATTGACTAGTGGCTGTGCGAACAGTAGGCCCAGCGGCGGAGCATATAAAGGTTACGAAAGGGCCGATTGCTGCAGTGAGTAGGACATGGTGAGTGTCGGTAGGACAGGCTGGGAGAATTCGCGGACGCGCATCCCCGGCAATTGGAGGAGGGCTTAGTTCTGCTTCAAATAATAAGAGGCTACCTTTGATATAAGGGAGGCATCGTAAGGTGGATTTGGGAGTACTCGTTGGAACCTGGAGTTGTGCTGGATGAAAATAGCATTGATAGCGCCGCCCTTTATTCCCGTTCCACCCAAAGATTATGGAGGCACCGAGCTTTTCATTGCTCAATTAGCAGAAGGACTTCAAAAAACCGGCATCCAGGTCGTCGTATATACAAATGGAGAATCAACGGTTGATGTGGAGCGTCGTTGGATATACGAGCGTTCCCAGTGGCCGATTCGAGCTGAACATCACGCTCTGCTCAAGGACATGGACCACACATCCTGGGGGGTGCAGGACGCAGCGCAAACTTGCGACTTGATCCATTTGCATACAGCTCAGGGGCTAACCTGCACACGATTCGTCAGGGTTCCGGCAGTCTACACGCTTCATGGTCCCCATGATTCAAAGCTTAGTGATTTTTATGCTCGTTATCCCGATGTGTATTACATTGCCATCAGTGAATTCCAGCGCAACCAGGAGTCCATGCCTCGCCTTCGCACCATTCATCATGGAATCGAGCTCTCGCGATATCGCCTTTGCGAACATAAGCAAGAGTACCTGAGTTTCATTGGCCGTATTGCTCCCATCAAGGGCACGCATTTGGCGATTGATGTGGCGAAGCGCACCGGCATCCCGCTGAAGATAGCCGGTGACATCCAGCCCATTAACCGCGAATACTTCGAGGCAAAGATCAAACCTGAAATCGATGGCAAGTTCATCGAATACATTGGATTGGCAGACCTGAAAGCCAAGAACGAACTTTTAGGAAATTCTATGGCCATGCTGTTTCCTATCAAATGGAACGAACCCTTTGGCCTGGTCATGGTGGAGGCGATGGCATGTGGTACCCCGGTTTTGGCTCTGCCTGGTGGCTCTGTGCCTGAGATTGTGCGCGACGGAATTTCTGGATACATATGCCGTTCTGTCCGGGAAATGGCCAAACGCGTAAAGAACATCGAGATTAGTCCTCGCGCTCTCCGCCAATACGTTGAAGAGAACTTCTCGCTTGACCGCATGGTTGCACAATACGCATCACTGTATGAGGAAACCCTGAGACACGGCGAAGCGCTCAAAATTGCATGAGCCGCAATTTCTCGACAGCGATCTGGCTGCGTGCGCCAGCAGTGCCATTTTTTTGAATGAGACGGCTCCCCACTATAAATCAGCTGATTCACAATCACTTGACGAGGCTGATAGAAATTAGACGCATCGCGAGGCGGCGACAGAGAGTTAGCACAGCATGTCTCTGGCAAAGATTTTTCCGCTTCCTGAGCAGAGTCAGGGTTGCAGAGCCGGCGATGAACTCTATATAGTGAGAAAAATCTTTTGCCCTCGGGGTGACGAAATTTGAGGCAGATTGGTTGAAGTGGGGGATAGAAAAAAAGCCTGAGAGAGTTGGATCCGTGGTTGATCCGTGATCAATGCAACCAAACCAAACAACAGCTTAGAGGAGGCGTTTAATGCGGTGTTTACTCAAGGTTTCAATACCTGTTGAGACGGGCAATGCTGCTATCAGCGATGGCACCTTGCCTAAAACCATCGAATCAATTCTCGCGGAACTGAGGCCGGAATCGGCCTATTTCGCCGAAGAGAATGGCAGCAGGACCGGGTTCATCTTCTTCGATCTGAAAGAAACGTCGCAAATCCCGGCTGTGGCCGAGCCATGGTTCCTTGCGTTCAACGCGCATGTCGAATTCCACCCTGCGATGACCATTGATGATTTGAAGAAAGCCGGCCCCGGCATTGAGAAGGCTGTTAAGAATTATCGCCGAGTCGCACGCGCAACCGCAGCGTAGGTTTGAGACTCGGTAAATTAGATAGTCCTCGCAAAGGGACCTTTGAGCACTAAATGGTCAGGGCCCCGCTACAAATTCTCCGCTGAACTTTTCTTGCCGCTCGATGTATGGGCGGCTTTTTCTTCTGTCCGATTGTCGCCCCAAGGCTGGCTGGCTAAAAAACTTGTAGCCACCGTACTGGCGGTCATCTTTCGTAAATAGAAAAACCGTGCCGAAGCACTAGCTCCTCCTCCACATTGCACATCGCCGGTTATGCCTGCGGGGTGTATACTGCTGCGCCAAATCACAATAAGGAGGTCTTATGCGGCTTAGTAGTATGTTGGCGTGTGTGGTTGTGTTGACATTCGGCATCTCCGTTGCGGCGCAGACCAAGATTTCTGGAACGAATCATTGCGCCAAGCCCGACCCTCAGACCATGGTCCAAGTGGGAGACCGCCCCAACCATGCCTTCGCGGTCGGACAAGTCAAGTGTGCGTGGACCAAGCCATGGGAACTCGCAGGAATCCCGGGCAAGGAGGGCGTCGGCACATTCTCCGGCGAGGTAGAGGGCAACAAGAACCGTTTCCATGCCTACTACGTGGATACCATGGAGAATGGTGACAAGGCCTACTATCGCTATCAGGGGACTGCCGTGCTGAAAGATGGTGCGCCGCAAACGGAGGAAGGTACCTGGAGCTTGATTCGCGGCACCGGCAAACTCAAAGGGGTAACTGGCAAGGGAACTTACAAGGGCACCGTGGGCGCCGACGGGACTATGACCTACGAGGTTGAAGGCGAGTATCAGACAGCTCCCAAGAAATCGTAAGCGATTTTGGGAAACGAAGAAGCAACCTGTCAATGTCGGAGTCGTCGGTGGTATCGAGCCCCGTGCCCGAGAGCTTAATGCTGCTGGTTAGATCGTTGTTTCTACGGGCGTCTCCTGGTGGGGTTCCACAACTTCCTGGCGAACACCTTGCGGCATTCAAAGGCTTTTGATAAGCTGGCGCGGAGTTTCCGGGGATCTTTTTGGATCGACAGAAGGGCTCTCGGCCGAACCTATCCTCTAGCTTGCCTTCAGTGAACCCGCTACTGCAACGGATTTTCGCTGTCGGTGTTCTGTAACTGCACCTTCTAACTCTCCCCGGAACGGAAAGGTAACATGTCATCCCCGAAAGATCGCATTCCTCTACGCGGCAGCGTTCGGGCGCCTCTCCCAGGAGCGCATGCCGTCGGCGCCGCTAACCCAGATGAGCCTATTGAAGTGACAGTGCTTCTACGGCCGCGCGCTTCAAAGGAGTCGCTGAATATCGAACAAATGGCCGCCCGATTACCTCAAGACCGCCAACATCTGACCCGCGAAAAATTGGCAGAGACTCGCGGTGCCGACCCTCAGGACATTTCCAAAATTGAGGCCTTCGCCGACGAGCATCACCTCTCCGTTGTGGAGGCTAACCCGGCCGAAAGACGGGTCGTACTATCAGGCACGGTGGCTAATTTTAGTAGGGCCTTCGATGTCGAACTGAAACGGTACGAACATCCGCAAGGTTCCTATCGCGGGCGCACAGGTCCAGTACACATCCCTGCGGAGATCGCCGAAATCGTGCAAGGTGTTTTTGGTCTGGACAACCGTCCACAGGCAAAAACCCATTTTCAAAGGCCGCGGCAACAAAGAGGCTTAGGCGCGCGCGCCGCCGGAACCTCATATACCCCGCCGCAAATCGCTGATTTGTACAACTTCCCCTCAGGTCTCGACGGTAGTGGAGAGTGCATTGCCTTGATCGAGTTGGGCGGTGGCTATCGGCGTCGTGATCTGACGACCTATTTTGATAACCTCAACCTGCCCCATCCGCAGGTCACGGCAGTATCCGTGGATGGCGGTCACAATCACCCGGGAACCGATGACGATGGTGAGGTCATGCTCGACATCGAGGTGGCGGCCGGTGTAGCGCCGAAGACCAAGATAGTCGTCTACTTCGCTCCTAACAACGACCGCGGTTTCCTGGATGCGGTTATCAAGGCGATCCACGACACGCGTCACAAACCATCGGTTATCTCCATCAGTTGGGGAGGGGCGGAATCAGGCTGGACGGCTCAGGCTATGAATTCGACCAGGCATTTCAGGATGCCGCGGCCCTGGGTGTAACCGTCTGTTGCGCTGCCGGCGACAACGGATCAACCGATGGCGTAACCGATGGATTGCAGCATGTAGATTTTCCTGCTTCGAGTCCTTTTGCCCTGGCTTGCGGAGGGACCCGCTTGCTCGGTTCGGGAAATACGATTTCTGCGGAAACCGTATGGAACGATGGTCCGAACAGCGCCACCGGCGGCGGAATCAGCGACTTCTTCGCTCTTCCAAGCTGGCAAACCACTGTGAACGTGCCCGTCTCCGCAAATCCGGATCACCACAAAGGGAGAGGCGTGCCCGATATAGCGGGAGACGCTGATCCCAACACCGGCTACTCCGTTCTTGTGGATGGACAAGAGGAAGTCATCGGGGGAACCAGCGCCGTAGCACCCCTCTGGGCGGGATTGATCGCTCGAATTAACCAAAAGCTGGGCCAGGTGGTCGGTTACTTGAATCCGCTACTCTATGGCCAACTCTCTCAGTCCCTCCATGACATCACGCAAGGTAACAATGGCACGTATGAAGCTGCTTCCGGCTGGGATCCTTGCACGGGATGGGGAACTCCCGACGGAAGCAAATTGTTAACCGCTATGACGCCGAAAGCAGCCGCGAAAGCAGCAGGAAAAGGACAGAAGGTGGCATAAAGAAAACCCGGTGGGCATCTGGCGCGGGCGTTCATGCCCGCGCCGCCGCCCAACCCCTCAGGACGATTTCAATCTACGGGTCAACAATGAGCGGCCGTGGTGGCTGCGCGAGCCTATCAGTTGCACTTTTGTCGCGGCCAATCTTTCTCGCGATTCCCCTCATCTAAAGTTTTGTTCATCCAGCGAGGCAAACCATCATGCACCGCAAACTGGGACCTTGTTTCCTACTCCTGATCGCCATCACGGCACTATGGGCAGCCGACAATGCTAACGTCTCAATCAAGGAATGGGACGTGCCCACCCCGAACGCCCGACCACACGATCCGGCTCTTGCGCCTGACGGTTCGCTCTGGGTCACCGAGCAGATGGCCAATAAACTGGGACGGCTCGACCCGCGCACCGGTCAGTTCAAAGAGTTTTCCCTTAAGACGCCAGAATCGGGTCCGCACGGGTTGGTGGCCGATCGCGAAGGAAACATCTGGTTCACCGCGAATTTCAAAGGCTACATCGGCAAATTGAATCCCAAGACCGGAGAAGTGACGGAGTATCACATGCCCGACCCACGCGCTCACGACCCGCACACGCCAGTCTTTGATCATGATGGCATTTTGTGGTTTACCGTGGAGTCAAATTTCATGGGACGGCTTGACCCGCGCACCGGGCAGATCAAGTTGAAGGAAGTGCCCACGCCTCACGCCGTGCCCTACGGCATTGTCGTCAGTTCCAAAGGCGTTCCTTATTTTTGCGAATTTGGCACGAACAAGCTGGCCAGCATCGATCCCAAGAGCATGGCGATTACCGAATATGCTCTGCCGGAGGGGCGCAGCCCCGCCGCCTGGCACTCGCTCCCGATGGCACCATCTATTACTCCGACTACGCCCGCGGCCGTCTGGGACACTTTGATCCCGCAACCAAGCACGTAGAGGAATGGCCTTCGCCCGACGGGTCTGCGTCACACCCCTAC
>WNFB01002123.1_pt1 | contig 23752 bp, 18 predicted proteins | sample 5400501 | NCBI WGS metagenome assembly WNFB01 (sample SAMN13153341, study PRJNA577476) | soil metagenome | isolation source: 200 cm saprolite under Douglas fir tree site 2 hole 1 | place: USA:California | collected 2015-04-18 | reverse complement strand
CGGCTCAACGTAATCGCGAATCGCCTGGATCGGCGACGTCACAATCGGCTGGTGATATTCCGGGTGGTGAAACTCCAAATGCATGCCCCGTCCCACATACTGCATCTTCAGCATCGACCCACCCCAGGTCGACCCTGCGATGGCGACCTGCACCGGCCGCGGGCAAAATTCTGGATGCCCCGAAATTAACGCCTCGCTTCCCCCCAGCAGTACCGCCGTATAGCAGTGGTGCATGGTCTGGATCTGCAACACCGTCGAAGGTGGCAGATCCTGCAGAAACACCCCTCCCTCAATCTCCGACTGGATGATGCCGCGGTTGATTTCGTCCGCGAGGTTGGGATGGGGGCTGAACATGTGGCCCAGGTTAGAGGGCAAATCTCTCGTTGGAGTTTACTGCAATTTGGATGCAATGTCTCCCGAAGCCGCTGCACCCAGGGCCGCGTCGCCAACCGCTCCCGCACCCGCAGCCTCCCCGGCAGAGGAATATTCGCCAACACGATCCCCGCATGCACCATCCCCGCACCCCAGATGGCTCGAGTCATCCATTCGGCAGTCATCACAGCACCTCCGTGAGTCCTTCCTTACTGTTTTTGCCTCCTCAGCGTCCTCTGCGAGACCTCCGCGTTCTCTGCGATAATTTCTTATTTCCCTTTCCCCGCCGCCCGCACTTCCCACCGCACAATCGACCGCCCAACCACCCATCCCAGAACAAGCAGCGATCCCATCATCCCAATCAGTCCCCACTTCAGCTGATCCGCCAGCTCAAACACCGCTGGCGCACCCGGCCCCGGTGCCGGACGGCAAGCAATCGCAAAAATTACCGGCACCACTCCCACCGCCACCGCCGAAAATGCCGTCCAAAATTCCGCCCGTCCTTCATTCCCGCACAGTTCGATCAGAATGTTCCGCAACGGTCGCCCCAGGTACCACACCACTCCGATTCCGATCGCCAGGGTCGCCATCGCGCCCAATACAAACACCGTAGTCGCATCCATAACCGCCTCCTCTGTCAGACAGTTCTGTATGAACAGAACACAAAGCGCAAAAAAAACTAACTGGCCTTCTTCCGCACCTTCGCCCCCATCCGCAGCAACTTCCGCACAGTTCCCGTAGGCAGCCGCTTCATCTGGTCATGCAGCTCCGTCACCGCCTCGAAGAATCCTGCCATCGCCGCCAACCGATCCCGCGTATAATCCGCCCCCGGCTCCTTCGGATCCAGATTCGCCAGGCATTGCCGCAGCATCTCCCGCGTCGGATCAATCTCCCGCCGCTTGCGCTGCTCAATCACCAGCCGGAACATCTCCCAGACATCTTTCATCGACTCATAATGTTCCCGCCGATCCCCCAGCACATGCACCGCCCGCACGATCCCCCAAGTCTCCAGTTCGCGAATGGACGTGCTCACATTCGACCGCGCCACGCTCAGCGTCTCCGCAATCTCCTCCGCCGGCAGCGCCCGCGGCGACAAATAGAGCAGCGCATGGATCTGCGCCACCGTCCGGTTGATCCCCCACCGCGTCCCCATCTCCCCCCAGTGGAGGATGTATTGCTTCTGCACGCCCGTCAGTTCCGCCATATCATTACTTTCAGTACAAACTGAATATACAGAAAGACAAAGCCCGTAGTCAAGCAAAGTAAAAGTAACAGTGTGGCGCGGGCGCCTCGCCCGCGAAAGCCGAAGAGCAGCACGACCGATGTAGCGATAGCCGCCTCGGCTGTCCGGTCTTCTGCGTTGACCTGGCGTCGTGGGGGGCCAGCGCAAGCCAGTGCCGCAAATGGGGAAATAACCAGCCCTGAAGGGGCGGAATGTGAAAGCCCGGCACGGCAGTGCCGGGTGAGTGAGAGAGAGAGAAATGAGCCCCGCAGCGGGACGGCAGTACCTACCGCCGCCGAAATACTTCGAAGATCAGATTGAAGAACTGCACCAGAGTCACGCCAATCGTCACATACACTGCAATTTCCAGCCGCCGCCCCGCCTCCTTCGTCCCCCGCAGCAAATCCGCGACGTCGTTAGTCGCCTCCCGCAAAGTATCTGCGAGTTGCTCGAAGTGCTGCACCGAAGCCCGCATCTTCTCCGACGCCCGCGACATCGCCAGGGACGCTTCCGCCGCCTGCTGTCCATTGCGTAAGTCCAGCTCCGTCCGGCAAGCCGTCCACCACGGACTCCCCGGCGCCGAGTCATACATCCGCTGCCGGATCTCCGCATAAGACCGGTTCCGCAACAACTCCACCAGCGCCGGAACATTGTCCGCCGGTTTCGCCTCGTCGCCGCCTCGAGCCTCGGCGACTGTAGGATCGTCAATAAAAACCGCCATGTCCCGAAGCCTACCAACCATCGATTAGAGCCTCAAATATCCAAGGTCCACTCCCACCCTGGCCTTTCCGCACAACTCGTCACGGTAACCGCACGTTACCCTGACCTTCCGGAACCTATGTGGGGACAGCCGCCCCCGGCTGTCCAGTCGAGCAAAGCTCGACAGCCTTCCCCCGCGGAGGCCCACGTCCCCGATACAACACCCCCGACAGCCCCCATGTTATAACTCTCCTAAATGCCCAGCACTCGCCAGGGATCAATCCGCCTCTTCCGTTTTGCCGGCGTAGATGTGTTCCTGCATTGGTCCTGGTTCCTGGTGGCAACCTACGAGATCAGAAACCGCGCTGGAACCTATTCCTCCCTGACCTGGAACGTGCTCGAGTATCTGGCGCTCTTTCTTATTGTCATGCTCCACGAGTTCGGACACGCCCTGGCCTGCCGCCAGGTAGGAGGACGCGCCAACCAGATCGTGCTCTGGCCCCTGGGCGGCGTAGCCTATGTCGACCCTCCACCCCGCCCCGGAGCCACTCTATGGAGCATCGCCGCCGGACCGCTGGTCAACGTCGCCCTCTTTCCGATCTTGTCCGTCCTCGTCAAATTGAGCCGCCCGCTAGGCTGGGCCGACGCCATGCCCAATTTCGATGCATGGCTCTATATGGTCTGGAAAATCAACCTGGGCTTACTGATCTTCAACATATTGCCGATCTACCCCCTCGACGGCGGCCAGATCCTCCGCTCCCTGCTCTGGTTCGTGATGGGACGCGCCCGCAGCCTAATGGCCGCCACCGTCCTCGGCCTGATCGGCGTCGCCGGACTCATCCTGCTAGCAGTCGTGCGTCAGGACCTCTGGCTCGGCGTGATCTCCGCCTTCATCCTGATGAACTGCTGGAGCGGACTCCAGCAAGCCCGAGCCTTACTGCGCCAGGCCAAAGCCCCCCGCCACGACGGCTTCGCCTGCCCCTCCTGCAAAACCGCACCCCCAATCGGAGACCACTGGACCTGCTCCCAATGCCGCCAGCCCTTCGACACCTTCCAGACCCAAGCCACCTGCCCCCACTGCGGAGCCCGCTACCCCGTAACTCAGTGCCTGGACTGCGGCCGCCCCCACCCCATGTCCGAGTGGACCGTCGCCGCCCTCACCTCCCCGACGATGTCATCCTGAGGCAACACGCACCAATGTGGCGCGAGCGCCCCGCCCGCGAAATGCCGAGCCGAAACCACCACAACCCTAATGTGGGGATAGCCGCCCTCGGCTGTCCTTCGAGCGAAGCTCGATGCCTGCCAGCTGTCATGTTGAGCGCAGCAGGATCGTCCAAAGGACGATCCTGCGAAGTCGAAGCATCCCTACCTGCCCACATCACCACCAACCCGCAAGGGAGTTTCAGACAATTCGGATCAGATTCGCGGGCTGGCTGCCCCACCCTTCTCGCGCCTGTTGCGAGAGCGTGGGGGTTTTGACTCTTCTGTATCCTGATTATGAAAGGGCGGGTGGCCCATCCTTTGCGCTCTTTGGCGGGGTGGCCCATCCTTTTCCCGTTTGGGTTTATGGCACCACCAATACTGAGGCTGCCCCATCCTTGCGTTTTTTTGCAAGGGTGGGAGTTTCTGCTCTGACCTTCATATGTTCCTAGATCGATGGCGAGAACCGCTTGCTGTTGAGGTCCGAAGTCCCACCCTTTTCGCAAACGGCGCGAAAAGGATGGGGCAACCTCCGCAGTAGCGACCTCAAGAACACTGACGGAAAGGGTGGCCCAGCCCGCCATTCTCCCTGCTCAGCCCTCAGTTACAGGGACACAAGCCGTAGACGTATAGTTGACCTTCCGTTCCTGATGCTGCGAGACCCTGCCCTCCGACAAATACCTTGCCATTAGCCACCGTGGGCACCTGAAACTTGATGGACCCTGGCCCGGTGGAGCTTTGGTACAGCGACGTCAGACTGGAACCGTTGGGAACGGCCGTATAGGCCCGCAGAATGAAACTCCTTGCGGGAGGGATAAACCCCGTGTTCTGGAGTGTCCATAGGACACCCGTGCTGGTATCGCTCCCGTTCCAGGACACCACGGCTGCGCTCCCAGGATATGGAAAGAATGCAGGCGTGGCAGCCAATGCGGGATTCGTATTGAACGTCCCCACACTGGAGGTGCTCATCGCGAATGCCCGGAGCGCATCCCCGGAACCTGCAACGTAAAGAGTGCCATTCCAGAGCGCCGGGGTTGACCGGCTTCCGCCAGCGCCTGTGGCAGGCGTTACAATCCCCGGGAAGCACTGGGCGATGTTGTTTGGCCCACCGGTTGGGAATGGCGCGCCAGTGGTGCAGTTCGGAGGGGGTGTGTAGTTCGGGGGCGGAGCCAGCGGATCCAGGTGACCCATATTTTGCTGATACATCACATAGAACTCGCCTTTCTTACCTGCTGTGACTAATTCTGGGACCCCGCCAACGAAATCGAATAGAACCACACCACCAGAACCGAGATCTTTGTCAGTCGGGCAGTTGGAATTGCCGACAATCCCATTGAGGCAGGCCCAGTCGTTCGGCGTATACCAGTCTGCAACTTCAAGATTGCTGTCAAGTTTCAGGATACTGTTGCCGAAATTCACCACACCATCGTAGTCTCCGTTACCAGTGACCAGATAAAGATTCCCGCTGGTAGCGCTGTCTGCTGCTGGTGCGGCGCCACCCATCCAGATTCCGCCCTCTGCTCCCAATCCGCGTGTGGCTAGGAAATACGCACTCGGAAGGGAGCCAAGGATCCCTGAGCTGACAGTGAACTTCATCACCCAGCCGTGGTATTCCTTCGCATCGCAGTGGGAACCCCAGGCAATATAAATCTGAGGTCGAAGGCTGGCATCGTAGGTCAAAGTTAGCCCGGAACGCTGGTTCTCGCGCAGGGGATCGAAGGTTTCGGGGCTTCCCAGAGGCGTCGTAATCTCCACTGGCCCCCCGAACACCTCGGCTCCGGTGACCACATCGACTGCATGCAGTCTCTGGTGGTAATTCTTGTTTCCATCCACTGACTTCGTGACGAAATACATTACGGGATTAGGGTTGAAGTCGGTGTTTGGGTCGATGACCGGTGTTCCTGTAATGCCCACGTTCGGTGTGATGTTTCCACAAGTCATGTCTTGCCCCGTGCCAGTTGTGAGTGGCGACTCACTGGCAGGAATGTAGGAACCACCCCAGATTTGTTGATAGCTGTCTGCATCGAACGCATACACGTAGTTCCGTTGCGTCGCTACGAAGGCCGCATTGCCTTTGGAGCTGATACTGTACAACCCACTCATGTACAAGGGTTGGGCATAGATTTGGCCGTTCAAGCCAGTAATTGATGCAACTCTCCCGAACGTGGAACTGTTTACGTTGGCGGGAGTGAGTGCCCGCTCCGCACCCATCACGCCGTCCCGTGCTAGGTTGTAGTGATATGACAGGACGCATGGTCCAGAGCACGGAGTGTTCACAATCGTCAGATTGGCCCCACCCGTAATTCCGGCAAATGTGGCGGAGACCGTAGTTGAACCAGTGGCAACGCCGGTGGCTATGCCTTGGCTTCCAGCTGCGTTGCTAATGGTGGCCACATTAGGTGCTGAGGAACTCCATGTCACGGAGTTAGTCAAATCTTGCGTGCCGCCGTTACTGTAGTATCCCGTAGCCGTGTAGGACTGTGTGGCACCCACTCCAATCGAAGTGCCCACCGGCGTGACGGCGATCGAGGTGAGAATCGGGTTAACCGCGGTAACGGTCAGATCGGCGGACGAAGTGATTACACTGGAGGTAGCGATGACCGTTGTGAAACCGCTTCCTGTACCAGTAGCCAAACCTTGACTGCCCGGAGAGTTGCTGATGGTGGCCGCAGCCAAATTCGATACACTCCAGGCAACTGTGCCGGTCAGATCCTGGGTGCCGCCGTCAGTGTAGGTACCGGTGGCCGTGAATTGTTGTGTGCTTCCGACGGCGATGCTCGCTGTTGTCGGTGTTACTGCAATCGAAACCAAATTGGCCGCGGACACCGTCAGATTGGTTGAGGCTGTCTGCGCCGCTTGCGTTCCGGTAATGCTCGTTGTCCCGGTTCCTGCGCTGGTGGCTAAACCCTGACTTTGTATCGCGTTGCTGATGACGGCAACCGACGGCATCGATGACGTCCAAGTAACTGTCGGCGTAATGTCCTTTGTCGTTCCATCCGTGTACGTTCCGGTCGCCGCGAACTGCTGCGAGGTCCCCAGCGGGATGGCCGGATTCGTCGCCACCGTCCCATCCGAAGAACTCCAGTGCACGGTCCCGGTGACGTCTTGCGTGCTGCCATCACTGAATGAGCCACTGGCTGTGAACTGTTGCGTAGTGCCCAACGGAATCGAAGCAGCTGTCGGACTCACTGTGATCGCGTTCAAGACCGCTGCGGTCACCGTCAAAGTGGTCGTGCCCGTTATGCTTCCCGACGTTACACTGATCGTTGTAGTTCCCGTACTTCCGCCCGTGGCCACGCCTGAGTTGTCGATCGTCGCCACTGCGCTATTGCTTGACGTCCACGTCAAAGAACTGGTCAGCACTTGCGTAGTGCCGTCGGTGAATGAGCCGGTAGCGGTAAAAGTCTGCGCATTGCCCATCGCGATCTGAACGTTGGCGGGGCTCACAGAAATGGATACCAGCGCCGCTGCGGTCACGGTCAGCGAGGTCGATCCGCTCACCGAACCAACAGTCCCAGTCACCGTCGTGGTCCCTGTGCCTGTGCTAGCGGCCAGTCCTTGGCTTCCGCCGGCATTGCTGATGGTGGCCACTGCGACCTGCGAGGAAGTCCATTGCGCTGTACTCGTAAGGTCCTGCGTGGTTTTGTCTGTGAATGTCCCCGTCGCAGTGAACTGCTGAGAAGTTCCGAGTGGAATGGACGGAATCGCGGGAGTGACGACGATAGACGTTAGAGCAGCGGCCGTTACGCTCAAGGTCGTGCCACCAGAGATAGTTCCAGAGGTTGCCGTAATTGTGGCCGCGCCAATTCCAATGCTCGTTGCCAGTCCCTCGCTTCCGGCAGAACTGCTTATCGTAGCCACATTGGATGCGTTGGAACTCCAAGACACCGCGCTTGTCACATCGAGCGTGCTGCCATCGGTGTAGGTGCCTGTCGCTTTGAACTGTTGCGTAGTTCCAAGTGCGATCGAAGCATTTGCAGGAGTCACCGCCAACGAGACCAGGGCCGCTGGAGTGACATTTATCGTCGTCGAACCGCTCACGCTTCCGAGGACCGCACTGATCGTGCTGCTTCCCGGGGCTACGCTGGTAGCCAAGCCGCCAACGCTAATGGTGGCCACATTCTTCGAGGAAGAAGTCCAGGTTACAGAATTCGTCAGGTTTTGCGTGCTTCCATCACTATAAGTACCCGTCGCGGCGTACTGTTGGGTATTGCCAAGAGGAATAGAGGCGGCCGCTGGCGTCACAGAAATCGATACCAATGATGGATTGACGGTGAGTGTCGTTGAGCCCGAAATCGATCCTGAAGTCGCCTTGATCGTAGTGGTGCCACTCCCTACAGCGCTGGCAAGGCCCATTGACCCAGCCACCTTGCTGATGGTAGCTACAGTAGTTTTTGTGGAACTCCAGGTGACGGATTGGGTCAGGTCATAGGTGTACCCGGCAGCGAAGGTGCCCGTCGCATTGAACTGCTGGGTGCTACCTATCGAAATTACTGCGTTCGCGGGAGTGACGGCAATTGAGACGAGACCCACAGTCGATCCGGTTCCTGAAAGACTGGCCGTTTGAGGGCTGTTGCTCGCATTGTCGGATACGGTAAGCGTACCCGTGCGGGTACCTACGACGGTCGGCGTGAACGTGACGTTAATCGTGCACTTGCTCTTTGCGGCCAGTGTTCCTCCACAGGGATTCGTCTGAGAGAAGTCCCCGGTTGTCGAGATGCTGAAGATCGTGAGCGCTGTGCTCAAATTGTTGGTTAGGGTGAAGGAAAAGGGAGCACTAGTGATCCCCACGGCAGTACTCGTGTATTTCTTTGAATTCGGAGCCACGCTAACAGGTTGGACGCCAATTCCAGTGAGACTAATAATCTGTGGACTGTTGCTGGCGTTATCGGTTATTGTCACAGATCCAGTTAGCGTTCCGGTTGTCGTTGGGGTGAAGGTCACGGAAATCGTACACTTAGCACCGGCCGCGACCGTAGTACCGCACGTATTGGTTTGAGCAAAAGGCAGACCAGTGACAATGCTCGAAATGGCGAGTGCACTCGTGCCGGTATTAGTCAGCGTGACCTTCTTTGTGCCGCTCGTCGTTCCAGTGACCTGGTTCCCAAAAGAAAGGCTGGTTGAAGAAAGGGAAACGGTTTGCGCTGCGGCCCAGCCGGTCATTAGCCCTAAAGCCAGAATCGCACGTATCGATTTACCACTCTGCCGTTGCATCGCTGGGCGGGCGAAGAGCGACGAACCGAAGGCTTTCGATCCAGTCTTCATCGGAACCTCAAACGTTCTGAGTGGAGTGAACTCCGTGGCCCTACCGAGAGGTTGGGAGAGAAAAGCATTCTCTCTCGGTGCTTACCGCTCCCTAATGCGATCAAGAGCTGGCTCTAGCTTGGAAAGGATTTCCAGCTCTTAATTCCTGTGTACCCCGGCATTCTAAAGGAGACTCGTCGAATGTCAATATCCAAACGAGCCTAGCCGCGCCTACCAACGTTAGAGAGCCGCGTCTTTATGCCTTGGCGGGTTGGCCCACCCTTTCCTGTTGGGATTCAGGTACCACCACTACTGAGGCTGCCCCATCCTTGCGCGTTTTGCAAGGGTGGGGATTTCCGCTCTCGCACTTCTCTCCCAAATCGCCAACCGGCAATCTACAATCGAAATTCCCATGCACCCCGCCCGCATCGCCGAACTCCTCCGTCCCTTTCTCGGAGAGCCATCGGCCAACCACCAACGATTGGCAGCCAACGACGCACTCTATGAGCATATATCGACGTACATCGATATACTCCTCCGCTGGAACGCCCGCATCAACCTCACCGCCATCCGCGACCCCGAAGAAATCGTGACCCGCCACTTCGGCGAAAGCCTCTTCGCCGCCCGCCACCTATTCCCCACCACTGCTCATGTGGGGACAGCTCCCCAAGCCTGCCCTGAGCGAAGTAGAAGGGGCTGTCCAGCTGAGCGAAGCTCGGCTCCTGCTGTCGCAAGCCGCGGATCAGTTCCAGCCGACACACATGCCCCGTCCGAGACCAACGACCAACGACCAGCGACCAACGGCCGCACCACCCTGGCCGACCTGGGCTCCGGCGCCGGATTCCCCGGCCTCCCCATCAAACTCTGGGCTCCCCGGATCTCTCTCACGCTAATCGAATCCAACCACAAGAAATCCACCTTCCTCCGCGAAGTCGCCCGCGCCCTTACATTGACGGACATCAATATACAAACCACCCGCGCCGAGACCCTGAACCGAACTTTCGACGTAGTCACCCTCCGCGCCGTCGAACACTTCGAAGCCATCCTCCCCACCGCCGCCAACCTGGTAGCCCCCACCGGCCGCCTCGCCCTCCTCATAGGCACCAGCCAGCGAGCCCACACCGACTCCCTGCCCACGTTCACCTGGGAGTCCGCCCTGGCAGTACCCCACTCCAGTTCGCGCATCCTTCTGATCGGCACCCGCCAGCGATAGCCCAGCCTCTGATCCGGTCACTCTGAGGAACCAGAAAGATCAATAGTGGTCCTAAACCACGATATTCTGGCGGTCTTGTAAGCAAGAACTGTCCATTTTGGCATAAATATGGATTGAAGTGGGAACTCTGTAGAACGCAACTCCGCCCCGACTGGGCCCGACCGATCGCTTTGCAAAGTGTTCCGAAAGGAACATATCTTCGGAACACTGGAAAAGGAGAGCTCACGACGAGTGTTCCGATCGGAACATTTCTCCGGACGTCACCGCGATCCTCCAGCATCCCCGAAAGAAAGCGACCGCCTGCGGCAACACGACTTGTCACAAGTGTTCCGAAAGGAACACATCCACCAGGCGCCGAATGGACCGGCGGTGCCAATCCTGATCCCGTGTGGTGATTCCGCATCGAGTGTTCCCTTCGGAACACTTGGGTAGGGTTTCCCAACTGCAGAACGCGCTCGGTAGTGTTCCTTTCGGAACATTGGACGCGTTTTGCACACAAATTCACTTCATGCACAACAGTTCTTGATTGCTTTTGAAATACAAAGCGCATTATGCTGCCGGGTAGCTCTGGTTCTCCTCACAACTTAAATGGGACGCGTTATCGCCGTTGCCAATCAGAAGGGCGGCGTGGGTAAGACCACGACTGCCATCAACCTGGCCGCATCCTTTGCGGCTGCGGAAGTGAACACACTGCTTGTCGATTGCGATCCGCAATCGAATGCCACCAGCGGCCTGGGCTTCGTGAAGGATCCGGAACGTATCAGTTCCTATCACCTGCTCATGGGCGCAGCCTCCGCCGAGGAGGCGCTTCAGACTACCGAGCTCGAACAGCTCTGGCTGATCCCTGCCCATAAGAACCTTATCGGCGCCAACCTTGAGCTGGTCGACGCGGAGCGGCGCGAGTTCCGCATGCGCGACGCGATCGCGTCGCTACGCGACCGCTTTCAGTTCATCGTGCTGGACTGTCCGCCAGCGCTGGACCTGCTTACGCTGAACGCGCTGGTCGCGGCGGATGCAGTGCTGATCCCGATGCAGGGGGAGTACTTTGCGCTCGAAGGTATCAGCGAGCTGCTGGACACCATCGAGCGGATTCGTGTGGGGTTGAATCCGGAGCTGGAGATCGAGGGTGTGGTGCTCACCATGTTTGACGACCGCACCAACCTGGCGCAGCAGGTGAAGAATGAGCTGAAGAATTATTTTGGGGAGAAGCTGTGTCAGACGACGGTGCCGCGGAACATCCGGCTGGCGGAGGCTCCGAGCCATGGGAAGGCGGCGCTGGTTTACGATCCGCGGTCGCGGGGGGCGGAGAGTTATATCCGGTTGGCTAAGGAGATTATTGAGCGGCAGCCGGCGGCTTTCAGCCATCAGCCTTCGGTGGAAAGCTTAACTACAGAGGGCACTGAGGCGCCCGAGGGAGAACGGGCCGGGGGGGCGGCTGCGGAGGACGTTCCGGCGGCGCCGGAGATGGATAAGACGGCTTGAGGGCGTCGGACTTCAGGCGTTGGGAGTGTCGGAGTTATATCGATGATCATCAATGTAGTAGATCGATGAGTATCGATATTTAAGCGGGGAAGCTGCTGGATGCGGTTTCTCAGGGAAACAGTTGCGGATGGGGTAGGGATCCTTCGACTCCGCACAGGATGACACGTTCTGTTTAGAGAGGAATCACGATGAGTACTTCGGCGGCGGAGAAGGTGGCGGGGCAGGTGGGGGAAAAAGAGAAGGTGGAGAAGCGGCGGGCATTGGGGAGAGGGCTGGAGTCTTTGTTGCCGGGGCCGCGGGTGGTGGCGGGGACGACTGTGCCGCGGGCGGGCGTCGGTGGTATCCCTGTTCACGACAGTGGCGCTGCCGGCGGACAGCAGGTTCCTCACTCCGTTCGGAATGACAAGCCTTTGAGTGCGGATGACAACGGTTCTCCGACCGTCGTGGCGGACATTCAAGCGGTTGTGGACATGGACGCCGTTTCGCGGGCGGGGGCGCCCGCTCCACATCTCCCAGCTCCACATTTGGATGTCGAGCTGCGCTCGATTGGACCCTTCGACTCCGCTCAGGGCAGGCAGCCGGGGGCGGCTGTCCCCACACAAGCCTTCAGCGCCACACAGGACCTGGAACACGAGACGATTTCTATTCAGGCTTCGGTTGAGGGGCGGACGCCTTCGAATCTTGTGGTCAACATTCTGCTGGATGAGATTGACAAGAATCCTTATCAGACGCGGTATGACTTCGATCCGGAGATGCTGGAGGAGCTGGCGGATTCGATTCGGGCGAATGGGGTGGTGCAGCCGGTGGTGGTGCGTCCCGGGGAGGATGGGCGCTACATCCTGATCCTGGGTGAGCGGCGTTGCCGGGCGTCGAAGATGGCGGGGAAGACGACGGTGCCGGCGATTGTGAGGCGGGTCTCGACGCAGCAGGCGGCCGAGATGACGATCGTCGAAAACCTGCAGCGCCAGGACTTGAACTGTATCGAGCAGGCCGAGGCGTTCCGGGTGCTGAGCAAGGAGTTCAATCTGACGCAGCAGCAGATTGGCGAGCGCGTGGGGATGTCGCGCGAGTCGGTGTCGAATTACATGCGGCTGCTGAAGCTGTCGAAGCCAGTGATGGAGCATGTGCTCGCCGGGAGGATCCGATTCACTGAGGCTCGGGAACTTTTGAAGCTGGAGGATCCGGTGAGGATCGAGCAGGCGGCGGAGCGCGTGGTGAAAGAAGAGATGAAGTGGGAGCAGATCGAGACCATGGTGGCGCGGATGACGGGCTGGCTCGATCCGGTGCCGGGGCTGCCGGGTGAGGAGAGGAAGAAGAGCGGGGCGCGGTGGGTGGATCCAAATGTGCGCGCGGCGCAGATGGAGTTGGAGCGGTTGCTGCAGGTGCGGGTGCGGATTAAGGATCGGAAGGGGCGGGGGAAGATTGTGATTGAGTATTCGACGGTCGATGATTATGAGCGGGTGGTGGATGCGCTGAGGGGGAAGAAGAACTAGTCGTTGGTCGTTCGTCGATAGTCGTTGGTCATACGGGGCGGCCTAGTGGGTCGCCTTTTGTTTTGTGTTGGCGGGGAATCAGGATGGTTACCGTGGGAGGAAAGGCACTTCGAGTCCGGCGGTTTGGCTTGGGAAGGGATTGGCTTATGGCTTGGCGGGGCGTCGAGTGGGACGAGTCCGCGGTTGCTGGCGGGGTTAGCTGGTCTGATTCTGGGGCGTCCCTCAGCGGCTAAAGCCGGGTTGATACTTTAGAACTTAGCGGCGCGGCTTGAAGCCGCGCCCTTTCAAAGAGACGTCGCAGCGACTTTTTCCCGCAATCTCTGGGGGTCGTGCCTTTCCCGGTTTGTCACTAGAACAAACTTGCAAATTACGCGGGCGCGGAATCCGCGCTAGAGTTGCGCGGCCGTGGAAGGAACGAATCGGTCGACTTCTCCGAAGATTAACGCGGGTGCTCGGCTTAGTCGGGGCACGTCGGAGGTGTGGAAGCCGGGTTGGCCACCGGGGGAGGTGGCCTTTATCTGATGCCGTGCCGATAGGTCCGCGGGGACTCCTGATATGAGCGAGGGGTAGGGTCCATAGGTCCTTCACTGCGCCGCGCGATTCCGCGCGGCTTTGTTCAGGATGACAAATGGGGAGAGGGTGGTGGCGGGATTTCTGCCGTCCCTAACGGGACTTGGTTCCTTTCTTGTGACCTTTCCCAGGACTTACGTCCTGGGCTAACGTATGCCGCCCCTCCGGGGCTGCTCGTGTGGTGCTGCTTGTTGCGCACTTTGCCCTGAGAGTTGCCTTGGCGAGTCCTTCCACACCTTCGCGGAAAGATTCCGATGCTGTCGATCTCGCTGCGGCTTCTTCGACGTGTAAGTAGAGGCTGGAACGAACGGGCCGGAGGAGGCGGGTATGGCGAGGCGGCGGACAGTGTTTCGGAGTTCTCAATCGATTGCGGGGGCGGTCCTCGTTGCACTCGGGATGTTTGTCCTTTATGAGAATCTGGCTCGGGCGGTTGCTTGGTTGGGCCATGTTCTTGGGGCTAACGGATCGGAGACGCTGGGGGTGCTGCCTGCTTTCGTGCTGGCGGTCTCGCGGGGTGTGCAGGCTCATGGCATGAATCATCTCTTGCAGCAGATGTTGGTGGCGTCCTGGCCGCTGCTGCTGGTCACTTTCGGAACAGTGTTGTCGCGGGAGGGCAGATCGATGCCGGTTCATGCAGAGTCATCCAGCAGGGCTGAGAAGGTCACCCGCAGACCGGATGTTGCCTCAGTGGCTAAAGCCACGGTTGAATTTGCGCCACTTACGGCGCGGCTAGAAAGCCGCGCCCTTTCAAAACAGAACCGACTTTCAAACGGAACCGTCCTTGTAACAGAACCGACTCTCAACAGAACCGCCCTTCTAACTGAGCCACCTTTCAAACAGAGCCGCAATCAAGTTTTCCACCAACAGCGAAGGCCGTGTTTCTGAAGGGAACCTTGCCGCACGGATCGGCTGGTTCTGAGGGCAAGGGGGGCAGGGGGGCCCCTCGGCTTCGCTCGGGGCAGGCTCTTCACTGTGCCGCGCGATTCCGCGCGGCTTCGTTGAGGATGACAACATTCGGAGATGACGGTGGAGCTGAAGTGGCGACTTTCGAGCGGTGTGGTTGGGTAGGGATGCTGTGCTCGGCGTGACACATCGTTGCTGTGCCCTTATGACAGATCAGGATTGGTGGACCGTGCGTCTGCTCTTCTGCTCTTCTGCTCTTACGCTCTTCCACGGTGGTGCCTGACATCGTCTTCAAGCAAAAAGTTTCGTCTCCTGATCCGGGTTATTGCTTGGCGAGAGGGGAGGGAGAGATTGGGGGATTGGGGAATGGGCCTTCGGTTTTTATCACGGTTACTTCTTCGAAGAGCAGAGGCGGGACTACGGCGGAGACGATGGGGACGTCCGATGATGCGGAGAGGCCTAGAGAGAAGAGGGCGCCTGCGCGCGGGATGAATTCGTCGGTGAAGACGGAGGGGGTGTCGCCGGTGGCGACGATGTCTTTGAAGGTGGCGGCGGTCATGTCGGCGATGGCGGCGCCGCGGATAAGTTCTTCGTGACCGTCGGGATAGAGTTTGTAGACTTCGGCGATGGAGTCTCCGGCTTGACCGCCGCCCTGCTGGGCCATGCGCATTGCCATCTTCATGAAGGAGGCGGCTCCGCCACCGCCGACGTGACGGACCACGATGGCGTAATCGAGGCCGCGGTCTTTGGCGCGGCGAAGAAGCTCTTTGTGGAGATCGTCGGGGCTCAGGGATCTTTCGGAGGTGACGATCAGGTTGGTGGGGGTGGGTCCCCAGCCGCGGCGGTTGCCGGTGCTGTGCTGGACGGCGCGGACCGGGACGCGGGTAGCCAGCAGAGTCTTCAGGACGCCGTGGTCGACGAGTTTGGTCTCGCGGGTTTTGACGGCGTCGTCGTCAATGGTAGTGGTGCCGAGTAATTTGGTGCCTTTGTATTCGGAGAGGAGAGGATTGTCGGAGAGCGTGAGGAATTCGGGGAGGACGCGGCCACCGATTTTGTCGGCGAAAGAAGCTCCGCCGCCCATCTGGGACATCAATTGGTTGAAGAACATTTCGAAGCGGGGATCGTCGCTCAAGGGGGTGCGGACAGCCATCAATCCGGTAGCGAACTGCTGAGTGAAGATCTCAGGGGCGGCCTGGGAATCGAAGAGTACGGGGCCGTTGTAGCGTTCCAGGGAGGAGGCGGAGCGGAGTTTCAGAACGCGGTCGGCGAGGGCGCGGGTGCGGGAGATGATGACGTCTTTGGGGGGAAGGTCGGCGAAGGTGCGGCCGAAGAGTTCGATGGAATCTGAGATGGGGAGACCGTCGGGGGACTGGGTGTGGGCGTTGATTTGTAATTTGAAGAGGGGCTGGGGGCGAGTGAAGGAAGAGCCTTCACTGTTGACGTAGCGGGTGTAGAAGTTGCGGAACTCGAGATCGACGGAGGAGTTGTAAATGTCGGGAGTGCTGCGAAAGACGGCGGAAATCTCGCGGGCCAGGGATTTCAGTTCTTCGAAGCTGACCTGGACTTTGGCGGGGGGATTGGTTTCGGTGACGGGGGATTCCTTGGAGAAGTCGGGGATGTCGCCGGCGTGCTTGCGCATTTCGAGGGCGGCACGCTTGGCGGAAAGATCCTCCAAAGCTTTTTTGTATTGCATGTCGGTGGCGAGCCAGAAGTCGCGGCGGATCTGCTGATAGCTATCGTCGAGCGGGGCCTGGCTGATGCTGCTGAACATGCCGGACATTCCGCCGGCGAAACTGCGCAGGGAGATGTAATTGCTGTTGTCGAGTGCGTAGTCGCCGACGCGGACTTCGACTCCGATCAGACGCATGTGCGTAGGCTGCTCTTGGGTCAGGCTGCCGAGCATGGCGGAGACGGAGGTGTGGTCGATGTCGTCCATGCGGTAGGCGAGGAAGTAGGGTTTGTCCATCTTCTGGAGTTGAAGCTGGGCGAGGGAGCGGGCCAGTTCGTCTTTCATGGCCTGCATGGGGATATCTTGGGCTTGGGCTTGGGCTACGGTTGCTAGCATCAGCAGTATTAGGGCAGCCTGGCTTCGCCACGGCTGGACAGCCGAGGCGGCTGTCGCTACATGAGGTGTGGTCTTCATTTCTATTTCTGCTCCACGGCTGGGGGAGGCGGGAGGATTGGGGCGCGCTCCTGGGATTTTTCCTTGCGTTGAACTTCGATCTGGGAGACTAGCAGGCCGGGCGAGGAGGCAGAGACTGGGACCCATCCGGACTCGGCGCCGCAGACACCGTTGAAGACAGCGACTTGATCATCGGCGGCGATGATTTTGCTGAAGGCGATGAGAGGAGTGCCGATGAGGTCGACGCCGCGGACCAGTTCTTCTTTGCCGTCGGGGTAGACGCGATACACGACGGTGGGGCGGACGTTGAAGGCGTTGGGCAAGATGCGCTGGGTGAAGGTGAAGCCTCCCTCGATGTCGTCGAAGAGGAGGCCGTAGGGCTTGTTGGCGGACTTGATCTGCTCGATCAGGAGTTTCTTCAATTCGGAGCGCGGAACCTGCTTCGAGGACTCGACCACGAGATTGGACTGGCGTGCGACTACGTGGAAGCCCTGCTGGCGGCGGCCGTGTCCGTTGGAGTGATCGAAGCCCTCAATAGGGGCGCGGGACATCAGGAAGTTTTTCAGTATGCCTTTCTCGACTACGGGCACGCGGTGAGCTTTTACGCCTTCATCGTCGTAGGGGTAATAGCCAACGAGTTCGGTTCCGCCATAGGACTTGAGACCGGGATCGGAGAAGACGTTGAGGAAGTCGGGGAGCACGGACTGATTTACTTTCTTCTTAAAAGTTTGGGCTTCGTCTTCGTTCTTCTGGCGCTGACCTTCGATGCGGTGGCCGAAGATCTCGTGAAAGAAAACGGCGCTGGAGCGTCCGGAGAGAATGGCAGGGCCGGTATAGGGTTCGGCGAGAGGGGCTTTCACCAGCTGGAGAAGCACGTCCACCATGTGATTGACGTCTTTCAGGATGGAGGCATCGTCGGGTAATTTGTCGGGACTGAACGACATGTAGGTTTGGTGAAGGGGGAGCTCCATGCCGTCGTCGGCCTTGGCGGCGGCAGAGATGATGATGCGGTAGAAGGGTGAGGAAATCTGAATGCGGCTGCCATCGCTGTTGACGTAGCGGCGGGTTTCAACTTCGGCAATGACTTCGGCGCTGTTCTCGATAATTTCCTTGTGCTGGGCAAAAGGAGTGGTGAACTTGCGCATCTTCTGCTCCCAGGCGGCTTTGTCAAAAGAAAAAGGAGCAGGAGGTTCGAAGTAAGTCTCGGCGCCTTCGTGAGAGAAGTCACCGGAGCGATCTTCAGCCTCGACCTTGACCTGGACGTTGGCCTTCACCTGCTGAAGGCGCTGCACGGCGCTGCGGTATTTCCGCTCGGTTTCGTGCCAGAGGGCGACGCGAAGAGCGTCGGGATCATTCTCGAGGGGAATCTTCTGGCGCTCGAGCTGATCGGAGAAGTCCATCGCCGGGCCGGAGTCGCGGAGGGGATGAGTGTTGTCGAGGGAGTAGTCTCCGACGCGCAGGTCGAGGTCGAGCAGGCGGGTGTTCTGGTCGGTGCTCCCGGTCAGCGCGCCGAAAGAGGCTGAAACCTGGATAGCACGGTTGTCGGTGAGTTGGTACGAGAGAAAGTAGGGCGCGAGAGGAGTCTTTTTCAGATTCTGGGTGGAGCGGTTCAACTCCTGCTGCATGGCGGCGAGGACGGGGTCGGCAGGGGCTTGCTGGGCGCACAATCCGGAGGGCAGCAAAGGAAGAAGGACGAGACCGCAAAGCTGGCGGAACCAATTCACAGGAACCTCTTTTTACGGAGCCAAATGCAGGGGAATCGATCTGGGGTCGATGGCTACACTTCGCCGGGAGGACGGCCAGATTGATTCACGACTGTAACCGTTTGGCGGCACAAAGGAAAGCAATTTTCCGCTAGGGCGGCGAAGAGCGCGCAGGGATCCTTCAACTGCGGCGCGCGATTCCGCGCGGCTTCGTTCGGTATGACAAATGGATGGCGCGTCGGTTCGCCATCACGCGGGCGAGGCGCCCGCGCCACATTTGCTTCAGGGGATGGTTCGTTTCGCGGGTTTGCCGGCGGCTGGTTTGTAGTCGGCGGGGTAGACGACTACGCAGCGGCGCATGCCTTCGCCGTCGCTTTCGGTGCGGAGGTCGGTTTGGTCGCGCAAGGCCAAGTGAACGATGCGGCGCTCGCGTGAGGACATGGGGGCAAACTCGTAGGGGGTTCCGGTGTGGCGAACTTTTTCGGCGGCGACGGAGGCGGCGGTGCGGAGTTCTTCGAGGCGTATGCTGCGGTGATTCTGGCAATCGAAGGAAATCTTTTCGTGCTCGCCGCTGGAAAGACGAAGCATTTCGAGTGCGAGGAGTTCGAGGGCGCGGAGGAGTTCTCCGCCACGGTCGAGGAGAAGAGTGGAGTCGGGTCCGGCGAGGTCGACGAGAATTTCGGGGCGCTCCCAGTCGCGGTTCTCGGGCAGGGGCGGGTCGACGGTGATGCGGTATTTGAGGTGGAGGCCTCCGTGGGTGACTACGGTCTGGAGGAATTCGTTGATCTTTTTGGCGGCGGCGAGTTTGTCGGGAATGGGCACTGCGTTAGCTCCTAGCTGCTAGCTTCTAGCTCAATCGTTCGTTCTTGGGCGGGCGGTCGCTTCGAATTTCATCACGCAACTGCCGCTCGAATCGAATTCTTCGTCCCAGGTGTGTGTTGACTTCAAGCTAGAAGCTAGCAGCTAGAAGCTTCACTTGTCCTTCTTCCTGGCGCGTTTTTCCATCATTTCGCGCATTTCGCGGCCTAGCGTGGTGCGGTTCATGATGGCTTGCTGCACGATCGAAATCAAATTGCTTTCGGCGTAGTACAGGTTCAGGCCGGCGGCCAGGTTAAAGAAGATGAAGCCCATCATCAGGGGCATCATCACGGTCATCATTTTTTGTTGGGCCGGGTCCATGCCGGCTTGCGGAGTCATCTTCTGGGTGACGAGCATGCTGACTACCATGAAGATTGGTAGCAGGAAATAGGGGTCGCGGGCCGACAGGTCGTGAATCCAGAGCCAGTGGGCGTGGCGCAGGTCAAGCGCTACGCCGAGCATGCGGTAATACGCGATTAGAAACGGGAACTGGATCAGCATGGGCAGGCATCCGCCGGCGGGGTTGACGCCTTCCTTTTTGTAGAGGGCGCTGATCTCCTCGTTCATGGGGGCCTTGCGCGGATCTTTCAGGCTGTACTTCTTGTATTTCTCCTGAATGGATTTGATTTGCGGCGCGACGCGCTGCATCTTGAGCATCGATTTCATTTGCGAGATGCGCAGCGGCAGCAGCGCGATGCTGATGATCAGGGTTTGGAGGACGATGGCCCATCCCCAGTTGGGAACGATGTGGTTGTACGTCCACTTGAGCCAGAGGAACAGGGGCTTGGCGATGATGCCCCACCAGCCGAAGTCGACGAGGCCGCGGAGATCGGGATTGTCGTTCTTGATGGTGGGCACTCGCACCGCTTCGAGGACGGCCAATTCTTTTGGACCAACGTACATGCGCTCGACTGTGGGCCCGTGGAGACTGCCGACGGCGATGCCGACTACGTCGCCGGTGGTGGTTTCCTTGGAGTCGGGCTTGTCCGGATCTTTAGGAACCTGGAGGGGATTGTGCAGGGTGACGGCTGCGCCGTCCGCTGGATTGTCGGGTATGAAGACTGCGGAGAAGTATTGATCGGCAACCGCCGACCACTCGAACGGTCCCTTGATTGTGTTGCCGCCAATAATGCTTTTGCCGGCAAGACGCAAAACGTAATTGGAGAAGATCAGGGCAGTGCGGTCGGTCGAGGCGTCGGTGTGGTAGTCGATGCGTCCGGCAGCATAGGAAGCGGGCGTGACCTGATCGCCGAATCCGGCGGGCCACGCGGGAAAGGCAGTCGCCTCGCTGCCTTTGTAAGTGACGGCGGTTTCGACGTTCAGCAGGTACGAGTGGTCGAAATGGAACGTCTTGCGGACGGAGAGTTCCTGGTCGGAGTATTCGAAAGTCACGGTCGCCGGCGCGGTGAGTTTGGCTTCACCGGAACCAACGTAGAGGACCGAGTTGATCCGGTTGCGCAGCGCTTCGTCGTAGGTCCAGAGCGAGAGCGGATATCCGTATTTTTGTGAGGCAATTGGATTGACGAGATCGAGGAGGCCGTTCTGCGCTTCGTTGTCGAATTTTTTCAGGATCCAGGATTTCACCTGGGCGCCGCGGTTGGTGAAGGTAATGCGGTAGAGATCATTCTCGATCACCGTTTCAGTTTCGGCGGCGGCTTGCTTGGTGACTCCGAGGGGAACGGTGGGGGCGGGAGCAGCTGCAGCGGCGACTGGTGATGGAGTGGGCGTGGGGGCGCTTTGCGCGGGTTGGGTCTGGGACTGCGGCGGGGGAGTTTGCGGGCCGAATTTCTTTAGTAAGGGTTGGAAGGCGAGGATGACGATGAATGTCAGGACGAAGACGAGCAGGAGGCGCCGTTCGTTGCCGGGTTCCTGGTGAGGGTTTTGAAAGTCTGGCAAAGTTTAGGTTCTTTCGGCCCTTTGGGGCTGATTATTTCTTTGGCATACTCCCACGGCTTACGCGGTGGGCTGCATTCTTTCGCTCCTACGGAGCTTGTCTAATTCTTTGCGTCACATGTGCGCGCACGTGCAGCTCGGCTGAATTCTTTACGACCGGGTCGTAGCCTCCCTCTGCGAAGGGATGGCAGCGCAGCAGGCGGAGGATCGTCATTGCGCCTCCGCGGAGAACGCCGTAGCGATCGATCGCCTCTTCTGCGTATTCGGAGCAAGTGGGAACGTAGCGACAGGCCGGTGGCAACAGAGGCGAGAGCGCCCACTTGTAGGCTCGCAGCAGCTGCAACGGAACGAGTTTTGCGATGCGATCCATGTTTGAAAATATGAACCTCGTGCCGAGAACGTGCGTGCTGGTGCCGTCCCTCCGGGACTCGCTCTCTGGCTACCCTTACCCAGGGCTTACGCCCTGGGCTAACGTATGCCGCCCCTGTCGGGGCTGGATTGCCTTAGCTACACGCCGCCTCTTAATCTGCAGGTCGGCTCTCTACGGCAAATTCAGTTCTCTGGGGCCTGCTGTTTCCGCGACAGCTTTTGTTCAATGACTGCGAAGGCGCGGGTTACTTCGTTCAACACTACCGAAAAATCGGTCGTCAGTAGCGACTTCTTCGGGTTGATCACAACGTCCACATCGAGTACAGCTACCGGACGACAGAGCCTGACTGCTTCGCGCAAACGGCGTTTCATGCGATTGCGCTGGACTGCGCCGCCCAAGGCGCGGCCTACGGTAAAGCCTATGCGAAGGCCCGATGGCGCCTTAGTTCCGGCCTTTGGTGCTTCCGGGCGCGCTGCTTCCTGGCGCGGTAAGTAAAACACGGTCATCGATGTCGAAAAGTTGCGGCGGCCCTGTTTGTAGACACGTTCGAAATCGGCGTGGCGCAGGAGGCGGACGCTTCGCGGGAAACGGCGCTTCTGGCCTCGCGCATCAACACTGGCGTTAGAGTCTCCCTTGGGGGCTACGGCGTTCACGGCTTGTCTTTCCGATTGCTGGTGCCCGATTGCTGGTGCGGCACGCGGGAACGCGGACAGGAGTGTCCGCGCCACACGATTATTCGCGGAATCCTGGTTTTACTGAGACCCGCTTGCGCCCCTTGGCGCGACGGCGGGAAAGAACTTTCTTGCCGCCCTGGGTCTTCATGCGCGTGCGAAATCCGTGCTTCTTGGATCGCTTGCGCCGGTTGGGTTGGAATGTACGTTTGGGCATGAAAAGTCGGTGCTCCTGATTGGGTCGACGGTATTAAGGCAAACGATGAGTATAAATGACGGGGCGCGGTAGTACCAAGTCGGGGGCCTCCGCTGTCGTGTCTCAATTCTTGGCCCGCAGGGTTTTCGGCCGCTCTCCCGACGTTCTCGGTGGTTTCGGTAATTCAGGCTCTGATCAGGTATTCGGGCGACGCAAAATCTTAAATCGCAGAGGTCGCGGAGAACGGCCGCAGAGTGCGCTGAGTTGGAGGCAGGACCCCCGATCGCTCTCGCTCGATGGCGCATCTTGTGGAATCGTTTCGCGGGCGAGGCGCCCGCGCCACATTAAGCGCGAGACACATTGCACATTGCGTGCGGCAGTTACATGCACGGTACTTGACAGGGCGATGGATTGGGGTTCTGAATAAGCCTTCAAGGAAAAGTTCCAGCCGAAGTTTTCCACACGACAAAAAAAATTGTGCTAGTATGCCGGACGGTTCATCTTTCTAGAATCTTTTTCATTTTTGGCAACCGCGCACGGCAAAACTGGCGCATTCCGCGTAAACTTTGGTTAGTTCAATCCGCTGCTAGGTGAACGGCAGTTTTAGAACAGGCGCTCTCAACCCAGCCACTGGAGCGCCAAGGCGAGCATTTCATATATGTCAGTTCCTTCTACGACGGTTTCCCCCAATCCGTGGCTGCGCATTTTGGATGCGCTGGAAAAAAAGATCAATCGTCATTCCTACGACACGTGGCTCAAACCGACGCGTTACAGCCACTCGAGTGGAGGCGTGCTGTTCGTGCGCGTGCCGACGGTGGAGTTCCGTCACGCCGGCGACAAGTATGCAGATTTAATTCAGGAAGCGATCGACAACCTTGGTCTGGACTTCAATGACGTGAAGTTCGTCACGCCCGAGGATGATCCGGCGTCCACAACGGTGCGGCATGATGGTGGACTCTCGGCGGCCACGGCGGCGGCAGCGGCTGCGCCTTCACAGGCACGATTCGATTGGGATGGTGCGGCACAACTGAATCCGCGGTACACGTTTGACGCGTTTGTGATCGGCTCTGGCAACCAGTTTGCGCATGCGGCTTGCCAGGCGGTGGCGGAGCGGCCGTCGAAGGCTTACAACCCGCTCTTCCTGTACGGCGGCGTGGGTATGGGCAAGACCCACTTGATGCAGGCCATTGGACACGAGGTCAAACGGCGGACGCCGCAGTCGGCGATCTGCTACGTGTCGAGTGAGAAATTCACCAACGACATGATCAACTCGTTGCGCTACGACAAGATGACCAGCTTCCGCGACAAGTTCCGGAATGTGGACGTGCTGCTCATCGACGACATCCAGTTCCTGACGGGGAAAGAGCGGACGCAGGAGGAATTCTTCCACACCTTCAACGCGCTGCACGAATCGATGAAGCAGATCGTGATTGCGAGTGACCGTTCGCCGAAGGAGTTGGCGGAGATTGAAGACCGGTTGCGTAGCCGGTTCGAGTGGGGACTGATCGCGGACATTCAGCCGCCCGATCTGGAGCCGAAGG
>WNFB01002885.1_pt1 | contig 23776 bp, 23 predicted proteins | sample 5400501 | NCBI WGS metagenome assembly WNFB01 (sample SAMN13153341, study PRJNA577476) | soil metagenome | isolation source: 200 cm saprolite under Douglas fir tree site 2 hole 1 | place: USA:California | collected 2015-04-18 | reverse complement strand
TCCGATCGGCCGCACCGCGCGCAAGGGCCCGGACAACGCGCTGGCGGCCGGCCCCGGCGATCCGGGAAGCCCCTGGGCCATCGGCGGCCCCGAGGGCGGCCACACCGCGGTGCATCCGGAGCTCGGCACGCTCGAGGACTTCCGTCGCCTCGTGAAGACCGCGCAAGGCCTCGGGATGGAGATCGCGCTCGACTTCGCGATCCAGTGCTCGCCGGATCACCCGTGGGTGCGCGAGCACCCGGAATGGTTCTACCAGCGGCCCGACGGGACCATCAAGTACGCGGAGAACCCGCCCAAGAAGTACCAGGACATCTACCCCATCAACTTCGCGAGCCCGGCCTGGGAATCGCTCTGGAACGCGCTGCTGGGCGTCGTCAGATTCTGGATCGACCAGGGCGTGCGGACGTTCCGGGTGGACAACCCGCACACCAAGCCGCTCGACTTCTGGGCCTGGCTGATCCGGGAGGTCCAGGACCGCGATCCGGACGTCGTGTTCCTCTCCGAGGCCTTCACCCGCCCCAAGGTGATGCGCGCGCTCGCCAAGGCCGGCTTCACCCAGTCCTACACCTACTTCACCTGGCGGAATTTCAAGGAGGAGCTGACCGAGTACCTCGAGGAGCTGACCGGCTCCGAGATGGCCGAGTACTTTCGCGGCAACTTCTTCGTCAACACGCCCGACATCCTCCCCGAGGTGCTCCAGCGCGGCGGGCCGCCCGCCTTCCGCATGCGGGCCGCCCTGGCCGCCACGCTGTCGTCGGTCTGGGGCATCTACAGCGGCTACGAGCTCTGCGAGGCAACGCCCCTGCCCGGCAGCGAGGAGTACCGGGCCTCCGAAAAGTACGAGATCCGGGTGCGCGACTGGGACGCGCCTGGAAATATCTCGAGCTACATCGCACAGCTCAACACGATCCGGCAGGAGAACCCGGCGCTCCACCGCATGGGCGGCCTGCGCTTCTACCCGGCGAACAGCCCGCACGTGCTCTTCTACGGCAAGCTCACCCCCGCGCGCGACAACGTGATCCTGGTTGCGGTCAACCTGGACCCCTTCGCCACCCACGAGGCCGCGCTCCAGATCCCGCTCGCCGAGATCGGCATCGCCCCCGACGAGACCTACGAGCTCCACGAGCTGCTCGGCGGCGACCGGCGGCTGGTGCGCGGGGCCAGCCATACGGTGACACTCGACCCTCGCACCGCGCCCGCGCACATCTACCGCGTCGGCCGCTGGCGCCGCCGCGAGCGCGATTTCGACTACTACGCGTGAGAAGCTTTAGAAGCTCTATGTATCCGCTCGGCTCGCCTCCGGCTGCACCTCGCCCAGCCACTGCATATCCGCTCGGCTCGCCTTCGGCGGCACCTCGCCCAGCCACTGCCCCGGACACTCGTCGGCGGGCGGACGGACCGAATTCCCTAGAGGCTCTATATATCCGCTCCGCTCGCCTTCGGCTGCACCTCGCCAAGCGAGGCGTGAGCCCGGCATGAGCGACCGCGATCCGCTCTGGTACAAGGACGCCGTCTTCTACGAGCTCCACGTCCGCGCCTTCAAGGACGGCAACGACGACGGCATCGGCGACTTCATCGGGCTCACCAGCCAGCTCGGGCATCTCAAGGAGCTGGGAGTGGATTGTCTCTGGCTCCTGCCCTTCTTCCGCTCGCCGCTGCGCGACGACGGCTACGACGTGGCCGACTATCGCGCGATCCATCCGGACTACGGCACCATGACCGACTTCGACCGCTTCCTCGAGGCCGCCCACGGCCACGGCATGCGGGTCATCTCGGATCTGGTGGTCAACCACACGTCGGACCAGCACCCGTGGTTCCAGGCCGCCCGCCGCGCGCCCGACTCGCCTTACCGCGATTACTACGTCTGGAGCGACACCGACCAGCGGTACCGGGACGCCCGCATCATCTTCGTGGACACCGAGCACTCCAACTGGACGTGGGATCCGGTGGCGAAGGCCTACTACTGGCATCGCTTCTTCCACCACCAGCCGGATCTCAACTTCGACAATCCGCAGGTCCGCCGCGAGCTGCTCGACGTCATGCGCTTCTGGCTGGACAAGGGCCTCGACGGCTTCCGCTGCGACGCGGTCCCCTATCTCATCGAGCGCGAGGGGACCAACTGCGAGAACCTGCCGGAGACCCACGAGTTCCTGCGGGAGATCCGCCGCAGTCTCGACCGCGAGTACCAGGGGCGTATTCTATTGGCGGAAGCCAACCAGTGGCCCGCCGACGTCCGCCCCTATTTCGGGGATGGCGACGAGTTCCACATGGCCTTCCACTTCCCGCTCATGCCCCGCATGTTCCTGGCCGTCCGCCACGGGGACCGGCGCCCGATCACCGACATCTTCGTGCACACCCCGGAGATCCCGTCGAGCGCCCAGTGGTGCCTCTTCCTGCGCAACCACGATGAGCTCACGCTGGAGATGGTGAGCGACGAGGAGCGCCGCCACCTCTACTACGCCTACGGCTCCGACCCGCGCATGCGGCTCAACCTGGGGATCCGACGGCGGCTGGCCCCGCTGCTCGAGAACGACCGGCGGAAGATCGAGCTGCTCACGAGCCTGCTCTTCACCCTGCCGGGCAGCCCCATCCTCTACTACGGCGACGAGCTCGGGATGGGCGACAACATCTACCTGGGCGACCGCAACGGGGTCCGCACCCCGATGCAGTGGACGGGCGACCGCAACGCGGGCTTCTCCCGCGCGGACACCGCCCGCCTCTACCTGCCCCTGATCGTGGACACCGTCTACGGCTACCAGGCCATCAACGCGGAGGCCCAGCAGCGCACCCCGTCCTCCCTGCTCAACTGGATGAAGCGGCTCATCGCGGTGCGCAAGAAGACGCGCGTCTTCGGCCGCGGCACGCTCACCTTCCTCCGGCCCGCCAACGAGAGCGTGCTCGCCCACGTGCGCGAGCACGAAGCCGAGACGGTGATCGCGGTCCACAACCTCGCCGGCTCGGCCCAGCCGGTGGAGCTCGATCTGCGCGCTTGGCGGGGGCACACCCCGGTGGAGATGCTGGGGGACACCCGCTTCCCCACCATCGGCGAGGGGTCCTACTTCATCAGCCTGGCGCCCTACGGCTACTACTGGTTCCGGCTGCAGCCGCCCCTGCCCGACCAGCCCGTCTATGGCATCGAGGCCGCCCCGCTCTGACCCCGCCGCGCTCGTCGCGCTGCTCTCGGGCCCCGGCCGCTCCGATCTCGCGCGCTTCCTGATCCGCCAGCGCTGGTTCGCGGCCAAGACCCGCGGCATCGCGGCGGTGGACGTGCTCGACTGGGCCATCCTCGATCCCGACGGGCCGCTCGTGCTCCTGCTCATCGCGGTGGACGGTGACCCGTACTACGTCCCGGTGACCGTGACGGCCGAGGCCGCGGCGGAGGCCACGCTGGTCCGCGCCGGCGCGGACGCGGTGGTGGATGCCCACCACGACCCGCGGTTCGGCCGGCGCGTGCTCGCCGCCATCGCCGCCGGCCGCTCGGCCGATGGGCGCCACGGCCGCTTCGTCTTCCGGCCCACCCCGGGCTGGGCGTTCGCGCCCGATCCTGACGCGCTGGCCGGCCGGCGCCTCACCGGCGAGCAGAGCAATACCTCGGTCGTGGTGGGCGATCTCGTGCTGAAGTCGCTGCGCCGGCCCCAGCCCGGCCTCAACCCGGATCTCGAGATCGCGCACTTCCTCACCACCCGGACCGCCTTTCGCCACGTGCCGCGGCTCGCGGGCTGGGTCGAGTACACCGGCGCGAGCGAGCCGGTGACGCTCGCGGTGCTCCAGGAATTCGTGCCGAACGTCGGCGACGGGTGGACCCACGTCGTCTCGACGCTCGCGGGCCGCGGCGCGACCATCGAGCGCCGGCCCGATCCGCTCCTGGACGACGTCCGCCACCTGGGCGCGATCACGGGAGGCCTGCACGTCGCCCTCGCCTCCGACGACCGCGACGCGGACTTCCGCCCCGAGCCCATCGGCCGCGACGACGTCCTGCGGTGGGCCGGCGAGATCGCCCGCGAGCTCACGACCCCCGATCTTCGCCGGCGGCTCGCGGGCGACCCCGGGCAGGTGGCGGACGGGGTGGCCCGGACGCTCGCCGCTCTGGAAGAGCTCGCGGACGCGACGGTGAAGATCCGCGTCCACGGCGACTACCATCTCGGCCAGGTGCTCAAGACGCCGGACGGTTTCGCGATCATCGACTTCGAGGGCGAGCCGGCGCGGCCCCTCGCCGAGCGCCGCCAGAAGCAGTCGGCCCTGCGAGACGTGGCGGGAATGCTGCGGTCCCTCGACTACGCGGCGCACGCCGTCGCGTTCGGTCACCCGGAGGCCGAGCGGGCGGCGGCTCTCGCCGCCCTCACCGCCTGGGAGGCGCAGGCCCGCGCGGCCTTCCTCGGCGGCTACCTTCGCTCAGTGGCGGAGAGCCCGGCGCCGCTCGCCCCCGCGACCGCCGAGGCGCTGCGCTCTGCGTGCGGCCCGTTCGAGCTGCAGAAGGCGGCCTACGAGCTCCGATACGAGCTCGACAACCGGCCCGACTGGGTCGCGATCCCGCTGGCCGGGGTCAGTCGAATTCTTGGGCGGAGCGTGGCGAGCGACTGAGTCGCCCGCGGTCGGCCTCCCGCGCGCCGAGCGCGGCCATGCACACCGCGAACACGGGCACCAAGCTCGTCACGAGAACGAGGGCGCCGAGGGTCGTCGCCGCCGCGTGCGTCAGCCCGATCGCCGCTCGTGCCGCGGTCGGGAGTAGGTTCAGCACCTGCCAGGCGAGTCGAGTTCTCATGCCGCCCAAATCCGGCAAGCGGCGTGCCACTGGGTGAGATCGTCCGCGATCGGAACCCTTCTACCGGGTAATCCTGACCCACCCCCGGGGCGACGCTCCCCGCCGCGCCCGATCTGCGCGACTTCTCCACCGAGGAATCGCGCAGTTCGGCAACGCGGCCGGTCGTGGCATGTGCCGTGCGTACTCAAGCCGCCGAACGAACTCGCGAATCCTATTCGCTGTATAAATCCTACTCGCTGTGTAGAGGAGGCGACTCACATGCTATGGACGATCTTCGTGATCCTGCTGGTGCTGTGGGCGGTCGGCATGGTCAGCGCGTACACGCTCGGCGGCTTCATCCACCTCTTGCTGCTCATCGCCATCGCGGTGGTCCTGATCCGGGTCATCCAGGGTCGACGGCCCATCTAACCGAGTAGGAGCGCGCCATGAATTACAAAGTCCAGGACCATCTCAAGCCGAAGGCGCTGGCCGGCATCTCCGACGATCAGATCGGTCAGCACTGGAAGCTCTACGAGGGCTACGTCAAGAGCGCCAACGGCCTCCTCGACGGGACCGCGAAGGCCGAGGCCGGCTCGCCGGCGTGGGCCGAGCTCAAGCGCCGTCTCGGGTTCGAGGTCGACGGCATCGTGCTCCACGAGTACTACTTCGGCAACCTCGCCGCCGGCTCCAAGCTCTCCCCGGGGAGCGACCTCGCGGTGGACCTGGGCGCGGCCTGGGGCTCGGTGGGCGCCTGGCGCGAGGACTTCACCCACACCGGCGGCATGCGCGGGGTCGGCTGGGCGATCCTCTACCGGGACCCTGCCACCGGCGGCCTCTTCAACTGGTGGGTATCGAGCCACGAGCAGGGCCACCCGGCTGGATTCAATCCGGTCCTCGTGCTCGACGTCTTCGAGCACGCCTTCATGGTGGACTATGGCGCGGGGGGCCGGGAGGAGTACATCGCGGCCTTCCTCGAGAACGTCAACTGGGAAGTCGTCGAGCAGCGTCACGAGGACAGCAAAGCCGGGCGGTTCACCGCCCGCTTCTGAGAGAGGACATCGCATGAAGAGCGGAGTGCTCATCGTCGCCATCGTGCTGATCGCCATCGGCGTGGTGTCCCTCGCCTACCAGGGGATCACCTACACCACGCGGGAGAAGATCCTGGATCTCGGTCCCATCAAGGCGACCGCCGAGAAAGAGAAGACGATCCCGCTCCCGCCGATCCTGGGCGGCCTGGCGCTGGCCGGCGGGGTGGTCCTGCTCGCGGTGGGAGCGCGACGGTAGCGCGGCGGCCTGACGTCGCAGAAGACGCTGGGTAGTCTACCGGCGTCGCCCACGGGCGCGGTCCCTTCTCGGCCGCGCCCGTGGTGTTTTTCGCCCAGCGCGTCCCTCGCGGTATCATGCGAAACGGTCATGAAGAGGCGCGCGTCCTGCTGACCGTCGGCCAGCTCGTCGAGCCGTTGACCGGTCGGCGGTGGGATGCACCGGCCGTGACGCGCGAGGTCTCGGCCCGGGCCGCCCGCTATCGGCGCCTCGGGCTTCGCCCCGGCGACCGGGTGCTCCTCCACTTCGGCAACCGGCTCGAGTTCTTCGCCGAGCTCCTGGCCATCTGGAGGCTCGGTGGTGTCGCGGTGCCGGTGGACTCCACCCTGACCCGCATCGAGCTCGAGCGCCTCGTGGAGACGGTCGCGCCCCGCTTCTCGGTGGTGGACGACACCACCGACGGAGCGATCGCGCGGGCGCTGCCGCGCGGGGCGGCGGTGGTGGACGCGACCGAGTCGCTCCCGCCCCCTGATCTGCATGCCATGCTGCCGGAGGACGAGGCGCGCCCCACGTGCGACGCCCTCGTGCTCTTCACGTCGGGGTCGAGCGGCGTGCCCAAGGGCGTGGTCCACACTCACGCCTCGCTGGCCGCCCGCTGGAGCGCGCTGCGGCGCGAGCTCGGGCTGGCGGCCTACGCCCGCACGCTCTGCCTCCTGCCGACTCACTTCGGCCACGGGCTCATCTGCAGCAGCCTCTTCCCCTGGCTTGCCGGCCAGGACCTCTTCATCACGCCGCCCTTCCGGCCCGATCTGCTGCTCCGCCTGGGCGCGATCATCGACGCGCACCGGATCAGCTTCCTCTCCTCGGTACCCGCGGTGTGGCGCCTGGCGCTCCGGGTCGCCCGCCCCCCGCGCGGCGGCACGCTCCGCCGGGTGCACTGCGGCTCCGCGCCGCTGCCCGCCACCCTGTGGGAGAGCGTCCGGGGGGTGGGCGGGGACGCCGGAGGTCTTCAATACGTACGGGCTCACCGAGACCGGGAGCTGGGTGGCCGGCACCTCGGGCGGCGAATTCACGCCGGCCGACGGGCTCATCGGCCCGCCGTGGGGCGCGATCCTGCACGTGCAGCGCGCCGACGCGGCGCCGTGCGCGGCAGGCGAAGTCGGGCAGGTGTGGATCGAGAGTCCCGCCCTCATGCGCGGTTACCTCGGCCAGGACGAGCTGACGCGGCAGGCGATCCAGGGCGGCCGCTTCGCCACCGGCGATCTCGGCCTGCTCGACGAGCGCGGCTGGCTCCACCTGCGTGGGCGGGAGCGCGACGAGATCAACAAGGGCGGCCTCAAGATCTCCCCCGCCGAGGTGGACGCGGCCGCCGAGGGCTGCCGCCGCGTCGCGGACGTCTGCGCCTTCGCGGTAGACGATCCCCTCTACGGCCAGAACGTGGGCCTCGCGGTGGCTCTCACCGAGCCCGACGACGCCGCGGTGCGCGAGGTCTACGGCTGGATCCGCGAGCGGCTCGCCGAGGGCAAGCTGCCCGCGCGGTGGTGGCTCGTCGACGCGATCCCGCGGTCCGAGCCGGGCAAGGTGAGCCGCGAGGCGGTGCGGGAGGCCTCTACTTCCCGCGGCTGTACCAGAGCTTCCCGTCGACGGACGGCGCGGTCTTCGCGACGCTCACGAGTCTTCACTGGACCCACGCCCTGGGCGGCCGCGGCGTGCGACTCTCCCAGTCGGTCATGGGCACCTACTTCGCCTCGCTTCCGCGGCTGCTGACCGCGCCGGAGCCTTTTCCGGCTTCCGCCACCGCACCGCCGACATCGTCAGCTTCCAGCGCAACCTGGGCTTCCGCGCCGCCGGCTTCGACGCGCTCGAGAAACCGCTCGGACCGACCGCGGCGGGGCCGCTCGGCATCAACGACGGCCCGCTCCTCCTGGAAGCGGTGCGAGTGGTGATCGCGAGCCCGGGCCCCTTCGGCGTGTACGTGATGACCGGCACGAGCCACTCACCGTGGCAGGTGCCCCCGGAGGCGCCCGCGCCGCTCGGCAATACCCCGCTCGGCACCTTCCGCTACGCCGGCGACAGCATTCGCGCCTTCGTGGAGCGGCTGCGGGCGGAGCGGCGCGACTTCGACCAGAACCTGCTGGTGATCACCGGCGATCACACGGGACCCACCTTCGGCCCCCACCCGCTCGAGCGGCTCCGCCTGCCCCTGATCCCGGCGGTCCCCCCGATCGCCCGCGCGCGCGCCCGCTGGCCCGCCCGCCCGGACCGGACCGCGAGCGAGGTGGACGTGCTGCCGACGATCGCCTCCCTGCTCGAGGGCGACCGCGCCTCCGCTGGCATGGGCCGGAGCCTCTTCGAGGCCCCGGTCACCGCCGGGATCATCAGCGCCGACACGAAGGAGACGTTCTACTTCAAGGACGGCTTCGCGCTGCGCTACCGGCTCAGCCAAGGCCAGGCCGAGCTGCTGGCGGTGGACGGCGACCAGATCCCGCCCGCCGATCTCTCCCGGGAGCACCCGGAGGTGGCGAGCCGCCTCACCCGCGAGTTCCTCGCCCTGTACGAGACCACCGACCGCCTCATGCGAGAGAATCGCCTCTTCCCGATCGACCCGGGCGCGGCCCGGCCCCCGCGCGCGCCGTGAAGCTGCCGCGCGCGCGCTACACGCGCGCCGACGTGGTGGCGGTTCGCTCCTGGTGGCGCCCGCGCGCGACGGGCGGCGCGTGTCCGGGATCATCGTGGAGACCGAGGCCTACCGGGGCCCCGAGGACCGCGCCTCCCACGCCTACGGTGGCCGGCGCACGCGCCGCACCGAGACGATGTACGCGCCCGGCGGGACCGCCTACGTCTACTTCGTCTACGGCATGTACCACCAGTTCAACGTGGTGACCAACGTGGCGGACGTGCCCCACGCGGTGCTGGTGCGGGCGCTGGAGCCGGTCGAGGGCGTGGAGCTGATGCGCCGCCGCCGCGGCGGGGCGGCGCCGCTCGACCTGACGAGCGGCCCGGGCAAGCTCTGCATCGCGCTCGGCATCGACCGCCGTCTGGACGGCGCCGACCTGCTGGGCGACCGGATCTGGCTCGAGGCGGGCCGGCGCGTCCGCCCCGCCGCCATCGCGGCCGGCCCGCGCGTCGGCATCGACTACGCGGAGGACTGGGCCGCGCGGCCCTGGCGCTTCTGGCTGCGAGGCAACCCGTTCGTGAGCCGCGCCCCCGCCGCCTCGCACCGTCGTCGCCGCGCCTAAGGAGCTAGTCGGAGTAACTGCCGGTCCGAGCGCCGGCTTGGCCGGCGCAACCCCTTCCTGGGGGAGGCTCGGAGGGGGCCGCCGAGGCCCCCTCCGATGACCTAGACGCGCAGGCGCAGCCCGCTCCGGTCGAGCGCCCACATGAGCGCCCACCACAGCAGCACGTACGCGAGGGCATAGGCCAGAGACGCGTCGACGGGAGAGGCCCAGGGCGCGAAGACGTGCTCGAACAGCCACGTCTGGAGCCGCGGGCCGCCGGCTCCCACCCGGACGATGAAGAGGACCTTCGCCATCAAGCTGGACAGGAAGAAGAGCGTGAGCGCGTGCACGCCCAGCAGCGCGAAGGGCGCGGCGCAGCCGCGGCGGCCGCGCACCTCGATGACCCAGTGGCAGGCGGCCAGCACAAGCGCGGCCAGCCCCGCCATCAGCAGCGCGTACGAGCTGGTCCACAGCGGCTTGTTCACCGGGAACGAGAGACCCCAGAGCCAGCCGAGCGCGGCCGCGGCGACCCCGCCCACCGCGAGCCCCCCGACGATCTGAGCTCCGGCCCGGCCCGCCACCTGCCCGGCCCGAAGCCAGTGCCCGGCCAGCACCCCCAGGAGCGTGGTCGCGGTAGCGGGCAGCGTGCTCAGGATGCCCTCCGGATCGTACACGCGCGTGGCCTGCCAGATATGCCGCGAGCCGAGAACGAGACGATCCACGTAGCCGGCCAGGTTCCCGTCGGGGCTCAGATCGCCCGCCTCCTGGCCGGGCGCGGCCACCTTCGTCATCAGGAGCCAGTAGCCCACCAGCAGCGCACCCGCCGTGACCGCCTGGACACGCCACCCGCGCGCTCCGCGGGTGGCCCCCACGAGCAGCGCGGCCAGCAGATAGCAGACCGCGATGCGCTGGAGCACGCCCGGGATGCGCAGCGTGGCGAGCGGGAAGAAGGGCAGCGCGTGGAGCAGCAGGCCGAGCGCAAAGATCACCGCCGCGCGCCGGAGCACGCGCACGGGCAGCCCGCTCGCGCCTCGCTCGAGCGCCGGGCCCAGGGCCAGCGCGATGGAGACGCCCACCACGAAGAGGAAGAACGGGAAGACCATGTCGGTGGGCGTCCACCCGTGCCACTCCGCGTGCTGGAGCGGCCTGTACACCGCGCTCCACGTGCCGGGATTGTTCACCAGCACCATCGCGGCCACCGTGAGCCCGCGGAGCGCGTCCACGGAGAGCAGGCGCGGCGGCGCGCCGGGCGGCGTCACAAGATGGAGCGGCCGGCGTCCACCATCAGGGTGGCGCCCGTGACGAAGGACGACTCGTCGGAGGCGAGGAACAGGATCGGGTACGCCACCTCGCGCGGCTCCGCCCAGCGGCCGAGCAGGTTGTCGCCCGCGCGCTGCGTGCGCATCTCCGCCTCGGACACCCCCCGGGCCGCCGCGCGGCGGATGTGATAGGGCGTGATGGTGCCGCCCGGGCACACCGCGTTGACCCGGACGCGGTGCGGGGCTTCCTCCACCGCCAGAGAGCGCGTGAAGCCGAGCACCGCCGCCTTGGTGGTGTCGTACTGGCCCATGCCGGTCCGGCCCATCACGCCATAGACCGACGACACGTTGACGATGGTGCCGCGCCCCGCCGCGCGCAGCCAGGGCAGCGCCGCCTTGCAGCAGTGCGCGGTGCCGAGCACGTTGACCCCGATGATGCGCTCCCAGTCCGCCGCGTCCGCGTCCGCCAGCGGCGCGTAGACGCGCACGCCCGCCACGTTCACGAGAGTGTGAAGCGCGCCCCAGCGGGCCGCCGTCTCGTCGATTATTCTACGGACGTCACTCTCGCGCGTGACGTCGCCCGCGAGGGCCAGGATCTGGGCGCCCGGCACCGCGGTCTGGATGGCGGAGGCCGCCGCCTCCACCGCGGCCGCGTCCGTATCGAGCAACGCCACCGCGGCGCCTTCCTCCGCAAAAACCCGGCCGGTGGCCTCCCCGATGCCCCCGCCGCCGCCGGTGACGAGCGCCACGCGGCCGGCCATGCGGCCCGGCATCAGGCGAGCGTGAGCTGGTCGCCCGCCTTCACCACCATCCGCGACATGGCGCCCTCGACCCAGCTCTGGCCCGGAGCCAAGACGACGGAGGTGGACCGGACGAGGAAGGAGCGCGGGTTGGAGCCGGGCGCGGGGGTGCCGTGATCGTGCAGCGCCCGGGCCGCGGTCATCATCCGCCGGCGCACCTGGATGATCGCGGTGTCGCTCGAGCCGAGGCGCTCCCGGCTGCGATCCACGATCTCGCCCTGGCTCTCCTGGACGGCCTGGTCCTGCACGCCGAAGCCCGGGATGCCGCAGTACATGCGGGTCCGGTGCACCTCCCAGTCCATGAAGTAGTCATTGTCCCGGTTGGCCGCGGTGCGCACGTCCCCGTAGGGCTCGGAGGTGGCCGGCGCGTAGTCGCAGACGTGCGCGCCCTTGCCCTCGATGTTGAGCCGGATCTCCTCGCCGGTCAGCTTGCGATCCGGGTGCCACGTCACCATCCAGTTCACCGAGTGAGTGTCGTCCATCGGCACCCAGATGTGCGACTGCACGATGCGCTCGTCCAGATCGGTGGGCGGCATCGTGTAGAACGGCAGGAGGAACTGGGTGATGCGCCAGTACCAGCGGCCGTCCGGATTCGCCCGGCGCGCGCCGATCAGCACGCCGTAGTCGGTGTCGGCCACCTCGAAGCGCGGCGCCCGGTCGCCCGTCGAGACCGCGGCGCCCACCCCGAAGCTCACCCGGTCCATGTCCTGGGTGACGTCGCTGTTGCGGTGGTCGATCGGCGCGTGGAGAAAGGAGATGTGACTCGAGTCGATGCCGCCCTCCATGGCCTGGAACCAGTTGCAGTCCTGCACCCGGCGCGAGAGGAACGTGTGCCCCTCGGGCAGCAGCGTGAACTCGAGCTCCGGCAAGGGCGGCGGCGGACTCGCGGGCCCCATGTAGGCCCAGATCACCCCGCCCTTCTCCAGGCACGGATACGCGGTGTGCTTGACCTTGGCCGCGAAGCCCGACTCGGGCGGCTCGCTCGGCATCTCCTGGCACTGGCCGTCGAGGCCGAACTTCCAGCCGTGATAGGCACAGCGCATCCCATTCTCCTCGACGCGCCCGTAGTAGAAGGAAGCCCCGCGGTGGGGGCAGAACTCGGCGATCAGGCCGGCCCGGCCGCTCCGGCCGCGGAAGACCACCAGCCGCTCGCCGAGCAGCATCACCCGCTTCACGCGCCCACCCGGCTCGAGCTCCTTCGACTCCAGCACCGGGATCCAGTATTGCCGGATCAGGGCGCCCATCGCGGTGCCCGGCCCGGTTCTGGTCAGGAGCTCGTTCTCTTCGCGGCTCACCATCGGTCAGCCCTCCCTCGGCAGGAAGGTTAGCACGCGGTCCGGCGGGCCGCCAAGCCAACGGGCCGCCAAGCCAACGGGCCGCCAAGATTGACAACGGGCGCGGCCTCCCCTACTCTCCGGCCGCAGACCACGCGAATCCGGTCGCACATCCAGGAGGGGTCCATGACGAGACTCGGCTATTGCCTCATCGTCGCCCTGCTGCTTGCCCCGCCGGCGAGCGCCCAGGAAGTCACGTTGAAAGTCGTGAGCGCGTTCCCGGAGAACTCGCTCTACGTCAAGCGGCTCGAGACCTGGATCGCCCGGGTGAACGACGAGGGCAAGGGCGTCCTGCGGCTCAACTTCATCGGCGGGCCCAAGGCGGTCCCGACCTTCGAGGTGGGCAACGCGGTGCGCACCGGCGTGGTGGACGTCGCGATGTCCACCGGGGCCTTCTACACGAGCGTCTTCCCGGAATCGGACGCGCTCAAGCTCACCCAGATGCCCATCGCCGAGCAGCGCAAGAACGGGGCCTATGACTACATCAGCCGCGTGTGGAGTCAGAAGGGCAACATGCACTATCTGGCGCGCATCGTGGAGCACCAGTCTTTCCACGTCTACCTCAACAAGAAGATCGACAAGCCGGATCTCACCGGGCTCAAGATCCGCGTCACCCCGGTCTACCGCGACTTCTTCACCGCGCTCGGCGCCACCGTGATGCAGACCGCCCCCGGCGAGGTCTACACCGCGCTGGAGCGGGGCGTGGTCGACGGCTACGGCTGGCCCATCGGCGGCATCTTCGACGCGAACTGGCACGAGAAGACCAAGTACCGCGTCGATCCCGGCTTCTACGACGCGGAGGTCTCGCTCCTCGTCAACCAGGACGCCTGGAAGAAGCTGACCCAGGCCCAGCGCGACTTCCTCACGCGCCAGGCCCTGGCCCTCGAAGGCCAGAACGACTTCTGGAAGGCCTACGCCCAGGACGAGATCAAGCGCCAGGCCCAGGCCGGGATCCAGGTGATCCGCTTCGAGGGCGACCAGGCCAAGCAGTATGTCGAGCGCGCCTACGAAACCGGCTGGGCCGGCGTCCTCAAGGCGAGCCCCGAGCACGGCCCGAAGATGCGCGAGCTGTTCTCCCGGCGCTAGGAGCGTGTCCGATTGACCTCTGTTCGAGCGCCGGCTTTGCCGGCGCAACCGGTTCTGGGGAAGGTTCGGAGGGGGCCTCGACGGCCCCCTCCGACGACCTAGCCGGGCCCCCGGGCGCTCCGATGCCCGCCCGCGCCTACCGGGGACTGCTCCACGCGGGCGCGGTCGCCGCCGCCCTGCTCCTGGGCGTCCTCGCGCTGCTCGTCACCGCCGACGTGGTGGCGCGCAACCTCGGCTGGGGCACCCTGCCCTGGATCCTCGAGGTCTCCGAATACTGCCTGCCACTCGCCACCTTCCTGGTCGCCCCGTGGCTGCTCTCCCGCAGCGAGCACGTGTGGGTCGACGTGCTCCTCACCATGTTGCCGCGCCGGGTCGCCCGCGCGCTCGACCTCGCGGCCGACGCGGCCGGCCTCGCGGTGTGCGCCGTCTTCGTCGTTTACGGGATCCGGGCGGTCACCAGCTCCGCCCAGCAGGGCTCGCTCGTGATCAAATCGATCGTCTTCCCGGAGTGGTGGCTCTTCGCCCCGGTGCCGGTGAGCTTCGCCTTCCTCGCCGTCGAGTTCCTGCGGCGCCTCGCCACTCGCGAGCCCCTGGCCGGGGCCGGCCCGCACGCCTAGCCCATGGCCTGGTGGCTCGCGGCCCTCGTCCTGTTCGGGATGCTCACCGGTTTCTTCGCCATCGGCCTGCCGGTGGCCTTCGCCTTCCTTGGCATCAACGTCGTCGGCGCCTGGGTCTGGCTCGGGCAGGACGCGGGCCTCGTGCAGATGATCCGCAACGGGGTCGCCTCCATCGCAAGCTTCTCCCTCACCCCGATCCCGTTCTTCATCCTCATGGGCGAGATCCTCTTCCACACCGGCGTCGCCATGAAGGCCATCGACGCGATCGACCGCCTGATCTGGCGCGTGCCCGGCCGCCTCTCGGTGGTGGCGGTGGTGGCGGGCACCGTCTTCTCCGCCATCTCGGGCTCGACCATCGCGACCACCGCGCTGCTGGGCAGCCTGCTGCTGCCCGAGATGCTCCGCCGGCGCTACCACCCGAGCATGGCGATGGGCCCGATCATGGCCATCGGCGGCGTGGACATGCTGATCCCGCCCTCGGCGCTCACCGTGCTGCTGGGCAGCCTGGCCGGCATCTCGATCTCCCAGCTCCTCGTCGCCGGCATCGTCCCCGGCGTCCTCCTGTCGATCCTCTTCGTCGGGTACATCGTCCTGCGGACCTCGCTCGACCCGACGCTGGCCCCGCCCTTCGAGGGCGAGCGGGTGACCGGCTGGGCGCGCTGGTGGCCGCTCGTGATCTACGTGCTGCCCCTGCTGCTCATCTTCACGGTCGTCGTCCTCGCCATGTCCGCGGGCTGGGCGACGCCCACCGAGTCGGCGGCGGTCGGCGCGGTCGCCACCGCGCTGATCGCGACGCTCTACCGGTCGCTCACCTGGCCGAGCCTGCTCAAGGCGCTCCTCGGCACCGCGGGCATCTCCGGGATCATCCTGCTCATCATCGTGGGGGCCACCACCTTCTCGCAGATCCTCGCCTTCTCCGGCGCCACCAACGGGCTCGTGACCGTGATCCGGGAGGCGCAGCTCACCCCGGTGGTGGTCCTCTGGGCGATGATGCTGGTGCTGCTCGTGCTGGGCTGCTTCATCGACCAGGTGAGCATGATGCTGATCACCCTGCCCTTCTTCATGCCGCTGGTCGAGCTCTACCGCTTCGATCCCATCTGGTTCGGCGTCATGTTCCTCATCTGTCTGCAGCTCGGGCTCCTCACCCCGCCATTCGGGATGCTGCTCTTCACCATGAAGAGCGTGGCTCCCCGCGAGATCACCATGGGCCAGGTCTACCGCGCGGTCACCCCGTACGTCCTGTTCGGCCTCCTGATGCTCGCGGTGGTCTGGCTGGCGCCTCCCGTCGCCACCTGGCTGCCGCGGCTGCTCTTCGGCAAGTGATGGACGCCGTCCGGCTGGAGATCGACGGGCCCGTCGCCCGCATCACCCTGAACCGCCCCGAGGTGCTGAACGCGGGCGACCCGGGCTGGGTGGCCGAGCTGACCGACGTCGTCGCGCGCGTCGGGGCCCTTCGCGATCTCCGGGTCGCGGTGATCACCGGGGCGGGGCGCGCCTTCTCGACCGGGGTGGATCTCAGGTCCCTCGCCGCGGGGGAGATGACGCTGCCGCACTTCGTGGCCTGGGAGGACGCGATGACCGCGATCGAGCGCATGCCGCTGCCCTTCATCGCGGCCATCAACGGCCACTGCCTGGGCGGCGGGCTCCAGCTCGCCCTCGTCTGCGACTATCGGCTGGCCGCCGCCGACGCGGTCATCGGCCTGCCCGCGGTGAAGGAGTGCCTGATCCCCTCGATGGCGCTCTACCGGCTCCCGCGGTTGATCGGGGCCGCGCGGGCGCGCGAGATGATCCTCATCGGCGAGCCCATCTCGGCGGCCCGGGCCGCGGACTACGGGCTCATCAATCAGATAGTCCCGGCATCCGGGTTCCCCCATGCGCTCGACGAGTGCATCGGGCGCTTCCTCGCGCTCCCCGTGACCAGCGTGGGCGTCAGCAAGCGTCTCCTGGCGCGCGCCTTCGATCTCCCCTTCGACGCCTTCCGCCGGGAGATGGAGGCGGGCTTCCGCATCTGCCTCGACTCCGCCGAGCACCGCGCCGCCATGGACGCGCTCCGCCGGCGGAGGATAGGACCCGCGCGATGACCAGTCCCCCGACGCTGCTGCCCACCTCGGTGATCGGCAGCCACGGGCTGCCCGGCTGGGTCTGGCTCGCCCGCGAGGCGCTGCAGGCCGGACGCCTGGGCGCCACCGATCTTCACGAGCTCATGGAGGACGCCACCCAGGTCGCGCTGCTCGACCAGGAGCGGGCCGGCATCGACGTGCTGACCACCGGCGAGATGGGCCGGGTGCGCTTCATCATCGGGTTCTACGATCATCTCCAGGGCATCCGGACGATGGAGGAGCCCCGCAAGCTGGGCCAGCCGCACTGGGACACCAATACGCCGTTCGAGGTCGTGGAGCGCATCTCGGCCCCGGCCGGCCTCGGCATCGTGGACGAGTTCAAGCTGGCGCGGTCGCTCACGAGCAAGCCGCTCAAGGCCACCGTGCCCGGACCGTATACGCTCATGTTCCCGCTACGGCTGGGCGGGGGCTACCGTGATCGCGACACGCTGCTGGCCGACCTGGTGGGCATCGTCAACGCGGAGTGCCGCGCGCTCGTGGAGGCGGGCGCCGACTTCATCCAGATCGACGAGCCGCATAGCGGCATGTACGCGGGCTCCTCGCCCAACTTCGCCAAGGGCGTCAACCGCGCGGTGGAGGGCGTCCGGGCCAAGATCGCCGTCCACGTCTGCTTCGGCAATCTCTACGGTCGCCCGTTCCAGCCGGTGCGCAGCTACCGCAACGTGTACCCCGCGATCCACGAGCTGACCGCGTCCCAGGTGGTGCTCGAGTACGCCAATCGCGGCATGGACGATCTCGCGCTCTGGAAGGAGTTCCCGACCGACAAGGAGCTGGGCGCCGGTGTGATCGACGTGAAGGCCTTCAAGGCCGAGACCGCCGAGGAGGTCGCCGAGCGGATCCGCGCGCTGCTCCGCTACGTGGCCCCCGAGAAGCTCTGGCTCAACCCCGACTGCGGCTTCTGGGAGACCCCGCGCTGGGCCACCCGCCTGAAGCTCGCTGCCCTCGTCGAGGGCGCCCGCCTCGTCCGCCGCGAGCTAAATGGGGTCAGGTCTTGAATTACGACATTTCCGCCGGCCGCTGACCACACCGCGCGAGAGGGAAATGTCGTAATTCAAGACCTGACCCCGGGCTAGCCGGCGGCGCGGACCAGGGTGAGGTGGTCCTCGACGGTGTCCTTCGCGGTGATCGCGCGGAGCACGACCTCATCCACCGCGCCGTCCCAGGCCGCGAGCGCGCGCTTGATGCCGTCGGCCGAGGTGGCCGCGATGGCGGTGTCCACCGGCTTCACGCCCATCCGGACGAAGTGGGCGTGGTACGCGGGGATGGAGTCGTAGCGGCCGCCCTCGTCGGCCAAACGCTCGGACGCGGCCGGTCCCAGGGCCACGCGGACGTAGGCGTAGAGCTGCGGCATCGGGCGCTTCGCGGCGTCCGCGCCCGCGCGCACGAGCTCGGCGGAGCGGCGCGCATACTCCGGGGTGAGCCAGTTGAACAGCACGCCGTCGGCGACCTCGCCCGCCAGGTGGCACATCTTCGGCCCGAGCGCGGCCACGATGATCCGCGTGGACAGCTTGGCCCGGAGCGTGGCCACGCCGTCACGCACGCGCTTGAGCGCTTCGGGATTCGGGCTGCCCACGCCCAGTAGCAGGCGCTCGGGCGCGAGCCCATGCCCGCGCGCGCCATCCGCGATGGCCTCCGGCCCGCGCGTGTGCAGCGGGATGACGCCCACGCCCAGGTCCAGGCGGCGGGTCTCCGCCGCCGCGTGCGCGAGCGAGCCCAGGCCGTCGACCGGGCCCGGGTGATTCACCCAGAACGAGCGATAGCCGAGCGCTTCGGCCTCCCGGGCCGAGGCGCGGATGATCTCCGGTGACACGCCCGCGAATACCGCGAATCCCTTTGCCGTGCCGGTCGCCATGACGGCCTCCTGTTCGTGTGGTGCGCCCGATTCTACGCCTCGCCGGGCTTGCGCTCCACGGCATTACGGGATACACCCGAGCGGTCATGCGAGAGCCCGCGGGCATCCGGATCCTCGTCTGGATGTGCGTGCTCATCGCGGTCAACCAGCTGGGCTTCGGCAGCATCATCCCCGCGCTGGCCCTCTACGCGCGCTCCTTCGACGTCACCCAGTCCGCCATCGGCCTCGCCATCGCGATCTATGGGCTCGCCCGCTTCCTGGTCGCGGTGCCGGCGGGCCAGCTCGCGGACCGGCTCGGGCGGCGGAGCACGCTGGCGATGGGCGGGCTCCTCTCCGCCTTTGGCAACCTGCTCTGCGCGCTGGCTCCGAACTACCCCGCCTTCGTCGGCGCGCGCTTCGTGGCGGGCGCGGGCGCGGCCCTGGTGCTCACCACCGGCCTGATCGTGATCGCGGACATCTCGACGCCGTCCAATCGCGGGCGCATGATGTCGGCCTATCAAGGCGTGTTCATCTTCGCGGTGGGCATCGGGCCCCTGCCGGGCGGGCTGCTCGCCACCCACTGGGGCCTCGCCGCCCCCTTCCTCGCCTACGCGGTGACGTCCTTCGTGGCCTCCGCGGTCGCCTGGCTCGCGATTCCCGAGACGCGGGCGGTCCGGCGCGCCGACGAGCCTGCGCCCGCCGAGGTCCCCTACCGGGCCCAGCTCCGCCTGCTCACCGCCCATCGAGGCTTCATGCTGGTGAGCTTCCTCGCCTTCGTGAACGCGGTGGCCCGCACCGGCGCGCTCTTCAATATCATCCCGATCCTGGCCCGCGACCGGCTGGCGCTCCACCCGGACCGCATCGGCTTCGGCCTGGCCCTGGCGAGCATCGTGGGCCTGGTCGTGGCCTATCCGACTGGCGTACTCGCGGACCGCCACGGGCGCAAGATCATCATCGTCCCCGCGACGATCATGTCGGGCCTCTCGCTCGTCCTCTTCCTGGTCGCGCCGACCTACGGCTGGTTCCTCGCCGCCTGCGCGGTGTGGAGCGTGGCGATGGGCCTCAGCGGCGCGGCCCCCGCCGCCTACGCGGCCGACACCGCGCCGCCGGGCATGAACGCGGGCGCGGTCAGCACCTATCGGATGCTGGCGGACCTGGGCTACGTGGTGGGCCCGATCGCGCTGGGTCTGGCCGCTGACCTGGCGGGCATCGACGCGACGCTGGGCGGCACCGCGGTCCTGCTGGTCGCGGTGGCGCTGCTCTTCGCCCGCTTCGCGCCCGAGACGTACCGCGCCGGCCGCTTCTAGCGGCCGCGACGGAAGGGGTACGCGAGCTGGCTCCAGTAGCCGCTCGGCACCGGCGGGCCCGCCAGCCCGTACGCGGAGGGCCAGCGATCGCGCGGCAGGTACTGGGTGCCGAAGATCCGGTCGATCACCGGCAGGTGCACCGCGAAGTTGACGTCCACCGGCTCGACCGCGTGGTGCCAGTGGTGGTACTGCGGGGTGGCCAGGATGTGGCGGATCAGGCCGAAGCGCCAGCTCACGTTGGCGTGGATGAGCACGGCCTGGAACGACACGAACAGCACGTAGGCGAAGACCGCGCCCTGCGCGAAGCCCAGCACGTAGAGCGGCACGAAGGAGAGCCCCCGCGTGACCACGATGTCCACCAGGTGCAGGCGGGAGCCGGCCAGCCAGTCCATCTGCCGGCTCGAGTGGTGGATCGCGTGGAAGCGCCAGAGCCACGGCACCTGGTGAAAGAGGCGGTGCACGGTGTACTGGGTGAGATCGGCGACCACGAGGACCTCGACGAACTGCAGCACCAGCGGCTGCGCGGCCACCGCGGCCTGCAGCTCCGGCGCCACCGCCCAGCGGAAGAAGATCGCCGCGGGCGCCATGGTCAGGAACACGGTGAGCTGCACGAGGAGATGGCTCACCCCGAAGTGCCAGAGATCCGTCCCCCACTCGGGCCGGAAGATCGGCTGCTGCCGCAGGCGGCCGAAGAGCAGCTCGATCGGCACGAAGATGGCGGAGAGCAGGAACAGGTCGAGCAGGAACCAGTCGAGGCCCACGTGGTTCGAGCGCGCCACCGGCGTGGCCACCGCCACCTCGGAGCCGCCCATGAGCGTGGCCAGCAGCGCGAGCCCCGCCCCGGTGAGGCCCAGCGCCTTCCGTCGCTTCAAAAAGACGCTGATCAGGCCGAGCACGAATGCCACCCCCAGGGTGACCTTGATCGTGGTCCGGACGACCTCCATCGGATAGACGTCGCGCAGGGCCGGCGTGGTGAGCACCGCGGGGAACCAGAGGCAGAGCACGGCGCCGAAGGCGAGCGCGCCCAGCACCGCCGAGACCACGCCGGTGACCCACCCGAGGACGCCGATCCGGCTCGCCATCGTCCCTTGATCGTAGCGCCCCGGGCGGCCCGTCTCCAAATCGGTCGCAAGTGGTATGGTGTGGGGCCATGACCACCCTGCTGATGCTCCCGCCCCAGACCGCCACCACGCGCGAGTGGGCCGCGCGCGTGGCCACCGCGGTGTCCGAGCTGACCGTCGTCATCGCCGAGGACGAGGCGCACGCCGCGCGCGAGATCGGCCGCGCCGAGGCCGCCTTCGGCACGCCGTCGCCGGCCTTGCTACGCCAGGCCGGCCGGCTCCGCTGGCTCCAGGCCCCGCAGGCTGCGCCGCCCGCCGGCTACTATTACGACGAGCTGATCGCGCACCCGGCGGTGGTCACCAACTTCCGCGAGATCTACAACGACCACATCGGCGCGCACATCATGGCCTTCGTGCTCGCGTTCGCGCGCGGGCTCCACCACTACCTGCCGCTGCAGCTCCGGCGCGAGTGGCGGCCGGCGCCGTCGGATACCGGCGTCGTGCACCTGCCCGAGGCCGCCGCGCTGATCGTGGGCGTGGGCGGCATCGGCAGCGAGGCGGCGCGCCTGGCCGAGGCCTTCGGCATGCGGGTGATCGGGATCGACGCGCGACGCCGGGAGGCGCCCCCCGGGGTCTCCAAGCTCGACGGGCCGGACGCGCTCGACGGGCTCCTGCCCGACGCCGACTTCGTCATCCTCACGGTCCCGCACACCCCGGAGACCGAGGGCTTCATGCACCGCGCGCGCTTCCAGCGCATGAAGCGGAGCGCGTTCTTCATCAATATCGGGCGGGGCATGACCACGCGGCTCGACGACCTGGTGGCCGCGCTGCGGGCCGGCGAGATCGCGGGCGCCGCGCTCGACGTGTTCGAGCAGGAGCCCCTGCCCGCCGATCACCCACTCTGGACGACGCCCAATGTGCTGATCACCCCGCACACCGCCGGCTACGGGCCGTATCTGGACGATCGCCGCTGCGAGATCCTGCTCGACAACTGCCGTCGCTTCCTCGCCAACCAACGCCTCCGCAACGTGGTGGACAAGGCCCGCTGGTTCTAGTCGGCGAGCAGGCGGGTGGAAATGTCGTAATTCAAGACCTGACCCCAGCTTAGGCGCTGGCGGGGGCGGGCTGGGTGCTGCGGCGGACCTGCGCGACGGTACCGATCGTGCAGAGCATCAGGATGGCGACCGCGACGAAGAGCATGCGGGGGTCGCCGTGATCGAGGAGCCAGCCGAAGGCGAGCGGGGTGAGGCAGGAGCCCAGGTCGAGCCCCGAGTAGACGAAGCCGAACACCTTGCCGGAGGCGCCCAGCGGCGTCGCCGCCCGCACCAGCATGTCGCGCGAGGGCCCGGTCGCCCCGTGGCAGAAGCCGGTGAGGCCGAGCACCACCGGGAGCAAGGCCGGCGCCAGCGCGCCCGTGGCCAGCAACATCATGAACCCCGCGGCGGTGACCAGCCCCGCGACGGCCACGATATCGTGCCGGCGCGTGCGGTCGGCCAGGAGCCCTCCCGCCAGGATGCCGGTGGCTCCGCCCACCAGGAAGGCGGTGAGCGCCCCGGTGGCCAGCCCCAGCGGCGTGTCGTAGATGCGCATCAGGGTGGTGACGCCGAAGGTCTGCACGCCGATGAGCGCGGTGGCGATGAAGGCGAAGTAGGCGAAGGCGGACAGGATCGGCGCGGTCAGGAGCAGGCGCACCTCGCGCCCGGTCGTGCTCCGCGCCCGCTCCGCCGGCCGGCCGCCCACGAACGCGCGGAGCTGGGCCGCCAGCAGCCCGACCACGGCCAGCCCCACGGCGCCCACCGTCACCAGCGCGACGCGCCAGCCGAGGTGCGCGGTGAGGCCGACCACCACCGTAGGTGCCGCCGCCCAGCCAAGATTGCCGGAGATCGAGTGCACACTGTAGCCGCGGCCGATCCGCCGCGGGTCGACCGACGCGTTCAGGATCGAGTAGTCCGCGGGATGGAACACACTATTGCCGAGCCCGGCCAGCAGCGCCACCGGTAGCAGCAGCCAGTAGGTCGGCACGAGTCCGGCTAGCGCGACCGACGCGGAGAAGAGCGCCATGCCGCCCAGGAGCACCCGGTGCGCGCCGACCCGGTCCACCAGGAAGCCGGAGGCGGTCTGGCCGATGCCGGAGGCGCCGTAGAACACGCTCATGACCAGGCCGAGCGCCACGTACGGCACGCCCCAGACCTCCTTCAGCAGCGGGAAGAGCGGGGGCAGCGTGAGCTGAAAGAAATGGCTGAAGAAGTGAGCGGCGGCCACGAGGCCGATGATACGGATATCGGCGATGACACGGACGTCACTGCGGAAGGCGGTACGATCGGTCGGAGCGGGCACGGGCCCCTATTGTACACGACGTTCTGCTATGATCCGGCCGTCCACCCAAGGAGGGCGGCCATGGACACGACCTACTCCCTCGATCAGTTCCTCGCCGACACGCGCACGACCATCCGGACCAAGGGCATCCCGGCCGGGCTCGCCGAGATCCGCGATCACCTGGAGAAGCTCCTGCACAATCCGGAGCTGCTCAAGAAGCACCTGGGTGATCCGGTGCCCTACGTCGAGCGCGCCACCATCGGCCACGATCCGGAGACCGACGTGCACGTGCTCGTCCACGGGCGGCCGAAGGGCGCCAAGTCCTCGGTGCACGACCACGGACCGTGCTGGGTCGTCTACGGCAACTACCAGAATCCCACCCGCATGCGCCGCTGGCGCCGCCTCGACGACGGCAGCCGGCCGGGCCACGCCGAGCTCACGCTCCAGCGCGAGTTCATGAACGAGCCCGGCCACGCCGCCGCCTTCACGGTGGGCGACATCCACTCCATCGAGTTCGGCGACGACACCTTCTTCATCCGCGTCACCGGCGGCGACGTGGAGACCAAGGAGACCCACCGCTTCGACGTCGAGAAGCAGACGGTGGAAGTCGCCAACCGCGCGAAGGGGCAGAGGTGACTCGGAGGGGGGCTTTGCCCCCCTTCCGAACCTCCCCCCAAAGACGGGTTGCGCGGGCGAAGAGCCTGTGAAGAAATCCGTAGCATCGGCGCGCCTCGCGCGGCGACACTGCGCGCATGACGACTGACACGCTCTTTCCACTACCGGAGGGGAACGAGGACCCGGTCGCGGCGGTGAACACCGAGCC
>WNFB01000985.1_pt1 | contig 23789 bp, 25 predicted proteins | sample 5400501 | NCBI WGS metagenome assembly WNFB01 (sample SAMN13153341, study PRJNA577476) | soil metagenome | isolation source: 200 cm saprolite under Douglas fir tree site 2 hole 1 | place: USA:California | collected 2015-04-18 | reverse complement strand
TGGTCGGCGAACAACCGCGACAGTCAGCCGTGCAACGTCTGCCCAGCGAGTTTTCCCAACCTTCCTTTGATTGGTGGGGTTGTCCCCACCATATGGCAGTGGGCACTCATTGGTCGGTGCCAGGATGATCTCGACGTGGCAATTGCCCTGGCGGCCTAGGATTCTGGAGTTACTGCCAACAGGCCATGGATCGGTTGGATGCGCTGTGCCAACGAGGCGAGCTTGATGGAGGTCCTTAGAGGACTAAACGAGGCACCTGCCGGGCCTGAAGCCTGAGCGCGGCCGAACGCGGGCGCTCCTCGTCCGCCAGGCGACATGGAGCTATCGTGAGCACCCTCTACAATCACACTCACTACCGGTGCTTCGAAATCGGTCTTGCGGACGGAAGAGCCTGAGCCCTCATCGGGTGGGGGCCGCGTTTTTGGCCTCAACCTTGGCATTGGCTCCGGTACAACGCGCGACTGCCGCGCCATTTACGACGGCGAATTTCGAGGGCGCGGCTGGGACTACTGGCGTCATGCCGCCAGTCAGTACTGAGACGGTGACCGGCATTACGTACACTGCCCGATTCGTGGTTACGGCGTCGACAACAGGCGCGATTCGCGGCGCAGGCGACGCTTCCGGGCGTACCGGCTTTTTCGCCCTCGATGCTCCAGCCGACGCGAAGCTTACTCTTGAGCGCGCTTACTTCATGGCTTCAGTGGTCGAGGCCATGCGCCCGCGATCGGTGCCGCCGCCACAAGCTGTGTCCATCGTCGTCCAGGACTCCGCAAGTGGCGTGCTCGCCACCTGCGATCAAGCTCCCGCGGACGGGGCCGGAAACCTCGTTGTTCCTCTGGCTTGTCATGTTCCTGGCGCCCGAATATTGGTCACGCCTTTGCCTCAGCCGGGAGTACCTGTGAGCCTTCCCCGCACCGGTGGTGGCTGGAGGGGTGATGCGGCGTTAGCCGAATGCCCGACTGGGGAACGTAGCCTCAGCTTGCCGGCCTAGCGCGCCGTCCTCTTCCTTCGCTGGTGCAGCAGATGTGCGCCATGGGAGGCGCTCTCGTCCCGGCAGTTGACTCCAAAACGGTCGAGTACCACACCCGGCACATCTTCCAGAAGCTGCGGGTGAGCAACCGCACGCAGGCGGTGCTCAGGGCCGAGCGGTTGGGACTGATCGTGGCGTTGAATGGCGGGAACGGCGCGCCCGGCGGGAGTCCGCGCGGGGCGTATCCCACCTCGTTCACCGGCTAAGCGGCGCTGAGGTCCTCTTTCAGCGACTGCAGCGTGGCTTCGCCCAGCTCCGTGCTGGCCTCGTAGTGAGCGTGATCGACGGACAGCCGCGCCGGGCTCGAGCCGAAGGCGGCGGCTTGCTCGGGGGTGAACGGGAAGCGCAGGTAGTGGACCGTGGCCGTCTTCTCCTCGGTGGAGCGGCCGGGCTCGGCCTCGGCGCGCACCACGTGTGAGCCGAACGACAGGCTGACGGCCTCCTCAACGCCAATGAAGCGCGGCAGGTCGCGCGGGATGTTCTCCGGATCGGGCAGCTCGATGAATAACGTCGCCTTCAGCTCGTTGGCGTCGGGTACGAGCTCGTTGTAGGTTTCGAGCTCCTCCTGGATGAGCTCCGGGTCGGCGATGCGCTCGGCGCGCAGCATCTCCTGCGTCTGCCACAGCATGGTCCGGAAGTTCTCGAAGACCACCGAGATGTGCTCGCCCAGGGGCACGCGGCGGACGTCCTTGAGCTCGATGATCTGGCGCCGCAGGATGGGCCGCTTCTTCTCGTACTGGTCCAGAGGCAGGAGGTCGGAAATGTGGAGTTTTTTCATAAATGAGCCCTCTCCCCTGCCCTCTCCCAGAGGGAGAGGGAGTTTAGGAAGTCAGAGGCCATAGGCCTCGGCCAGGAGCTGGTAGGGATGGACGGCTTTGAGGCCGGTGCCCTGGCGGATCTGGAGGGCTGAGAGGGCGCAGTCGGTCACGCAAGTGGCGGGCTGGGCATCCATCATGCCCTCACACAGGCCGCGGGCGACGCGCAGCGAGGGCTCGAAATACTGCTTCTTCATGCCCCAGGTGCCGTCCATGCCGGAGCAGCCTTTGTCCACGAACACCACGTCGGAGCTCATTAACCGCAGGAGCTCCAGCGTCTGCTGGCCGATGGCCTGGTACTTCAAATGGCAGGGCATGTGGTAGGCCACCTTGCCCACGTCCGTGCGGAACTCCTTGTTGAGCGTGCCGTCACGCTCCAGCCGCATGAGGTACTCGGTGACGTCGAAGATGCGCGGCGTGAGCGGCGCCATCTCGTCCCGGAAGAAGCTCGGGTACTCCTTCTTGAGCATCATGCCGCAGGTTGGCTCGGGCACCAGCACGTCGTAGCCCTGATCGACCATGCCGCGGATGTGCTCGATGTTGTAGCGGATGTTGGCCAGCGCCTTATCCATGTCGCCGCCATCCAGCTGCGGCTGGCCACAGCAGCGCTCCTCGACGATGGCCACTTCGATGCTGTTGTGCTCCAGGACCTTGACCACCGCCTGTCCCACCTCGGGGTCGTTGTAGTTGACCGGACAGGTGTAGAAGAGCGCTGCCAAGGCAGCGCGGGGCCGGGAGTCGGGAGTTGGGGGTCGGCGGCCGCGGAACCATGACGCGAACGTCTGGGCGTGGTATGTGGGGAGGATGCGGTCGCGGTGGATTCCTACGGCCTGCTCCATGAGGACGCGGCCGGGCTTGAAGGCGGCGCCGGCGTTGACCAGCGGCGCGATCTTGCCGAACAGCCGGCCGTTGGCGTCGGTATTGCCCAGGAAGCGGTCCTGGGCGGTGGGGCCGCCCTGTTGTTTGGCGCGCACGGCTTTGGCCCGCAGCAGCAGCTTGGGGATGTCGATCATGAGCTCGTGGGGTGGCGTGTAGGGGCACTTGAGGAAGCACAGCTTGCACTGGTAGCACCAGTCGGTGAAATCGGCCAGGTGCTGGTCGCTGAGCTGGCTGGTGTCGCCGTCGACCTCATCGTCGATGCGATCGAACAGGCGCGGGAAGTCGGGGCACAGCGGCAGGCACAGGCGGCAGCCGTGGCAGACCTCGATCTGCCGGATCATCTCCTGGCGCAGGGCGTTTGGATCCCAGAACTCGGGGGACTCGATCTCGAGGCGGACGGTGCCGAGCTTGCCTACCTCGCTGGATTCGGGGTAGTCGTACATGGGGAGTCGTCAGTCGTTAGTCGTCAGTTGTGCCGGTCAGGCAGCCAGCACGAAAGAGGCCCGGGCGAAAGGCTGCCCGGGCCTAGCTGACGCCTGACGCCTGAGCGCTATGCGCTCAGCGTCTCCAGGCCTTTGGTGAAGCGGCCGGCGTGGGATTTCTCGGCCTTGGCCAGGGTCTCGAACCACTCGGCGGCCTCCTGGAAGCCCTCCTCGCGGGCCACGCGGGCAAAGCCCGGATACATCTGCGTGTACTCGTAGGTCTCGCCCTCGACGGCCGACTTCAGGTTGTCCTCCGACCCGCCAACCTTGACGCCGGTCACCGGGTCGCCGACTTCGGCCAGCAGATCGAAGTGGCCAAAAGCATGGCCCGTCTCGCCCTCGGAGACCGAGCGGAACAGGGCCGCGATCTCGGGCTGGCCCTCGATGTCGGCCTTGCGGGCGAAATACAGGTAGCGGCGATTGGCCTGCGATTCGCCGGCGAACGCCTCCTTCAGGTTCTGATGGGTCTTGGAGCCTTCGAGCTTCGGCATGGACACACTCCTTTTGTGCGGCTTATGTCTAGTTTTTTGGAGAATTATTCTCGTTTACGTTTGGGAGTGTACCATGGCACACTCGGGGCACAGGCCAAAAAACTGGGTGGTGTGCTGGCTGATGTGGAAGCCGCTGGCGCGCGAGGCCTCGCGCGCCAAATTGGCCGGCAAGGTGACGTCCAGGTCCACCAGGCGGCCGCAGGCAGTGCAGATGGCGTGGTCGTGCCGATCGGTGCGGCGATCGAAGCGGCTGGCGCCATCGCCGAACTCGAGCTGCAGGATTTGGCCCGTGCGTGACAGCAGGTCCAGCGCCTTGTAGACGGTCCCAAACGCAACGTGGGGGTGCGATCGCTTGACCTCGGCGTAGATCTGGGCGGCCGTGGGGTGCTGATCGCTGGCCTGGATCGCCTCCAGGATGGCCCGGCGCTGCGGTGTCAGGCGATGCGCGGGACGGGGCATTCCGGGGTGAGTGTAGCAACGGCGCGGTTGAACGTCGGTGTCCCGCCGGGTTTAGCGAGGCCGGGCTAAAGCCGCTGGTACACTCCGCCCGTGCACGGATTCGAGGACGCCGTCATCTCCTTCGTGACCTCCACATTTGCCTCATTCGGCTACCTGGGGCCGCTGCTGCTGATGGCTCTGGAGAGCTGCAACATCCCCATCCCGAGCGAGGTGATCCTGCCGTTGTCGGGCTTCCTGGTAGGACAGGGGACGTTCTCGTTCTGGCCGGCCGTGCTGGCGGGCACCGTGGGCGGCACGCTGGGCTCGGCAGTGTCGTACTGGATCGGCGCGCTGGGCGGCCGGCCGCTGATGCTCAAGTACGGCAAGTACGTGCTGATCAGCGGCGCCGACGCTGCGCGCGCGGACTGGTACTTCGAGAAGTACGGCGAGGCCACGGCGTTCTTCTCGCGCCTGCTGCCGGTGATCCGGACGTTCATCTCGCTGCCGGCAGGCATCACCCGCATGCACTTCGGCAAGTTCCTGTTCTACACGTTTGCCGGCTCGCTGATCTGGAGCATCCTGCTGGTATACGTCGGCCGAGTGCTGGGCCAGAACTGGATCGAAGTCCGCGAGGTGCTGCAGCGCTTCGACTACGCCATCGTGGCGCTGATCCTGGTGGTGGTGGCGATGTACGTGTACCGGCACGTGCGGCACATGGGCCCTCACCCTAGCCCTCTCCCCGAGGGAGAGGGAACTCCAGGCGCATGAGCTTCGACTGGTCGGGGAGCTTTGCCAGCCGCGTCTCGCGCTTTCAGGGCAGCGCGGTGCGGGAGATGTTCCACTGGGCCACATTGCCGGGCATGATCTCGCTGAGCGCGGGCAGCCCGGCGCCGGAGCTGTTCCCGGTGGAGGAATTCCGGCGGGCGGTGAACCAGGTGCTGGACGAGGAGCCGGTGGGCGCCCTGCAGTACGGCATCACCGAGGGCTACGAGCCATTACGGGAGTGGATCGCCAGGCACCTGAAGTCCAAAGGCTTCTCGGTCAGCGCCGACGAGGTGCTGATCACCACCGGCTCGCAGCAGGCTATGGACCTGCTGGTGCGCATCCTGGTGGACAAGGGCGACGTGGCCGTGGTGGAGCGGCCAACGTTCATCGCCACGCTGCAGGCGCTGGACACGTGCGAGGCGGAGTTCCTGTCGGCCCCGATGGACGAGCAGGGCATGATCGTGGACCAGCTGGCGAAACGCCTGGACGGCGTGCGCCCGAAGCTGATCTGCGCGCAGCCCAACTTCCAGAACCCGTCCGGCGTGTCGATGTCGCTGCCGCGGCGCATGCAGCTGGCCCACCTGGCCGTCGAGCGGGGCATTCCCATCGTGGAGGACGACCCTTATTCGGAGCTGATCTACGAGGGCGAGGCGCTGCCGTCGATCAAGTCATTCGACACGGCCGGCCTAACGCTGTACCTGGGCTCCTTCTCCAAGATCCTGATGCCGGGGCTGCGCATCGGCTGGGCGGCTGGCCCGGCCGAGGTGCTGGAGAAGATGGCCGTGGTCAAGCAGAGTAACGACCTCCACACGGACGGCCTGGTGCAGCGAGTGGTCAACCGCATGGTGCGCAGCGGCGAGCTGCCGGGCCACATCGAGAAGCTGCGGAGCGAGTACCGAGCCCGGCGGGACGCCATGCTGGCCGCGCTGCGGGAGCATTTCCCGGCCGAGGCGCGCTGGACGCATCCCCGCGGCGGCCTGTTCGTGTGGGTGGAGCTGCCGGAGGGCGTGAACTGCGGCGACTTCATGCGCGCCGCGGTCGACCGGGGGGTGCTGTTCCCGCCGGGCGCCGGCTTCCATCGCGACGGCACCGGCCGGAACACGATGCGCCTCAACTTCTCGAACCAGCCGCCGGACCGCATCCGCGAGGGTGTGAAGCGGCTCGGCGAGGTGGTGAAGGAGCACCTGGCGACAATGTCATCCTGAGCGCAGCGAAGGATCTTCTCGCGAGCCCGCGGGCAAGGTTCTTCGCCTCCGGCTCAGAATGACATAGTGCCTAAGCCGCGGCCGGCTGGCTGGCTTCTGGCGGGACCAGGCCCGTCTCTTTGGCCAGGTCGCCGCCGAGAACGCGGACGACGCTGCCGGGTGGCGGCATGCCTGGCACGGCGTCGGTCCAGTGCTGGAAGGCGATGCGCTGGAAGCGCTGGATGATGAACGGGCCGTGCTTCTCCGGGCTCGACATGGGCAGGCCGTACAGCTCGATGGCGCGATCGGCCGAGCCGGCGGCCAGGTAGGTGGCGCGAATGCCGTCGTCGGTCAGCCAGCTCAGGCGGATGGCCTTGGCCTTCTGGAAGTCGCCGCCAGAGCCGTCGTCGCGGATGGGCAGCGGAATGGCGCGGCTGGCCAGCAGCTGGTCGTCCTTACCGGCATCGGTGAACCATTCGAAAGTGTTGGCCAGCAGGGCTGTGCCGAGCTCGGGCCGCCATTGCAGGATGGCGCCCTGCAGCGCCTGGTAGGTGAAGCCGCCGCGGCCGAAGCGCTGCGAGGCGGGGTAGCCCAGCGCGTCGACCCCACCGAGCTGCTGGAAGGCGCTGAAGAAGCTCATGCCCGCGGCGTTGCTGATGGCATAGCCGCCCTTGCCGCTCCCGGCCTGTGTGTAGAAGGCTGAGTCGCCGCCGGCCGCCGGCTGGCTGCTCGCGCCGCCACCGCGATAGACGTCGCTCCACTGTTTGGTGAGCTGCAAGTACAGGTCGTGATAGCCGCGGCTGGGCTCGATTTGCGAGCCCTCCAGCCACTCGTTCCAAGACGTGATGTTCACCAGCGGGGCTTGGACGGCGATGGCGCCCTGCCACAGCTTGGAGTAGTAGGCGCCGCCCTGGCGATCGACCGCGAAGCCGGCCGAGCCGCGGCCGAGGCGCGTGTCGTCATAGCCGGGCATCACGCTCGGCATGAAGACCTTACCGGGGTGCTGCCGGACCCAGCCGGCAAACTTCGCCAGCTGGCCCGCCGGGTCGCTCGCCCAGGCCACGGAAAACGGATGGATGCCGTCGAACGCGTCCAGGTAGCGCATGTCGATGCCCTCGGCCATCCAGAATGCTTGCCGGCCGGGATCGACCTGGCCCAGGATGGAAGTCCAAGCGCTGGGATCGAACTTGGCCACGTTGTAGAAGGCCACGAAGGGCTTGCCCTGGAACTGGAACCAGGCGGGATCGGTGAAGTAGCGCTTCAGGTAGGACAGGGCGCTGACCACGTCGGCGGGGGAGTTGAAGCTGGGGCCGTTGAGGTCCACATAGGCGCTGACCTTGAAGTTGGCGGCGCGGGCTACGCGCAGCAGCGTCTGCAAATTGGCGTCGGTGCGGTTGCCGGGGCCCCACCAGTTCAGCTCGAAGCCGTCGATGCCGGCAGATTGGGCTTCGGCCACCTGGCGCTGGATGACGCTGGGGTCGTCGGAGTTGTAGGGATCGGCCGGCAGGTCGGAGGTCTTGCCGCTGGCCCAGGCAGCCTGATCGAACCAGGCATAGTAGACGGCCAGCACGGTGGGGCGAGAAGCGGCATGAGCCGCGCCGGCTGCTGGTCCCAGCAACGACAGGAGCAGCCCAAGAAGGAGCACGAGGCGTTTAGTCACGGCCATTTTCGAACGTACGAGCACGCGCGAAAGTTACAGATCTGTTCCTTTTTTGGGGCTTGGGATGTATTGCAATTTGCTATACACTGAAGTCATGAAACGACTAGTCCTTTTTGGGGTGCTCCTCGCAGCCATGCTGGCGGCGCCACTGGCCGCCATGGCGGCCACTATACAGGACGGCGGCAACATGTTCAGCCAGAACGCCAAGAACCAGGCCGGACAGCTCATCGACAGCCTGGCGCAGCGCACCGGCAAGGAGATCATGGTGGTCACCGTGCCTTCGCTGAACGGGCAGGATCCTAACGCGGCGGCGGACAACGTCTTCCGCCAGCAGCGCACCAACGGCGTGCTGCTGTTCATGAGCAGCCAAGACAAGAAGCTGGAGATCAAGGTCGGCCAGGACACGCGGCAGGCCATCTCGCAGCAGCGCGAGGCCCAAATCCGCGATCGCATCCTGTCCGATTTCCGGCAGAACAAGTTCGACCAGGGCTTGATCGATGGCGTGAACGATATTCGGTCCACGCTGCTGAGCGCGCCCGGCGGCTCGAGCGCGGGCGGCGCGGCCCCGGCGGGCCAGCGCGGGCCGAACTGGGTGCTCATCGGCCTGCTGCTGATTGGCGTGCTGCTGATCGTGTGGGTGATCGCGGGCGTGCTGCGAGCGCGGCAGCAGCAGCAGTTCACGTACGGGCAGGGCCAGCAGCCGGGCTATGGCCAGCCTGGCTACGGCCAGCCGGGCTACGGTGGGGGCCCCGGATTTGGCGGCGGCGGCTTCTTCAGCGGCCTCATGGGCGGCATCGGCGGCGCGCTGCTGGGTAACGCGCTGTTCAACGCCTTCCGCCCGCAGGATCGCTTCGACAACATGCCCGGCGGCGGTGTCCAGCCCGGAGCCCAGGACCAAGGCTGGCAGGCCGACGACGCCGGCCAAGTCAGCGACTCCGGCGCCGACTCCGGCTCCTGGGGTGACACCGGCGGCGGTGGCGGCGACGCCGGCGGTGGAGGCGACGCGGGGGGCAGCTGGTAGAGGGGACTGGTCCTCACCGGCAGCCGCTAAGAGGGAGCGTGACCTTCAATCCGGGAGCGCTGCTCGACATATATTCCCTAGTCGTCATACAGCCCGTTCTGCTCGTGAGCATGCCGGTGCGATTCCGCCAGACGCTTGCCTACCGGTATTGGCTATTCATCGCTATGCCGGGCCTCATAGTGATCACGCTGCTGTGGTTCTTGCTGCATGCTCCCCATCGCCCTATCGACGCTGCCGCGATCTCCACAGCGCTGGCGTACTGTAGCTACGTCTACACAGTCCAGTACCCGGTTGGCTTGCGACTTCGCATCCAGAACCGGACGGGCACTGCGCGGCTGGCGCACGGACTCTTCGCGGTTTTCAGCGCGGCAGCGCTGGCGCTATTCGGATACTCGTACACTCGTACGCTAAGGCCGGTTGGTAGGAGTATTTTCTCCGGCTGCTAGGACAAACGCCGGAAAAGTTGACGCCCGGTAAGCAATCGGGTGCAATAGCCGCATGCAGCGGGGGCTGCCGATGGGGATGCTCATGGCGATTTTGGTCGCGGGCTGCGGTGAAAGCACCGCCGCAACAGCGGTAACCGTTGCGGGCGTCCAAACGCCGGCTCAAAACGAGGTCGCGCAAAGCCCAACGATGAACCCCAGTGAGCTGGCTACCGCGACGGCGGCAGCTGCTCAGGCCACGCTGGTTGCCGCGCGCGCCACGGTGACGGCCAGCGCCGGACTGACAGCAGCAGGCACGGCCACCGCTGTGGCGGCACTGCCCACTCGGACCGCCACGCCGGCGCTGCTCTCAACCGCCCAGATCGCGGACATCGGCCGGCACGGGGTCGTCCAGATCATTGCGATGCAGCGTGGTGGCGGCTCGGGCGCTTACCTCGGCCGCGACTCGGTGATCACCGCGAACCACGTCATCGACCAAGCTATCGCCGTATCAGTGTTGTTCGACGGTAAGGACGTCGGCTTCGCGCAGCCGGTGGCTACCAGTCCCGAGCACGACCTGGCGCTGCTGAGGGTGTCCGGGCTCGATGCAGCCGGGGCGGTCCCGCTGCGCTGGGGCGACTCGAGCGCACTGCGCATCGGTGATGAGCTCGTGGTCATTGGTTATCCGGCGGTTGGCCTCACCGTTACGCGAGGCATTCTGTCCGCTTTCAAAACAATCGGAACGAACGAGTACCTGCAGACCGACGCTACGACCAATCCAGGCAACTCGGGTGGCCCCGTCCTGAATAGCCGCGGCCAGTTGGTGGGGGTCCACGTTAGTGCCTATCGCGGCAGCGTTGTGTCGGGCTTGCACCTGTCCGTCGCGGCAAAAATCGCCAGGCCATTCAGCGAAAGCGCCTAATTCTCGACTAAAAGGAGCCGACCAGTTGATCGCGAAACGCCACGTCAAAGCATCAGCCGTCCTGCTGGCGACGATCACATCGCTAGCGATCGTCCTTTCAGCGTGCGGCGGCGGCGCCGCGCCACCAGAAGCGAGCGTCACGGCGCCAAGCACACCGCCCGCCTCAGCCTCCACTGAAGCCTCGCCGGCAGCCTCCAGCAGTCCCGTGGCAAGCGTGCCTGCCGCTATTCCGGCTATCCAGCTGCCGCCCCACGGGGATGCCTTGTACCAGCTGAAAATCGACGCCGCCGGCGCGAACGTTTCGCCGCGCCTCGCCAACCCAGCGCTGGACAAGATGGCCGTGGTGGACCAGACGCTGGAGATGAGGGCGGCGCCAAAAGGCAGCGTAGGACTAGAGCTGCCGGGCGTTCAAGCTGACAATTTTGTGCTTGCCGCCCGCTTGCGACCCGTCACCGGCGACGGCAGCTACTCGCTGAGCTTCCACCGCGAGCGAGGCAGCGATTATCCGTACGTCCGCGTCACAACTGCCTCCAGCACGGTGGGCATTGCCCAGGCTTCGGCAGCCGACAACAAATTTGTGAAGTGGCTGGCACAGCCACAAATCAAATGGCCCAAGTCTGGCGGCGAGGACGTCTGGCTCGCGCTCAGTGTGCTCGGGCCTGACGCCGTGGCGTATGTGAATGGCGCCGAAGCTGCCCGAGCGAAGGTCAACGCCAGCAACAAGGGACCAATCATCGTGAACGCGTTCGGTCCGACCGATGGCGACGTGCCGTTTGTCAGCCAGCTCGTGGAGCTCCAGGTGTTCGCCGCCGATCCCGCGGCATCCGGGGCTTTGACCGCCGCTGCCGCGCCGGCCGCCAGCCTGCCGCCGCACGGTGACCTAGCCTACGAGCTGAAGATTGACCCTCCGAGGGCAAACATCACAGTCAATAAGCGAAAGCCTGACGACAAGGTCGAGGTTGCACCTGGCGGAGTTGATCTCACGGCCGCACCGGGCAGCAACGCGGAAATGATCTTGCCGGACCTCACTCTGGACGACTTTGTGGCGAACATACGGCTCCGGCCATCCGCCGGAGAAGGTAACTTCGCCTTTGCGTTTCATGGGACTCAATCGCGGGCTCACTCTGTTGCGGTCTTTGGCGGCACAGGACAGCTGGCCTTGATGCGGCTGGCTATTGGCACGCCTACCCCCGCAACGCAGAAGCCCGTCACCAACCTGTTTGGACCCGCACTCGCCCTGGCCCCTGACAGCCAGGAAGAAATCAGCTTGGTGGTAAGCGCCCAGGGGGCGGACATCGCGGTTCTCCTGAATGGCAAGGAGGCTGCCAAAGTAAGCGACCCCGGCGCAAAAGGCTTGATGCTGTTGTCCGTCGTGAACCCCCCCGGCGCCAAGAAACCCTACACCGCACGCGTGATCCAGGTGAAGGTCTACCAAGGGGCTAAGGCCTAAGCATCCACCTCGACCCGCAGCGGCAGCAGGATAGCGGCGCACATGTGGTACATGCCGACGGTGATGGCGAGGTCGCTGATCTGGCGCAGGGTGAGGTGCTGGCGGAGCTCGGTGAGGGTCGTGTCAGAGACGGAGCGGGATTCGGCCACCTGACGGGCGTAGTCGAGCACGGCCAGCTCGATTGGCTCAAAGTCGTCGCGGCGACCGTCGAGCACGGCTTCGATCTTGGGCTCCGGAACGCCGGCTGTGCGCGCGGCCAGGGTGTGGTGGGCGGCTTCGTAGTCGCAGCCCAGGCTGATGCCGGTCTGCAGGATGGCCAGCTCGCGGAGCGGCGGCGGCAGGCTGGAATTGTCGCGCACGAAGTGGGACAGGCCGATGTAGGCTTGCAGGCCCTCCGGTGAGTGGCCCATGATGCGGTAGAGGTTGAGCACGGGCCGCCCGATGCCGGCGATGCGCTGGTAGACCTCGGCCAGGCCGGCGACGCTCTCCGGATCGGGATAGGGGATGGCGGCCAAACGCTAGTTGCGCCGATCCTCGCGCAGCCATTTGGCAATGAGGCCGGCGATGGCGCGCGGGTCGGTTTGGGCCAGGCTGCGCACGCACTGGACGTGCACCTCCAGGCGGCGCTGGGCCAGGCTGCCGGCCAGCGAGAGCTCGGCAGGCGAGGGCGCGGTAACGACTTCCATGTCGTGGCTCCGGCGAGGGGATGGCCGGCATCCTGCCGGCCTCATACGGATCATCGGCGGCGGCGTGGCCGGGCTTGACGGCCAATCGGCACGGCGTAGAATTCGGCCATAATGGAGCCCACCAAGCGTGCGGGGGCAATCGATCCGGGGCAGCAAGCCGTAGGCTTGCGGCCAACTCACGGACGCCGAGTAGATCACCCACTGGACGCGGGCCCGCCCTTCTTCCCGGCGGTCACCCCGGCGGCTCCGGCGCAGCTGACGGAAGTGGCCATCGTCACGCCGCTCAAGACGGTGGTGCAGGTGTCCGAAGGCGTGGCTATCTTCGGAACCGGGCGCGGGCTGGCGGTTAGTCCGTAGGGAGCCCTCTCCCAGAGGAGAGGAGTTAGAGGCCGCGAACGAGCTCGACCATCGTTCGTAGGCCCGCGGCAGTGGCGCCTTTGGCCATGTAGCCCAGGTCCTTCCCGCTGCGCGAGGTGCCGGCGATGTCCAGGTGCACCCAGGGCGTGTCGCCGGCGAAAGCCTGCAGGAAGCCGGCCGCGGTAATCGAGCCGGCCTCGGTGCTGCCGCTGATGTTCTTCAGGTCGGAGATGTCGCCCTTCATCATGTCGGCGTATTCCTGGAACAGCGGCAGCTGCCACATCTTCTCGCCGGCGCGCTTGCCCGCGGCCAGCAGCTCGTCGATCCAGGCCTGGTTGTTGCCGAACACGCCGGTGGTGATCTTGCCCAGCGCGGTGACTATGGCGCCGGTTAGCGTGGCGATGTCCACCAGGTGGGTAACGCCCTGGTTGCGGGCGTAGATCATGCCGTCGGCCAGGATGAGGCGGCCTTCGGCGTCGGTATTGAGGACTTCGATGGTCTTGCCGTTCGAGGCGCGCAGCACGTCGCCAGGCTTGATCGCCCGGCCGCTGGGCATGTTCTCCGTGGCCGGCACGACGCCGATAACGTTCACCGCCGGCTGGAAGTGGGCCAGGGTCCGCATGGCGCCGATCACGTTGGCCCCGCCCGACATGTCGGTCTTCATCTCCTCCATGTGATTCGACGGCTTGAGGGAGATGCCGCCGGTGTCGAAGGTGATGCCCTTGCCCACGAGGCCGACGGTGATCTTGGACGGCTTGGGCGCCCTGTAACGCATGACGATCATCTTCGGCGGCTCGTCGCTGCCTCGGGCGACGCCCAGCAGCGAGCCCATCTTCAGCCGCTCCATGTCCTTGCGCTCCAGGACCTCGACCGTGACAGCGCCGCTGGCGATGCCACTGGCCGCTTCGGCCAGCAGGGTGGGCGTCATAAGGTTGGAGGGCTCGTCCGCCAGACGCCGGGCGAAGTTGACCGCTTCGGCTAGGACCTCGCCGTCTTTGAGGCCGCGCTCGACGATCTTGGCGTCCGCGGCCGGCGCCAGGACCTCGAGGCGCTGCAGCTTGGGATCCTTGCGGTCGCTCTTGTAGAAGTCGGACCGGAACAGGGCGATGCCGGCGCCCTCGGACACGGCCTGCCCCTGCTGCTGGGCGGGCAGATCGCCGCGCAGCACGAAGGTGGCGGCGCGGCAGACGCTGGGCAGCGCCCTAACGGCGCTGCCGGCCATCTGCAGGGCTTTGTCGACGTCGAGCTCGGCGCGCTTGCCGCCGCCGACCAGCACAACGCGATCGCCATTGGCGTGCAGCACCATGGTCTTGTTGAGCTTGGGCTCGAGCTCGCCGCTTTTCAGCACCTTGCAAAGCAGGCCGTTGAGCAGAGCGTCGACTTCTGCGAGCTCGCCCTTGAGGCTCCCCGTCCGGGAGGACTCGCCCTCGAATACAGGGACGATGAGCGCGTCAGCGCCTCGCCCAGCCAGTTCACCGGAAACGACGTTGTACTTCATGTTCCTGTAGTTTCGCAGCCTATTGCCAGGACGGCGGCCGCGGTGTGAGGTCCTTGACGTAGACCAGGAACAGAGGCTCGCGAAAGCTCCACCTACCCTCCACGCGCTCGATGAGCCCCTTGTCGGCCAGGACGGCGAGCGCCCGGCTGGCTTGGGCGCCCTTCAGCCCGGTTGATAGGGGGCGTCCGAAAGCGATGCGCTGGGCAACCAGCCGGGCGTTGACGGTGGACCCCAGCTCGGACCAGATCTCGTCGAAAATCAGGCGCAGCGAGAGCCGCGTCCTTCCGATGGCAGCCGCCAGGATGTCGGCCGTTACCTCCTCGATCGACTGCTCCCGCAGGATGCTCGTCAGCTGCGCGCAGAGCGCCATGGTGTCTGCCGGATGCCCCCCCGTGGTTCGTACCAGCTCCGCGGCCAGCACGCGACTGCAGCTCACGCCGATGGTCTCGAACTTGGCGACGATGTAGTCCACCCACTCCTGCTCCTGAATCGCTGGCAGAGGCACTTCAACGGCATAGCGCAACAGCGGCGCGTTGCCGCGGGTGAACAGCGCTCGCAGCAAGCTCTGGTGGGAGCCGGCAAACAGCTGCTTGGTGCGAGGTTGCTCCTGAAAGTAGGAGCGCATGACGCGGTACACGTCCTGGCCCAGGTTCTTGCCGGCGTCCTGAAACTCGTCCAGGAGGACCACCACGCGGCGGTCCTCCTTCCCGGCCAGCCGCTCCGGCAGCTGCAGGGCGTTGCGGAAGGCTTCGTCCTCGTCCACTTCTCGGGGATTGAGCCGGACGCCAAATTCCAGCTCCGCCAGCTTGAGGTGTGGCTCGAATCCCGACATTCGTTCGCCAGCGGCCCCCAGGAGGCGGTGGAGACGGCTGGCCAATGTCTTGGAGGACTCCAGCAGCTGCCGCACGAGCTCGTCGGCGCATTGCCGTTTGGTGGTCAGGCGAAAGAAGTCGAGGCTGGCTGTCAGGTAGATGTCGTCCTCGGCCAGACGTCGAAGGACTTCGCGCGCGACCGAGGACTTGCCTTCGCGGCGCGGCGCGGCCAACAGCACCGAGCGACCACCAGTCAGCTCCCGCTCGATCTCGCCGATAACTCCAGCGCGGCCTACCAGATCCTCGCCGGGCACGACCTCCGTCGGCCACAGGTTGAAAACGTCCACCCCAGCCGCGCTGCCACCATCCACGTTGTGGATTATAACGGATTGGGTGGTAAGTTATAACGAGCTACGTTGTAGAGCCGTTGGCTTCCTTCAGTGCCTCTTCGAGCGTGGTCCAGGCGAGGAGCGCGCACTTGATGCGCACTGGGAACTTCTGGACGCCTTCCAGGGCTTCCAGATCACCCAGCTCCTCGGTGTCCACGGGCTGGCCGCGCATCATGTCCTTGAAAATATCGATCAGCTGGTGGACGTCGTCCAGCGGCTTCGCCTTCACGGCTTCGGTCATCATCGAGGCCGAGGCCTGGCTGATGGAGCAGCCGCGGCCCTGGAAGGCGAGATCCTCGAGCTGGCCATCGTTAAGCCGCACGTCCAGCTGGATCTCATCGCCGCACAGCGGGTTATTGCCTTCCACGCGGGCGGAATGGGGATCGAGCTCACCGCGATTGCGGGGCTGCTTGTAATGGTCGAGGATGATCTCGCGGTACAGCTCGTCGAGGGGCAGGCTCACGCAACCCTCACCCTAGCCTCTCCCAGAGGGAGAGGGAACAGGCACCCCGAACAGCTCGCCGGCTTTGCCCAGGCTCTTCACCAGCAGGTCGATCTCGTCCTCGGTGTTGTACAGGTAGAAGCTGGCGCGGGCCGTAGCGGACACGCCCAGCTTGCGCATCAGCGGATGGCAGCAGTGGTGGCCGGCGCGGATGCAGATGCCCTCGCCATCCAGGATCTGGGCCAGGTCGTGGGGGTGCACGTCGCCGTAACAGAAGGAGATAGCGCCGCCACGGAGCTCGACGTCACGCGGGCCGTGGACCTCGACTTGGGGCATCTCGCCCAGGGTGCCGAGCGCGTAGGCGGTGAGCTGCTTCTCGTGCTCACGGATGGCCTGCATGCCGATGCCCCGCAGGTAGTCGACGGCTACACCCAGGCCGATCATGTCGGCCACGTTGGGCGTGCCAGCCTCGAATTTCCAGGGCAGCTCGTTCCAGGTGGCGTGATCCAGCCAGACCTGGCGGATCATGTCGCCGCCGCCCATGAACGGTGGCATGGCTTCCAGGAGCTCGACCTTGCCGTACAGGAAGCCGCTGCCGGTGGGAGCCAGCATCTTGTGGCCGGAGGCGGCCAGGAAATCGCAGTCGAGCTCCTGCACGTCCACCGGCATGTGCGGCACGCTCTGGGCGCCGTCCAGCAGGATGATGGCGCCGGCGGCATGCGCCAGCCCGGCCAGCTCTTTAACGGGGTTGATGGTGCCGAGCACGTTGGACATGTGGCTGACGGCCACCAGCTTGGTGCGATCGGTGATGAGCCGCCGGCCCTGTTCCATATCCAGGGTGCCGTCGTCCAGCACGGGGATGTGCTTGAGAACGGCGCCCTTCTCGGCGGCCAGCAGCTGCCAGGGGACCAGGTTGGAGTGGTGCTCCAGCTCGGTCAGGACGATCTCGTCGCCCTGCCTGATGTTGGCCCGGCCCCAGCTGTAGGCCACCAGGTTGATGGCCTCCGTGGTGTTGCGGACGAAGATGATGCTCTCGCGACGGGCGGCGCCAATGAACGCCTGGACCTTATCGCGGGCCTTTTCGTACTCCTCGGTCGCTTCCTCGGAAATGGAGTAGACGCCGCGATGGACGTTAGCGTTGTAGGTGCGGTAGTAGTGGTCCAGCGCATCGATGACCGCCAGCGGCTTCTGCGAGGTAGCGGCGCTGTCGAGGTAGACCAGCGGCTTGCCGTTTACCTTCCGCTCGAGGATGGGGAAGTCGGCGCGAATTTGAGCGACGTTCACGCCTTCGGCTCCGTGGAGACGAGTACCGAGTCGCCCTCGACTTTCGTTTCGTAGCTGCGGACGGACTTGACGGCGGGCAGGGTGAGGACCTGGCCGGTGCTGATCTCGAATATGGCGCCGTGCTTAGGGCACTCCACCTGGGGCTCCTCATCATCTAAATAGAGGGTGCCCTCGGACAGGGAGGCCTCCTCGTGGGTGCAGGTGTCATCGACGGCGTAGAAGTCGTCGCCGACGTGGAAGAGGGCAATCTTCTTGCCGTTGATGGTGACGCACTTGCCTGACTCGTCGGGCAGTTCGTCGACCTTGGCGGCGGGCACAAACTCAGGCATCGACCCTCACCCTGGCCCTCTCCCTTCGAAGGGAGAGGGAGTAAAGGCGGCTAGCCATGGACGGTCTCCAGGCGGTGCGCCAGGGCTTTGCGGGTGCCCTCGCGGACCTTGTCGACGGGGATGCGGTCGAGGGCGGGCTCGAAGAAGCCGGTCACGATGAGGCGCTCGGCCTCATCTTCGGGGATGCCGCGGCTCATGAGGTAGAACTTCTGCTCCTCGTCCACCTGCCCGATGGCCCCGGCGTGGGTGCAGCGTACGTCGTTGGCGATGATCTCCAGCTTGGGGATGGCGTCGGCCTTGGCGTGCTCGCTCAGCAGCAGCGCCCGCGCCTCTTGGAAGGCGTCGCTCTGCTGGGCCTCGCGCGGCATGCGCACCAGGCCGGCGAAGATCGACTGCGAGTGGCCCTTGACGGCCGACTTCAGCAGCAGGTTGCTGGTGGTGTGCGGCGCCCGATGCTCCTGCAGCGTCTGATGGTCGATGTGCTGCTGGCCATCGGTCAGCACCAAGCCAACCAGGTTGGCCTCGCTGCCGGGACCGGTCAGGATGGTCTCGACATAACTCTTGGAAAGGAAGCTGCCCAGCGCGGCGACGACCAGGTCCACTTTGGCGTCGCGGCCAATGACCGCGCGCTCGGTGGCAAAATGCCAAGTCTGCTGCCCGCGCTCCTGCAGGCTCACGTACGACAGCGTGGCGCCGTCCTTCACGACGATGTGCGTGGAGGCGGAGCTGAGTTGGGAGTCGGGAGTCGGGAGTCGGGAGTCGGTCTGCCCGAGAAAGTGGTCGACAAATACAAGTGAGGCGCCGCGGTCAACGACGATCAAGGTTCGGGGAAACAGGGCGGAACTGACTCCCGACTCCCGACTCCCAACTCCCGCATGCGAAGCATGCAAAGGTACTTCAACCTGCACGCCTTCGGGGACGTAGACGAAGGCCCCGCCGGCCCATAGGGCGGCGTTGAGCGACAGGAACTTGCCATCGGGCTCCTCCATGTGCTCGTGCACCAGGTCGGGGCAGCGGCGCACGGCCTCGTCCAGCGAGCAGAAGATGACGCCGGGCGGGATGCCCTCACCTAGCCTCTTCCCTCGCGAGGGAAGAGGAACATCTTGGGGGCTGAGCGAAGGCGTGTTAGCGCCGTTCAGCGCTGGCGCGAAAGCCGCCAGATCGAGCTTGGAGATATCCGTGCGCCGCCAGTCTTCATCCCTGGACGAGTCCGGCATGGGCATGGCTTCGAAACGTTCCCAGGCAGCAAGCCGGGCCTGCCGCAGCCAGGTGAGTTCGGACCGTTCTGAGCTCAGCTGCTCGACGGCCTCACGAGTGAATGCCATGGCTGGGCTCTAGCCGACCGACCCCGACATCTCGAGCTGCACCAGGCGGTTCAGCTCGACCGCGTACTCCATCGGCAGCTCCTTGGCGATGGGCTCGATGAAGCCGTTGACGATCATGTTGGTGGCCTCGGTCTCGGTCAGGCCGCGGCTCATCAGGTAGAACAGCTGCTCGTCGCCGACCTTGGAGACGGTGGCCTCGTGGCCGACGTCCACCTGCTCGTCCTCAATATCCATATAGGGGTAGGTGTCGGACTGCGACTCGTCGTCCATCAGCAGGGCATCGCAGCGCACCTTGGACTTGACGCCATGCGCGCCGTTGTAGACCTTCACCAGGCCGCGATAGGTCGTCTGCCCCCCGCCTTTGGCGATGGACTTGGAGGTGATAATCGAGGTCGTGTTGGGCGCCACGTGGACCATCTTTGCCCCGGCATCCTGGTGCTGGCCATCGCCGGCCATGGCGACGCTCAGCACCTCGCCGTGGGCGCCCGGCTCCATCAGGTAGACGGCCGGGTACTTCATGGTCAGCTTAGAGCCGAGGTTGCAGTCCACCCACTCGACCGTGGCGTCGCGATACGCCATGGCGCGCTTGGTCACCAGGTTGTAGACGTTGTTGGACCAGTTCTGGATGGTGGTGTAGCGGATGCGCGCACCCTCCAGGGCGATGAGCTCGACGACCGCGCTGTGCAGCGAGTCGGTTGTCCAGATCGGCGCCGTGCAGCCCTCCACGTAATGCACGAAGCTGCCTGGCTCGGCGATGATCAGCGTGCGCTCGAACTGGCCCATATTCTCGGCGTTGATCCGGAAGTAGGCCTGGAGCGGGACCTCGACCTTCACGCCCGCCGGCACCCACACGAACGAGCCGCCGGACCAGACAGCGCTGTTCAGGGCGGCGAACTTGTTGTCGTTGGGGGGGATGACCGTGCCAAAGTACTTCTTGACGATGTCGCCATGCTCGCGCAGCCCGGTGTCCATGTCGGTGAAGATGACACCCTGCTTCTCCAGGTCCTCACGGATGGAGTGGTAGACGACCTCGGACTCGTACTGGGCCGACACGCCGGACAGGAACTTGCGCTCCGCCTCGGGGATGCCCAACTTGTCGAAGGTGTTCTTGATGTACTCGGGCACCTCCTCCCAGGTCTTGCCCTGGGCCTCGGCCGGCTTGATGTAGTAGTAGATCTCGTTGAAGTCGATGTCATCCAGCCTGCCGCCCCACGTTGGCGTCGGCCGGTTGAGGAAGTGCTTATAGGCGCGCAGCCGGAACTTGGTCATCCACTCCGGCTCGCTTTTGTGCTCGGAGATCTGGCGGACGATGTCCTCGTTGAGACCCTTCTTGGCCTTGAAGAAGTAGTCCTCTTCATCGTGGAAGCCGAACTTGTAGTCGGCATTGCTCTGAATCTCTTTTGGTGCGACAGCCATAGTCTTTCCCCTTACGCCGTGACTAGCTCGGCCTCGGCCTCGGCCGGCGCATATTCCTTGATGATGTTGTCGTAGCCTTCGGCCTCCAGCCGTGAGACAAGCTCCGGACCGCCCGAAACGATGATGCGGCCGTGGTACAGCACGTGCACGTGCTGCGGCGTGATGTAGTTCAGGATGCGCTGGTAGTGGGTGATGATGAGGATGCCGAGCTCCGGCCCCGCCAAGGAGTTGACACCTTCGGCCACGATGCGCAGCGCGTCGATGTCGAGCCCGGAGTCGGTCTCATCCAGGATGGCCATCTCGGGCTTGAGCAGGGCCATCTGGAGCATCTCGGCGCGCTTCTTCTCACCACCCGAGAAACCGTCGTTCACGTAGCGGCTGATGAATTGGTTGTCCATCTTGAGGACCTTCATGTTGTCCTGCAGGTCCTTGCGGAAGTCCCGCACGGCCACGTCCTTGCCGCGCACCGCCCGCAGGCTCTGGCGCAGGAAGTTGACCAGCGTCACGCCAGGCACGGTGACCGGGTACTGGAAGGCCAGGAACAGGCCGCTCTTGGCCCGCTGGTCGGGCGTAAGGGCGAGGATGTCCTGCCCCTTCCACAGCACCTTGCCCGCGGTGACCTTGTACTTGGGATGGCCCAGCAGGGTGTAGGCCAGTGTGCTCTTGCCCGAGCCGTTAGGGCCCATCAGGGCGTGCGTCTCGCCTCGCGGGACGGTGAGGTTGATGCCACGCAGGATCTCGCGATCCTCGACACTGACGTGCAGGTTCTTGATAACCAGGGTGTCGCTCATGACTTAGGCAGGGACTCCAATGCTGACCAGCTGCTTGGTAGGAGCCGGCCCGTCGTTCTTTATCACGTCGGCCAGGGTCATGGTGTTGAGCACGTTGTTGATGGCATCGGACACCTGGTGCCACACGCCGCGTGAGGTGCACCCCGCCTCGCGCTCGCAGGCGCCGGCGACGTAGCCCTCGCTGGTGCATTCCACCAGGGCGATGGGGCCTTCGACCCAGCGCACGACGTCACCCACGGTGACCTCGGCGGGATTGCGAGCCAACCGGTAGCCGCCATGGAGGCCGCGCGTGGCCTCCACCAGCCCAGCGATGCGCAGCGGGGCGATGATCTGCTCCAGGTAGGGCAGCGGCAGGTGCTCGGCACTGGCGATCTCGGCCAGCGAGACCAGCCCCTGGTCATACCGGCGGGCCAGTTCGGCCACGGCCAGCAGGCCGTAATGTCCCTTGGAGGAGATTCTCATGGCGAATCTCCGGAATTGGGAATTGGGAATTGAGAATCGTGCATCTCTAAAAATCCGACCTCTTCAGTAGGGAAAGCATATCAAATTCCGACTGCAAGTGTCGGGAATTGGCCGCGCTCAGCAGCAGGCGTGGGTGTCTTCGGGCGGGAAAGCGTCGCTGGCTTCGGCGTAGGCGGGCTGGGGCGTGGGAGCGGCGTTGGCGTAGACGTACATCCCGCCGGCGAGGAGCACGGTCAGGACGGCGCTCAGGCCTAAGGCTGGGTGCAGGCCGATGGCGTTCCCGACAACGCCGACGCTGACGCCGGCGCCGCTCCTGAGGCCGAGCTGAGCCATGCTGAAGGCGCCGATGAGGCGCCCCCGCTTCTCCGGCGGTGCCTGGATCTGAACGATCGTCTGGGCCATCGAGTTGAAGCTGAGCTGGCCGAAGCCGGCCACGAACAGGAACACCAGGGCGGCCGGATAGCTCTGGGTCAGGCCGAAGCCGGCCACGCACAGGCCCCACACTGCCGCGCCGGCGATGGCCATGTTGACCGTCACCTTGGTGGCGCCGGCCAGCTCCAGCGCGAGGCCGCCGAGCACGGCGCCGAGCCCGCTGGCAATGAGCAGCATGGTGTAGGTGCGGCTGGCGTCGAAGCTGCTCAGGTCGCGCGCGAACTCGGGCATCTGCGGGTTGAAGCTGCCGATCAGGAACGAAGCCATGCCGGCCATGGCAATCATGCTGAAGATGGCCCGGTTGCTGCCGGCCTCGATCACCGCCTGCCAGGCGTCGCCGATGCTCAGCTTGCGAGTTTGGACGCCGAGCTGGTGGCCCGTGGAGCGGATGCGCAGCAGGCTCACACTCAGCGGCAGGTAGATAAGGGCGTTGATGATGATGCCCCAGGCGGGCCCGGCCAGCAGCAGGATGGCCCCGCCAACCGCGGGCCCAAGCAGGACGCCGAGCTGCCGGCCGGTGGCGTTCAGGCGCACGGCGCTGGTCAGGTGATCGCGGCCGACGATGTCGTGCAGCATCAGCTGCTCGGGCGGGCCCCACAGCGAGGCGGCCAGGCCATGCAGCGTCAGCAGCGCCAGCGCGTGCCACATCTGCAGATGGCCGGTGAAGAACAGCAGGCCCCAGCTGATCGACACGAGCATGAACAGCCCCTGCGAGATCTGGATGAGCCGCCGGCAGTCGTACTTGTCGGCCAGCGCGCCGAAGTAGACGCCGAACAGCAGAAATGGCATCCAGTGGCTTATGACGGCGAAGCCGGCTAACAGGGGAGAATGGAACGTCTCCCACAGCACCCAGTAACTGATGACGTGCTCGATGTTGTCGGCCATCATCGAGAGCGTGGCCCCGCCCACGTAGGACCGGAAGTCCCGGTGCTGCAGGGCGGTAAAGCTCACGCGCGGCCTCCGCCGGGTGGTGGACAGCACGCTCATGGGATGGCTTGATTCTACGGGTGTCGTCCTGAGGAGCTCACGAGGAAGGTCCTTCGCTCCGTCCAGGATGAAATGCCGCGCATAGGCAAATCGTCCTAAAAGTTTGGCACCCCCACTGGTACGCCCGTTAGCGTCGCTAGTATGGTGAAGCTTCCACTGATGGGCCTCCGCGCGGTGGCCCTTGGCCTGGCTCTGGCCTCCGCGGTTTCGCTGGCTGGCCCGGCCGCTATCATGTCGGCCTCAGCGCCGGCAAACTGCCAGTTCGTTCTTGGGTTCAAGGCGCTGCACGATCTCGATCCCGGCGACGTGGGCGACTGCGGCAACAACCAATCGTTCTCCGCCAATGGCGATGCCACGCAGATGACCACGCACGGCATGCTGGTATGGCGCAAGGCCGACAACTTCACCGCCTTCACTGATGGCTTTCGCAGCTGGGTAAACGGACCCTATGGGCTGCAAGAGCGGCTGAACAGTGACCGGTTCTCGTGGGAGGCCGGCAGCGCCAGCGTCAGCCCGGCAATCTACGGCGGGGTCAGCTCAGCCCCACTCCAGCCGGCAAAGCTGGACGGCTTGGCCAACCAGTTCTTCGATCTGCTGAACACCGACCGCAAGCTCAACGGCCTGCCGGCGCTGGCCCTCAACGGGCAGCTCAGCTCATTGGCGCAGGGTCGGGCGCAGGATCTCCTGAATACTGGTGGCCCTCTCAGCCACTACGACGGGAGCGGCCAACTGGTGCTGAAGGAGATCATGGACAACAACCACATCCCCTTCGCCACGGCCGGCGAGAACCTGGCTGAGAACAATTACGATTCCTCACAGACAGTGACCGTAGCCAATACGGGCCTGATGAATAGCCCCACCCACCGAGCCAACATCCTAAACCCGGGCTACCAGCAGGTGGGCATCGGCCTGGTCGGTCCCAATGCGCGCGGCCAGTTCTACTATGTCCAGCTGTTTCTGCAGCCGGCATGACGAGGCGGCGAGTCGTCAGTCGTTAGAAAGACCGTGGCTAGGCGCCAG
>WNFB01000984.1_pt1 | contig 23833 bp, 14 predicted proteins | sample 5400501 | NCBI WGS metagenome assembly WNFB01 (sample SAMN13153341, study PRJNA577476) | soil metagenome | isolation source: 200 cm saprolite under Douglas fir tree site 2 hole 1 | place: USA:California | collected 2015-04-18 | reverse complement strand
CAAGGGGAGGCTCTTGAACAGAGACAAGTCGATATTGAATACCGCGGGCCCTCGGAACGCATTTTTCCCGAGATTCCCGAATGACCCTACCGGGGCCGCAAAGGCGCAAGGGTTGAACCAAGTAGTTGTAGTTCGGGTCGCATCAGCGGCGCGCCCGCCCTGCGAGATGGTTTTCTGGCACCTTGTGTTAGGGTTCGAGGCTACAGGGCCGGCCTGGAAGGGGTCGGCGATTATGTTAGGCCGGGCGTAGCCACCCGGCGATCCGCTCCCGACTCCTCCGGATCCTTTGAGGTTGGCGGGGTCCCCAGTCACGATGAGGCCGTACGGTTGGCCCGACCGTGCCTGGAGAATGTAGTTCAACTGCCAGTTGCCGAGAATCCAGGACGCCGGACCGCTCTGAAACCACCGTTTCCCTCGCCCCGTTGGAAGCTCATAGACGGTAGCCCAGGAGAGAAAATGTGTGATGTCGTACGCAGAGATGCCGCGGGCCGTGCTCTGGTCATAATAGTTTTGAACGGTTGAACTTCCTTGAGGGCCGTTCTCGACGTTGAAGTAACCGCTGCTGGTGTCGATGGATTTCCCCCAGGTGTAGGAAAGCAGCGAGTGCAATCCGTTCGCAAACCGCCGCTGCACCTTGACCTCCAGCGCGTTGTAATTCGAGTACCCAATGCTCTGCGCGTAGGTTATTCCTGCCGTCGCCCAGGGCATAGCTCGGAGGGCGTCTACGGCATCCCTATAGGCCTTATTGCAAGCAGCATCCGTCGGGGCACAGGTGTTATTTGGAGAGGCCTGCCTTGCAGCATTCGCATTCCCTTCATAATCGAGACGTCCATTTACGCTGCCCACGTAGGCGGCGGCGATCATCAGGTTTGGAGTCATCTGTCGTTGGATCTCGAAATTCCACTGTTGCGAGTAGCCATCCTTGAAATCGGGAGCGACGAAGAAACTCCCGGAAGTCCACGGAGTCGCCGGCGGCAGCGGAGTCGGGAAATGCCCCTGGATCATGTCGATCGTTCTCAGTTGGCTCGGGGCCACGTTGGAACCGTTCGTGTCTCCGCTAAAGGCCGTGGCATCAGGCCACACGCCTTTCTCGAGAACGTTCTGAGCGTACTGGCTCCTGGCCGGAACCGCATCCCAGTAGAGCCCGTAGCCGCCGCGAATGACTGTGTTCGCAGTGAGCTGCCAGGCTACACCGATGCGCGGCCCCCAATTGTCCCGCACGGGCGGAGGCGAGAAAAACGGCTTGCCGGCCGCTATGACGTTGCTGAAATGGGCGTCCTGGCGAAAATCACAGCGGATAGTCGTGTTGTTGCAGCTTGGATTGTTCTGTGGAGTGTAGAGCGGCGCACCATCCGGAATACAGGGCGCCTTTTGGGCCACACTGCAAAACGGAGGCATGGTGGCTGCCCCGATGATCCAATGTTGATGAGCAAGATCGAGAGCGTTCCACAGCCGGCCATCAAGCGTCTGCGGCTGGGTCAAGGCATCGAAGCGCAGGCCCCAACTCAGGGTTACCTTCGGCCTCACCTTCCATTCGTCCTGCACATACACTGCCCAGGCCGCATACTTGAATTTGACCGGGCCCCCGCCCGGGATGGGCTGTTCACCATTGAAACTGGATGGCAGACCCAACATGGCCGACGCGAGCGACAGGCCTGTTGTGCCAGAGGGCGCGCCTGGATTGCCGGTCTGCTCGTCGCTAAAAGTAACCCGCTGGAACGTGTTCTCCTGTATCCGCTTGGCACGGATAAACCAGAAACCCGTCTTGAGGTAGTGGTTGCCCTTAAGCCAGCTCAGATTCGGGGTAACGCTCCAGTTCGGATTTTCGCGGGGTGCGGGGCCGCGAATACCAAAATCGTTGCTGCCGCCGTCGGTCCACTCACTGGTGTTGAGCCTGACAAGCATGCCCTGATACTTGTCGATGTCGGTAAAACCAAGGTCCTTCATCTTTGGCAGCCCAAGCGGATGCTGGTTTTGTTGACCCGCATCCACACCGGGGCGGCCCGCATAGCCGGCGCGCACGTCGAGAATCAGGTTCGGCCGAAAGGTGTGCACCCATCCTCCGCCATAGTTTCTGCCCGCCGAGCTGCCCGAGCTGGATCCGGCTTCCCCTATCGGGTTCAAAACCGACACGCGCTGTTCGGTATAGCGGAAGAAAACGTTGTCGCGGTCGCGGAAACGGTGATCCACCCTCACCTGAAAGCTGTTGGAGTTGTTCGTCGTGCCCCGGCTCTGGATGAAATTGCGGGCGGGGTCGCTCGCAAGGGCCGGGCTGGGCGTAGCCGAATACGCTTGCAGGAACGCTTGCAGCGGCTTGAAAATCAGGCTGTTTGGCAGCTTGTTACAGGCCACGGGGGCCTGCCCCGGGAGGGGAACCTGAATCTTGCTCGCGTTAAGGTTCTCGATGGGAGGCAATCCTGCTTGGTTGGCGTCGCATACAAAACGCTGGCGAGAGGCACCAGCACCGCTGAAGGGGTTGAAGATGATGTGTTGGACGACCGTCGTCTTTGAGAAATCTCCGCTCAGCTCCGCGGCAGTGGGCACGTGAGACAAATCTTGACTGGGCTTGCTGTAGCGCCAGCCGTCGTAGCCTCCGGAAAAGAAAGTCTTGTTCTTGATGACCGGCCCGCCAAAGGACGCCCCGAACTGGTTCTGTCGAAATGGGGCGATGGCGGGGGCTCGAGTGAGTGAGTCGAAATCCTTGAACGAATCGCGAGCGTCGAATGCATCGTTGCGCACGTACTCGAAGGCCGAGCCATGAAAGCCGTTGCCCCCGGACTTCGAGACCATGTTCATCACACCACCCGTTGCGCCGCCGAACTCGGCCTTGGCATCATGCCCGACGACCTTGAACTCCTGGACCAGATCAATGTCCGGTATAACGATATACGTGGGCCCGCGGATGTTCGTATTGATGATCCCGTCAAAAAAATAGAGCTTCGAACGGTTCTCCTGCCCGTGGAAAGAAGGGTCGGAAAAACCTGACCCCGGGATTCCGACGTTCCCCTCGACTCCGCCTATGCTCTTGTTTTGGGAGGTAGAGACCGGAGTGACACCTGGGGTGAGGGTCAGCAACTGCGTGAAATTCCGCCCGTTCAGCGGCAGATCGTTGACAGTTCTTTCCGCAATCACGGTGCCCAGTTCGCTGGTAGATCGTTCGATCATCTCGGACTGCGCGGTCACTTCCACCGTCTCGGTAACTGCGCCGACGTCGAGCTTTACGCCTTGCGTGACCGTTTGGTTGACGCCTACATCGAAGGGCGGAAGTTGCGCTGTCTTGAACCCCTGCACTTCTACCTTGAGAATATAGGTTCCAGGCCGGACGTTGATGAACACGAAGTACCCGTTGGAATTCGTCGAAGCCCGATCTTCGATTTTCGTCGCCTGGTTGATGAGCTTTACCCTGGCCGCGGGGACAAATCCTCCGGACGGGTCGGTCACGGTCCCGTTCACCTCCCCGATGGCCGTCTGACCGTAGAGCGGCGGCGACGTGGGCACCGTCAGGATGACGACCAGCAAAGCTGCGGCCATTATCCCTAGACGCATAAGTCCCTCCTCGTGATGAGACTTCGCCTGTCGCGCGCAGCGGAATGAATCAACCTCTTGAGCGCCAAGGGCCTGCACGGAGAGGCGTAAAGGGGCGCCCCGAACCACTCCCTTGAAGCGCCAAGAACCGCAAGCTGAGGATGGCGCGGTGCGTGGTGCCCCCGCGAAACGATCGGCCGTTCTGGGGCCGTGTCGCCCAACGAAATGCCTCCACCAGCCGGCACCCGGCGAATGTCCTCCAATAGCAAGCCCGCGAGCGAAATTCAAGATAAAAAATTTGCATTTTATATTCTGAAATGATAGAAACCGGGCTGCTCCTTCGAGCGCCGGCCTTTCGCCGCGAGTGCCCGGGCAGGACGAAGTGATGGGTCAATTTCTTTAACAGGGATCAGGAGAATCCGATGATTCGAGCGCGAGACTCAAAAGCAGCGCCGGTCGGCGTCGTGGCGAAGGTATTGAGAATCCTGGAAGCTCTGGATACCGCTCCTTCGGGACTCCAGCTCCGGCAGATTGCCCAGCAGACGGGCGTCCACAAGAGTACCGCCTACCGCTTCCTCGCACATTTGGAAAGCGAGGGCTACCTCTACCGGGACGACACCGGCGCTTACATTGTGGGGCCCAAGCTGGCGCGGCTGGGAATGGGAATTCCGTACCACGCCACGCTTCGGAAACTGAGCCGCCCCATGCTGCAAGACGTTTGGAAGGCGACCGGCGAAACGGTCAATCTCGGCGTGCTGGACGGGAAGGACACTCTCTACCTCGACGTTCTGGAAAGTGCGCACGAGTTCCGCTTGGTTTCAGAAATCGGAATGCGCCGCCCGCTCAACTGCACGGCCCTGGGGAAGGCGATCCTCGCTCATTTGCCGGCGGAACAGCGGGAGGAAGTCTTCTCCTTACTCACCTTCGAGCGGTTCACGCGCCACACCGTGCCCGATCTGCCGCGCCTCAAGAAGGAACTGGCGAAGGTGCGCCAACAGGGCCATGCCCTGGATGAACAGGAGACCGTTCTGGGTGCGCGGTGCGTGGCGGCGCCGATCATGGACGCGAGCGGCAAAGTGGCGGCGGCCATCAGCGTCTCGGGGCCGATTACGAGGATTACCCGGGAGAAGATCCTATCCATCGCGGGGACGGTGAAGCAAGGAGCGCAAGCGATCTCCGCGCTGCTCGGTTATTCGGTGGGAAACCCCCACGGCTGATTCGATTCCACGCGGCTCCCGGGGAAAGCTGCATCGATGGATCGAGGAGAATTTCTTCGCTTGTCATCCGGCGCTGTGGTTTCCTGCTCGCTGCTTCCCTCTGCTGCCAGCGCCGCGAGCAGCTTCGGGGAAGCCCTGCGCAACGCGCCCAGCAGGATCGTTCCGGTGGAATCCGCCGCCGGCCCGCTTGAAATCACGGTCTCCCGCCGCTGGGAGGGCGGCTTCTGTGCGCCCCGCGTGATGAATCGCGGCAAGCGCGCAGTCCGGGTCAAAGAAGTGGTGCTCTTTTCGGTCCGCCATAACCTCCTCGCGGACACCAAACTCTACGGTGAAAGCTTTCAGATGCTTTCGCAGGCGGCCGGTACGCTCGGCAAGCCGGCGGACCTCGGCTATTCCGAATCGCGGCACTATAAGATTCCGCAGCCCGCGGGAGTGACGGCGCTGACGGGCCTGATGACGCTTACGCCGGCGGACAGCGATCCCATGATGCTGGCCTTCACGTCCTGCCGGAAATTCATCGGGCGGTTCTACATTGCCGAGGGCGTAATCGAGATCGTCGCGGATACCGAAGGGCTTGAGCTGGCCCCGGGCGAATCCTGGGACCTCGAAGAGTTCGCCTTCATGCGGGGACCGAATCTCTCCGCCATGCTGGATGGCCTGGCCGCGCGCATCCGCGCTCATCACCCCCACCGGATGTTCCGGCCGATTCCGACCGGGTGGTGCTCGTGGTACTGCTTCGGCCCGCGCGTCACAGCCCGAAATGTGCTCGGCAACCTGGACGTGATTGCCCGGCAGATTCCCGGGCTGAAGTACGTGCAGATTGATGACGGCTATCAACCGGCGATGGGCGATTGGCTCGAGACGGGCAAGGCGTTCGGCGGGGATGTTGTCTCGGTGTTGAAGGAGATCCGCAAGCGCGGCTTCGAGCCGGCCATCTGGGTGGCGCCTTTCATCGCCGAGGAAAGCTCACATGTCTTCCGGCAGCATCCGGACTGGTTCATCAAAGACGCGGATGGCAAGCCGCTCGCAGCCGACAAGGTGACGTTTGCCGGATGGCGCCACGCGCCGTGGTACGCGCTCGATGGCACGCACCCGGGAGTGAAGAAGCACTTCGAGCAGCTCTTCAGCGTGCTGCGGCGCGACTGGGGCTGCAGCTACTTCAAGCTCGACGCCAATTTCTGGGGCGCAATGCACGGCGGGCGCTTCCACGATCCGAAGGCCACGCGCGTCGAAGCCTACCGCCGCGGCATGGAGGCGATGCGCCGGGGTGCGGGCGATGCCTTCATTCTCGGATGCAACCACCCGATCTGGCCTTCTTTTGGACTGATCGATGGTTCCCGTAGCTCGGGCGACATCAAGCGCAAGTGGCAGACCCTCGCAAGCGTTGCGCGGCAGACCCTTAGCCGGAATTGGCAGGATGGCCGCCTGTGGTGGAACGATCCTGACGCCGTGCTGCTTACTGGCGACTTGAGCGACGACGAGTTTCAATTCCACGCTACAGTGATCTACGCCTGCGGCGGCATGGTGCTTTCCGGAGACGATTTGACGCAGATCCCGCCGAAGCGCCTCGCCATGTTGCGCAAGCTCCTGCCGCCCACCGGCGCGCCCGCAGAATTCCAGGACGCATCCTTGCGCGTGGGTCTCGTGAAGCTCCCGGAGACCACCGTGGTCTGCCTCTTTAACTGGGGAGACGCGCCGCAGACGGTGTCGTTCCGGCTGCCGAGCGGGAGCCGCGTCACAGATTACTGGAGCGGCGAGGATCTTGGCAGGCTCCGCGGTGAATTCTCCATCAAGGACATGCCGCCGCACTCGGCCAGGCTGCTCGAGTGCAAGTAAGCTGTCGCGCGCGGCGCGGCTTGGGCGCTCCGGCGAAAGGAGAAGCCTCTGCGGCGCCCTTTCAAGTTTGTGGAGTGCGCATCGCTCGCGCCGCTGGCATGACCGCCGGCCTCGTTAACTGTCTTCGCGCCGGACGGGATTGGTGAGCGTGCCGATTCCTTCGATCACGATGCTCACTTCGTCGCCGTCCTCGAGCCACCTCGGCGGGTGTTGTGCCATGCCGACGCCGTGTGGCGTTCCCGTAAAGATAGCCGTGCCGGGCGGCAGCGTCGTGCTCTGGCTGAGGAATTCGACCAGCGCGGGCACGTCGAAGATCATGTCGTTTGTGTTCCAGTCCTGCATCACCCGGCCGTTCAAAATGGTTTGGATGCGCAGGGCATTGGGAAGGGGAATCGAAGCCGGAGTCGCGAGGCACGGCCCCATAGGAGCAAATGTGTCGAACGTCTTGCCCCGGCACCACTGGCTCCCGCCCATCTTGAGTTGCCAGTCACGCGCACTGACGTCGTTGCCGCACGTGTAGCCCAGCACGTACTCGCTGGCGCGGTCGCGCGGCACGTTCTTGCACAGCTTGCCGATGATGACCACCAATTCGCACTCATAGTCCACCTCGGCGCTGCGCGCGCGGGTTGGAATCAGGATGGGATCGCCGGGATTCTGCACTGTGTTTCCGCCCTTGGCGAACACGACGGGGAATTCCGGAATCTTCGCACCGGTTTCGGCGGCGTGCCGGCGGTAGTTTAGCCCGATGCACCAAATCGTGGAGGGCACGACGGGCGCCAGAAGCTTGTGGATGCGCGCTGGCTCGCGCGTCGCCTCAAACTGGCCGAAGAGGTCGCCTTCGATTCGGAAGTACGAGCCATCGGGTTGCGCCGCGGCATAGGAAACTTGTCCTGCCGGATCCTGGTAGCGAACGATTCTCATCGTAATCCCGGGAAGAGAAATGGGATGCCCTAAGGGCCCCGCATACTCTATCTGAATTCCGGGCCGGGCGAGCAATCATTTCAAGATGCGAAATGTATTGTTTGAGAGGTGAAACCTGATTGCCCGGCGGCGCTACCGTGCGTATGATGCGCCCTCGGAGGCAATACAAGCTCCGGGCGGATATCATGGCGGAAAGAAGCCTGCTTTCCCGTCGGACCTTTTGCGGGGCTGCGGCCGGTGCCTTTCTGTCGGCCGAAGCGAGGCTGAGATTCTCGTCTCCGCACAGCGGAGATACGAATTCCCGCGTAATCGACGTGGTGGCGATCGATCGCGCGCGGATTCTGCGCGCTGCACAGCGCTTTCTGCGCGAGTCTCCCGTCACGATCACCGCTTTTCCAGCCCCCCGCAGCGTTGGAGGCAAGCACGATTATTTCTCCGAAGGCGATTACTGGTGGCCGGACCCGGCGAACCCGGGCGGCCCATACATCCGGCGTGACGGTCTTACGAATCCGGATAACTTCACCGGCCACCGGCGTGCGCTCCTCCGGCTGAGCGTGCAGATGCCGGCATTGGCCGCCGCATGGCTGGTCACAAAAGAGGAGCATTATGCCGCGCACGCAGCCAAACATCTGCGCGCATGGTTCCTGGATGGAGCAACGCGGATGAATCCGCATCTCGAATATGCCCAGGCGATTCACGGGCGGACGACGGGGCGGGGAACCGGGATCATCGACACGGTGCATCTGGTCGAAGTGGTGCGTGCCGCCGCGGTGCTCGCGGGCGCGCGGGTGCTCGCGGACGATGTGCGCGATGGCGTGAAGCATTGGTTCGCGGATTATCTGCGTTGGATGACCACTTCACGCCACGGCATCGAAGAGCGGGAGGCGAGGAACAATCACGGCACCTGCTGGGTGTTGCAGGTGGCCGAGTTCGCGCGCTATACCGGCAGCGCCGAGCACACGAGCTTCTGCCGGACGCGCTTCAGGTCTGTGGTCGTGCCGAACCAGATCGCCCCCAATGGGAGCTTCCCTCTGGAGTTGGCGCGCACAAAGCCCTACGGCTATTGCCTGTTCAATCTCGACGCGATGGCCACGGTCTGCCAGATTCTTTCCACGGGCGAAGACAGCCTGTGGGCGTATGAGCTGCCCGATGGCCGCGGCATCCGAAAGGCAACGGAGTACATGTTCACGTTCATCGCGGACAAAAAGAGTTGGCCCCTGCCGGCGGACGTCCAGTACTTCGATCAATGGCCTGTGCGCCAACCCAGCCTGCTCTTTGCGGGCCTGGCCTTCTCGCGACCCGACTATCTCCGTCTGTGGCGCCGGCTCGACCCTGACCCGAAAGTGGATGAGATCATCCGCAACTTCCCGATCCGACAACCGGTGCTCTGGGTGAGTCAGTAGGCTGCTCCAACTCACCGCCAATCCTGCGGCCCACTCATGTGATTCGTGCCGGGCCCTGAAAGGGGAGGTCGTAAAAGGGGAGGCCGTACGCCGCACGGCTTCGCCGCGCCGAGAGCGGTCAGCGTCGCCGAGTTTTTTTGCTTGACACCCGAAGCCTAGTCGTATCATATTGCAGGTCATCGTGTCGCATAGTAAGACGAACCCGTCCCCTTATCGCGTCCAGGTATTGGATCGCGCCCTGGCCATCCTCGAGGTGCTTGGCCATCAACGGGGAGGTTGCAGCCTTGCGGAGCTTCCCAAAGCACTTAAGCTTCACAAGAGCACCGTCCATCGGTTGATGATGGTTCTGGAGCGCCATCGCCTGGTGGACAAGAATCCGAAAACGGGCCGCTATAGTTTGGGACTCAAACTTTTCGAGCTCGGGTCCAAGGCCGTCGCGGCGTTGGACCTTCGTGAACGCGCTCGCCCTTATCTCGACAGGGTTCTGCAACAGACCGAAGAGACTGTCAATTTCTCCGTTCTCGATCACGGCGAGGTTGTTTACATCGAGAAGATGGAGACGCAGAGAAACTTGCGCATGGCTTCCAGCGTCGGCCACCGCTTTCCGGCCTATTCCACGGCGCTCGGGAAGGCCATCCTCGCGGAGCTACCGGAAGCCGAAGTGGACGCCATCCTCCGTCGCTGGGGAATGAAGGCCAGGACGCCAAAAACGATTACGACAGCGAAGGCCTTGAAGGCCGAGCTGGGAACAATCCGGATCCGAGGCTACGCCATTGATGACGAAGAAAACGAAGAAGGCGCTCGGTGCGTCGGGGCGGCGGTCCGGAACCATCTGGGGCGTCCGGTCGCGGCCATAAGCGTCTCGGGGCCGGCGTTCCGAGTCAGCCGGGCCAAGATTCCTTTGATCGTTAGGGCGGTGGTTTCGGCCGCGCTGGAGCTTTCCGCCGACCTGGGCTACAAAGGGGTCGCCCCGGAGGCGGTCGAGACTGCGGCGAGCTGAACTAGGATGGGCGTTGCCCGGCGCATGCCGGGCTTTTTTTGGGGCCAACAAATCCGATGGGATGGAGTATCACAATGCGGTACACCAGAAGCCGCTCCGCAAAGACGCAACAGGCCGGGGCAGGACGGGGCATCATATTTCCGCGCTGCGCCAAGACCAACGGCGCAGCGGCAGGAGAGTTTCACGCCCGGGGAAAAGTGTTGGTTTGGCTCCTGCTCTGTTTGTCCGGACTTGTGTCGGCGCCCCGGCTCGGGGCGCAGGTCACGACCACAACCATGATGGGCACGGTGACCGACAAGAGCGGCGCCGTGCTTGCCGGCGCTCAGGTCACGGCCACGAACACGGACACGAATCTTTCGCGCACCGTGCAGGCCAATGACCTCGGCGAATATCGGATCGAGTTTCTTCCCGTGGGCAACTATCGGGTTGAAGTGACCGCTGAGGGATTCAAGAAGTTCGTTCAGAAAGGCATCGTGCTCGCAATCAACGAAACGGCACGCGTGGATGCGACGCTGGACGTCGGGAGCGTGAGCGAGACGGTCACGGTGACCGCGGGCCTACCGCTGGTCAACACCAGCAATGCGGAGATCGGACGCACGGTCGAAAATGCGGAGATCACCAATCTCCCCATCGTGAATCGGAACGTATACGATCTCTTGCCGCTGACGGCGGGAGTCCAGTCCTCGACCAACAACATCGTTCTCGGCTACCCGGAGCAGCGGACCTTCATCCACGGCGGCGTAGACGGCGGCGCTGGATCGGTCAGTTACTACCTGGACGGCGGCACGAACATGACCGGGACACGCAACACCGGCAACATCCTTCCCAACCCGGACGCGATCCAGGAGTTCCGCGTGGAGACGAACAACTACAACGCCGAATACGGCCGTATGTCCGGCGGCGTCGTCACCGTGATCACAAAATCCGGCACGAACCAGTTTCACGGTTCGCTGTTTGAATTCTGGCGCAACGACAAGCTGAACGCCAACGACTGGGGTTTCCTCTCGAGGTCGCCGCTGCACCGCAACCAGTTTGGCGGCACTCTGGGCGGCCCCATCCGCGAGGACAAGACATTTTTCTTCTTTTCTTATCAGGGGTTGCGTCAGGTGACGAGCGCGCTTCTGACGGGTGCGACCGTGCCCACGGCGCTCGAGCGGGCCGGCAATTTTTCGCAAACAGTCGATTCAAGCGGCAACCCGGTTACGATCTTCGTTCCGGCCAAATCGAACTTCACCGGCCAGATGACCGGCCAATCATTCCACTGTAACGTTGCCAACGGCTCGCCAACCAGTGGCCCGCAAACCGCCAACGTCATCTGTCCCGCTTTCCTGGATCCGGCCGCGGTGAGCATCTTGACCCACGTCCCGCCTGCCAATGTCGGCACAAGCGGCTGGCAGGGGTCCGTACCCAGTCCGTTCAAGAGCGACGACTTCCTGATCAAGGTGGATCACTCGTTGAACGCCAATCAACGGCTGACGTTCAGTTACTTTGAGACGGCCGGAAACAATGCGGTCGTGCCATCGAACAGCACCACCGGACTGCCGACGGGAAACCTCCCGTGGTCGGTGCAGCACTTCAACTGGCGGCAGCATATCGCCAACGTGAGCCACACATGGATTGTCACCCCGGCCCTGGTGAACCAGGCATGGCTCACCTACACGCGCAATTTCGGCGGGCGCCTGAACCTGGCTGACGCTTCGATGCCCAACCCCCTCCCCCCGCAAACTTCGCTCGGGGATCTTGGTTCAAAGTTCACGATCCAGGGCACGCCTTCGTTGCCGAACATCGATGTGAGCGGCTTTTTACGCTTGGCACAGGCCAATGCCGGGCCGAAGACAGGCACCAATTTCTACGGAGTCAGGGAGGTGGCCACTTACACGCACGGCCGCCACGCGCTGAGGTTTGGCGCCGAGGTTTCGCTCGACAAGGACATTCAGCAAGCCGATCTGAGCAATTGGGGCAGTTTCAACTTTACCGCTCCGAATAATACTCAGAATACAAAAAACGCCCTCGCGAACTTCGAGCTGGGCCTGCCGACCACGATTCAGCAGGATGCCCCCGTTACCGGCTATACCAACAGTTGGTCGATCGGATTTTTCGCGCAGGACGACTTCCGAATTTTCCGCCGGCTGACCATCAATCTTGGATTGCGCTGGGATATCCAGACGCCGCCAACCGATCCCCTGAATCGCGAGTCGACCTTTGTGCCGGGGGTGAAGTCAACGGTGAACCCGAATGCTCCCATGGGTGAGCTGTTTCCTGGCGATCCCGGCGTTACTCGCGGCATCGTCCCGGTGCGCTGGCACCACGTGTCTCCCCGGATCGGGCTGGCTTGGGATCCCTTCGGGGACGGCAAGACCTCCATCCGGGCCGGGGCGGGGATCTTCTACGGAAGCGTTTCGGGCAACGAGTGGAATACCACCACCAACTTCGAGCCGTTCGCCATCCGCCTGATGTTTCCGGGCGTGGGAGCTCTGACGGGGCCGACGCTGGGCAATCCGTATCAGGGCCTGGCCGGCGGCGACCCGTTCCCCTACAAGGGCGCGTTTGTGCCGGGCGGCCCGATCCTGGGTATAGCGAAGAATTTTCAGTGGCCCTACTCCTACCAGGTCAATTTTTCCGTGCAGCGGCAAATCACCTCGGACTTCAGCATGTCGGTGGCTTACATCGGCACCTACAGCCATGACCTGCCGTTCGCAACGGATTTGAACTATCCGCTCCTGGTCAGCGCTGGAGACCCGAACCTGAACCCGCCTTGCTCGGGTAATCTCAGGTTAGCTGACACTTCGAACGTGATTTGCCGGCGACCCATTGACAACCCCAACCCCGGCTCGGCTCCCAGTCCATTCGGTCAAGTCCAGGCCGTGCAGTCGAACCAGACCGCCTCGTACAACGGGTTGCAGGTCACTGCCATAAAGAGAATGGGACACCATTTCATGCTGAACGGCTTTTACACCTACAGCAAGACCCTCGACAGCGTCCAACTGCACAACAACACCAACATGGGTCTCGCGCAGAATTTCGCCAATCTTGCCGAGGACAGAGGCCGCGCGGATTTTGATTTCCGCCATATGTTCGTGACGTCGCTGACCTGGCAGCTGGAGTACTACCATGGGGGAAGTGGCGCGCTGCGCGGAGTCCTCAACGGATGGTCGCTTTCGCCGATTGTGACACTGCGCAGCGGCCAGCCGTTTACCGTTCTAAACGGCACAGACGCCAACCTGGACGCCGTCACCACGGACCGGGCCTCGCTGACGGGGCTGGATCCGCGCAGCGGAAACTGCCCTCCTCGGGCGGGATCTCCCCCCGGAACGGTGGGATCTCCGGTGGGAACGTCGGGCTGCTGGTTTAACACCTCGGCGTTTCGGCAGAACCCCGCAACTCCGGGCGCGCCCATCGACGGCAACTCGCCGCGCAATTTCCTGGATGGCCCCGGGTTTCGGAATGTGGATTTGGCGGTCTTCCGGGACTTCAAGTTTCGCGAGCGCTTCACTCTCCAGGGGCGCCTGGAGGCCAGGAACGCATTCAACATGGTGAGCTTGGATAATCCAAATGCTACCGCTGGTGCGAGAAGCCTTGGAACAATTACGCGCGCGAAACCCATGCGCCAGCTTCAGCTTGGGCTCCGCCTGACCTTCTGAGCGCGCGGAGGCCTCCGCGAGGGTGTCGGGCGGAACCGCGAAAGAATCACCGCGGCGCCCCATTCCGGCCCGGATTCGGTCTAGAATACGCAAAAAGGAAAGGATCAGAAGGAGTACGCCATGAGCACTTCAACGCAAGTCGCTACGGAAAAGATGGTCTTTCGCAAGACCAACGCACACGTCGGACGGCATATCGCCGTCGCACCTAACAACAGCTCGAACAAGCATCTTGCCTACGGGCGGATCATCCTGAACGCGTCGAAGCCCTCCGTGTCGTTTTCGACCAGGGACCGGGAGACAGGCCTGATCTGTCTCTCCGGCGAAGCGAGCGTCAAGGTCGGCGGGGAAACGGCGCCGCTCGGCCGGTACGATGCCATTTACATTCCCCGCGATTCCTCGGTGGAGGTCTCGACGAAAACGGGCGTGGACTTTGCCGAGTTCTCTGCCGACGTCGAAAACCGCTATCCGCTGCAGGTCGTCCGCTACGCCGAGATCTCGCAAGACCCGGGGTTGAAATTCACCACGGGCGGCGCAAGCGCGGCCCGGCACCTGCACATGCTGCTCGCAAAAAACATCCAGGCCGGGAGACTGGTGGCCGGGTTCACCTACTCTGAACCCGGCAACTGGACCAGTTGGCCGCCGCACGAGCACGCCGCTATGCTTGAAGAGATGTACGTTTATTTCGATATGCCCGAGCCGGCCTACGGCATTCAGCTCGTCTATAAGAACACCGAATACCCGGAATTGGTGACCGTCGTACGTGACGGCGACGCCGTGCTCATGCCCGCCGGATACCACCCGAACGTTTCCGTTCCCGGCCATCGGATCTGCTTCCTCTGGGCGATGGCCGCGCACCGCGAGGTGGAAGACCGTCAATTCGGCGTCGTCAATGTGCAGCCGGGATTCAACCAGGGTGGGTCGGGGCTGGAGGCCGGCCGCAAGAAGTAGGGCGGATTCTCTCTTCGTCGGCTCGGCGTACCTGCTGGCGCTGGCCGTTATTCAGGCTCTGACTCCGAAACTCGAGCCAGCCGTGATGGAGGGTGCTTTACCCGCATGACCCTCGAGGCCTTCGAACTCACCGGCAAGAATGCGCTCGTCACCGGGTCGCACCGGGGGCTGGGCGCAGGGATCGCACTGGCCCTGGCGCAGGCCGGGGCCAATGTTGCCTGTCATGGCAGGAGCACGGACGACACCGGCCCTTGCGAGGAGATCCGCAAACTGAGTAGAAAATCCTTCTACTTCGCGGCCGATGTGTCTGACGCGAAGGCTTGTTCGGCACTGGTCGAGAAAACCGTGGGGGAGTTCGGCTCACTCGACATCCTGGTCAACAACGCGGGTGCGATTCGCCGGGCACCGGCGGCCGAGTTCCCGCAGGAATACTGGGACGAGTTGCTGGCCATAAACCTCACATCCGTATTCCGGCTCTCGCAACTCGCCGGACAGCACTTGTTGGGGCGGGGCGCAAAAGGCAAGATCGTGAACATCGCCTCGCTCCTTTCCTTTCAGGGCGGGGTTCTCGTTCCGGCCTATGCCGCAGCGAAAGGCGGTGTGGCCCAACTCACCAAGGCGCTTGCCAATGAGTGGGCGCCGAAAGGCATCAACGTCAACGCCATTGCGCCCGGTTACATGGCCACGGACAATACGTCGGCCCTGCGCAAAGACCCCGAACGCAGTCGCCAGATCCTCGAACGCATCCCTGCGGGCCGGTGGGGTGAGCCTTCGGATCTGGCTGGCGCGGCTGTCTTCCTTTGTTCGCCCGCCAGTGATTATGTCCACGGCCACATCCTGGTGGTGGACGGCGGCTGGCTGGCGCGTTGAGGTGGATGCATGGGATTGAAGCTTCGACCGAAACAGGAATGCCGCTGGGACCTGGTCAGCCTGGGTGAAGTCATGCTCAGGTTCGACCCGGGCGACAAGCGCATTTGGACGACGCGCACGTTCGAAGTGTGCGAGGGCGGCGGCGAATACAACGTCGCGCGCGGGCTCAAGCGGTGTTTCGGTCTGGACACCGCGATTGTCACCGCTTTCGCCGACAATCCGGTGGGCCGGCTGCTCCAGGATCTCATCTACCAGGGCGGCGTGGATCAATCGCTCGTGCGTTGGGTCAAGTACGATGGCGTCGGCCGCGCCGTGCGCAACGGCCTCAATTTCACTGAGCGCGGCCTTGGCGTGCGGGCGGCGCTGGGCTGTTCGGACCGCGGGCACACGGCGATTTCGCAGCTCAACCCCGGCGAGATTGACTGGGAACACATCTTCGGCAAGCTGGGCGCGCGGTGGTTCCATACCGGCGGCATCTTTTGCGCCCTGTCGCCCACGACGCCCGAGGTTGCGCTGGAGGCCATGCAGGCCGCGCGGCGCCACGGTGTGGTCGTTTCTTACGATCTGAACTACCGCGAATCGTTGTGGAAGTCGTTCGGCGGCAAGAAGCAGGCTCAGGAGGTGAACCGCCGGCTCGCGCCGCATGTGGACGTGATGCTCGGCAACGAAGAGGATTTCTCTGCCGCGCTGGGCTACGCAGTGCCCGGCATGGACGAGCACCTTTCCAGCCTCGACGTGGACGGGTTCAAGCAGATGATCGCAAAGACTGTGAAGGATTTCCCGTTCCGGGTGGTTGCCACGACGCTGCGCCGGGCGAAAACTGCCACCCTGAATGATTGGGGCGCGGTTTGTTATTCCGATGGCAAATTCTATGAAGCCACGCATCGTGAGAATCTGGAGATCCTCGACCGGGTCGGGGGAGGAGACTCCTTCGCCTCCGGGTTGATCTATGGCTTCCTCGCCGGCCAGGAACCGCAGTGGGCGGTGGAATGCGGTGCCGCGCACGGAGCGCTGGCCATGACCACGCCCGGCGATACCACCATGGTCACCCTGCAGGAAGTCTTGCAGGTGATGAAAGGAGTCGGCGCGCGCATCGCGCGTTGACCCTGGCGGGTGCCCGGAAAGGTTTGAGGGAATGGACAAGCAACACGTTCGCGCTCGCATCCTGGAGACGGCCATCATCCCCGTCGTCCGCGCTGGCTCGCCGCGCGAGGCGCGCATGGCCGCCGAGGCGGTCTGCCTGGGCGGCATCCCCATCGTCGAGATCACCATGACAGTCCCGGGCGCCGTGGAAGTTATCCGCGATTTGGTGAAAAGCAGCGGGGCGGAGGTTCTCATCGGGGCCGGAACCATCCTCGATCCCGACGCCGCGCGACGGTGCTTCGATGCGGGAGCTCAGTTCCTGGTCAGCCCCGGCCTGAGCCTCGAGACGCTGGCGCTGGCCGTCAGGGAAAACAAGCTCATGATAGCCGGGGCGTTGACGCCGACCGAAATCATCACGGCGTGGAACGCCGGCGCCGATCTCGTAAAGGTTTTTCCTTGCGGCCAAGTCGGCGGCGCAAACTACATCAAGGCTTTGAAGGGCCCGCTGCCGCAGATCCCGCTCGTTCCGACGGGCGGCGTGAACCTGCAAACAGCTGCGGACTTCATTCGGGCCGGGGCCGCTGCGCTGGGCATCGGGGGCGAGCTGGTGCAGAGCGAGGCCCTGAAAGCGGGGAAGGCGGCGGTCATCACCGAAAACGCGCGGAAATTCCTTGAGATCGTGAGGCAAGCTCGGGCCGAGATGGCCCGGTCGAAAACGGCGGCCCCGAGCGGGGCCTGAGAGATTACGGAAGGAGGATCTGTGGCCACCCAAGGTCGCGCGATTCCGGATTTCCTTGTCGTCGAGAGCAGCAACGGGCGGGAGTCTGTGCCCGAGCCCGGCTTGACGCGCAAGGTGCTGGCGTACAACGACAAGCTCTCGCTGGTCGAACATCGCATGCAGAAAGGATGGGTGGGAACCATGCACAGCCATCCGCACGAACAGATCGTTTATGTGGTTCGCGGGCACCTGAAAGTCACCTGCCAGGGAAAGACCTACGACGTGCGCGGTGGCGACAGCTTTGTGGTGCGCGGCGGCCTCGAGCATGGCGCGGCCGCGGTGGAAGACTCGCTGGTCGTGGACGTATTCACACCGTGCCGCGAGGACTATATCCAATAGCGCGGTTGGCCGCGGCTTCGCTCCCCCTGTTCCGGTGGCCGGGCTGAAAGAAAGAAGGACCATGCGGAAAACTCTCCTCCTCGCACTCGCTCTCCTGGCCGGCAACTTTGCCTGGGCAGCGCCCCGCATCAAGAATATCAAGATTGCTGTCACGAACCCGACCGGCCGCCCGTGGCCGGCTGCAGATGTCGTGATCCGCATTGAAGCACTGCGCAAGATTGCCCCTGACTTTACGCCCGGGGCGGTGATCGTCACGGCCACTGACGCTTCCACCCTCGAACAGGATGCTGCGGTGATGGAACCCACGGAACTGCCCTCGCAGGTGGACGCTATCGAGCGCGAGGGCAAGGGCGACGAGCTGGCCTTTCAGATTGACTTGAAGCCGCAACAGACCCGCGTTGTCACCATCTCCTACGGCGAAGGCGACCGGATCTGGCGGCTGCGGGCCGGCTACCCCCAGCGGACCAACGCCCTGTTCAGCCGCAAGATCGAAGGGCTCGGCTGGGAATCGGACCGGAACGCATTTCGTGTTTACTTCGACAAGCGCAACGCCATTGACCTGTACGGCAAGCGGCGCCCCACCATGCAACTCCGCATGTTTGCCTCACCCGATTACGCCTACCACGACGAATCTCCCGAAGGCCGGGACGTCTACAAAATCGGCGGTGCCATCGGCATCGGCGCCGTCGCCGCCCTCGTGAATGGCAAAGTGGAGAAAGTCGCGGAGGTGAAGGGCCGCCAGTGGCGCATCATTTCTTCGGGCCCGGTGCGCTCGATCGTCGAGCTGACCTACGGAGGCTGGACCCTCGCAGGCCAGTCGGTCACGCTGCGCTCGCGCATCACCATCTGGGCCGGAGAATACGGCTTCACGCACGCCATTGCGGCGGACACTCCGGTGCCGGGCGCGCTGGTGACCGGACTGCCCCGCAAGGAGGGATTGCCGCCGATCCAATCGGACTCCCAGCCCGCTGCGGCGATCACTTGGCTCGCGACCTGGGGCGAACAGGTCGTGAATCCCGGAGCTGTCGAAGCGGGAGTTGTTCCGGGATCAAATATCGGGCTCGCGCTGCTCCTGCCGTCCTCTGCCGCGGCAGCCTTCGACGCAGACCCGCTGAATCATTCCATCAAACTCAATCTTCAAGACGGCAAAGCGGCCTGGTATGTCATGGCGACGTGGGACCAGAATGGCTCCAATCACCTCGTGGCTTCCGGCAACCGGGATGAAAGGGCCAGGGCATTCTCGTACGTGCTGCCGCCGGACGGAATCACGACGCGGGAGGCTTTTCTGGCGAAGGTGGAAGAGCAGGCCGCGCGGATGGCAAACCCGGTGAGGGTTGCGATTTTTTCTTCGTCGGCGGCCCCGCAGCCGGCTCCGGCGGATACGCGCGTGCCCCACCGCTCCAAGTCCTATCGCGAAGCCATTGAGCTCCTCCATCAGGAGATTGACCGCACCGCAACGAAGTGGGAGCCGGTTCTCTCCGCTACGTTGCCGAACGAAGTAACGTCGAACAGAGGGCAGGGCTTCTTCACGGAAGGAGACAGCGCGTCGGGCGAGTGGAAGCCGGGCAATGGCTTCTTCTGGACCGGCGGTTTCTGGACGGGCGAGCTCTGGCAGATGTACGCGCGGACCCACGACGAAAAGTACCGCCGCTGGGCCGAACTGTGGGGATCGCGCATGGCCGGCCAGGAGATGAGTCAGACGCACGACGCCGGATTTCTCTACTACTACTCTTCGGCGCTCGGCTTTGACCTCACGCGCCAGCAGGCCCTGCGCGAGAGCGCGCTGAGAGCTGCCGGCCGGCTCGCGCAGTTGTATAACCCGGCGACACAGCTCATCGCGGCTTGGGGCGTGAACGGAGACGACGCCATCATCGATACGATGATGAACCTCCAGATCCTCTGGTGGGCGAGCCGCGAAACGCGGGATTCGAAATGGCGCGAACTGGGCCTGAAGCACGCCTTGCGCTCGGCGGAATGGCTCATTCGCCCGAACGGCTCCGTCATTCAGTCGGTGCACTTCAACCCCGGCGACAATCGGCAGGAGTTTGAATCGCGCGGGGCTTCGACGGGCGGGGGAAAGATCTTCGTCCGCAACGACGCGGCGCCGGGCCAGTGGGTCTTCCACCACACGCACCAGGGATTTGGGCCCGATACTCCCTGGTCGCGCGGCACCGGCTGGGCGCTCTACGGTTTTGCAGTTGCCTACGCCGAAACGCGCGAGCCTCGCTTGCGGGCGGCCGCGGAAAAGATCGCCGCTTTTGTCCTCGAGAATCTGCCCGACGATGGCGTGCCGTGGTACGACTTCTATGATGAAGGAGTTCACTTCCGCAATCGCGACACATCGGCGGCGGCACTGATCGCGGGAGGCCTGCTGCGCCTCTCCGAGCTGACGGAGGAGAAAAACCTGGCGCAGCGCTATCGCCGCGAAGGCGAGCGAATCACGCAGTCGCTGATGGATCGGTATCTCGCCCCGGTTGGGGAAGCCGATCAGACGCCCCCGGGCGTCCTGCGCCACGGATGCGCCAGGTATCCGAAGGACACGATGCTGATCTACGGCCAGTACTATCTTCTGGATGCGCTGCTCTGGCTCGAACAGCGCGGCGCGACAAGGGAAGCTGCGCCCAGAGCCGCGAAGTGAGGAAGCGCGCCGAAGTCGGCCGCGTTCTGCTTGAAAGGTCCGGCGGCGTGAAGGGCAAAGCTGCCGCGAAGTGGCAAGACTAACGAGGAGCTCAACCGTGAAGCGGCGAGCAGCGTGGCTGATCGCTGCGTGCCTGCTGTCGGACGCGGCCGCAGCGAACGAGCAGAGCGCGTTGCCGCGTTCCGCCGGCCCGCCGCGGGTCTTTCTGCTGGACGCCACCGCCCTCAGGAACCTCCGCGAGGCGATTGCCGCGGGCCGTGTTCATGAACCCGCGCTGGACGCTCTGCGCGCTGCCGCCAATCGTGCCCTGAAACAGCCCCTATTCTCGGTCACCCAGAAACAGCAAACGCCTCCCAGCGGTGACAAGCACGACTACATGAGCCTGGCTCCCTACTGGTGGCCGGACCCTTCCAAGCCCGACGGCCTGCCCTACATCCACCGCGATGGCGAGACCAATCCCGAGATCCGGCGTATACCGGACCACGGGAACTTCGGCCGTCTCATGTCCGCCGCGCACACCCTTGCGCTTGCCTACTTCTTGTTTAACGACGAAGCCTACGCTGCCCATGCCGCGCAACTCCTCCGGACGTGGTTTCTGGACTCCGCTACAAGGATGAATCCCCATCTGCAGTTTGCGCAGGCCGTGCCTGGGCGCAACCAGGGCCGGGGAATCGGACTCATCGAGACACTCGCCTTGGCCAAGCTCGTAGATGCCATCGGCTTGCTCGCCGGCTCTGCGGCCTGGACCGACACCGACCAGAAGGGCATGCAGGATTGGTTCTCGAAGTTCCTGGCGTGGATGCAAGAGAGCTCGAACGGCAAGGACGAGGCCAAGGCCAGGAACAACCACGGCACTTACTACGACGTCCAGGTGGTTTCCCTGGCGCTGTTCACCGGGAAGACAGACTTGGCCAAGCTCGTCTTGCGGGAGGTTCCGAGGAAGCGCATTGCGGTGCAAGTGGAGCCCGATGGCCGCCAGCCCCTGGAACTGGAACGGACCAAGTCGCTCGGGTACAGCACGATGAACCTCAGCGGCCTGTTTGAGCTGGCTCGGCTGGGAGATCACGTCGGAGTGGACCTGTGGAATGTCCGAACTTCCGATGGGCGTGGCATTCGCAAGGCGCTTGATTTTCTGGTGCCGTACGTCACCGGCGCGAAGAAGTGGCCCTACCCGCAAATCGCGGACTACAACGTGCGCGAGATCATCCCCGTACTGTTTGTTGCGGCTGATCGCTATCATGCGCCTGGCTACGTAGAGTCCGCGGCCAAAGCGGATCCGGCTGCCGCGCGGAGCTTCGAAGCATTACTGATCCGCTCGAAGAAGCGGGACTGACCCTCCGAAGGACCGCATATCTCGGGGAAGGCCGGTTGGGGGAACCGCCATGAAGCGAATCCTCGCTGTGATTCTTTGTGCCTGCCTCGCACCCGCGGCGGCTCTCATTGCGCTCGCGCCGCCCCTGCAACAGCCGGCGCAAGCGCCGGCAACGCAAGTGTCCACGGCAGACCTCGATCGCGAGATTCGGGAGTTCCTCGGGCGTGAGATAACCGCTCATGTGGCGGACATCCACGCCCTGGACCCGCCCCAGGAACGCGTCGTGAATGCCCTGACGACGGGTGAATTCTCGTGGGGCACGTTCATGCGCGCGCTGGCCGCCTATTCCGAACTCTCCGGCGCGCGCACGCTTGCGGGACGCGACATCCCCGCGCTAATCGGCAAGATGGGTCTGATCGAAGCGCGCCACGGTGGGAAGACCTTTGCGCAGCTCTATGCTGGCCTTGCGCTGCGCCACTTTGGAACCGATCTCGAGCACAACCCCGTCTGGCGGAGCCTCTCCCCGGAACAGAGGCAAGCATGGCGCTCGCTGCTCGACCCCGGCCGCTTCTACGACCGCCGGAACCACCGCGTGATCAATTTGCCGGAGAACTACTTCGGTGTGGCTTCGCGCGTGGCGGCCATCAGCTATCAGCTTGGCATCACCACGGACCGCGCTTACGTGGACGAGATTCTGGACCGCGCCGCGCAGCAGTTCACCCGCGGCGCTCTCTTCGCGGACGACGCCGTCCCTGACGGGCGCTACGACCGCTACTCTCAGGAATACGCCCGCTACGTTTACGATGCTGCCGAGGCTGTGGGGCGTCAGGACATCCTGAAAGCCTTGGAGCCATCGCTCAACGCACAGATGCGGCTGTGGTGGGACTTGCTCGCCCCGGACGGCTACGGCTATCCATGGGGGCGGAGTCTCGGCGCCATCGGCTACATGGACACGGTTGAGATTGTGGCCTTCCTCGCCAAACATCCGCAGTTCCGGCCGGCGCCGGCCTCGCAGCTCGCCGCGGCCTATTCCGCTGCTTGGCGGTGGCTGCGCAATGATTTCCAGGACCGCACGCACCTTCTTTCGGTCTTTGCCTTTGGCCGCGGCAATTACAGCTATATCAACGTAGCCCGTGAGTGGCAGCAGACCACGGCTTTCTTCGGCAAGCTGATTGGCGCGCATCTGGCGTTCATCCCCGTGCTCGAACAGGAGAAGATCGCAAGCTTCCCAGCCGTGTTGCGCCTCGGCGACGTCGCGCGCTTTGAGTTTTTCCGGGATGGCGCGCGGCCGGCGGGAGTATGGCTGGTGCGGCAGGGCTGGATGCGTTTTTCATTGCCGATCACGACGGGGACGAAAGCCGGCGTCTCCGATTACCTCCCCGCGCCGCATGGCTTGCCGGGGTTTGCGGCTCCGGTGGAGTTGGCGTACCCGGCCCTGGTGCCGTACCTCGAACTCGAGGACGCCAAGGTGATTGTGGCCTCGGATGGCGCAGACGAAATCCAGCCGGCGTCGGACGGCCGCGGCCTTACCGCTGTGTGGAAGCGATGGGTGGTCGCGGGCGGCAAGGCTGCGGCAACGACGGATCCGGGGCTCGCCGCCAGCGTGACGTGGCGGCTGGAGGGGCCCTATCTGCGCCGGACCGAGACGCTGACGGCATCGAAAGCCTTGCGCGTGCGCCGCTGGTGGGTAGGGATGCCGAGCACCGCGGACACTGTTTTCACCCGCGTCGAAGCCGGCACGCGCGTGGACCGCTTCGAGTCGCCGGAAAGCACTCTCGAATTTCGCGTTCTCCATTCCGATTGGCCAATCGAGCTGCAACTCCGGGCCACCGGCGATACCGCGCTGGGTCGCGGCGCTCGTGCCTCTATTCCTCTGCTCCTGCTCTTGACCTCGCAGGGGTTCGCACTGCATCCCGGCCGCTCTGTCAAATGGGAGTGCGAGATACAGATCGCGGCGTCACGCAAGACCGAGGAGCGCTCGTGGGCGGCGGTCCCGCTCTCTTCCGGAGAAGTAAGGCACTGAAAAAAGAGCGCCACGCATGCGTGTGTCGTGCACCGTGGGCGGCATTATGTTCTTCAACCCGCTCACGCAGGTTGGTAGCCACACCCACATAGTAGCTTCCGTCGGCGCATTCCAGGATATAGCAGGATCAGCCCTTCGACTCGCTCATAAGGGATTCGCTCACTCAGGGCATTCCGCCCAAGGTGGGATGGCGGAGAGGGTGGGATTCGTGAATGCCTGTCATTCACTCTGAGCGAGACCCGAGTCGAGCCGAAGAGAACCCACCGCCAGTTGCCTCTTTTTCTGCCGACTCCAGCCCT
>WNFB01010138.1_pt1 | contig 23873 bp, 20 predicted proteins | sample 5400501 | NCBI WGS metagenome assembly WNFB01 (sample SAMN13153341, study PRJNA577476) | soil metagenome | isolation source: 200 cm saprolite under Douglas fir tree site 2 hole 1 | place: USA:California | collected 2015-04-18 | reverse complement strand
TGCCGTGGTACCTGCCTGTCGCGGGGGTTCGAAGGGCCCGGCCATAACGAGAGCTTTGCGGTGCGGGGCTTTAGCTTGTCGTGAGGCTGCAGCCCGGAGGGCCCCGCCATAATGTTCGCCTTCTAACTGGGGCTTTAGTTTACCCTGAGAAGCCGCCAACGGTGAGTTCAAAGGGCCCCGTCGATAAACGGTTTGTGGGTCGCCCCTCCGGGGGCGACATTCCTCAGCCGCAAGAGGGCGGAGCTTCAACCCCAGAAGTACATTGTGTTCGCTTTTTCTGCGTTTTTCCAAATTTCTAATCGACAAAAAATAGGGGCTTTCGCCTCCAAGGCGAATACGATTTAGCTCCGCGCCGCCACCGGTTCCTGGTGCGCCCGAAGCCATTCCTCAAACACGACTAGGCTGAAAAGGATCTTGTGATTGTCGTGCCGGCCTGAGGCGTGCTGCTCGAAGAGTTCACGCACGGCACTCGGGCGAAGGTACTGATAGAGCTTCGAACCGCTGTCGAGCAGAGCATCAGCCATCCGATTGTCGATCTCGTCGCGGAACCAGCCATCCACCACTTTGACTGCAAACCCGCGTTTCGGCCGTTTCAAAATCGAATCGGGCAGATAAGTCCGGCAGACCTGATTGTGTATCCATTTCTGGAACCGATTCCTCACCTTAAAATTCGCTGGCAGCCTTTCGGTATATTCGACGATCTCTTTGTCAACGTAGGGCACACGAAGTTCGAGACCGTGGGCCATAGAGAGTTTGTCCGCGTACATGAGAAGTTCGTCTGGGAGAGTTGATCGCAACTCCACAAACTGGAGGCCACCCAACTCGTCGGTTCCGTCCATGAGATCAGCAAGGTCCGCCCAACTCTCCAGGACGGCGTCCCCCGCGTCAGGTTCTAACGACCCATCCTGGAATAAGTTGTCGACTTGGTCTCCCGGGAGGATCGAGAGAACGTGCTGATATCTGCGCATCCGGTCCGGAATCGCCAAAGAATAAACCCCTCTCTTGAGAGCCTCATTTCTCGGCAGGGCGGCCACGGCCGAGGAGATCGGGGTGCGCACCCAACTCGGCAAGCGAGCCCACAGTGCTCGATAGCGGATTCCCAGATGGCGACGATAACCACCAAAAAGTTCATCCGGCCCCTGGCCGACCAGGGCTACTTTGACGTCCTGTCGGGCTCGCTCACAGACGAAATACATCGGAACAATCGAGGAAGACGCGACCGGCTCTTCCAAAGATGCGACAATCTTGGGGAGGGTCTCCCCAAACATCGATCTCGTAATCGTGACGCTCGTGTGCTTCGATGCCAGCATACGAGCGGTCTCTGCGGCATCCGCCAATTCGTCAGCGGCAAAGGTCGAGCCGTAGCCTACGGTGTACGTCTGCCAAGAACTTCCATTGAGATTCATCAAGGCAAGCAGTAGCCCGGAATCGAGGCCACCGCTCAAAAGCAAGCCAACTGGCACGTCGCTGATGAGCTGCCGCCGCACCGCTTGTTTGTAGAGGGTCAACAACTCTTCCGTAGCTTCATCGGGTGACTTTGCCGGCGCAAAGGGAGCAGGTTTGAATCTGTACCATCGGCTTAACTCATGAGAGCCGTTCTGAACTACTAGCTTTGTGCCCGGGGCAAGTTTGCGGACATCCTTAAGTATCGTGTAAGGCGAGGCCGTGTAACGATAGCGCAGGAAGAGATTCAGCGAGGTAGGATCGATCTCAGGTCTCTCCGGCATTGTTGCACGAATTGCTCGCATCTCCGAGCCGAAATACAAACAATCTCCAGCTATTCTGTAGTAGAGCAGCTTGATTCCGAATGCATCACGGGCTAGCACTAGCCGCCTTTGTCGCACATCCCAGATTGCCAGACCGAACATGCCATTGAGGCGGTTGAGCACCTCATCGCCCCATTGCTTATAGCCATGGACGATGACCTCTGTGTCCGACTTCGTGCGGAACACGTGACCGTACGCTTCCAGTTCACGCTTGAGCTCAAGAAAATTGTAGATTTCACCGTTGAAAATCACCCATACGCATTCTTCCTGATCTGACATGGGCTGATGACCACCGGCAAGATCGATGATCGAGAGCCTGCGAAAACCGAATCCGAGTGGCCCAGCGACGTAGAACCCCTCATCATCCGGGCCTCGATGAATGATGCTCCGAGTCATCGCTTCGATGTCCCGATGCTGAACAGGGGCTTGCCTTCCGAAGTTATATTGTCCGCAAATGCCGCACATGAGATATCGCTACTCTGTAGCTTTCGACTCCGGGGGTTGAACCGTCTCGCTGGCTACCTTGTCCTGGGACTTGCTTAGGTTTCGGGACAGGAAAAAGCAAAGACTTCGAAACATCTGCGACTGCGCCCAGCGATGCATCGGAACATCGTCCCAGCCAACCAGAAGCTTACGGGCCCGAAACGACCCATCGGGCTTCTGCCATTGCGCAAGCAGATCCGTGACGACACCCAAAAAGATCCTGTCTAACTCTGGAAAGCGGCCGTACAAAAGTACGGCCAGGTTGAGACATTCCGCGTAATCATATAGCTCTCGTCGATATACGGTGAGCCTCGGCCGCTTGGAGAATGGCGCCGGTAGACCATTGGGGTCGAACAAGCTCTTCACGTAATAGCTGACGCCCCGCTCAGTGGCGTTTTTGCATCGAGAGCACCCTGTAAGCTCTTCAATTTTTGTGAGGGCCTTCAAAACAAAACATGAATGAAAGTGATCCACAAAATCGCGTTCGCCATCCGTCGAATAAAACCACGAGCCATCTGCATTTTGGGAGTCGATGACGAAGTTCAGATTTCTTTCAGCGACCTTCCGGTACTTTTTCTCTGAGAAATCCACTGCCGCTCTCGTCAAAAGAAATGCGCGGTAGGCGCTTGCGTTTATGACGCCACCCAAATCATCAGGCAGAGGCGTATAGGAACAGGTAGAAGCGTTTGGCGAGGTTTCGAAATCCTTATAGTCGTGAAGTGCATGCTCGGCGATCGAATGCATTATCTCACGCCACCGGGGATCTCCGTCGATCTGATAAACCTGCTGGAAAGCCTCGTAAACATACGGCACAGTCGTTATGAGGGGAGTCCCATCTTTGATGGTGCCGCATCGCGTTTCCCAATTAAATGGGTACCCCCAACCGTAATGATTATAGCCCGAGCACCGGGTTTTCTTGAGAACCTCAAGAAAGTGGACTGCCCGTTCATAATACTGCTCTTGTCGGAGAGCTTGGGAGAGAAGAGCGAAGCCCATAGCATAATGGGCATCTGAAATGGGGAATCGCTGCGGCTTCCAGAATAATTTTCGAGCGGAAGGGACGAACGCCTCGCAAAATATCATAGGAGACACCGCCATTATCCCCAGAAGCGGCTTCCGATAATAGAGAGCCTTCGCCTTTCGCCCGAAGTCACTGGCGAAAAAGCTCTGATGATCGTTTGAAGTCTCTCCGTAATGATCGAGCCATCCGACAAACCGGTCGATTGCGATGATGATTTTTTCGACGAAGACTTCGTTCATAAGACTCAAATGGTGAGAAGATTAGCCCGGCATGATATTGAGATTATCGACACGCCTGAATTTCACCAAGGATTTGAGGATGGTCTTTAGTTTGAGCATCTGCTCTTGGCGGTGGAAGGTCATTAGTTCCCGGGAAACTGGGCGCGGCATGCGGCGCGCAAAAGCCCAACAATACCCAAGTCCCAAGGCCAAGCCTGCGAAGATATAGGGCCACTTGGTGATCCGATAGGTTACACGGAAGAGTTCCCAGATGGGGTGGCCGCCGAGGTAGTAGTCTTTCTCTCCGTATGAGAACATTGCGGCAAGGGTACCGCGTTCTGCAGTCCCCAAATGCCGATGGTGGAAGAATGACTTGTCTCGAAATGATTTCGTCTTCCAGCCCATCATTCGGGCGGTTGTAACCGCCATCCAGTCGATTCCCCCCGCCCGGTATGGGATGTAGCCGCCGATTTCCTCGAAGCATTTCCTACGAAACAACTGGCATTGCCCAGAAACGTGCGTCGGCCCTTCAAAGCTGTCCGTTTCCGAACTGTAGCCTTCTTCCCTGAAAATGGTTCCTGCCACGCCCAGAGTGGGATCCTCCGCAAACCTCTCGACTAGAAACGCGAAGAAGTCCTTGTCAAAGGAAATGTCGGCATCGAGGTTGCCAATGATTTCATATTGGAGGCCTTTGGCTTTTTGATAGCCGGCGTTAAAGGAGTGCACCTTGGCGGCAAAGCTGCGATCTCGACGTTGCGGCAACTGGACCATTTCAATCCAAAGATGCTGCCCAAGGTAGCGGCTAATGATTTCGGGAGTCTTATCCGTTGATCCGTCGTCCACGATCACCCATTTCACCGGTGAAATCGTTTGATTAATCATCGACTCGATGGTCTCCTGGATGAATGCTTCCTCATTGTGGGCAGGAGTAATCAGAACGTAGGGTGGATATGAACGGCTCTGATCCATATTATCGGCCTATCTTTTTCTCTTCATAGTTAAAGTTTCTTGGCTTTGCCAAAGCCAGCACTGAACGCATAGACCTTGGCGCCGGAACTTCGCTCCCTGTGTGGAGACAGTCTCAGAAACCCCCTCCATTCGTATTTCGCGAGGTGCAGGGAAACAATGCTGGCGGAAGACATCATCGACCCATCATTCAAAACCATACACTTGGACGGCAAGGCGATCTGACCGATTGCCGTTTCTAGAACTTTCTCAATTAGCTCATATTTACTACGTGCTGGCATGAGCAAAACAGATGGGAGGGGCTCTGAGGACCGGTTTTTTTGCATCGCTACGACATCGGGCTAATCTGGTTGGCAGCCGGTGACGCCGTGGATGGTACCAAACCGATTATCCAAAGGCACGTCGGAAAATGGTCTTATCACATCAATTAGTCACTGTCTTAGTTAGTTTCTCGGGTGGGTGCTTGCGCGTACACTTCAGACCGCTCAGTGATTAGTGACTTGTCGTACAGTTCTTCTGGTTCATAGACGACGACATGGCTGCCTCGATTCGAGAACCCGAACGGAACGCATAGAAGGTTCTTGAGTCGCATTCGCAGCGCTTTCCGCCGCTCAGGTGGAACGAAAAACAGCATGAAACCGCCGCCGCCCGCTCCGAGGAGCTTGCCCCCAAGGGCGCCGGCGCTGCGCCCTGCCTCATAAATCTCATCAAGGTTGGTGTTCGTGATGTTTCGCGTCAGCGTTCTCTTCACCTGCCAGCTTTCGTGCAGCAAATGGCCAAACTCAACTAACGAACGATTCGGATTCGTAATGATTGCCTCCGCTTCGTTCACCATCTGAAACATCACTTCGAGTTCATGCTTCCGGTGCGGAGTCATTCTTATCTGCTCTTCGGCGATCTCCGAAGCAGTTCGGGAAAATCCAGTAAAGTACAACGCACAATGTAGCTGGAGTGCTGCCAATCTGTCTGGCAATGTGAGGACCTGCTTGACCTCAAAGCTACCGTCCACATTGAAGTTGATCCGATTGAAGCCTCCGTATGCGGCGCTAATCTGGTCTTGCGACCCAACGGCTTCTCTAACCACTTCCTGCTCTACATGGATCGCATCGGCAGCAAGTGCATGTTTACTGCGCATCTGGTCCTTCAGCGCATACAGACTCAGCAAAAGCCCTACGGTGAAAGCGGAACTCGTACCCAAACCGGTCCGAGCAGGCAGGTCTGCGACGTGATGAATTTCGACTCCCTCATCGACGCCCAAATACTGCAAGCACCCTCTGGCGGAGGGGTGCCCGATCGCGCGATTATCATTGACGTTTTCTATTCGCGAATATGAGAGGCGACTATGGTATTCAAAGAAAGGCGGCAACCGTCGACAAGTGATGTAGCAGCACTTATCGATCGTGGTGGAAAGTACTGCACCCCCGAATTCACGGTACCAAATAGGGTAATCGGTGCCGCCGCCAAAGAAGGAGATGCGGAGCGGAGTGCGCGTTATTATCATGGGCTGAGTTGCCTTCTCTTCAGGTAAATTAAGGTGACCCCTCGAAAAAAGCCGGTGCGGTCAGGGCCGAGTAGAAATCGAACGCGAATGACGGCTTGTGGGCTGGTGCCCGCGCAACAAAGTGGGCTAACGAAGCTTGTTCGCTCTGTGGAAGGCCGTAACGGCTAGCGCGGTGCATGATTTTCGGACCGTCAAGGCTTCGCGGTTTAGTTTTGTGCGGTAGTTGTGCATCGGATTCATGTGACCAATGGGTCCGCCGTGAACGAGCCGACGGCGGCTCCCTCCCAATGCAGTATCTGGCCAACGGCATCAAGTAGCGATGGCGCAACAAGATCGGCGGAATTCCGTGTGGGACCACGGCGCCCCGGTTCGTCCACAATCTCTTTTGTCGCCAGCAGTCGAACCGTTTTGCATCCAGCGTTCTTGCCAGCTTCTACATCGATGTCGGAATCGCCAATCATCCACGATGCTGGCAGGTCAATGCCGCGCGAGCTTGCTGCGGCTAGCAGCATGCCGGGCGCCGGCTTACGACAATTACAAGATTCCTCCATTTCGTGCGAACAATAATAAATTGCATCGATGGTAGCTCCAGCGCGTGCGAAGAGAGCGGACATCCGCTGATGCATCTCCTCCAGCTCAGCTACCGTCATAAGCCCTTTCGCTATACAGCGTTGGTTAGTAACCACGATCACGAAAAAGCCGGCTCGGTTTAACAGAGTAATGCCTTCGACCACCCCCGGAAGAACACAAAAGTCTTCCCAGCGGGTCACGTACCGACCCTCTGGAGCTATTCTATTGATGACGCCGTCGCGATCTAAAAACACGGCTCTGGTCAAGGTGCAACACCTCTTCTACCAATGTAAAGCCGGAATCATGATTCGGGCAGAGCTGCCAGATAGAGACGCCCGCACAGTTCTTGAGCACGCGCGTAATCTTCGGGGGTCCCGATATCAATGAACATTCCCTGCTGCTCGAGCGCATACACTCCACGTCCGAGTAAGCGTGGAAACAAATCCTTTTCGAGGCTAGCCCGTCCGTCTGGAATATGCTCGAGTATGGCGCGCTTGAACAAGTATACGCCGCCGTTAATGATGCCGGGAACCGGGGTCCCCATCTTTTCACGAAAGCCGACAACTCGATTATGGGAGTCTAGCTGGACCGTTCCGTATCGCGTCGTGTCCGGAACTCTGCGCACTGCTATGCTGATCAATCCGTTATGTTCCCGATGAAAGCGCATGAACTCGCTGAAATCGAGTTCGAGAAATGAGTCGCCATTCATGACTAGGAAGTCCGAAGCTGGCGCGAGATAACATTCCGCGAATTTCACGGCACCCGCCGTTCCGAGAGGGCGCGATTCCTTCGAGTACATAATCGCAAGGTCCCATTTGTGACCATCGCCGAATTCTTCTTCGATCTGGTCGGCGAGATGTCCGGTACACATCACCACGCGGCGTATACCTTGCGATCGCAGTTGCCTGACCAGCAACTGAAGAAAAGGCGCACCTCCAACGGGAGCCAGCGGTTTGGGGGTAGCTGGCAGTACCGATTGCAATCGCGTGCCTATCCCGCCTAAAATCACATGACTCCGTTCCAATATTCCAACATGGAGCTCAGCGTCTGCTCGAGCGAATTAAGCGGTCTCCAACCTGTGTCCTTACGGATCTTGTGCGTGCTCCCAAAGATAATTCTCTCGTCAGAGGGACGCATCAAACGCGGGACGGGCCGGATCTCGGCTTTCAAGCCGGACAATCGGATCGCGGTGCGTAAGACTTCGTGGATCTGATATGTCCGGGTCGCGCACAAATTGTAAGCTTCGCCTCGTTTCCCTTTCTTTGCTAAGAGATAAAAGCCCCGCACCGCATCATTCACGTCGAGGAACGCCCGGTGTGGCTTCAGGTTTCCAACTTCTATCACCGGCGCTTGCAAACCCTTCTTGATGCGAATCAAGTGCCGCACGAAATCCGAAGGCGCATCGTTCGTCTTGCCCGGGCCCGTGGTGTTGAACAGCCGTACGTTAACTGCCGGAATATCGTAATCCAGGAAATATTCGCGCGCTAGCAAGTCTAGGCAGACTTTGCTGATGCCGTAGGGATGCAACGGCCGAAGCGGCTGCCCTTCAGTCACCGGAATGGCCGAGGCTGGCACGTATCCGTATTCGGCACTCGAGCAGGCCGATACTACGACGGGAGGCCGCTTCAAATGACGCACTGCCTCGAACAGATACAGTGAGCCCATGATATTAGACTTGAAGGTCCCGACTGGATCCGCCCATGACACAGTGGGTAGGCTCTGAGCTCCGAGGTGAAATATGTGCGTCGGCTGATACTCAGCTAGGATCTGCGTAACGCGCTGACCATTCCGTAGATCACATTGCGTGAAACGCAGGTTCGGCAACCTCGGACCGGAAGTAGCGTCGCCCTGGAGATATGATCCGATTACATTCCAACCCCTGGCATGCAGGAACTTAACCATATGAGACCCGATAAATCCCTCTGCGCCTGTTACCAGTGCCACTTTTCCCATTTGAGTTATCAACTCGTTTATGTCGCTGCTTTATGGTAACAAGACTAAAATCCGAAGTTCGAACCGCCGGTGCCCCCTCGGAGCGTCATAGTGCCGCGTTCCCGTCTCATATTTCCAATTTGCCAGCAAGTCTTCGTTTATCGATGTGAATAAATGCTTTGTCTCAGAACAGTATCAGCGCTGCGTCCGAAACCCGCAATGCCTTCGCGGATTCCTAGAAACTGTATGTAGGCTCTGGCAGATGCATGCCCAATCGCGTCTCTATTGTCGATATTCTCGACTTCCGAGTCCGGAATTTGGCTCCTCTCCCCGAAAAGAGCCTCGGAGACTTTCCCCTCACAAGCGGATATTGCAGATATCCCCTATCCGCCATTGAGGATTTCACTTACACGACCGAGCAGTGTCTGCCTCTCGCGCTCCCAGGTATGCTCTAAATAGACCTTCTGCCCTCTTCGCACGATCTCCAGAACTTCGCCGGGCTGGGAGAATGCGTACTTGATTTGTTCCGCCAGATCGCCGGGGTTCCCGGGCTCGAAGAATAGAAGAGATCCTTTGCTGAAGTAGTCTTTTATGCCTGGCGTGGACGGCGCAATTACAGGCTTCCCCAAAGCCAGATATTCGAAAATGCGAGTCGGTGTATTGATTTCCGTAAATGCATTTCGATGATTAGGTATGACGCCCAGATCGCAGTTTTCAATCTCCGTTACAAGATCCTCCAGCCGCCTTGATCCGAGATAACGAACTGATTCATGCAGGTTTTTGCTCCGGGCCGCCTCCATCGTGCGCTCAAGAAATGCCGTGTTTGCGCCGAAAATGCGTAGTTCCGCGGTTGGGACAGCCTCTCGTACTCGCGAGAGTGCGTCGATAGCGACGTCCAATCCATTCCGCTCAACTAGCGATCCGTGGTACATGATCACGAAAGATTTATCGCCAGTTTTTCCTGTAGAAACCTCTGACCGAGTCGCGCGGAATGGGAAAATCTGGCCGTCCGGAGAATTCATGACCACCGCAATCTTCTCCGGCGGGCAGCTGCGGGCGGAGAAGATTCGTTTGAACGCAACATTGGCCGTGATGACCAAATCCGCAAGCGCGATGCTCCACTTCTCCAGACGCTTCAGTAATTGAACGCTTTTGCTGCTTTGGGAGATTCGAAAGATCGTCATCATGAGCTCGGGCATCGGATCGTGTAGATCAAGGACCACTTTTGCTCCCAGCGCCTTTGGTACCAATGAACTCAGCACAAGTATATCGGGCATATTGTGCACATAGACCAAGTCATAGCGGCGGCGCAATGTACGCAATGCAAAGATCACGGACGATGCCAGGATAAATGCAGAATACTTGTACACGTATGCGAACTTCCCGCGCCGTTCATGTTTAATTGGAAGACGTAGAACGTTGACGCCGATCAGGATCTCACGCTTAGGAGCACCTTCATTTCCGAGGCATATGAGGTCTACGCTAGCGCCCTCTCCTACAAGCGCTTCCACAGCGCGGCGTGGTCTAGGATCGTACGGGTAAGGCGAAAACGTAACCATCGCCACACGCTTACCTGCAAACCGCCTGCTGTTCCCGATCACCGGAGGCGGAGCAGGTGTAGCTGGATCAATCGGTAGGGCCATGAGAAAACCAGACATGTCACGCTCCGGGTTTAATCAGCAACGCGAGCTGTGTTCTCGAATAACTCCGCGGTTGCGGCAGGGCCTCGATCCGTTGACCAAGTCGCTTTTTTCGTCTGGCCGCTCAACTTCTTCCGGGACTCACGCCCGACTTTCGCAAGATTGGAAGTCCGGATTGGCCTGGGAAATGAGCAATCAGCAATCTTGTGCGGGATTTCGATGTTAGGCATGACACCATGGCCAGCGATGACGTCCGGGAAGCATATTGTCGCTTAGCAAAATGGGATCTCCTCACAGAAAAGACAATTCCTTTGTGAGCTTGACCCACTTGTTCGCAGTACCTCCAAGCCTCCTGCGCCCAAGCAATCATCAGTCCGACGACAACGACGCTTTTTCGTTCGCTCAGTGCCTTGGCCTCCTTCGAATGACGTTCCACTTCGTAAGGCCGATCCGCTTGTCCGCCTTGGATTTCCTAGCGCAGTGTGTTGTACCGCCCACAAGAGACCTGGCAACCAGGATTGCAGCCGATGTCCATCACCACCTTGAAAATAGTGTCTGTCGTCGGGAGAACGCCACTGTGTTCTCCGTCATGATCTGCCTGACGGATTAGGCTGACACCGTTGCGGGACGTTCGGCCGCGGTGCTCTGTGCGCTTCGAATTACAGTGTGCACGACCCGCGCCTGTTCTGGTTCTGAGAGGCCCGGAAACATGGGAAGAGAGAGGATTCGTTCCGCAGCCTTCTCGCACACCGGGAAATCGCCAGGTCGATACGCAAGGTCGGTGTACGCTTTCTGCAGATGCAACGGAATCGGATAATGAATCCCGGTGCCGATATTCTCCTTAGCGAGCGCGGTCTCCACCGCTTCCCGGTTCTCCACTTGTATCACGTAGAGATGATAGACGGCCTTCGACCAGGAAGGTTCATACGGCGTGGTGATATTCGTCTCCGCAGCGGCAAACAATTCATTGTACTTGCCGGCGTGCTCGCGCCGGCTTTGGTTCCAGCTTGGCAGGTACTTCAGCTTGACGCTCAAAATCCCCGCCTGAATGGAGTCCAGGCGCCCGTTATACCCCTCTATATCGTGGTAGTACTTTTTTGCCTGTCCGTGATCGCGAATCATGCGAATCTTCTTCGCCAATTCCTCGTCGTCGGTTGTGACAATTCCCGCTTCGCCGCACGCGCCCAAATTCTTTCCGGGATAGAAGCTAAAGGCGGCCGCCTTGCCAATTGAACCTGCCTTCTTCCAACGATGGTCCCGTTTGGAAAAATACTCGGCGCCGTGGGCCTGGCAGGCATCCTCGATGACGATCAGATTGTAGCGATCGGCTAGCTCCTGGATCGCATCCATGTCGGCAGACTGTCCATATAGGTGCACCGGGACCACTGCCGTCACCGGCCGGCCTGTGCTCCGGCTGACCATCTTGCCTGCATGGTCTCGTGAACACTGGTGCTCAAGAAAGTTGCGCAGCTTCTCTAGATCCATGTTGTAAGTGCGCGCATCGATATCCACGAACTCGGGGTGTGCGCCCGCCTGTGAAATCGCTTCCGTCGTGGCGATGAAGGTATTCGGCACGGTAACGACCGATTCGCCTTTGCGGACGCCCGCTGCCATCATGGCAAAGCGAAGCGCATCCGTCCCGCTGTTCACCCCGATGGCAAACCCCGTCTCACAGAATGTGGCGAACGATCGCTCGAATTCTTCAACCATTGGCCCGCCGATGAAGCCTGCTGTTCTCAGTGCTTTCTGAAACACTGGAACCAGTTCCTTCTCGAGTTCTTCGTGAACGCTGACCAAATCCAGAAATGCAATCTTCCCGTTGCTCGTCATAGTGCGGTCCGTGCCTCCGTGGCGATATAACGCAACAGCTTTGCAGGATTTCCGGCTACAATCGCGTTCGCGGGCACATCCTTTGTCACGACGCTGCCCGCGCCGACGATGGCGTTCTCCCCGATGACCACCTTGGAGAGAACCGTACTCCCCGAGCCGATGGAGGCGCCTTTTTTCACGAGGGTCTGCTCGACCTTCCAATCCTGTTCGCCCTGCAATTGGCCGTCGGGTGTAGTTGCCCGCGGGTAGGAATCGTTAATGAAAGTCACGCTGTGGCCGATGAACACATTCTCCTCGATAATCACGCCTTCACAAATAAAGCTATGGCTGGAGACTTTGCAGTTCTTTCCGACCGTTGCGTTCTTTTGAATTTCAACAAATGCTCCTATTTTCACGTTGTCGCCGATTTCGCAGCCGTAAAGATTAATGAACTTGGAAAGTTTGACCCCGATTCCCAATTTCACATCTGGACCAATCGCACAGAACTCATTCACAGGCGCACCAATTCTCCTCTCTTTTGAATGGAACGATCCGCTGCTTCCAGCATGCGAACGACTCGGAGCCCGGCGTGGCCGTCGTTGATGGGTATCTTGTTGTTCCGGACGCAATCTGCAAAGTAGGTAAGTTCCACACGCAGCGCTTCCGCTTGCTCGATCTGTGGCGCCCACATATCGCCGGTCCGATAGCTTACGAGCAGGTCGCGGATTCCTTCTCCCGAGCTGATCTGCACGCCCTTGTCGTACACACGGATTTTTTCATCAGCGACAAGATCGTTCCAGACGAGCATTTTTTTCTGGCCCCCGATCAAGGTGGTCCGAATTTTGACCGGCGAAAGCCAATTCACGTTGATGTGGGCGATCACATTCTGCGGGAAGTAGATCGTCATGAACGCGACATCTTCCACGCCATTCAAGTGCCTTTCACCGGTTGCAACGATTGCCTCCGGTTCTTTCTTGATTAGATGATCCATAATCGAGAGATCATGGGGCGCCAGGTCCCAAATCACGCTGACGTCGTGCTGAAAGAGCCCTAGATTGACCCGCAGTGAGTCGTAGTAATAGAGATCACCCAGGGCGCCACTTTCGACCAGTTCGCGGATCTTGCGGACCGCGCCAGTAAACAAGAAGGTGTGATCCACCATGATGGTGAGTCTCTTCCGAGCCGCCAGTTCAATTAGTTCTTCGGCTTGGGCCGAGTTGGAAGTAAAAGGCTTCTCCACAAAAACATGCTTGCCATTTTCGAGTGCCGCTTTACTCAGCTCGTAGTGTGTCCAAACGGGCGTGATCACGGCAACCGCGTCAATCTCCGGCGATCGCAAAACCTCCCAAGGGTCGGAAGTCGTCGAAATGCCCGGGTGGTTCTTCTGCACGCGGGCCACTGCTGCAGGACTAGTGTCGCAAACCATCAGAACGCGCACGTTTTCCACAGCGTGCAGATTCCTGACGATGTTAGGTCCCCAATAGCCGTAACCGATTACGCCGATTCGGATCATGTTTGCTCTTCCGTTTGTGGAGGAAGGTTAATTTAATTGCTACTGATAATCGGAAAGCTTACTTGCAATGTTGGAGCGTGCCTCAGCGGGAGCTTAGTCGAATTCTGAGTGTACCCTGCGATGATCCGGGCGGGTGAGAACCCTGCCCGGCGAAAGGCGCGTCTAGCTACACCCTCACGTCTCACACATTTGAGTCTGTAGAAAGGCATGCCCTCGCCTGGATGGGCTACCGCCATTAATGTCATCAACGGATATCCCGAATCCAACCTACGATCGCTTTAGGCCATGCAAAATCAACAACTTAGAGACTGGGCGATGAATCCCAACAGCACATTAAGCGGTCGCAATTAACCTGCCAGAATGATCTCGCCTTGCCACGAAGCCAACCAAGCGTGACCATGGGGAAACTGCTTGAAAAAAGAGGAGTTAGTGGTAGGGGAAGATCGCTTGGACAACACCTCACGGTAGAAATCTCTCCACAGAATAGCTAGCCTGGGAAAACTCTTACCATGTAGTGACAAGAGCATTCCTCGCGGGGCTTCGGAGACAACATAGTCCACAGGTCGCTTCGGTGCGATTCCAGAGTTAAAGCCCCTGCTTGCAAGAAGTTCCGAGCAGCTGAAGGGAGAACGAGTTCAGTACTTTTTTCCTTCCTGCGGTTCAAGCATCTCGAGCCTGTGGCCCTCATTCGTGCCATTTTTACGAAAGCCCATTAAACGTCTGACCCTGAATGCGGGAAAGTCCAAAACGGCCACGAATAGAGAACAGCACGCCCGACAATGCGACTGGGCCCAGAACTCTGACCTGTCTTTTTGTTTGGTCCGATTGTGACTTTTTATTCGCCGGGCGGCCTTGCAAACAGCAGGGACTCGATGATCCGGAGGGACATGGCCACTTTGATTACTTTCTCTCGCGCGAAGGCGGGTCGTCCGGGCTCAATCGAAAGCGCGATAGAGCTTCTCCGAGGTTCTGAATGAAAGATTCCGAGTTGTAAAGCTCCGCACTGGTCCGCAAACTCTCTGGCGACGCTATGGGTTCGATCTGATCCAACTGAAATTCGTGAGCGACGTCCTCCATGATCTTCGGCTGAATAGGACGCTGTTGTTCAACATAAGCGTTAATCAGTGCATGCTCACACAGAAGGTTCACGACACGGGGAATCCCGAGAGAATACAGGTGCACCGTCTCGATGGCCGAAGGGCTGAAAATAGATTCCCCATCCGTCGCTGCTCCCGCAATCCTCAATCTCTCGAGGACGTAGGCGTTTGTCTGTTCCTTCGTCAAGGGACTTGTCTTGCAACGAAGCATGATGCGTTGCCGCAGCTGCCGGAGCTGGGGCAGATTGAGCTTCTCTTCGAGCTCAGGCTGGCCACAAAGGACGATCTGTAGCAGTTTTTCCGTCGACGTTTCCAGATTCGTCAACAGCCGGATCTCTTCAAGCACCGGAAAGGTTAGATTTTGCGCTTCGTCGATGATAACAACCGCAGTTTCGCCCGAAGAAAATCGTTCCAGAAGCCATTGATTCAGCTTCATCAATTGCTGGCTCTTGGACCGGGAATCGCAAGGAATCTCGAATTCTGCCAGAACAAAGTCGAAGAGCTGCGACGAATTCATCCGGGAGTTGAACAGAAACGCGGTCTTAATCTCACGCTGATGCAGCCAGTCGAGGATCCGATTGACGAGCGTTGTCTTGCCGGTTCCCACTTCGCCCGTGAGCGTGACGATGCCCTTCTTCGTCTGGATACCGTACATCAAACCGGACAAGGTCTCCTCGATCTGTTCGGTAAGAAAAAGATACCGGGGATCCGGGCTCACATTGAAGGGGTTTTCTTTTAACCCAAAAAATCCTTTATACATGATCCCTGAACTTTTGCTCTTTCAACGCTACTTGCTTCCCTGCTTGCAATTTTTCGCTACCTCTCGTTCGGGAAAATCTTTGCGCGTCGTAACACTAGTGGCCTGGCGTGCCACTCTAAACTCGTGAATATCTGGTGCAGCGTGGAGGTAGTGCCGCAATTCGAGCTGTTGCAAAGCGGAATGTTGGCGGTTTGTAACCGCGCCTGATATCCGAACGAGAAGTTCACTGTTCGGCCCAATGGCCGGTTCACTCCTGCTCCGAGGATCCAGCTATTATAATTCGGCGAGGTAAATCCGCTTATCGCCAAGATTTGGCGGTTTTTTGCATAACCGATGTTTATATTGCCTGCCCACGCGCGCGTGAACCGTTGGTTCCAAGTTGCATCGACTAGATCGGTGATGGCTCCGCTGAACAGCCCGCTGCCGCTGCTCACACTGTGCGAGTAGTTCACTGCCACACTACTTTGGGGGAAAGCATAAATCAGTGACCCGCTGGCTGCCCCTGACACCCGATGCGTCGCGCTGTTGATGGGCATTCGGAACGTGGTGATTTCCGGTCCGCCCGCAAGCTGCAGCGCTAATCGTCCGGTGACCTTCCTTCCATACGCGAACTGCGCAACGTGATCGCCCAGTGCTTGCGGATCACCCGGAAAATGATAGGCGCTGAATCGATAAATCAATCCCACGGTGTCCTTAACAGTTAGGGCGTAGTTGTACCCGACGCTTAGAGTATAAGTGTCGTTATTGATGTTCCCAGGATCGGCGAATCGCAGTAACCCGTGTACTGCCGCGACGGTGATCGAGCGCCGTTGACTGAATTTATAGTTAAACTGCACAGCAGCTGCATTGCTGCTGCGAGGACCAATCGCGACGAAGATGGCCTGCCGCGGTGCGAACACTTCCTGCAGCCCCGGCAGAGGAACCGACAAACTCCCTGTGATGCCAGGAAAAGCCAAACCACTAGGGCCCCCAAACCCAAATGAGCTTTGGGGCAAATGGGAGAACTCATCCACAAAGAGTGCTTGCCATCTGCGTTGATCGATCTCGTAAGCTGCCGCGAACTGATGATATTGCCCGCTTCCTTGCGTTGAGTCCGTTGAAGAGAATCCGCCACCCGAATAATTCGCTGAGAGCAGGGAACGGCCCCACGCTTCGAGCAAGCTCACGTCGCCGCTCACAAAGCTCGTCGTATTCCACTGAGAATTCGCTGCTGAATTCGAGGGATTCGACGCTGCGGAGTTGCTGTATCGAATCCCCGGTACCCAATAACTGTGGCGCATCTCTGGAGTACCCAATGTCGTGTTCTGGACGCCGCTCAGGGGCCGATTGTCTGGCTGAGTTGTGTCTGGTGCCTGCTCTGCATCTTGCTGGTTGTCGCTTCTAGAAAGCAACGGAGGATACTCACGCGCGGCCGGCTTTGGCTTCTCCTCGCCCTCTTGTTGGGCCATCAGCGGCCCCGCGCAAAGACAGGTAGCCACCAGCACGACAATTCCAAACATCAATTTTTTCCAGTCCTTCATTGCCTTCCCTCACGGTACAACAATTACGTCGCCGGGTAGTAACTCGATGTTCTGCTCAGGATTCTTCCCACTAATTGCCGCTTTGTAATTGAATGGCAGCTTTATCTGCTTGCCGTTCTCAGTTCGAAGCACGTAGATATTCTTCACCCTGGCAAACTGAGTGAATCCGCCACTGCTGGAAAGCGCCTGTAGCACGGTCATGTGCGGAAGGAGTGCGTACGCGCCGGCCTTCGTGACTTCTCCGGTTACGTAAATCCGCCGGCTGTTGATTTCTGTCACGCTTACGGTCACTTGCGGATTATTGATGAACTTTTTCAAGTCTTCCCGGATGACGCCGGCGAGTTCCATCGGTGTCAACCCGGCTGCCTGCACATCATTCAAGAGGGGTAGCGTGATTTTTCCATCCGGCCGCACCGGGACCGTTCGCGTCAGTTGGTCTTCTCTCCAAACATCGATCTTCAGTACGTCCTGCGGTCCAATCTTATACGCCGGGTCCTCCGCTGCGGGCTGTACCGCTGCTGGATTTGCCTGACCTTTCGAGCCTTTTGCTTCTGCTGTCTTGTCTTGGGCGGTGGGGCTCTTGCTTCTTGCCTGTACCACGATGACCATCAAGCAGCCCGTCAAAATCATTAGAATCTTGTTCTTCATTTCTGTTCCTTCGCGTCCGTTCCCCCCTGCTTCCCTCCCAGCCCGGTTTGTTTAATCTTGTATAGGAGGGATTTGTAGCTGATCTGGAGTTCCTGAGCGGCTCGCTTCCGGTTCCAATGCGTACGCTCGAGCGCTTTCGAGATCATGTCGCGCTCGGCCCTCCGCGAAGCCGCGCGCGCCGCCACTTTCAGCGAAAAACTTCGCGGCTCCTCCGGCAGCGTCGGTTCCAGCTTTGGCATTTCTCGAAGTTCATCAATGGCTTTACGGCTATCACCAAACACTGCGATTTTTCTCGCGAGATTTTCCAACTCGCGGACATTCCCTGGCCAGTCATGCGTCCCAAGGAGTTCCATTTCCTTGTCGCTCACCATGGGTACCTCGCGTCCCAACTCAGCAGCCTGCTTCGCGAGAAAATGCTCCAGCAACACGAGGATGTCTTCCCTTCTGTCTCTCAGGGGAGGTAAGTGTAAGCAAACTCCGTTTATTCGAAAGTACAGTTCTCTTCGGAATTTCCCTGATTCGATGTCTTTCTCTAGATTCCGGGACGCAGAGGCGATCAAGCGCACGCCGTGGTGACTGTTCTCGTCGATCTCCCCATCCGGAAGAAGCGAGAGTAGAACCTTTTGGCACGCAAGATCCAGCTCATCGATCCCGTCTAGAAATAGCGTTCGCATGCCCTCTTCAGGGCCCTCACCGTTGCCCCTCAAACCGCACTTTAGCTGTGAGAGGAATTCTCCCGGTTCCAGCGCCCGGCAGCTCAGCTTCTTAAGTGGCGCGTGGCAATATTTCGAAAGCCGATGAATCAGGCGCCCATAGACTTCTTTTCCAGTTCCGCTCTCCCCCATCAACAGTACGGGGATGTTCGTCCGGGCAATCTCCCCGACAATCGTGTTTAACCTCTGAACCGCAGCCGAATGGCCATAAACAAAGGCCGTCATGGCGGGGTGTTCGACAGCGTGATTCAGGGAAGTGCTCATATTTCGCCACTGTAAACAAAAGCAAATCTCATTCCATGAGGATAGCCGGCCAAAAGAGTGTCTTGCTCGATTAAAGCTTTCTCTTTCTGTAGGTTACAGGAGAGCTTGTCATGCGTCTCAAGTGCACGGATGAGGCGACAGTCCTGATTTTGTTCCAAGAAGTGGCAAATTCTTTTCCCATCTTTTCAACTGCCCTAATTTTGCGACCTCTTCTGACCAGCGGTTGATCTAAGCACGTTATCCCGATTTCTGGCGTTCACTGGGGCCCCGTGCGGTTTAACCTTGGTAGCGTAGGCTACAAAAACTTAGGCTCGCCGAAGTTATAACGTCGGTGAGCCCCAACGCAGTCGAGTTTGTCAGGCGATTAAGTTGCTTGTGCTGTGGCAACCCGTGTCTGGTGCGTAGCAATGCCCAGCGCAATTAGCCCAATTAGAAGCATCAGCAGCTCGGCTGGCTCACTCGAGAATTCCATTGCACACTCTCTTTACCTCAGAGGAATAGCTTTGCCGTCTCCATGCCTTCTTGCACAACTCTACCTCCTTCATGCAAGCTACCGCTGCGGCGAACCATACTTGCATCCAGCAAGACCTGGTCTGCCCTGCGGTGTTTTGCTCGACTTCGCCCAGGTTCGTTTCTATCCTTCGCTGATTTAGGTGGATCGTTGTCTTAACATTCGTATTTTCTTCGTTACTCCGCCTTGCTTGGCTCCATAGTCGCAGCTCCGAGAGCGAATTCCCCTGTCTTGCTATGAAAATAGGCGTAAGTCATTTGTTTTCAGCGCGATGTTTCTCCGGAGCGGCCTCATTTTCATGCTCGGTGGTGCGCCAAAGGCGCATGAGGTCTATTGTGTAACTATCACAGGTACTCGGCTCAAGAATCATGACGAAAAACCATGCAATATCCAGCTAACTGCTTGAAAACAAATTATTTGATACAAACTTGGCTGAGATTTGGTGCGGAGGAACAATTTTGGAAACCTATTGGGAAATGATGGTAACAGTTTTCATCTCTTGACTCGACGCTCCTCCAGAGCAGAACTTCGACTCGGAGTTCATTTAGGGCGCTGCAGATAAGTTTTTATTTTTCAATAAGTTGGCAAGATTGACCGTAAGACCTCACGCTATCTTCTCGCTGCTCGTCATGGCAGGTTGATTGCGATAAAGGCAGTGTCCACTTGTGAGGATCTAGAGCGATAGCCTAGCTGGATGTTGGATTCCACGGCTATCCAGCGCAACTGTTTAAAGGGGGATCCTAAGCCAGGATGAACACCGAGCCCAGCCGCGAGCAGTGGTATGCACTTCAACTGAGAACTCGTTGGGAGAGTTCGACGGCAGCCTTGCTTTCCGGCAAAGGCTATCAAACCTTTCTTCCAACTCTTAAGACCTTGAAGCGAGTGCGTGGCAAGTCTTGCGAGGTCAACCCACCGCTGTTCCCAGGATATGTGTTCTGCCGCTTTGACGCGCTCAAGCGTCTGCCTGTCCTCTTAACCCCGGGCGTGATCACTGTCGTCGGTAGAGGTCGCATCCCCATCCCTGTCGAGGATTCGGAGATTGAAGCAATTCAGAAGGTGGTCTCCGCGGGAATTCAGGTTGAACCCTGGCCTTATCTGGAAGTCGGGCAGCTGGTCCGGATTGATGATGGGGCGTTGTGCGGCATTCAAGGAATTCTGATCGGTTTCAAGGGGGCTCGCCGGATTGTAGTTTCCGTTTCATTGCTTCGTCGGTCTGTGGCGCTGGAGATTGACAGGTCTGTGGTTTGTCCGATTCAACCGACGCGAACCGTCCCGGCTGTGCCACTCCCGATTTCCTGTTTACTTGAACCGGCGATCGCTTAGTTTATCGGATTGTGCGCTCAACTCGGCGCTAACAATAAGGAGTTTTAGCTTCAGCAACAAATTTCGAAGCCACCCAGAATGCTTGCACCGCGAATCTGCTGCATGGTTGGCACAAGGTCTGAACAAAGATGGGAAACAGCCCCTTAAGAATTCCGAACCTACGCGAACAAACTGCGCGCCGTTCCACGGGGCACAAGGTTAAGTCTGGTTTCGATTCCCTCCTCGTAAGACGTGCGGAGATCTTGCAAGAAGAAACCTTTCACAGCATGTTGGCGCTGGAGCGCCGGCGTGTGGAGCGTTCCCGCAACCCATTTGTATTGATGCTGCTTGATGCGAGTGTATTCGTTGACGCCGAAGCAGCAAACCTCTTCATGTCGCGGGTGACGTCAGTTCTTTTGAAATGCACGCGCGAGACTGATCTCATTGGCTGGCATAAAAAAGGCCTCATCCTGGGCGTCATCTTCACTGAAATTAGTCTGGAACTCGAGAACCCGATCACTGAGATTCTACATTCAAAAGTCATGAACGCTCTGCACGATGAGCTGAGTCGCGAAGTCGCTTCGAATCTGGTTGTCACGGCTCATCTCTTCCCCGAGAGTCGGGATCGAGGTGCGGCCGAACCGGTTGCAGATACCAGATTCTATCCGGATCTCTCCCAGGGAGGATCAAAGAAGCATCTTCCCCGGGTCGTGAAGCGCGTCATTGATATCGCAGGAAGCGCCTTCTTGCTCCTTATTACTAGCCCGCTGGTCGCAGCAATTGCCCTGGCAATCAAGCTCACGTCCAAGGGTGCCGTGATTTTCCAGCAAGAGAGGTTCGGACAGTTTGGAGCTCGCTTTAAGTGTCTGAAGTTCCGAACGATGTACTCGAACAACGACCCAAAGATCCACCAGGAGTACGTCCAGCGATTTATTGCCGGCCAGTCCGGCAGCGAGAAAGGTGAACCAGGGGAGCCGGTGATTTACAAGATCACGAACGATACCCGTGTGACACCGGTCGGTAGATTCCTTCGCAAGATGAGCCTGGACGAGCTTCCGCAGTTCTGGAACGTTCTCAGGGGTGAGATGTCTCTCGTTGGCCCGCGCCCACCGACGCCCTACGAATTTGAAGTCTATGACATTTGGCACCGCCGGCGAGTCCTTGAACTCAAACCTGGTGTTACTGGGCTGTGGCAAGTCAGCGGCCGAAGCCGGACTTGCTTCGATGACATGGTTCGATTGGATCTCCGATACTCCCAGTCTTGGTCCCTCTGGCTCGACCTAAGAATTCTTGTCGCGACTCCGCGTGCCGTTATCAGTGGTGAAGGCGCTTACTAAAGCCTTCCTGCGAGCGTTACCCTTTCTTTCACATCGAACATTTGCGAGAACTTAGTCCAGATGTCACGCGAGGATTCTACAGGAACACTCTTTCGAAAGAGACTCTTGGAGACTTCGTGAAAACGCGGTCTGGAGCGAGCTGGAATTTTGCCTAAGACATCGTCCTCGTCATCGGCACGCAAAACTCCCGTCGATTCCAAGCTGAGACTTTGAAGAGCGCAGCCTCGCACCTTTATCGGTACAAGACGAACACCGAACGGCTCAGCAGGCAATTGGACAAAGATCGGGACGATAGCAAGGCACCCTACACTCAGGACGGAAACTTTCTGGAAGTTCGCGCTGTTCTGGGCCGAGGGAGATGCATAATGAAGGATTCTGATGCGCGAATGGCCAGAACGATCATACTAAGAAGAATTCGCGACAAGCCCGCAATAACGCTGTTGAGACAGCGGAGATAACCGTCTTGAGTAACCCCAAAACAGCCGTCACGAAACGGTGGTTATTGTTTGCATGTTGGATTGTTCTCTCGTCCTTACTGTTCAGAGCCCCCCTGGTCGCTCTCGTCCGGATGTCTCTTTCGAACGACGATGCTTCCTACCTCGCGCTCATTCCATTCATCTGTGCTTGGCTCCTCTTCGTAGAATCTCACAAGATTTTCCTGGATTTCTCTTACGATGTTTTATTCGGCGGCAGTTTCCTCTTTCTTGCTGGCTGTATAGCACTCGCTTCGCGTTTTGCGGGAGACACGTCATCGCTCGGTCTCCAACTCTCTGGCTACATTATGTCGCTCGTGATGGTTTGGGTGGCAGGTTTTGCTCTGCTATTTGGAAGGACAGCTACAAAGGCGGGTTACTTCCCGCTTCTTTTCGTCTTCCTGATGATCCCTCTGCCCAATTTCCTTCTCGACCAGGTGATTCGTCTCCTTCAAGCGGGCTCCGCTTGGATAACGGGAGCCTTTTTCGACCTTTTCGGAGTTCCTGCATTGCGCGAAGGTTTGGTCTTTCATCTTGCGCGGGTCAATATTGAAGTCGCCAAGGAGTGCAGCGGCATTCGCTCCAGCATGGCGTTGCTCATCCTGGCGCTGCTGGTTGCCCATTTTCGTCTCCGACATTTTGGGAACAAAACTTTGTTCGTTGCTTCCGGGTTGTTCATGATGATTCTAAAAAACGGAATTCGAATCGCTACACTCACACTGCTTGCGCTATACGTCGATCCGGGCTTTCTGGATGGAAGATTGCATCACGAAGGAGGGATCGTCTTTTTTGTGCTGGCATTGTTATTGCTCTTGCCGGTTCTATCTTTGCTTCAGCACTGGGAATCCAGGAGGCCAGTGGCTGCGGAGCCATCAACAACCCCATGAAAACCCATAATCTTCATTGGATAGTGATCTTTCCTTCGTAGTGTCTGGAGTTTTTCCTATGTTATACCAACCAGACCCGCTCCTCCTCAAAGGTGCGACAGCTAGCTTAGGTTGTGCACTTACACGCCATTCCGGAGGATCGGCGGAAAACAATGACAGGGGTTGAATTTCGGGTGATTGGCCGCAATCGAATTCAAATGGACTCGGCTTTGAATTCTGCCCAAGACACGGCCATCGTAAGCATTCGAAGTATAGGGAATAAATGGTCGGGGCGAATGGATTTGAACCATCGACCTCCTGGTCCCGAACCAATCACGTCAATTCCATAACGCTTTATCTTGGCGTCGCTTACGGGATAAAGGACGTTATTTCCCCTTTCTTAGTTGTACCTAACTTGTACCTACTTCACTGGATATGGTCTGGATCGAACCGGCGACCCCCTGTTTGCAAAGCGGAAGAATCCGTTCCAACGACCACGCTGGTAAGTCCTAAGTCCCAGCGTTTACAACAATTCGGGGGATTTGCTTTCGCTCAAAAGCTAACCCCAATGCACTGAAAACCTTCGATTCGTGCACAGCTTACAGCGCATACTCACAAGAATTTAGACCTCCATCCCCTCTGGTGTCTTCTCAAGGCCTGCGCAGATGAAGCGTTCTTCGGCGCTTTATGCGGATTTTGCTTTCTGAGCGACAGGTTCACGCTTCGCTTGCCTTGATTTCACGAGAGCAGCAGACGATGCTCCTTCCAGAGAGAGTCCATAGCCAACTTCTCGAACGATGCGCTCCTTCAACGGCTGGATGAAATGCACGCGCGTGTTGCGGCGTGTCACTTCCGGAGCCTTCAGGTACAGCTCGGCCAATTCCCGCGCCCGACTGAGCGCCTTACCGTTCGGCACAACTTCGGCAACCACGCCCCATTCTTGCGCGGTACGCGCCGCCAGCG
>WNFB01000982.1_pt1 | contig 23875 bp, 19 predicted proteins | sample 5400501 | NCBI WGS metagenome assembly WNFB01 (sample SAMN13153341, study PRJNA577476) | soil metagenome | isolation source: 200 cm saprolite under Douglas fir tree site 2 hole 1 | place: USA:California | collected 2015-04-18 | reverse complement strand
CCTCTGCGAGCCAGTGGTCAGGACCCACTGGATCTTTGACCATAAAGACGTGGTCTGCCAGAAAGCGACGCATGTTCGTGTTGTCTTCGGTTGACGCGGACAACCTCCGGCAGGCCGAGGCCGCCGTCCCGCCCGGAGGTCGCCCCCGAGTAGGCGAGCACGGCTGACGCGGGTGGCTTACGCGCGGGATTCTCGTGGATTCTTCCGGGTCGGCCGCATCTTCGGATTTTCCGAACCGCCTGCGTCGGCGCCCATACGTCCGCGCGGCGCGCGCGCCGCCCCCGCATCTCGTGCTCAGCCCTGCATGAACGCGGCGAGGTCGGGGGTCGGGATCGAGCGGTCGATGTAGCCGAACGTCCCCTTGTCCTTCACCTCGCGCGCGGCCTCGACGAGGTTCGTCATCGCGTAGCGGTAGAGTGACGTGGCCAGGCTGATGCGGCGCACGCCGGCCGCCTCGAGCTCGGCGACGGTGAAGGACTTGCCCTTGATGCCCGCCATGAAATTGACGGGCTTCGAGACGGCCGCGCACACGGCGCGCACGGCGGCGAGGTCGGGCAGGCCCGGCGCCATCAGCACGTCGGCGCCCGCCTTCTCGAACGCCTGTAGCCGCTTGATCACGTCGTCGAGGTTCGGGTTGCCGCGCAGGAAGCTCTCGGTGCGGGCGGTCAGCATGAACGGGAACGGTAGCGCGCGCGCCGCCTGGGCGGCGGCCGCCACGCGCTCGGTGGCCTGGCCGATGTCGTAGAGCGGCCGGTCCTTCTCGCCGGTGGCGTCCTCGACCGAGCCGCCCACCAATCCCACGCCGGCGGCGAGCCGGATCGTCTCCGCCACGACGGCGGGCGCGTCGCCGAAGCACTTCTCGAGGTCGGCGGACACCGGCAGGTCGGTGGCCTCGACGATCATGCGCGCGTTGGCCAGCGACTCGTTGCGCGTCACCTTGCCGTCGCGCTTGCCGAGCACGCCCGCCTTGGCGCCGCTGGAGGTCGCTAGCGCCTGGAAACCGAGCACGGCGAGCACGCGCGCGGAGCCCGCGTCCCACGGGTTGGCGATCACAAACGCCCGCGGCTCTTCGTGGAGCGCGCGGAAGCGCGCGGCCTTGTCGCTCTGGCTCGTCGTCATCTCTGGCCTCCTCGCCGTGCGATGATTCGCGCCAGGCAGTGTACAGGAGGAATCGCGATGCCGGGAGTACGTGAAAGCCGAGGCGGTGCGAGCGTGGCGACTACCTCCGGTGAGGAGGACGTGCCCGCAATCAACCAGATTGCCCGGAGGGAGGGACAACCGGCCTCGCGCTCCCGCTGGACGCCTGAACCGCCGCCTACTCTTTCAATCCGGTCAGCGTGAGGCCGCGGATGAAGGCGCGCTGGAAGACGAGGAAGAGAACCATCATGGGGATCATGCCCACCACGGCGGCCGCCATCATCTCGTGGTAGGAGGCATTGAACGATCCCTCGAAGAGGGCCAGGCCGAGGGGGAAGGTCTTGAGCGCCTCCCGGGAGACGATGACGAGCGGCCAGAGGAACTGATCCCAGTTCTCACGGAACGAGAGCACGGCCAGGGCGGCCAGGGCCGGCCGGCTGTTGGGAAGAACGATCCGCCAGTAGATCCCGAACTCGCTGCAGCCATCGAGTCGGCCCGCCTCCAGGAGGGAATCGGGCAGATCCAGGAAGTACTGGCGCATGAGGAAAATCCCGAAGGCGTCCACGGCGAGGGGAAGGATGAGTCCCCCGTAGGAGTCCAGCAGGCCGAGCTGTCGCACCACGAGGAACGTCGGCACGAGCAGGATCTCCAGCGGCAGCATGAGCGTGCTGAGGATGGCCCGGAAGCAGACCTCCCGGAGCGGGAAGCGAAACTTGGCCAGCCCGTAGGCGGCCAGGCTGCCGAAGAAGACGTTGCACGCCATCACGGCGAGGGCCACCACGGCGCTGTTGAAGAAGTAGATCCCGAAGGGAAACCGGCCGAGAGCCGTCGGGTAGTTTGCCCACTGCGGCGCGGGGGGAACCCACTCGATGGGGAGGCGGAAGATCTCGTCCTGCGTCTTGAGGGAGGACGAGACCATCCAGAAGTACGGGAGCAGCAGGAAGACCGCTCCCACCACCGTCAGAACGTTCAGCGCGTACCAGACGGACGCCCGGCCTCGGCGCCTCACCCCGCGACCCCGTGGCGCAGTAACCGGAACTGCACGATGGTCAGCACGAAGGCCATGACGAACAGGACGCAGGAGGCGGCCGCGGCTTCCCCCATCCGGAAGAAGGCGAACCCGGTCTCGTAGATGAAATAGGGCAGCACGCGCGTGGCGCCGTTGGGCCCGCCCTCGGTCATCACGAGAGGATTGACGAAGAACTTCATGGCGAGGAGCAGCGAAACCACCATGACGAACAGGATGGTCGGGCGCAGCAGCGGCAGCGTGATGTAGCGGAAGCGCTGCCAGGATCCCGCGCCGTCGATGGTGGAGGCGTCGTAGTATTCGCCCGGGATCGACTGGAGCCCGGCCAAGTACACGACGGCGAAGAGCGGAACGCCGCGCCAGACGCCGATGGCGGCCAGGGCGGGTAACGCGGTGGCTTCATCGCTCAGCCAGTTGATCCGGCCGATCCCGATCACCGCCAGGAGCCCGTTGACCAGCCCGTGCGGGTGGTAGAGGAACTTCCACACCAGCGCCACCACGATCTGTGACATCGCGATGGGCAGGAAGTAGGCGAGGCGGATCACCCCACGGACAGGCAAGGCCCGGTTCAGCAGCAACGCGAGGGCCAGGGCCAGGAACCACTCGGGGACGGCCACCCCCAGCGTGTACTTCACCGAGACCCCGAGCGACTGATGGAACAGCGGGTTCTCGTAGAGGGCCCGGTAGTTGGCCAGGCCGCTCGGGGTCGGCGGGGTCAGCAGGTCATACTTGAAGAAGCTCAGCAGGAAGGCCTGCGCCATCGGGTAGAACTTGAACAGGCCCAGGTGTAGGAGGGCGGGCAAGACGAAGAGCAATCCAATCCATCGCTGTCGCACCTTACGACTTACTGGACATAGGAACTCCAAACGCCCTTTCGCCGTCGCCAACCCTTTCCCCCTGCCCCACGCCGCGCGCCACCATCGCCCCCCAGGCGGCCGAAGTCAAGCGCCCCCGGGGGGGCGCGCGAGGGGCGATGACCATCGACGGCGCTCAGCAGGGCGGCCCGCCGGCGAGCACTCGGCCCTCGTGGAGACGACGCCGGGCACGGCCAGCGCCAGAATGAAGCCGGGAGGCAGACTACGGCGCGAGGGCCGGACCACTGCACGCTCACCGCACTGTCTCGAGGCCAAACTCGCTTGACTCCGCCTCTGTGGCAAGCAATCCTTGCGCGCGCGGGCGGACACGCGAAACGGCCGTGCGCGTCGGCCCGGCAGGAAGGAGGAGGCAACCATGTGGTTCATGCGGGTGGTGCTGCTGGCACTGGTGGTGGGTGTGGCGGTGGCGCTCGGGCCGGGCCAGGCCCTGGCCCAGGGGCTGAAGCTGACCTGGTGGGAGCACGCCAACCCGCCTCATAATGCGTACTCCAAGGACCTGGTGGCCGAGTACAACCAGAGGGGCCACGGCGCGTCCGTGGACTACGAGGTCTTCCCGATGACGCCGTTCTTCAAGAAGCTCACCGTGGCGATCTCAACGAAGACCGCCCCCGACATGTACACGGTGACCGATTTCCTCCTCCCCAGCCTGGTGGGGAAGAAGGGCGTGGCCCCCCTCAACCCGCAGTGGCTCGGCTACCAGTCCCTGGAAGAGATGAAGGCCGCCTACCTCCCCGGGGCCTTGAACGGGTACATCTACGACGGGAAGATCTACGCCGTCCCCGTGATCGCGCAGACGATGAGCCTCTACCTGAACCGGCGCCATTTCGAGGAGGCCGGCCTGGACCCGGAGAAGGATTATCCGCGGACCTGGGACGACTTGGCCCACGTCGGCAAGAAGCTGGTGAAGATGGAGGGGGGCAAGATCGTCCGGGAAGGCTTCAAATTCCAAATGATCTCCTCGACGTGGACGCTGATGCAGGGGGAGCCCATCCTCCACCAGTTCGGCGCGGACATCCTGGACGCCAGCGGCCGCAAGTGCGTGGCCAACAGCGAGGCCGCGGTGAGGGCGATGCGGCTGCGCGCCTCCTATGCCCTGGAGCACAAGATCGAGGACCCCACGGTGAGCGTGGCCACCAACCCCCTCCCCGCCAACGACTTCGCGGAGGGAAAGGTCTCCATGTTCATCACCCATCCGGGCAGCGTGGCCCAGTTCGGGCCCGAGAGGATGAAGAACGTCAAGGTCGTGCCGCTCCCCGCGCTGGACCCCAAGAAGCCGGTGACGGTGACCTACGGCTTCGCCCTCGCCCTCAACCCGGACATCTCGCCGGAGCGGCAGAAGGCGGTCCACGAGTTGGTCCGCTTCGTCGTCAAGAACCCGAAGGAATGGCTGGCCAGGGTGGGGACGATCAATCCCTTCCGGGGCCTCCTGGAGATCCCGGGCGTGCGGGACCACCCGTACATCGATACCTTCGTGCACGATGTCTCGGCGGCCCGGCCCATGACCCGGTCCGAGTACTACCTGGAGATCGCCGACGCGATGCACCGGGCCGTGCAGCGGATCGTCCTCAACCGGGTGGACCCCAAGCGGTCCCTGGACCAGGCCTGCCAGGAGATCGACCAGGCCCTGGGCAAGTCGTGAGCGCGGCGCACTTATGACTTGCTGAGGGCCTGATCAATCTCCTGGCATGCCTGATCGAGCGAGCGCTTCACGTCCACCCGGTTGAGGACGATCCGCTGCACGGCCCGGTGCATGGCATCGGCGATCTCGAGAAAGTGGGGGGATCGCGTCATCGGCTGGCCCGCCGAGATATCGCCCACGAACACGTCGATGTAGGGACGATTCTTCACCCCGGGGATCTCCAGCACGTTCCGGAAGGGATTGATCGTGCCCACCCGGTCGAGCCATTCCTTGGCATCGCGGGTCACGAAGCGCATCAGTTCGTGGATCACCTTCTGCCGCTCCGGGGGAAGGTCGTTGTTCATGGCCAGGGCGAAGCCATAGGTGATCGCGTTCGGTTTGTCCGCCTCCAGCCGGGGATGCGGCACCACCTTCAGGTCCTTCATCTTCTCCGGGCCGAACTGGGCCACGCTTCCGGGGTGGGTGATGAACATGGAGACCCGGCCCATCGCGAGGTCGTTGGCGGGGAGCGGATTGGTGGCCTGGGTGACGGTGGGGTCCTCGATCTTGTGCTCGAGGGCGAAGGAGGCGCGCAGGCGCATGGCCCTGGCCCCCGCCTCGCTGTTGACCACGCACTTCTTCCCCGTCGGATCCAGGATGCTCGCGCCGAACTGGTGAAGGATGGGCTCGCCCTGCATCAGCGTCCAGGTCGACGAGATCATGGCGAACTTGAAGCCCTCGCGCACGATCCGGTCGCCCTCGACTTTCATCAGCCTCCTGCCCACTCGGGCGACGTCGGCCCAGGTGCGCGGATAGTCCTTGTCCGCATCGAGGCCCGCCTCCTCGAAGTGGCGCCGGTTGATGTACAGGCTCATGGTCTGGGCGTAGACGGGCACCGCGTACAACTTCCCATCGTAGATGTACCCGTTCAGCGTGCCCGGGAGATAGGCCGCCTTCATGGCGTCCAGCGACGGGTAGCCCAGCCACTGCGGATTCAGGGCGGCCACCCCGTTCTTCTCCACCAGACCGGGGAGGAGGAAGTCGGTGAGCCTGAAGAGGTCCGGCGCCGTCTTGGTGGAGATGGCCACCGTCAGCTTCTTGAAGAACGGGGTCATGGGGAAGGCCTCGTGCGTGACGGTGGCGTTCGGGTTGGCCCGGTTCCACCGCGACGCGAGCTCCCTGGCGTACTCGTTCTCCGGCGGGTTGGCCTGCTCCCACCACGTCAGCTTCGTCTGGGCGAGGGCGGCGTCGGGCGCCAGCGCGACCGCTATCCCGACCACGAGCAGGACCAGTGCTGTCCACCGCATGGCGACGTTCTCCTTCCCGCTCGACTGGCTCACGCGCCGGGCGGACGCTTGGCGTGAATCTCGGGCGTGGCCTCCTCGAAGGCCTGCGCGATCTGTAGGATTTCCGCCTCCGCCCACCGGGGACCAACGATCTGGAGAGAGAGCGGGAGCTGGTCCCGTGAAAATCCCATGGGGAGCGCGATGGCCGGGCATCCGGTGAGGTTGTGCGGTCTCAGGAGCGGACTGTGGACCCAGAGCGCGCTCGACTCCTTGCCGTTCACGCGCGCCATGAGCGTGGCGATAGGCGCGGGCGTGCAGACCGTCGCGGGCATGATGATAACCTCGACGCTCCGGAAGAGGGCCGCGACCTCCCGGCGGACGAGCTCCCGCTCGCGAAGGGCGCGGACGTGCTCGTCGAGGGTGACCTTGAAGGCGCCTTGCAGACGCTCCCGGACGTCCGCCCCGTAGCCGTTGGGGTTCTTCTCGTAGAAGGGGCGGTGGAACTCCGCGAACTCGGCCCCGAGGATCGCCGTCATGGCGCGAACGATGCGGTCAAAGGGGTACGCGAACGGCACCGTCTCGATGCGCGCCCCGAGGCGTTCGAAGACGCGGACCGCTCCCTCGAACGCTTCCGCCACCTCGGCGTCCACCTCGACGTGGCCGCTGAGCTCCGGGCAGAGACCGATCCGGGTCCCCCGGACGCCGGCTCCGATGCGCGCCGAGAAATCCGGCACGGGAACGTCCTGCGACCACGGGTCGCGCGGATCGTAGCCGGCCATCGCCTGCAGCATCAGCGCGGCGTCGCGCACGGTGCGCGTCATGGGACCGACGTGGTCGAAGCTGAGGACGTTGGGACAGACGCCGCCGAGACTGATGCGCCCGTGCGTGGGCTTCAGCCCCACGATGCCGCAGAAGGCCGCGGGGATGCGGATGGATCCCCCCGTGTCCGAGCCGAGGGCCCCGGGCGCGAGGCCGGCGGCCACCGCCACTCCGGATCCACCGCTGGACCCGCCCGCGATCCGGTCCAGGTTCCAGGGATTGCGCGCGGTGCCGTAGTGGGGATTGACCGTGGTCGATGCCGCCGCGAACTCGTGGGTCAGGCACTTGCCGAGGAGGATGGCGCCGGCCTGGCGCAGACGCGCGACACTCTCCGCGTCCTGGCTCGGGACGTTGTCGCGAAAGAAGCTGGAGCCGTGCGTGGTGCGGATGCCCGCGGTGTCGAAGATGTCCTTGGCCCCGTAGGGCACGCCGTGCAGCGGTCCGCGATAGTGACCGCCGGCGATCTCGCGCTCGGCTTCCTTGGCCTGGGCGCGCGCCACGTCCGCCGTGACGGTGAGGTAGGCGGACAGCTTCGGGTTCAGCGACTCGATCCGTCGCAGGTGGGCTTCGACGATCTCGACGGGTGACGTCGCTCGCGTCCGGATGCGCTCGGCAAGCTGGTGCGCGGGCAGGAAGCACAGCGCGTCGTCGGTCATTCGATGGCCTCCTCGGGCCAGGGCGGTCAGAGCGCGTGGATCGTTTCACACTCGGGAGTCGGTCACAAGGTCCATTGACGTCCTCGCCCGCCCGCAGTGCGTCAACCGAATGCTCCCGCTGGCGACGATCGAGGATCCTCGCGTCGTGGAGCACCTCCTCATCCACCTTGGCCTGCCGAGCGCGCGGGTGCGGGCGGACCCCACACACGGTCCTCCCGTGCCCCTCGTCGCGGACACGCCCGCCTGATCGCTCTCGGGCCACTCGCGCGCCTCCCTCGGCCTTGACATGCGCGGCGACGCGGTCGAGGGTTATGAGACCTATCGGCTGGGCGCGCGTTCAGGCGCGGGGTAGGGAGCTTCGCCGACCGCCTCCGTCACAAGGAGGCGCTGCTCGCCATCTTTAGGCCGCGCTTCCTCGCCCGCGCCACCGGCGAGTGGTTGCAGAAGCTGCGTGGACGGGTCTCGTGCGCCCCGGTGAATTCGGTGCGGCGGGCGCTCGGCGACGTGCAGGTCGAGGCGCGGCAGCTGATCATCGACGTCGAGCATCCCGTGTACGGCGTCATCGGCGAGGTCGCTTTGCCCCTCAAGCCTGGCGCGTGCGGCGCCGGCGCCCCGGCTCGGCCAGCACACCGAGGAGGTGCTCCACGACGTGTTGGGGTATCCTCGCCCGGAAGGTCAACGCCCTGCGCCCGTCGGGTGCGCTCGGGGGCGCAATGGTCATCGCCCGAAGACTGCGGAGGCTACGCACATGGCAAGGCTCGTCCGGTCCATCGCCGTCCTTTCACTCCTGATCTCGCTCTTGCCCCTGCCCGCTCACGCGTGGACCCGTAGCCCGGCCACGCGGTTCGCCACGTTGCCCCCTGGTGAGGCCCATCCAGAAGGCATCACCGTGGACCACGACGGCAACGTCTACGTGACGACCTTCGCGGCCAACAAGGCGAGCGGGCCCGGCACGCTGTTCGTGTTCAGCCCGAGCGGCAAGCTCCTCCGGCAGGTCAGCGTGGCCGGCTCGAGCCAGCTGCTGCTCGACCTCGCCTTCCATCCCACCACCGGCGTGCTCCTCGTGATCGACTTCGGCAACGCTCGAGTGCTGAGCGTCAATCCGTTCACCGGCGCCTCGACGGTGTTCATGACCGTGAGCGGCGTCGCCGGACTGAACGTCCTGACATTCGACAACGCCGGTAACGTGTACGTGTCCGACTCCTTCCAGGGGATCATTTGGATGACGGGCCCGGCCGGCGGAGCGGGCGCGATGTGGGTGTCGAGTCCGCTGCTCACGACGACGGGCGTCCCGCCGTTCGGTGCCAACGGGCTGGCATTCAACAAGCACCGCACGGCGATGTTCGTCGCTAATACGGGCAACGACACGGTCGTGAAGATTCCCGTTAGCGGGTTACCGCTCGTCGCTGGCACGCCAGGAGTGTTCGTCAACAGCATCAACGGGGCCGATGGCTTGATCATCGACGAGGACGACAACATCTGGGTGGCGGCCAATCAGGCCGACGAGATCGTCGTGATCGAGCCCACCAAGGGGCGCGTGATCGCGAAGCTGGGCGACTTCAACGGGATCGGGCCCGACGGTGCGCCGAACGGCCTGCTCTTCCCCGCGAGCATCGTCTTCCGCGGGAATTTCGTATTCGTCACGAACCTTTCGCTCGATCTCGGCGCCGCGCTTGGCGACCCGGCGAAGCGGACGGTCGATTCACCGTGGGCCGCGGACGTGACGACGCACACGATCTCGAAGATCAACCGGCACCTGCCGCCGGTTCAGGGCCTTCCCTAAACTAACGGCGGCGCCAACCCGTGCCTCCTGGCCACGACGCTCGCGGAGCAACGCGAGCTACTGTTCCGGGAGTTGGCGACGCTGCGTGCGGATGTGCCGATTGGCATCGACGTGGACGCGCTGCGCTGGGCCCGATCGCGCGATGAGTTCGTGGCCTGGTCGGAGCAACTGGGCACGCCGCTGCTCCACGAGCGCGCTTGCCGACCGCGCGAAGTTGATCACGCCCTCATATCGGCGTGCTCGCCAGCCACCGCTACCCCATCAGCAGCTTGCCGGGAGTCTCGCGTCCCATCGTCTGGATCTGCTCCTTCGTGATCCCTTGCGACATCAAGCCGCCGATCAGCCACCCGAGTCCGTCGGGCGGCGACGGATTCGCCGTCTGGCCGAGATCGGTCGAGATGATGAAGTGCTGCGCGCCGACTTCCTTTACGTGATCCGCGGATTCCTTGACCGAGATGTTCCGGGAGTTACGCATGAACGCGAGGTGCGCGGTGGGGCCGGACAGCGTGCCGAGCGCAGCGATCTCCAGCTTTGCGCCCATCGACGCGGCCTTCTTCATCTGATCCACGTTCATACCGATGACGTCGAACTCGGCGTGGGTTACGACGATACGGTCGCAGCCGGCATCGCGCGCCGCTTCGATGATCGCCAGGGCTTCGGCGGCGGCCGAGTGTCCGGTCTCGACGACGAGCTTCTGCGCCGCGCACTCCTTCAACACCTCACGCACGGCCGGCAGCACCTTGCCGTCGTCGCCGACGACCTTGATGCCGGACGGCGCTTCCTTGAGTCGCGTGACGTGGTTGTTCGCGTCGAACGTCGGGAACCACACGACGCGGCCGAACCCGCCCTGCATGCGCCACATCCACCGGACGGCGTCGACGTTGATGCCGCCGGCGGCGCCGTTGAGCGTGATGCCGCCGAACACCTTCATGCCAGGGACACGCCGGCGCGCGATCCACGCGCGGTCCGCGGTGAGTGCGGTGTGGCTCTTGAGGACGACCGCTTCCATCCCGCGATCTTTCGAGAGCGCGGCCTCCTCGTCGTCCGTGAGGGCGCGTCCGAACACATCGGGCGCGGTGTGAACGTGGAAGTCGATGAGCCCCTCGACCGGGCTCGTCGCGGGCGGCGGCGGCGGATACGTGCGGCCTTGCGCAGCGGATCCCGCCGGAAGCGCGGCCAGCGCTGAGAGTCCGGCGACGCCCACCGCCGCGCTCCTGATGAAGTCGCGGCGCGTCGCGCCGCCGCGCACGCCCTCATACGCCCTCTCGTAGCTGAACTCGTGACCGCAACAGCTCGAGAGCTTCCATCGGGGAACTTGGAACGGCTTCATTGGCGCCTCCTCCTTCTGGAATGACGGACTAGAGTGAACGTACGACGCGAAGGACGTCGTCCGGGTCGGGTCGCACCTGAAAGTTTCGGCTGACCGAGAACCAGCGCACGACCCCGTCGCGATCCAGCACGACCGTCGCGGGACGGAGCCTAGGAACTTCAAAGCCCTTCGCGGCCGCGAACCCGTGCCTCCTGTCCCCCGCCGCGCGCCACGATCGCGCCCCCGGCTGCCGAAGTCAAGCGCCTCCGGGAGGGCGAGCGAGGGGCGATGACCTTCGACGGCGCTCAGAAGGGCGGCGAGCCGGCGAGAACTCGGCCCTTGGGGAGAATACGCCGGGCATGGCAAGAGCCGGAACGAAGCCCGGAGGCAGACGACGGCGCGCGGTCCGGATCCGTCGCCGAGGAAAGGCCGCCTCAATCACGGCACATCCAGCGGCGAAGGCACCCCGCAAAGCACCCGGCCACGCTTGACACCGCGGCCCTTTCGGTCAATCCTCCGGCGCACCGAGCCGGGCAGCCCAAGGAGGATCAACATGCACAGGACAAGAGCGCTGTACCCGAGCGCGGCGTTCCTCGTCGTTGGCGCGCTCCTGATCACCGCTCCCGGACAGCTCCCCGCTCAGCCCGCCACTGTGGTCGCCGTCGATCACGACGATATCGGCGGCGGCGTGCGCAGCTCGAAGGGTCCGGAAGCCGGGGTGTGGGTGATCGCGGAGACGACCGAGCTTCCGACCAAGTACGCCAAGATGGTGGTCACCGACGACAAGGGTCGCTACGTCATTCCCGACCTGCCGACCGCGAACTACAGCGTCTGGGTGCGCGGCTACGGGCTGGTGGATTCGCCCAAGGTGCGCGCCAAGCCGGGCCAGCAGCTCAATCTCACCGCGGTGCCGGCCCCGGACGAGCGGGCGGCGGCGCACTACTATCCGGCGATCTACTGGTACACGATGATGAAGATTCCGCCGGCGAAGGATTTTGGCGGCACGACCGATATCCCGAAGAACGTCACCCAGGAACTCTGGCGTCATCGCATGAACAACACCGACTGCATCGGGTGCCATCAGCTCGGTCAGGAGTCGACGCGGACGATCCCCGCTCAGTTCGGTCAATTCAAGTCGGGTGCGGAAGCATGGGCGCGCCGCATCGCCTCCGGCCAGACGGGCGAATTCATGATGAACCGGCTCGCCGTCCAGCTCGGCGGCGTGCCGTTCAAGTATTTCGGCGACTGGACCGACCGCGTCGCGAAGGGCGAGCTGCCCAGGCACAAGCCGCCGCGGCCGCAGGGCGTCGAGCGCAACGTCGTCGTCACCTCGTGGGAGTGGGGTACGGAGAAGACCTTCATCCACGACCTGGTCTCCTCGGACCGGCGCAATCCGACCGTCAACGCCGGGGGGCCGCTCTACGCCTCGAACGAATACTCGTCCGACAACATGCCGATCCTCGATCCGAAGACGCACAAGGTCACGTTCTTCAAGCTGCCGGTCGCTGATCCGGACGCGCCCGAATCGTTCGGACCACCGTTCCACGCCTCCGCCGCCCCGAAACCGATGCAACCCTCCGCCTACTGGGGCGACGAGAAAATCTGGAGCCAGCGGGCGAACAACCACAACGGCATGTTCGACAAGAAGGGCCGGGTGTGGTTTGCCGCGGCCGTGCGCGGCATCGAGAACCCGGCCTTCTGTAAGAAGGGCTCGGACCATCCCTCGGCCAAGGTGTTCCCGCTCGATCGCTCGGGACGCCAGGTGTCGATGCTCGATCCCAAAACGATGAAGTACAGCTTCATCGACACGTGCTTCGGCACGCACCACCCGCAGTTTGGCTATGACCCCGACGACACGCTGTGGCTGTCGGGCAGCGGCCCGGTGGCCGGCTGGGTCAACACGAAGGTGTGGGACGAGACCGGCGATGCCGCCAAGGCGCAGGGCTGGGCGCCGTGGGTCCTCGATACCAACGGCAACGGCAAGGTCGACGAATGGACCGAGCCGGACAAGCCGGCCGACGCGAGCAAGGACATGCGCATCGCTGGTTCCGGTCCCTATGCCGTGATGCCGCATCCCACCGACGGCTCGGTCTGGTACACCTTCAAAGTGTTCGTCGGCCGCCCCGGCTTCCTGCGCTTCGATCCCAAGACCAGACTCTCCGAGTTCTACGCCGTTCCGAAGGAGGGCATCGGCGTCCGCGGCGGCGACATCGACAAGAACGGCGTGCTGTGGGGGTCGGGTTCGAACGGCTCGCTCGTCAGCTTCGACCGCCGCAAGTGCAAGGGTCCGCTCAACGGCCCGAAGTCGACCGGCGACCACTGCCCCGAAGGATTCGCGTTCCACAAGTACCCGGGCCCTGGTTTCGAGGGCTTCGAGAACACCAGCGCCGAGGCCAGCTACTACAGCTGGGTCGATCACCACAACACGGCCGGGCTGGGCGAGAACATTCCGATCTCGACCGCCAACCTGAACGACGGCTTCGTCGCGTTCAAGGACGGGAAGATGGTCATGCTGCGCATCCCGTACCCGATGGGCTTCTTCGCCAAGGGTCTGGACGGGCGCATCGACGACCCGAACGCGGGCTGGAAGGGCCGCGGGCTGTGGGGCACGAACGGCGACCGCACGCCGTGGCTGATGGAAGGCGGCAAGGGCTCGAAGCCGCGCGCCGTGCACATCCAGGTGCGGCCCGATCCGCTGGCAAAGTGAGAGGATCGCTCGAGTCTGGACGATCGCGTGGGGGCTCGGTGAAGGGGGCGTCGAAGTCGGCGCAGAAGGGGTGTTCCGTCAAGAGGGCCTTTGTCCCGTCTATGCTCGGCTGTATGCGCGGCTACATTGATTTTAATTCAGAGAACCATATCGTTGCGGCCTGCGCCGGTTCGGCCTAGCATGCGGCGCGGATGGGGATGATCAAGCACGGCGCTCTCTGGTGCTTCCGGTCGCTCGCCTCACTGGCGATGCCGGCCGCCGGGCAGGCTGGCCGGCACGCAAAGCATGCAGGCGGTCCGCTCGACTCAGAGCCTGGTGCGGCTCACTTGAGGTGCCGGTCGAAGAAGTCGAGCGTCCGCCGCCACGCCAGGTCCGCCGACGGCGCGTGGTACTCGGCCATCGGGAGCTTCCGCTCCCCGACCAGCGTCTCGTTGGCAAAGGCGTGCTTGGCCTGATAACGGTGGAACTCGAACCGCACGTTCGCCGCGCGCAGCTTCTGTTCGAGGAGGTCGACGGTCGCGATCGGGAACGGCACGTCCTCGATCGCGTAGTGGCCGAGGAGCGGGGCCTTGATCTTCGTCGCGTCGACGAACTCGAGCGGCGGAAAGCCGTACCAGACCACGGCCGCGTCCGCCTCGGGGACGTTGACGGCGGCAAGGAGCGTCAGCGCCCCGCCAAGGCAGAAGCCGGTGACGCCGACCTTGCGGCTCTGACCCTTCAGGTGCTGGACACCGCCGCGCACGTCCTGGCCCGCCGCGTCGCCGAAGTTGAGGTTGGTCATCAGGTGCTCGGCCTCCTTCGCCTCGACCGTGACTTTCCCGCGGTAGAGATCCGGCACGAGCGCCCGGTATCCGGCGGCGGCCATGCGGTCGGCCACTCCTTTGATCTGGGCGTTCAGCCCCCACCACTCCTGGATCACCACCACGCCCGGCCCGCTCCCGCCCGCGGGCTCCGCGAGGTACCCCTGCACACTCTGTCCATCCGGCCGCTTGAAGCTGATCGTCTGACCCATGCCTCGCCTCCGTGGAAGAATTGTGCCGTCGCCATCCTACACCGCGCACGGGCGACCGCCGCCGGCATCCCGGTGATCACATAAGGCGCGGGAGCCGGCTCCCCGCGACGAGGCCTTCCGGCAAGGATTGCGTGACCTCGGGCATATCGTTGGCCAGAACATCTCATCGAGTACCGCTGAGCTGATTACAATGCTGATCGACTCCCCCGAGGTCTTCGCTTTCGGGGCCGGCGGGTGGTTTGCCCGCCCCACCGGGGCCGCCAAGATCCTGGCGTGCCGACGGTGGACCGACTCGTCATGGAAGTATCGTCGGGGCTCGGCGCTGGTCACCACAACGTAAGACTTGCCTGGAGGACGATCATGCGTCTCACCGGAAAGATCGGGATCGTGAGCGCGGCCGCTTCGGGGATGGGTCGTGCCGGCGCGCTGCGCTTCGCCGCCGAGGGCGCGCGGGTGGCCGTCGTGGACGTGGACGCTGCGGGCGTGGAGCGCGTCGTGGGCGAGATCAGCGCAGCGGGCGGCACCGCGCACGGCGTCGTCGCGGACCTGACGAAAGACGAGGACTCGCGCCGCATCGTGTGGGACACCGTGGGGCGCTTCAAGGGGCTGGACTTCGTGTGGAACCACGTCGGGCATCCCGGGCCGGCCGCGGTCGAGGGCATCGACATGAGCGCCTTCGACCTGGCCGTCGATCTCAATCTCCGGACGGTGCTGCTGACGACGGAGGCCGCCATTCCTGAAATGCGCGCCCGCGGCGGCGGCAGCTTGCTGTTCACCGCCTCCACGTCGGGGCTCGTCGGCTCCGGGTTCAGCCCGGTCTACTCGATGTGCAAGTTCGGCGTGGTGGGGTTCGTCAAGAGCCTGGCGCTGCGTCTGGCTCGCGAGAACATCCGAGTCAACGCGGTCTGCCCCGGCCCCATCGACACGCCGATGCTGCGCGTCTTCGTCGCCAGGCCCGATCAGAAGTCGACGGCCGGGGTGGATCCGGAGGAGCTAGTGCGCAAGCGCGCCCACGGCTCGGTGCCGATGGGCCGCACCGGTCGGCCCGAGGAGATCGCGAATGCGGCGCTCTTCCTTCTGTCCGACGAGGCGTCCTTCATCACGGGCGCCGCGCTGCCGGTCGACGGAGGGGTGACGGCGGCCTGAGAACGCCGTGCGCACGCATCCTCACGGACGCCTGATGCGTGCGATGCACGAGCTCAAGGCGCCACCGCGCCTGGATGAGTCGGGCGCCGTACATCTCAAAGGAAGGGCGGAGAGGAGCAAGGCCATGTTCTACAGCATATCGACCTTACTGACTCGCAATCTCCACGACGTCTTCGGTGAAAACGACGGCTCGCGTCGGCGCGCGGCCATCGACGACATCTACACCGAAGATTGCGTGTTCTACGACCCCAGCAAGGGCGTCTATCGTGGGCGCGACGAGATCGATCGCGTCGCGGGCGCGATCAGGGCTACTCACCCTGACTTTCGATATCAGCCAATTGCCGAGCCCGAGGAATTGGGCAATGCCGGGCGGATCCAATGGGTATCGGGCCGCCCTGGTGAGGCGCCAGCTTACGCCGGGACTGACTTCATCATTGCCCGGGACGGCCGGATTGCCGCCCTTTATCTGTTTTTCGACAAGCTACCCTGAGCTAGCTGCGTGATCACGCGAATCTGCCTCGTGCGCTGACCCATCCCACACTGGCGTACAAGGAATCGCGCGGCAAGGAATCGCGCGGCTCGGCTCGCAGCGCCTCGACCCTGCCTCGCGGTCTCAGACGGTTCAACGTCCTTGGTGAGACCGCCTGTCTCTTCGGCATCGCGACGACCGTGCCTGCTTCGCTCGGCGTTTTCCGGGCCAGGAGACAGGCAACGGCGATGGCATTGATGACGTCGTCGACGCCGCCTTGGGGATGGCCGATCGAGTCCTTGCCCTGCTTTGACACCGTTCTCTCCAGGGCAAGTAGCTGACTGATCGCTCTTTTCTGCACGATTCCTGCCTTGCGGTCCAGGAGTTCCACCAGCTGACCATTCAGCAACGGCAGGAAGTCGTGAAAGATGTCGCTCTTCGACTTGTCCGCGACAACGTACGACGCCAGGCCGGCGTCCACGAGCGGTATTTCGAGGAGCTGGCCGCGATCCTCGCCAAGCCGGGGTCGCCGGACGTCCAGGCGATCGCCGCGCTACGCAAGCGTTACGACACGGAGCAGGTCTCGGCGCTCAGTACTTGATCGTTCGACAAGGTGCCATATCGGCGTCCAACACACCGACGTAAACGGTGCTCTTGCTTCTCAGCGCCTCAGCTTCGGGCGGCGGACGGGCCGAAGACGGGGAGGTTGTACTCGCCGAATTTGTCGGTGGCGTCGATCCAGCGGAGCTCCAGCGTCATGCCGTCGCGGAGGTCGCTGGGCTCGACGTCGACGGGATAGGAGATGAAGAGCGGGCCTTCGGCCAGCTCGAGCGCGACGACGGTGTGGGGCGGCGGATACTCCGGGAAGTAGCCGCGGCGGAACGTCGTCCACGAGAGCACCTTCGCCTTGCCGCTGAGCGGGGACCACGCGAAGTCGTCGGACAGGCAGCGGTCGCAGGTCGGGCCCGGCGGCCAGCGGAACTTCCCGCAGGCCGAGCACTGCTGCAGGCGCAGCTCTCTCGACAGTGTGAACGTCCAGAACTGCTCGGCGTACGGATCCATCGCGCGTACCGGTCGGGCCGTCGCCATCGTCACGCTCCCCTGGTGTAGATCAGGCTCTTGCACTTGCCGGCGACGTCGTGGACGTACTGGGCAACCTCGGCGCCCTGCACCTGCCGGTTGCCGAGACCGCCGCGCAGCTGGCGGACCAGCTCGGGCTGGTGGTTCCAGCTCTGCATGTAGCTCTCGGAGAGCATCCCGCCGCTGGTGTTGCACGGCAGCTCGCCGCCGATCTCGATGCGGCCGCCCTGCACGAACGTGCCGGCCTCGCCCTCCTTGCAGAAGCCGAACCCTTCGAGCGAGGCCAGGAGGTGCACGCTGAAGCTGTCGTAGGTGGCGAACACGTCGACATCCTTCGGCGTCACGCCAGCCATCGGATAGACCTGGGCCGCCACGTCGTGATGGGCGCCGTGATAGAAGGTCTTCAGCCGGGGCCGCAGCTGGGTGGCGTCTACGTTCTCCTCGGACCATCCGAAGCCGCTCACCATGACGGGCCGCTGCTTGAGATCCCTCGCCAGGTCGGCGCGACGGACGATGATCGCAACCCCGCCGTCGTTGATAAGGCAGTAGTCGTTGAGGCGCAGGGGCTCGGCGATGTATGGCGCATTCAAATAGTCCTGGATCGTGAGCGGCTTCTGCATCACCGCGTTCGGGTTCAAGCAGGCGTGCTTGCGGAACGCCACCGCGACCGCACCGAGCTGCTCGTCGGTGGTGCCGTAGAGCAGCTTGTGGCGCTGGAAGAAGAGCGCGTAGAGCGCGCCCTGCGAGGTCATGCCCCACGGGGCGTAGTAGAAGTACGAGGTGATCGCGCCGCCGGTCACGCGCGCCCCGCCGTAGGCCGTGTCCATCGAGCGCTGGGCGTTGCCGTAGACCAGGGCGACGGTCGTGCAGAGCCCGGCGTTGATGGCCAGCGTAGCCTCGATGATGCATTGCGCAGCGTCGCCGCCCCCGCTCCAGCGCGGGTTCAGGCCCCACTGTTCGCTGGCCCGCTCGCCGGACAGCGTGCCCCCGACGCACAGGCCATCGATGTCGTCCTTCTTCAATCCCGCGTCGTCCAGCGCACGCTTGAGTGCCCTCGACGCCAGCGTGTACGAGTCGTAGCGGGCCTCGCCCTTGCTCACGGTCTGGCCGCCGGCTCCCCGGTAATCCTTCCCGTAGTCGGTCTCGCCGACACCGACGACCGCTACGGTATCCTTCAGCGGCGCGAGCCGCGCCCGGTCGAAGCTCACCGCCATCGCAGCCTCCTCAGATCACTTTGTCGTTTTCCAGCGACTTCATCTCCTCGTCGCTCAGACCGAGCAGCTCGCCGTAGACGTAGCGGTTGTGCTCGCGCAGCAGCGGCCCCCTTCCGTGCACGAAGGCCGGTGTGCGGGACAGCTTGACCGGATAACCCTCATACTCGAACTCCCCGATCTCAGGGTGGTTGACGACCGGGTGCATGTCGCGATGCTTGAGCTGGGGATCGTGCTCGACCCGGTCCTCGGCGCTCTGGACCACCGCCGCGATGATCCCGGCCTCCTGGCACCGCTGCATGACGTCGTAGCGACGGCGCGGCCTGATCCAGCGGCCGACGATGGCGTCGAGCTCGTCCTGGTTCGCCACGCGCGCCTCGTTGGTCGCGAAGCGCGGGTCCCTACTCAGATCGGGCTGACCCATCACCCGGCAGAGCGATTCGAACTGCGCCTGGGTCTCGCAGGCGACGAACACCCACCAGTCCTGCCCGACACGATCCTTGCCCGAGCATCGATAGGTGTTGTGGGGCGCCACGGCGGGCCACAGGGCGCGATTGCCCGGCGGAAAACCCGGGCGGCGTGTGGTCCGGCCGTTCACCTGGAAATCCAGCATGTACGTCCCCAGGAGCGACATCGCGCCCTCGGTGACCGCATAGTCGACGTAGGATCCCTCGCCTTTCTTCCTGGCCTGGAGCAATCCCATGACGAGGGCAAGGCCTCCCATCCATCCGCCCATCACGTCCATGTACGAGAACCCCCAGCCCGCGGGCGCCATGCCTGGCAACCCGGACGCGAGCGACAAGCCCGACTGGGCCGCGGCGGTGGGGCCGAAGCTGCGGTAGGCCTTGTAGGGCCCGGAATGACCGAAGCCGGACGTGCTCATGTACACGACGCGCGGGTTGATCTCGTGGATGCGCTCCCAGGTGAGCCCCCAGCTCGGAAACACTTCGCCACTGAAGTTCTCGACGACCGCATCCGAGATGCCGATGAGCCGCTCGGCCAGCGCGAGCCCCTTGGGGTGACGCGTGTTCAGGCTGATGGCCAGCTTGCCGTGGTGCAGGATCGTGAAGTATGGGGTGTTGTAGTAGGGCTTCTTGCCGTCCGCGTGGCCGCCGCCGTGCAGCGGCCCCGTCCCCTGCTCCGACGTGAACTCCTTCTGCGGGCCACCGACGATCGGACTCGGGTGGGCCGCGTAGCGATGATCATCCCAGGACCCGACGCGCTCGACGTGGATGACCTCGGCGCCAAAGTGCGTGAGCAGCCGCGGCGCCCACGGCCCGACGGTCTTCCACGTGAAATCGAGGATGCGCACTCCGCTGAGGATGCCTTTCGGGAGCGTGACTGACGCGTTCACCGGACCACCCCTGCGGCGGCCAGCGCATCGACCTGCGCGGCGGGGAGACCGAGATCGCCTTCCAGGACCAGCCGCGTGTGCTCGCCGAGATGCGGTGCTCTCCCTCGGGGTGCGATCCCGAGCGCGTCGCACATGAACGGGCCGCGCGGGTACCGAATGGCGCGGCCGATCTCCGGGTGCTCGACGTCGCGCCAGAAGTCGCGCTGCTGGTAGTGCGCGACGTCGTAGTTCTCCTCGGGTGCGCGCACGAGCCCCCACGAGATGCCGTACGACTGCGCGCGGGTGAAGACCTCCTCTCCCTTGCAGGCGGCGATCAGCCGGCGGATCCCGTCGAGCACGGCGGTTCCCTGGCGATAGTCGGCCATGCGGACGGCCTCGTCGCGGTACTTGGGATCGGTCAGCTCACCGGCGACGCCCTTCTCCTCCATCCACTCGATCAGCTTCGCCCAGCCCCGGTCGCCGAAGGTCTGGTTCACCGCGATCACGTACATGCCGTCAGCCGTCGGCAATTCCAAATCGGGCCGCCGGCGCGCGGAGGCGTGCATCCCGGTCTGCCTATAGAGGGTGGCGCCGTTGTAGAGCCACTCGGGTACCGCGGACTCGGTGCCGATCGAGCAGGCATCGTGGATCGAGACGTCGATGTACTGCCCCTCGCCGGTCGTCATGCGGTCGAAGAGGGCCAGCGTGATGCCGTGCAACGCGAACACGCAGCCCATGTGCCAGGCCTGGTGACCCTGCCCGCCGATCGGCGTGAGCGTGGGATCGGAATAGCCGGTGCTGGCCATGTGGCCACCGAGGGCCAGGTGGGCGGCATCGTTCATCCGATAGTCGCGCCAGGGACCGTCCTGACCGAAGTCGGTCAGCGAGGTGTAGATGAGCGCGCGGTTGCTCGAGACCGAGCCGTGGTCGAGACCATACGCACGCAACGTCCCCGGCGGCGTGCTCTCGAGGAAGACATCGGCGCCGGCCAGCAGGCGGCGCAGCAGATCCTGAGCCGGCGGGCGACCGACGTCGAGAGACACGCTCTGCTTGCCGGTGTTGTACCACCAGTAGTCGAGACAGCGGTCGGGATCGACCGTGTCGTCGACGAAGGGGCCGCACCAGCGCCCCGGGCCTCCCGCCGTAGGCTCGATCTGGATCACGCGCGCGCCGCCGTCGGACAGGAGCTTGCCCGCCCACTGGTTGCGGCGATCGGCCAGCTCGACCACGGTGAGTCCGTCGTACACGCCATTCATCTCCGTCTCCTACACGCGCGGCGTGACGTCGCGCACCGGGGCCGCGCCGCAACCGGCCAGGAAACCCTGACCGGAAGATCGGTCTCCACCGTCGGCATCGCTGGCCTCACCCGCCGCTCGTCGAACACCACGAGATCCGCCTTGAAGCCGGTGCGCACTAGAGCGCGATCGTTGAGCTCCTAGGCCGAGGCGCTGTCGAAGGTGAGCTTGCGCTAGGCGGCCCCTGCCGCCGCTCCTGCCCCCGGCACAGCGCGGACAACCACGCGCGTCACGGGATTTTCTGCCAGAACAGAGCGTTGGTCCAGAGGGAGCCCTACGGCAAAACGCAGGCGATTCGCGTCAGATCTGGGCAAGTGGATCGTAACTACGCGAGAACTTGAATGGTGGAGGGTAAGGGACTCGTAGATTATCCCGGCCAGGTCGGCGTCTGATGCACCATCTTACCTCCGACCATGGTCATGTCGGCGGTGATGTCGCGAAGACCCGGCTCCGCCACGGTGAGCGGATCGGCGCTCAGGACCGCGAGGTCGGCGAGCTTGCCGGGTTCGAGCGTGCCCTTCTTGTCCTCGTCGAAGGTGAGATAGGCGCCGTTCTCAGTCGCGCATCTGAGCGCCTCGGCGCGGGTAAGCGCCTGCTCCGGCGCGATGCGTTCATTGGTGACGCGCGAAAGTCGCGCGACCGATTGCCAGATCGGCCAGAACAAGGAGATCGGCACATTGTCGGTGATGAGCGCCACCTTGACGCCGGCACTGAGGAGATCCTTGAGCGGCGTGTTCTCGCCGTGCCGCTCCGGCGGCAGCTGCGCCTGCCAAACGTGCCCCCGCTTGTAGACGTTCGAGTTCGTGTGCGAGGTGATGACGAGGCCCATGCGAACGATCCGCTCGACATCCTTAGGCGATAGGATGTTGATGTGGACGATGACCCAGCGCCTGCCTTTGAGCGGCACCTCGCGATCGACCTCGTCCAAGAGATCAATGAGGCCGGGCGAGCCGTAGTTGAGAACCGCGCGAATGTCGTTCTTCGCGCAAGCGAGCAGCACCTCCTTGACGCGCGCGCGGGGTAAGCCGGTGTCGTAGTTGAAGCCGGCCCATCCGGTGTAGGGGGACACCGACGCGCGCACATCGTTGCCCGGCTCGCGCCCGATATTGACGTAGAGACCGGTCACCTTGAGCCAGTCGTCGCCGAACGATGGTTCCCCCAGCCATCCGCCCCAGGCCTCGATGAAGGAGTCGAGCGGCGCGTTGCCGGCGGCTTTCCAGTTCGGGCTGAAGACGAGGCCGGCGCGCATTGTCAGCGTGCCGTCGCGGTGGGCGTCCTTATAGGCGCGGATCACCTCGTTGGCGACGCCGTGCCCCTCGAACACCCCGGTTGTGCCGAACGTGTGGTAGGCCTGCGCCGCAATGGAAATTCCGCGAACACGATCCTGGCGCGAAAATTCCGTGGCCTCGCGGAACCAGATCAGCTCCGCGGTCGGCTGCATTCCGTCCTCGATGAAAACGCCGGTCGGCTCGCCGTTCGCGTCCTTTTCGATGACGAGCTCCGGGAGCGGCGAGACCGTGTCGCGTGTGATGCCGGCGCGCTTCAAGGCTTCGGTATTGGCGCAGGCGACAAGCGGCGGCGTGCCGCGCCAAAACCCCCAGATCGATCGGATGAAGACCGGATTGTTCGGCGCGGCAACATCGAGCTCCTGGCGGGTCGGCCAGCGTTTCTCGGCCAGACTATCGGGCACGCCGAAATAGAAGGGCGGATCGCCGATCGGCATCGTCACGATCCATTCACCGGGCCGGGCTCCGCGGGCGAGCTCGGCGATTCGATCCTGGATGTCGCGGATCGAACGCACGGGTCCGAGCGAGGGAAAGACGCTCTTCAGCCCTTCGCGGTCCATGTGGGCATGGCCATCGATGAGACCGGGAATGACGGTCTTGCCTCTGAGGTCGATGGTGCGTGTCGAAAGAGAAGTGAGCGCCGCCATGGCGGCGTTCGGACCGACGGCCAAGACGCGGTCGCCGGCAATGGCGATAGACTCCGCGATCGTAAAGGTCCGATCGACGGTGATGATCTTGCCATTGCGGAGCACGAGGTCGGCGGGCCTGACGATCGGGCTCGCCGGCGTCGCGGTTCCCGTGGGCTGCGCGGCAGCTTGGGCCGCGAGGTTCGGCGTCAGAGCTGCCGCAATCGTCGTGCTGGTGGCCGCTTGCAGAATTTCGCGGCGTCGCATGGATTTGTCCGCCATGATGGCATCGCTCCAAAACCATTCGCTCCGAACGTCTCACTCTCCACGAGTGTTGGCCCTGCCGGTGAAGGTCGCTCAGAGCGCCGCGTGCGCCTCTCGCTGGACGTCGAGATCGACGAGATCGACAGGTGACGCCGTGCCTTCGAGCATGCCCCAGCTCTTCAGCCAGTCGAAGGTTCGCTGCATCTCGTCGAGGGGAATCGGGGCGGGGTCGCACACCACGAGGCGGCTCTCGCGAAGATCGTCGATGGTGAGCGCCGCAATCTCCGGATCATCCGGGCCGTGGTAATCGATGAAGTAGTGGAGGTAGGCGCGCTTGTCGGCATTGATGCGCCGCACCGCTTCGCGCACCGCGCGGTTGAACGCGGCATAGGTCTGGGCGTCGACCCGCTCGGACCCGACCTCGGTCCCGTGGAAGAACCCGGAGCAGATCGTCCGGCACCCTTGCTTCTCGGCTAGCGTGATGTAGGGCTCGGTCAAGGTCGTCGCCTCGATCTCGCCTCTCCGAAGAGAAGCGAGGCGGGGACGGGAGCCGTTCGGGGCATGGCACACCCTGATCGCCTCTCGGGGCACGAAGCCCTCCAGCAAGTGGAGCGCGAGGTAGTGCGTGCCAAAATAGAACGGCACGCCGACCGTGCGATTCGCGAGCTGCTGCGGCGTGTAGACCGGCGACGCCGGCGGGACCACGATGGCGCCATAGGCGATGATGGCGCGGCGACCGAGCTGGCGGCTCTTGATGCCGGTCTCCTGGACGCGGCAGTAGTTGCCCCATTCGCACGCGTTGTACATGTCGGCCTGACCTTGTTCGAAGAGGCGGCCGTGACTCGTGAACGGGTTCAGTCCGCGAGGACTGGTGACATCGATCACGGTCTTCTTCTTCTCCGCGCCGGCGTCACGGTCGACCCATTCGATGTCGAG